>Ga0302319_10002130_pt1 | contig 43308 bp, 40 predicted proteins | sample Bog_T0_2_FD_203319 | JGI IMG/M metagenome (GOLD analysis project Ga0302319, IMG submission 203319) | Peat permafrost microbial communities from Stordalen Mire near Abisko, Sweden - Bog_T0_2 | ecosystem: Environmental > Terrestrial > Soil > Wetlands > Peat | place: Sweden: Abisko, Stordalen Mire...
ACCATTCGCCAGGTGCTGGAGAAGGCGCTGGCTGATGCGCATGTAAACGAGGCCGAGCGCGAAGGACGGCTGCGCGAGCTGACCGGGCGAGCCGGCTTTGCCGACCTGAACGCCGAGGCGGCTTCGCTCTCCGGCGGCTGGCGCAAACGTCTGGCGGTGACTGAGGCCATGGTCATTGAGCCCGAGGTCATGCTGCTGGACGAACCGACCAACCACCTGGACCTGGCCGGAATCGAGTGGCTGGAGGAACTGCTGCGGTCATCGTCCTTTGCCGCCGTGACGGTGAGCCACGACCGCTATTTTCTCGAATCGACGTCGAGCCAGATCGTCGAGCTGAATCGCGTGTTTGCCGATGGATTGTTCCGCGTGAAGGGGACGTTCAGCCGGTTTCTGGAAGAAAAGCAGGCCTATCTGGAGTCGCAGACCAAGCAGCAGGAGAGCCTGCGCAACCAGGTGAAGACGGAGATTGAGTGGCTGCGGCGCGGCCCCAAGGCGCGGACCACCAAGTCGAAGGCGCGCATTGATTCGGCGAACGAGATGATTGGGCAGTTGAAGGCGATCGACTCCCGCACGACCGTCAACTCTGCGGGGATCGACTTTGAAGCCAGCCAGCGAAAGACCAAGCGGCTGGTGGAGTTTGAGAATGTGGCGCTGGCCGTGCCGGAATCCGCACAGGCAACTGAATCGCTGAGTCCGGAGGGAGGCGGGGGTTTCAACCCCCGCACTGGCCCGAGCGGAGACACGAGGGCTTCAGCCCCGGATGCTTCGCTTCCCGCCACCCGCCTCTTGTTCACCGGCCTCAACTTCGTCCTCACTGCGGGCATGAAGGTGGGCCTGGTCGGCCCCAACGGCAGCGGCAAAACGACGCTGCTGCGCCTGCTGCGCGGGGAGATTGAGCCGGCCGAGGGAACCATCAAGCGGGCCGAGGCGCTGCGCATGGTCTACTTCAGCCAGATGCGCGAGCTGGACGAGAGCCTGACGCTGCGCCGGGCGCTGGCGCCGGAGGGCGATGGCGTGATTCACCAGGGCCGCACGGTCCATGTGGCCAGCTGGGCGGCGCGGTTTCTGTTTACCGGCGAGCAGCTCAACCAGCCGGTGCGCAATCTGTCTGGCGGCGAGCGGGCGCGCGTGCTGATCGCCAAGCTCATGCTGGAGCCGGCCGATGTCCTGCTGCTCGACGAGCCAACCAACGACCTGGACATTCCCACGCTTGAAATCCTGGAAGAAAACCTGCTCGACTTTCCCGGCGCCCTGGTGCTGGTGACGCATGACCGCTATCTGCTCAACCGCGTCTCGTCAACAGTGCTCGGCCTCGACGGCCGCGGCAACACCGGCCGCTTCGCCGACTACGCGCAGTGGGAAGATTGGCTGGAAGAGCAGGACAGCGCGCAGAGCGGGAAGAGCGAGCGCAAGGCGGACGGATCCGTTTCAGCCAAGCAATCACAGGCTAACGCCGCCAACTCCGCGAAGAAAAAACTCTCCTATCACGAAGCGCGGGAGTTTGCCGCGATCGAGCAGCGCGTGGAAGTGTCGGATGCGCGGCTGGCGGCGGCGCGGGACCGCGTGGAGCATCCGGAGATCGCTTCCAACGCCACGGCATTGCAGGAAGCGCTTGCCGAGCTGGATTCCGCGCAGCATGAAAATGATGCGCTCTATGCGCGCTGGGCGGAGCTCACCGAAAAAGCCGGTTAGAGCGGGCAGGATAGAGCCTTGCGCCGGGTAAGGATGCAGCGACAGCAAAGTTATTTCGAAGCCCTCGAATCGCCCCGTCATTTCCGGGTGTAAGCTCTGGAGAAACACTCGCGACTCGAAAGGAATGCCCGTGAGCTGTCTCCACATCGCTCTCGCATCGCTCGGCGGCACGGTCGCCTACTTCGCCTTCGGCTTCGCCCTGTTCGCCGCTCTACCGGCCATGAAGTCCGAGTTCATGAAGTACCCCAACGTCTACCGCTCAGAGCAGAACATGATGAAGAAGATGCCATTCGGCATGGTCGCCATCCTCGTCAGTATCGTGGTGGTTGCCGTTCTCTACGCCAAAATGTATGCTCTCGGCGGCGGCATTGTCTCCGGCTTATGCCTTGGCGCGCTCATCGGCATCTTCGCAGTCTGCACCTTCGTCATCCACAACTATGTGAACCTGAACATCGGCCTCGCGCTCACGCTCTACCAGGCCATCTGCTACTTCATCCAGTGGCTCGTCGTCGGCGCAACCATCGGTCTCATTTACAAGCCGTAGTGACCGCGCGTTGCCGGAGCAATCTTTACCGCTCGCCCCAGCTAAGCTTGCTGCGCAGGACCTCGAAGAAACTGCCTTCGCTGAGGCGGACCAGCTTGACGGAGTTGCTGGAGCGCCGGCAGCGGACTTCATCGCCGCGCAGGAGCTCGACGGCGACCTGGCCGTCTACCGTGAGCAGCGCCGTGGTGGGGATGCCAACCACGCGCACGGTCAGCCGGGCGTCGCCGCGGACGACGATGGGGCGCAGGGTAAGCAGGTGTGGGCAGATGGGCGTGACCACCAGCGCGTCCACGTCGGGCGTGAGGATGGGGCCGTTGGCGGCCAGCGTGTAAGCCGTGGAGCCGGTGGGCGTGGAGACAATGACGCCGTCGGCGCGGAAGCCGGCCACCTTCTTGCCGTCCAGCTCTACGGCGAACTCGCCCATGCGGGCAATGTCGCCCTTGGAAACAACCACGTCGTTGAGCGCCTCAAAGCTGGAATGCAGTTGTCCGTCGCGCCACAGCTCGGCGTGCAGCATGGCGCGCTTGTCATCTTCGTAGCAGTTGGTGCACCAGCCCTCGAGCGTGGCGTAGAGGTCGGCCAGGCGGACTTCAGTGAGGAAGCCGAGGTAGCCGAGGTTGACGCTGAGGATGGGCGTGCCCGTCGCTGCAAAGATGCGGGCCACAGAGAGCAGCGTGCCGTCGCCGCCCAGCACGATGACCAGGCCGGGCGCGCTGGCCGGCATCTGGGCGCGCTCTACCACCGGAGCGGCGGCGGTGTACTTGCCGGCCTCTTCGTCTAGCAGCGGCTCATACCCGCGCTGCCGCAGCCACCCGATCAACTCAGGCAGCAGGCGGGTCAGCTCTTCCTTCGCCGGCTTACAGACGATTGCGATGCGCACCATGCGTTCCCAGTGTACCCGAGCCCCTTCGCCACCTGAGGTGCGCAGCCACCTGCGGTGGGGCACACGGCTCTTGCGCACCACGAGTTCTGTTGACTCCGCGGAAGCTCTGAATAAGTCTTCTTGACCGTGTTTTGTGCTGAGGTTCCCTACAGCCCGTTCTTCATTACCGCCAGGCCGGCTTTCGAGACCTGCACATCGTCCTCCGACTTGCCGCCGCTAAAGGACACAATGAGGTATCCGCCCTTGACGTGTTCCACCACCCCGCCCTGCCAACCGAACTCGCCCGTCATGATCGTCCCGGTGGACGTCCCGGAGTTGACCAGCGTCCGCGCCATCTCCGCCGACTTGGCATAGGCAACCCCAAGCAGGTTGTTGCCCTTGCTGGTGGCCGATGGCTCGTCCTTCATGCGCCCCACCACCGCCATCTTCGAGCTCCAGCCCTCAACCGCGTCGCCCGGCGCAAAGTTTACCACCGCCACGCCGCCTATCTTCAGCTCGGCTGCCTTGGCCTTCATCGCCTTCAGCGCCTCCGTTGCCAGCGCGTCGAACTTCTTCCCGCTTACCGCCTTGGGACCACTGCCGGCCCAGGCGCTCGACGCCAGCCCCGCCGCCACAAAAAGACCGCAAACAAACATCCGTGTCTTCATTCCATCCCCTTCCGATCTCAGACGAGAGTGGCGTCCGATGCCCGAGGTAGTCTATCCCGCGGCGCAAACCCCGCACAATCCCGCCCCTGCAAGAGCAAGCGAACAACCGCTCCAGGCAGGTATTCTTAAAACCAGCGTGACCCAGGAAGAGAACCAGCCCACGACCCCATCAACCGCGCCGCCCGATCGGGCCATGGCCGATCTGACGCCCTTCATGCGCCAGTGGACCGCGGCCAAGCGCGAGAACCCTGACGCGCTTCTCTTCTTCCGCATGGGCGACTTCTACGAGCTCTTCTACGACGATGCCGTCACCGTCAGCCGCGAGTTGCAATTGACCCTGACCGCCCGCGACCGGGAGCGCTCGCAGCCCATGTGCGGCGTCCCCTACCACGCCGTCGACAGCTACCTGACGCGCCTGCTGCGCATGGGCTACCGCATCGCCATCTGCGACCAGATGGAGGACCCCAAGCTCACCAAAAAGATCGTTCGCCGCGAAGTGACGCGTGTGCTCACCCCCGGCACCGCGCTCGACAACGCCCTCGGCCAGGAGCAGAATAACTTTCTCGCCGCGCTGTTTGAGACCGGCTCAGCCAAGGAGCCCATCTGCGCCATCGCGCTGCTTGATGTTTCAACCGGCGATTTTCGCACCGCGGAGTTTGCCGGACCCACGGCGCGCCAGCAGGCCGTGGATGAGATTGTGAAGGCCGGCCCCAGCGAGGTGCTGCTGCCGGCGAGCGCCGAGCTTCCCCCGCAGCTCGAGCGCGGCCTGGACCGCATAGCCACCCGCACCCGCGTTGAGGACTGGGTCTGGACCCGCGACTTCGCCGTTCCGCTGGTCGAGCGCCAACTCAATGTCCGCACCCTCGAGGGCTACGGCCTGGATACGCATCCGGCAGCCGCCATCGCCGCCGGCGCCGTCCTCCACTACGTCCGCACCACGCAGAAGATTGAAGCGCTGCACATCGACAGCCTCAAGTTTCAGGAGCACTCGACGGCGCTTGAACTCGACCAGGTCACGGTGCGCAACCTGGAACTCGTTGACCCGCTCTTTCAAGGCCAGGACGCGCGCGCCACGCTCTTCCACACGCTCGACGCCTGCCAAACACCCATGGGCAAGCGCCTGCTCCGTGCCACCATCCTGCGCCCGCTGGTCGATGCGCAGGCCCTCGAAGCCCGCTATGAAGCCGTGGCCGAGGCCCACGGTGATCTGCTCAAGCGCGAAGAAGTGCGCCGCGCCTTTGGTGGGATTCTTGATCTGGAGCGTCTGCTCGCGCGTCTCTCGCTCGACTCCGCCGGGCCCCGCGATGTGCGCGCATTGGCCGCCAGCCTCGCCAGGCTTCCAGCACTGAGGATTGCCCTCGACGCCATGCAGTCATCGTTGTGGCGCTTGCTTGCCGTGCGGCTCGATAGGCTTGACGATGTAACCGCGCTGATTGAGACCACACTGGTCGCCGAGCCGCCGCTCACGCTGGTCGATGGCGGAGCCATCGCCGCGGGCGTCGATGCCGAGCTCGATGAGTTGCGCACCATCTCCTCCACCGGCCGCCAATCCATTGCCGCCATTGAAGAGCGCGAGCGCCAGCGCACCGGCATCGGATCGCTCAAGGTCCGCTACAACACTGTCTTCGGCTACTACATCGAAATCACCAAGGCCAACCTCGCGCTCGCACCCGCCGACTACGAGCGCAAGCAAACCCTGGTCAACGCCGAACGCTTCACGACGCCGGAACTCAAAGAATACGAACGCAAGATTCTCACCGCGCACGACCGCTCCATCGAAATTGAGAAGCGCATCTTCATCGAGCTGCGCAAAACAGTGCTTGAAGCAGCAAGCCGCATCCGCCGCAGCTCAACCGTAGTGGCCGAGGCGGACCTGCTCTCGAACTTCGCGCATCTCGCCGCGCTGCGCCGCTACGTGCGGCCCACCATTGTCGACGAGCCGGTTCTTGAAGCCGTCGCCGGTCGCCATCCGGTCATCGAACAATGGATGGAAGAAACGCGCGAGGGCCGCTTTATCGCCAACGATCTCTATCTCAGTGCAGATAACTTGGATAAAAACGGCAGCGGCCCGAGTTTATTACTCATAACTGGCCCTAACATGGGAGGTAAGAGCACTTATCTCCGCCAGGCAGCCATGTTAGTTCTGCTCGCGCAAATAGGCAGCTTCGTTCCCGCCGAAAGTTTGCGCTTTGGCCTGGTCGATCGCATCTATACGCGCATCGGGGCCAGCGACAACGTGGCCCGCGGCCGCTCCACATTCATGGTGGAGATGACGGAGACGGCCACCATTCTGAACACCGCCACGCGCCGCTCGCTGATTCTGCTTGACGAGATGGGCAGGGGCACGGCCACATTCGACGGCCTGTCGCTGGCCTGGGCCACGGTCGAGTATCTGCACGCCGAAACCGGCGCACGCACTCTCTTCGCCACGCACTATCACGAGCTGACCATGTTGGCCGAGAAGCTTCCGCGGGTGCGCAATCTCCGCGTCGGCGTGAAAGAAGCTGCCGGCGGCATTGTCTTCCTACATAACATCGAACCCGGCGCCGCCAGCAAGAGTTATGGCATTGAAGTAGCGACCCTGGCCGGTTTGCCGGCGCAAGTCATCGAGCGCGCCAAGCGTGTTCTGCGCCAGCATGAAAAGCAGGAGCGTCAGAACGTGCAAGTAGAAACCGCAGAGCCTGTGCAGCTAACCATCTTCACGCCGCTCTCGCAACGCATCGTCGATCGCATCGAAGCTACAGACGTAAACTCCCTCACGCCATTGCAAGCCTTGAATCTGCTCGAAGAGCTGCAGCAGGAACTGAAGGAGAAAGCATGACGGCGAACCTGCGCCACGCCGCCGGAAGCCTGCTGGTTGTAGGGCTTTCTGGCATGGAACTTACAGCCCTGGAGCGCGCCTGGCTCAAGCTGGTGCGCCCCGCCGGCATCATCCTCTTCCGCCGCAATATTGTCGACGCACATCAAACGCGCGCACTGCTCGGCGAAGCGACTCAACTCTGCGCGCCGCACAGCCTGCGCTGCGTCGACGTTGAAGGCGGCAGTGTAGACCGGCTGCGCGACGCGCTTGCGCCCATGCCTTCAGCGCAGGCTGTTCTACGGGCGGCCCAGCACACAGGAAAGATCGGGCTCATCCGCACCAGCGGAGAGTTGATCGCGCAGGGCGTGCGAGCCTTCGGCTTCAACACCACGCTTGCTCCCGTTGTCGATCTGGCTCTACCTGCCTCCGCCGCGGTCATGGGCACGCGGGCCGCAGCTTCCAGCGTGGCCGGGGTCGTGGATTACGCACGCAACTTTCTTGCCGGGCTGGCCGCGCATGGGGTGGTGGGGTGCGGCAAGCATTTTCCTGGGCTAGGCGGCGGCACATTGGATTCGCACTTGGAAACTCCTGCCATTCGGCGAAGCAGCCGTGAATTGTGGACCAAGGACTTGGCGCCGTATCGCGAATTGCGCAGCGAGCTGCCCATGATCATGGTCAACCATGCCGCGTATCCCGATACGCCGGGCAAGAATCGGCCGGCAAGCACGTCGCCTTATTGGATCACCACCGTGCTGCGCAAGCGGGTCGGCTACTGGGGCCTGATCTTTTCAGACGATATGGAGATGGGCGGAATTCTCAAACTCATGCCCATCGAGGAAGCCGCGGTTGCGGCTATCCGGGCGGGGATGGACCTGCTGGAAATCTGTCACAGCCCGGAGCTCATTCTCAGAGCCTACGAAGCCTTGATTGCCGAAAGCGAGAGATCGACCTCCTTCCACAAACTTCTGTTGCAACGTGCAGCACAGACAGCGCGGCAGCGTCAGCAGCTGTTCACCGGCGGAATTCCCCCGGCGCCTACGCTGAAGCAAATCGACGCGCTGCGCAGCCGCATCCTGCGCTTTCGCGAAACCATCGCCAGGGCCCAACCGGCGCAGGAGGCACAATCCGCATGAGCGCCAAGCCCATGACCGTTGCCGGAATCATGAGCGGCACTTCCGCAGATGGGATTGACGTCGCCATCGTGCGCATCGCTCCGGGCAAGCTGCGCCCCAAGCTGACGCTCGCCGCGCACCAGGGCTTTCCGTTTCCTGCGCCGCTGCGCCGTGCCGTACTGGCCGCCATGAACGCGTCTCTCACGTCTACCGCGGAGCTGGCGCGGCTCAACTGGCGGCTGGGCATCGCCTACGCTGAAGCTGTGCAGGCAACGCTCAAACAGCATCCAGTCGAGCTCGACCTGATCGGCTGCCACGGCCAGACTCTCTATCATCAGGCGCGCGCCACTCGCTTCGCGGGCCGCAGTTTTACCTGCACGTGGCAGGCCGGCGAAGCGCAGGTCATCGCAGCAGCACTCGGCGTTCCGGTGGTCTCGAACTTCCGCCCCGCCGACATGCTGGCCGGCGGTCTGGGCGCGCCGCTGGTTCCCCTGCTCGATTACGTTCTCTTCGCGCATCCCAGGCGCGGACGCGTGCTGCAAAACATCGGCGGCATTGCCAACCTCACCGCCATCCCCGCCGCAGCCGCGCCGGATGCGGTCATCGCCTTCGACACCGGCCCCGGCAACATGGTCATCGATGCACTGACGCTGGAACTCTTCAACCAGCGCTTCGACCGTAATGGCGCAATTGCAGCTGAAGGCAACGTTCTCAAACCCGTTCTCACCGCCTCATTGCGCAACAGGTATTTCCAGCTCAAGCCGCCGCGCACCGCAGGACGAGAAGAGTTTGGCCGCGAATACGCCGCCAGGTTTCTTGCTGCGTGCCGCAAGCACAGCAGCAAGCCGGAAGACGCAATCGCCACGGCAACCGCGCTCACCGCCGAGACCATCGCTCGCAGCTACAGGCAGTTCGTTCAGAAGACACTGCGCCGCGCTGCATCGGCCACAAGCGGCATCGACTACATTGTCTCCGGCGGCGGCGCGCGCAATCGCACGCTGATGGCCATGCTGTCCGCGCGGCTGGCTCCCCTTGGTTGCGAACTGGCTTCCAGCCAGGACTTCGGCCTTCCGGCCGAAGCCAAGGAGGCCGCGGCCTTTGCGCTGCTGGCGTGGCAGACGTGGCATCGCAAGCCCGGCAATCTTCTAGCCGCCACCGGAGCCAGGCTGCCTGCGATCCTGGGCCAGGTGACGTATGTCTAATCGGCGCGTGCGCGGCATCATGGCATTCACCGCTCTGCTCGCCCTCGCGGCCTGCCGCTCAACGCCGCGCGATCCGCATACGGTAGTCGTCCTGATCGAAAGCAGCCCCGCCAATCTCGACCCGCGCATCGGCACCGACGCGCAATCGGAACGCATCGATGCGCTGCTCTTCGATGGCCTGGTCGCGCGCGACCTGAGCTTCCGATTCACGCCCGCGCTGGCCGAGCGCTGGGAGCAGCCCAACCCGCTCACGCTGGACTTTCATCTGCGCGCCGGCGTGCGCTTCCACGACGGTCGCCCACTCACCGCGCGCGATGTCGTCTGGACCATCGAGTCCATGCGCAACTCCAGCCGCCCCGGAGGCGTGATTACCCCCAAGGCCGCGACCTTCGCCGCGATCGACACCATGGAAGCTCCGGACGATCTCACCGTCGTGATGCATCTGAAGCACCCCGACAACTTCCTGCTCGCCAATCTCTCGACCGGCGCCATCGGCATTGTCCCCTCCGGCAGCGGGCGCGAGTTCTGGCAGCATCCGGTTGGCACCGGGCCCTTCCGCTTCGTCTCGCAACAGATCGATCAGGACGTCGTCGTCGAGCGCAACCCGAACAGCTGGTCTCAAGTTCCCAAGCTCCAACGCGTGCGCTTTGCCGTGGTACCTGACGCCATCACCGAATCCCTCGAACTGGAGAAAGGCTCCGGCGACGTGGCCGTCAATTCCCTGCCCATGGATTCGCTGCCGGTGCTGGCCGCGCGGCCCAATCTGCAGATCGAACAGACGGGCGGAACCGAGATTCAATACCTCAGCTTCAACCTGCGCGACCCGCTGCTCAGCGACGCGCGCGTGCGCCAGGCCATTTCCTGCGCCATCGACCGCGGCCTCATCATTCGTACCTTGCTCGCCGGCCGCGCTCGTCCGGCGCAGAGCCTGCTTCCGCCCAATCACTGGGCATTCAACGCCGACGGGCCACGCTTCGACTACGATCCGGCACGCGCGGAGCGCCTGCTCGATGAAGCCGGCCATCCGCGCCTGGCCAACGGAGTCCGTCTTCACCTCACCATGAAGACCAGCAATACCGAGGGAACGCGCCTGCTGGCCGCCGTACTGCAACAGCAACTGGCCTCTGTCGGCATCGCTCTCGACATTCGCAGCTTCGAGTACGCCACGTTTTATTCCGATGTCACGCGCGGAGCTTTTCAGATGTACTCGCTGCAATGGGTCGGCGGCAACGAGCAGCCGGACATCTTCGGCTACGCCTTCTCCACTTCACGCATGCCTCCCAAAGGCGCCAACCGCAGCCACTATTCCAATCCCCGCCTCGATGCCCTGCTGGACGACGCGGCTGAAAACGCGGACCCGGCGCAGCGGCGCGCCGACTACGCCCTGGCGCAGCAGATTCTGGCCCGCGATCTGCCCGCCATCAATCTCTGGTACCGCGACATAGTGGTGGTGCACAACCGCAGGCTCACCCACGTGGTCCCGGCGCCCTCGGGAAGTTACACCTTCCTTGAAACAGCGGAGCTGACAAACCGACCCTGACCGGGAGAGTTCGATCTGCGGCGTTCTCCCGGTTGAAAGGCCGCTGCTTCTCAACTCGCCGAGGCTCCGCCGGGTCTGCAGAAAGTCTTAAGGTTCTCTTAAGGTTCAGCACATGCAAGATGAACAAAAATCGAGTTTTATCAACATTATTAACGATTCCCTCCGAATCCTTCACACTATGGCACGCAAGGCTCAACCTTTTCGCGGAATGGCTCGTCTACCGAAGCAGGAACGACACTTGAACCCCGGTAGCCTGCAGCATCCAGACCGCGGAGAAATGGCTTATGAATCGCAACCTCAGAACTCGGAAAATCGCTTCGCGGTCATTGCTGCCGCTCTACGCCGCACTGCTGGCGGCAACCTTGCTGTCACACCTGGCCAACGCGCAGGCGCCCTCGCGCTTCATCGGCGCCATCACCGCGATCAGCGGAACCACGATCACCGTGAAGACCGACGCCGGCCAGTCCTATCCGGTGGATGTGCCCGCGACGGCAGTGCTCAAGCGCATCGCGCCAGGCGAGAAAGACCTCAGCAAAGCCGAGGCCATGCAGTTCAGCGACCTGGAAGTTGGCGACCGCGCGCTGGTCAAGCTTGACCCCGACGCGCCGGTCGGCACACAGCAGGCGTTGCAGATCATCGCGGTGAAGCAGGCCGATGTGGCCGAGAAGCAGCAGAAGGAGCGCGAAGACTGGCAGCGGCGCGGCGTGGGCGGCCTGGTGAAGAGCGTGGATGCGGCATCCGGCGTCATTGTGTTGACCAGCGGCTCGGGAGCCACGGCCAAAACCATCTCCGTCAACACCACCAAGGCAACCATGCTCAAGCGTTACGCCCCAGCTTCTGTGCGCTTCGATGCGGCCGTGCCCGCGCCCATCGACGCCATTCACGCCGGAGACCAGTTGCGTGCGCGCGGAACCAAAAGCCCGGACGGCGCGAGCGTGGATGCCGAAGAGGTCGTGTCCGGCACATTCCGCAATCTCTCCGGAAGCATCGCATCGGTGGACGCAACCTCCTCGACACTTACGCTGAAGGATCTAACCACCAAGAAGCAGATCGTCATTCACATCGCGCCCGACGCGCAGATGCGCAGGCTTCCCGATCGCATGGCTGCGATGCTGGCTGCGCGGCTGAAGGGGACCTCCCCGGGCGCCGGCGGCGCAGCCACTGCACAGCGCACCGCGAGCGTGCCCGGCGGCGGGCAATGGTCCGGCCAGGGCAGCGGGCAGGCAGGCGGAGGAGCGGGCAGCGCAGATCCGCAGCAGATGCTCAGCCGCGCGCCGGTCATTCAGATTGCCGACCTCAAGAAAGGCGACGCCATCATGGTGGTTTCCACCGACGGCACAACCGATGTAACCGCCATCACCCTGGTGGCTGGCGTTGAGCCTCTGCTTGAAGCTCCCGCAGCCAGCCAGAGCCTGCTCAACAACTGGAGCATGGGCTCCGGCGCGCCAGACGCGGCTGCGCAATAAGCATGCGTATTCATTTATTGGAAATAAGCGAGGAACTCGTGCATTCAAATATGCATTCCATTCATCGAACTCTAATCAGCCTGGCGCTCGCCATGGGTGCGGGCTTCACGGCACAGGCACAAGCGCCTGCGCAGACGGTGCAATCTCCGGCCGCTGCGGCCACTGCGCCGGCTGTAACAACCGGCACTCTGCGCGGCCATATCGCCGATCCCACTGGCGCGCTCATCCCCGGCGCCACCATTACCGTTACGACCTCGGCGGGCGGCACGGTGAAGACCGTAACGGCGGATTCCGGCGGCGCTTATTCGGTCAGCGGTCTAGCTCCGGGCGGCTATATTGTTCGCGCAACCTTTGACGGTTTTGCGTCCTTCAGCTCACCTGCCATCCAACTGGCGGCGGGTCAGCAAAAGCGCGTGGACATTTCCATGGCCGTGGAAACCGAGCAGCAAAGCGTGACCGTCACCGACGACTCGCCCACCGTGAATACTGAAGCCTCAGGAAACGCCAACGCCATCGTGCTCAAGGGCAAGAATCTGGATGCGCTCTCCGACGATCCCGACGAATTGTCCAACGAGCTCTCAGCACTGGCCGGACCGTCTGCCGGGCCGAACGGCGGCCAGATCTACATCGACGGCTTCAGCGGCGGGCAGCTTCCGCCCAAGTCGGCCATTCGCGAAATCCGCATCAATCAGAATCCCTTCTCCGCCGAGTTCGACCGGCTGGGCTACGGCCGCATCGAGATCCTCACCAAGCCCGGCACCGACAAGCTTCATGGGCAGTTCTTCATCCAGGGGAACGACAAGAACTTCAACACCGGCGACCCATTCACTTCGACCATCCCTTCGTATTACAGCTACCAGTTCAACGGCACGGCCAGCGGCGCAATCTCCAAGACCGCGTCCTTCTTTGTCAGCGCCGAACAGCGCAACACGGAAAACGTCAACGCCTGGCTCATTCCGGATGCGGTGCTCGACGACGGATCGGGCACATTCGTCAACACTCCAGACTACGGCGTCAGCCTGTTGAACCGCCGCATTCGCGACAATGTCTCCGCCCGCGTCGATTGGCAGTTGGGTGCAAAGAACACCTTCACGGCGCGCTATGGGTTCTGGTCGGAGTCCGAGCACGGCGATCTGAATTCCGGTTCGCTGCCCAGCGCGTCCACACATGAATCGAACACCGACCACACCGTGCAGATAAGCGATGCCTACGTGATCAACGAACACGCGGTGAATGAAACGCGCTTCCAGTTCGAGCGCCAGAATGAAAATCACTATCCTGACTCCACCGGTCGCACTATCGGAGTTCAGGGCGATTTCACCGGCGGCGGTTTCGCCGGCCAGCAGAGTCGCGACCACACCACGCGCCTCGAGTTGTGGAACATTACCACGCTCAGCCGTGGCGGACAGGCAATCAAGTTCGGCACGCGCCTGCGCGACACGCGCGATGCGAATCTGACCAACTCCGATTACAACGGCGCATTCACCTTCGCCAACTACCAGGACTATCTGGCCATGGCCAATGGGCTGCAAACCCAATCGTTCAACAGCCTCGTACAACAAGGCTATGGCCCCATCTCCGCAACCTACGCCGCAGGACAGGAATCCGCGGTTGCCAACATGTTCGACGTTGCGCTGTTCTACCAGGACGACTGGAAGGTCAATCCCCGGCTCACTCTTTCCGGCGGCCTGCGCTGGGAGGCGCAGAATCATATCGCCGATCACGACGACTGGGGACCGCGCGCATCCTTCGCCTACGCCCTCGATGGCAACGGCAAAGACAAAAAGACCAAGACCGTAGTACGCGGCGGCTATGGGTTCTTCTTCGACCGACTGCAGACAGGAAGTCTCCTCACCATCAACCGAGCCAACCTTCAGCAACAGGTAGTGCTCAACGACCCTACCTGCACCTCCACTGCGTCCACACTGGACGCGGTCGATCTGACCACCTGCTCCAGCAGCACTTCCCTCAGCAGCACGGTAACGCCGGTTAAATACGAGGTGGCTCCCAGCTTTCATGCAGCAACCACGGAGCAGTTCGGCGCCAGCCTGGAGCGGCAACTGTCCAGCGGCACAAGCCTCACGGTCACCTATCTGCATTCCTTCGGCGTCCACCAGGTCGTTACGCGCAACGCCAACCAGGCCATCGGCGGAACTCCGCAAACCACATCCGGCGGCTATCTGTACCAATACGATCCCGAGGCGGTCTTCAAACAGAATCAGGCCATTGTGAGTGTGAACTCAAAGATCAGCAAGAACCTCAACCTCGCTAGCTTTTACACTCTGTCCTATGCCAACGGCAACGGAAACGGCAGTGCCTCGAATGCCTACGATCTGGACCAGGACTATGGCCGCTCCGGGTTTGTCACTCGCAACATGCTCTTCTTCATGGGCAATTACAGCGGCCCCTGGGGCATTCGCTTCAACCCATTCCTGGTTGCGCAGTCGGGCCGCCCATTCAACATCACGCTGGCCTCGGACCCGCTGAATAACTTCTTCAACCAGCGGCCCACCTATGCCATTTCTTCCACGCCGGCCGCGGACATTGTCTCCACTCCCTTCGGCCAGTTGGACAGCGCCGCACTTTCCGGCGAGACGCCCATCCCGGTGAATCTGGGCAATGGTCCGGCTGCCGTGGCCGTGAACCTGCGCATCAGCCGCTCCTTCGGCATCGGCCCCAAACTCGCATCCGCCACCAGTCAGGCCGATGGCGGCCCTCCCGGAGGCGGCCCTCCACCGGGAGGTGGAGGACCCGGCGGTGGCGGCGGTGGTGGTCGCGGCGGCGGGCCTCCCGGTGGCGGGCTCGGTCCCGGCGGACTCGGCGGCGGAGGTGGTCGCGGCGGCCCTGGCGGCATGTTCGGGCCCACCGGCACCGGCCGGAAATACTCGTTGAACTTCAGCGCCCAGGCTCTGAACCTGTTCAACGACATCGACTACGGAACCCCGACGGGAACCCTGACCAGCCCGTATTTCAACAAGTCGACAAGCCTTGCCGGCGGCATCTTCAGCACCGGCTCCGCTGCGCGCCGCATCTTCGTCCAAGCCGTTTTTTCATTCTGATCCGAAGAGCCCGTTAAGACAAAAAAGGCCGGAGAGCAATGCTCCGGCCTTTTCTTGTTACGATGAAGAGTTACTTGCCCGCTGATATCACTGCGGGCTGTTCAACATTCGCAAATGCGTCCGTAAGAGAAATCACTTTCAACTGCGCCTTCAACTCCGCAAGAGATGCCGAACCCAAGGCCGTAATCTCAACCGTCTCGCTGGGCAGAACATCGAAGTAGTTATCGGAGACCTTCACATCCAGGTTGCCAAAAGAGAGATAGACGCTCCGTGCGAGCACCGGCGAAGTGATGCGAGCAAGATAGGTTCCGGCCTTCCCGGTGGCCGCAACCTTGCGTGGGGCTGGTTCGAGGTCAACCTTGAGAGATGCCTGCTTGAGATGAATCTCCTTCACCGGCGCGAGATACGCGAGGTTGCGGGAAATGGCGCCTCCGCCGCGATTCATCAGGTCGGCTACCACAAAGACACGCGAGCTATCGGCCGCACCCGCATCCGTCAGCTTCTTCAGCGGCCAGTCGAGATAGACCTTGCTCGCCAGTGCTGCAACATCCACGGGGTGCGAATCCTCAAGCAACACCTTCCCGTCAAAGTCCATCAGCCGCACGCGCAGCACGGCAGGCGTTGCCTCCGTCTTGTCGGAGACGATATAGACCTTCACCGACCCATCTTCGACATGCGGCGAGACCAGGATCGGCGCATAGAACCGCCGCGCATAATATTGCAGAGCCTTCCACCGTCCGTAGTAGTCGATCGACGACCACGACGCCACCGGCCAGCAGTCGTTCAACTGCCAGAAGATGGAGCCCATGGTCTCAGGACGGCTGCGGCGGAAGTGCTCCGCGCCCATCTTGATGCCCTCGGCCTGCAACACCTGGCTCACATAGAGAAAGCTTGCAAAGTCCTTCGGCTCCGCGTAATCCCTCAGCAGGTAGTCGTGGATGATCGAATTGCCTTCCTCGTTCTTCTGGTGCGCCAGCATCACCGGCGTAAAGATATTGGCGCGATCCGCCGGCTCCGTGAAGGCCTCAACCGTCCGCATCTCCGGAAACGACTGAAATCCGTATTCGGTCACAAACCGCGCATGATGCGTCTCGTACGTCGAGAAGGGCACGCGCCCATGCCACACGTCCCAGATGTGCGCATCGCCGCTCTGGTAGCTCTCGGTCAGCGGCTCATAGTCCGCGCTCGGCGAACTGGGCCAATACGGCGTCGCCCCATCGAGCCGCGCCACCACGCGGGGCAGAATGCCGCTGAACTCGGTCAGGTAATCCTGCCAGATCGACAGCCGCACATCGGCCGGCAACGTGGGCCGCACGCCCCAGCTGAACGCGGCCTCCGTCTCGTTGTTGCCGCACCACACCACGATGCTGGGATGATTGCGCAGCCGCCGCACCTGGTCCTCCGCCTCGGCCTCGATGTTCAACTTGAACGCATACGTCCCCGGCTGCCAGTCGTTGCCGAACATGAAGTCCTGCCACACCAGGATGCCCAGCTCGTCGCAGATCGAATAGAACTCGTCCGTCTCGTAGTAGCCGCCGCCCCAGTGGCGGATCATGTTCATGTTGGCGTCGCGCGCCGACTCGAGGATGCGGCGGTAATCCGCTGTCGTCACGCGATTGGGAAAGCTGTCGAACGGAATCACGTCCGCGCCCTTGGCAAATACCGGAATCCCATTCACGATGAGCTCGAAGGACCGCCCCCACTTGTCCAATGTCCGATGCAACTCGATGGAGCGCAGCCCTGCCCTGGCCTTGCGCTGATCCGCCGCTTGCTCGCCTGTGCTCACCCGCGCCGTAAACTCATACAACGGCTGTTCGCCATAGCCCGCCGGATACCACAGCTTCGGCTGCCGAATCTCGACCGGAACATCGATCGTGTTGTTCCCCGCGTGCACGCTCACGGTCTCGACAACCGTCACCGGCTTGCCGTTGTCGCTGTACTGCACGGTGACTCTGGCCGCGCCGACGGCCGCTGCCTCGACTTCAACCTCCGCATCCACATGCGCCACGTCCTTCGTCACGTCGCGCTGGCGAATCGCAAAGTCCGCAATCCGCACCTTGTCCCACGCTTCAATGCGCACCGGCCGCCAGATGCCACTGGTGACAAACCGTGGACCCCAATCCCATCCATACTCATAGGCAGCCTTGCGGACGTACGTCTTGTCCGCGGTCTTCGATTTGAGCCGGAACGCGTCCCCTGCCGCCACCTCCTCCGCGGCTTTGATCGGAGAAGGAAACACCACGCGAAGCAAATTCCTGCCCGCATGCAGACCGCTCTTCACCGGCACGCGCCAAACGCGAAAGCTGTTGTCCGCGTCGAGCACCTGCACGCCGTTCACATACACCTGCGAGGCCGCATCCAGGCCGTCGAAGACCAGATCGACATTCGAGCGCGCAAGCAGCGCCGGCGTCACTTCAAAGTTGAGCCGGTACTCCCAGCTCTCTTGATCCACCCATTGCAGCTTCGCCTCGTTGTCGCGATAGAACGGGTCGGGAATCTTCTTGTTGGCCAGCAGGTCAAGGTGCACGTCGCCCGGCACGGTGGCCGGCATCCAGCCGCTCTCAGCCTCCTGCGCCGCCGCAATCTGGCGGAACTCCCAGCCGTGATCGAGAGCCAGCACGGCATTCTGCGCGCTCTTTCCCTGCCCCTGCGCTGTTCCGCCCGCTACACCGAGCAACACGCCGCTCAGCACACAAGACGCGACTGCCCTGCCAATTTCCTTGCGCATCGAATCCCCCTCCGGCCCCCTTGCAAGACCACCTGCACGCCTGCCAAAAAAGCGCGCCTGCGGAGCCGCCGTCAAGAGTATCAGATGTGCAATTCGCAGTAATGTGATGCATGTCCGCGAATGACAGCTGGAAAATCGCTCCTCGGCGGAGCACGGGTCAACGACCGCGCGGCACCGGCTCGAGCAACGTTTCCCCATAGAGCGCTTCCCATTGATCGGCCCGTGCATCCATTCCAAAGCCCTGTTCGATCCGCGCCCGCGCCGCTCGTCCCAGTCTCAGCCGATCTTCGCTGCTGCGGCCCGTCAACTCCACCATGGCATCGCCCAGCGCGGCCGAGTCTCTGGCAGCCACAATCACCCCTGCATCGCCCACCAGTTCGCGCACACCGCCCACATCGGTCGCCACCACCGGCTTCTCCATGGCCATGGCCTCGCCCAGCGCCAGCGGCATGCCCTCCCAGGCTGAGCCCAGCACGAATCCATCCGCCGCATCCAGCAGCGCCGCCATATCGCGCCGCAGTCCCAGCCAGCGCACCGCATCGCCCAGCCCCAACTCCGTCGCCAGACGCTTCACCCGCTCGAACTCCGCGCCCGTTCCTTCACCGGCGACCCAAAGCCGGGAACGCGCATGCGCAGCCCTCACCAGCGCAAACGCCCGCAGCAGGTTCGAGTAATCCTTGGCCAGTGCAATGCGTCCCGCAGCGAGCCAGATAAATTCTTCTCCAGCCCCCATCGTGTCTCTCACCGCAAAGCGCCGCTTTGCATCGGGCGCGAACCCGGCTGCATCGATCCCATTGGTCACAACCACGCACTTCGCCTGCGGAACCGCCTTCAGCCGAGTGAATCTCTCCGCCACGGCCATGCTCACGGCAGTCGTCCGGCTGCTCAAGCCATCAGTCAATCGATAGGCCAACATGCGCGCCTGGTTGCCCTCATACACGTTGTGAACGGTAGAAATAACCGCCGGCCCTGAAACCAGCGCCTTCAGCATCCGCGCAAATAGATTTGCGTGAAAGCTGTGACTGTGAACCAGGTCAGGATGAAACGCTCTGAGAAAGCGGCGGCCTCGCAGCAGCGCATTGATCAGGCTGATGGGGCTCTTGCGCAGGTCGAGGTGAACCACTTCAAGCGTGGTTGGCCATTCCTCGTCGAGCCGCGGCCGCAGCACCACGAGCGCAACCGCGTGTCCGCGCCCTGCCATTCGGGCAGTGAGCGCCAGAACCTGCCGTTCCGCGCCGCCCATCCCGAGCGAAGTGAGCACATAGACGATCCGCATAAGCCCCGTACCCCTGAGAATTGTGGCTCGATGATAACGCGGAGGTCAGACTTTGTGCTTGGGCGCGAACCAGCGGCCGATGACCCAATCGATCGAGAAGAGCCCTGGACCAAAGATGAGAATCACCAGCGCGGCAAACCAATACGTATACGGACTGGCGCCATAAAAATCGTCCGGCTTGGAAAGAATATGGAAGAAATTGGTGCGATCGTCGGGCACGCTCAGGTAGGCCATGGTCATGTTCACAAACAGCGCCAGCGCAGTCAGCCGCGATGCCAGGCCCAGCAGAAAGAACGCGCCGCCGATTAGTTCCACCAGCGCCACCAGCAGCGCGGCCACGCCCGGCGCGGGCAGGCTCAGACTGGCGAAGAACTGCGTCACCTTGTCCAGATGCGTGAGCTTGCCCCAACCATCCTGCATGAACTGCCAGCCCCAGTAGAACCGGATGGCCGCGAGCAGCGGGCACTGTGCCAGGTTCAACAGCGAAGTCAATCCGCGATAGGCCCTGCTTCCGAGATCGACGATCCTTGCCATGCTCTTCCCTCCTAATCGCTCAGCAGAGAATCCAGTTCCGGTGCGCAGATCCAACCCAGTTCGGCCCAGTGCGCGAACCACGCGCGCACCAACGCCGGCCGCCGCGCTGCTGGCTTCGTTGTATCGCAAAGACCGGTCTCCAGCGCAGCCCCGAGCGGCAACCCCTCACGCAGCGCCGTCAGCGTAAGAAACTCCTCGCGCTCCAGGCGCCGGTAATAGACCACGTTCTGGAGCCGATGCGCAGCCACCCACGTTGGCCGTCTCCGCAGCCTGGGCAGCTTTGCCGCGGGCTCCGGACCGTCCTCGTGCTTTACGCCGGCCTCGCTGGTGCTACGCTGCCGGTCCTTGTGCAGCGCCAGCACAATGTCGTCGGCCGCATAGTCGAGTTCCAGCAGGCGCAGATGCGGTTGCAGCCCCAGCCGCGAACTACCATCCAGCGTGGCAATTTGATCGAGCGTCAGCGGCGTACGCTCCGCATTGTCGAAGGCTTCCACAAAGGCCCACTCGATGCGGACCACATCGAGCGCCAGCCGCTGCCTGCGCCCGGCCCACCGGGGATGCGCCGCCAGCCACTCAGCCAGCTTGGATCCCAGGTTGCGCATCGAGAACGACCGGCTGGGATGCGCGGTGAGGTACTCGATCGACAGGCCGTGGAAAGCTTCGCTGCCCACCACCGCACGCAGCACCGGGAAGTCATCCGCCAGCGCGTCGAGCACACGATACCAATATTGCCGGTTGTAAATCTCCAGCCTCTCAAACGGCGAGAGCCGGCTGTTGGGCGCGATAAAGCTGGCCGCCACATCGGTCATCGCCTGTCCATTGGGAGCCTGCGGGCGCATATCCTCATCCGCTGTCAGCGGCATCATGACCGCCGCGGCCATCTGCCGCTGCAGTTCGGCCAGGCTCATGGATTGCGAAGCCGCGTGCGTGCTCATCGCGCTGCCTCCGCCAACTCTCCGCTGTGCTTGCGCAGATAACGATTGGCCTTCTTGGCTTCAGCATGCACTTCGTCGAAGCTGGGAATGTGATCGTCCCACTCCAGCAGCGTGGGCGTTGGGCCGCAGCGCTCGATGGCGCGGTCGTAAAGCTGCCACACCGGATCGATCACGGGATGGTCATGCGTATCCAGAATGTACTTCTCGTACTTCGAGTGGCCGGCAATGTGAATCTGCGCCACGCGTCCGGCGGGCACGGCGTTCACATATTCCATCGGATCGAACTCGTGATTGACCGACGAAACGTAGACGTTGTTCACATCCAGCAGAATGCCGCAGTCGGCCCGCTCCACAACCTCATTCAGAAACTCCCACTCGGTCATCTCGGAGCCGGTGAACGCTGCATAGCTCGACACATTTTCGACAGCCACCGGAATCTCAAGAAAGTCCTGTACCTGCTTGACGCGAGCCGCAGTCCGCTCCACCGCTTCCCAGGTGTAAGGCAGCGGGAGCAGGTCGTGGGTGTAGGTCCCATCCACGCTTCCCCAACAAAGGTGATCGCTGAGCCACGGCGTGCCGGTACGCCGCACCAGCGTTTTGAGCCGCTTCAGATGCTCGGGGTCGGGCTCGGTCACCGAGCCAAAGTACATGGACACGCCGTGCTGCACCACGCGGTACTGATCCAGGATCTCATCGAGCATGGCCATGGGCCGGCCCGCATCGCACATGAAGTTTTCCGAGATGATCTCGAACCAATCGACCACCGGCTTCTTCGAAAAGATGTGGTTGTAGTGCGGAATCCGCAGCCCGATGCCGACGCCGTGATCCTGGTACGCGTTGAAGCGAGTGCCGGACATGGGGAACCTTTGCGAGTGCCTAGCGGTAAGTGACGAGTGGTTGGTGACTCAGGAAGCGATGAGGCCGCGGCGGGATGAGAGGTTTCGATGATCCAACTGCGGCCTCAGTGAGGGTAAGTTGAAGCTATGCCTTCGGAGGAGTGGAGCCGTCGGTAGCGCAGCCGCCCTTGCCCTTGCAGGAGTTCTTGCCCTTGCAGCCCTGGTCGCCCGTCGAGCAGCCGCCGGTTCCCTTGCAGCTGTTTTTGCCTTTACAGGAGTGCTTGGCAGGCGGGGTCTTGTCCTGCGCGGCCAGCATCATGCCGGCCGTGATGCTGGAACCGTGGGTTGAACCGCTGGTGGCCGCCTTGGCCGCTACGGAGGTTCCACCGACCAGGCCGGAGAGCGCCGCCGTCAGAAGCAATGCATTGATCTGATTCTTTGTCATGTTCTTTTGACCTCGTTTTGGGGGTTGGGGCGGATGCTCTCCACCGGTTATTCATTGCGGGGCCGGCCATCGGCCAGTCCGCGCTCTCACTCTGTCACGCAACTTAGGAGTCAAGCATTCTCGAAAAGGTTACAGGGAAAAATGCCCGGCTGAGAAGTTAAGTCTCGGCCGCGCTGTTCACCCGCCAGCAGTACGCAGCGCGCAGGCATTTGGATTTCCTTGCCGGTTGGCCGCGCATTGCAGCCGCTCGGCGATTGGCCGTTGTTCCCCTCATGCGCTACCCTGATCTCGAAGCGAACGCTCCCTGTCTGATGCGTTCTCGGTTTCGGGAGGACTGGTTGTGGTTCAGGAATCTGCTGAAGTTCCCCGGCGGCTGCGCGCGCTGGGCGGCGCCAGCCTGCTGTTTGCCCTGTTGCAGAGCCTGTGCACGGCGGTCTTCGCCATCAGCGGCGTGCGCGTGGTCATCGGCCTGGGCGCGCTGGCCGCAGTCAGCGGCATCTATGCCCCGGCGCGGGGATGGCATCAGGACGCCATCCGCATTCCCATGCTCATCTTTGCCACTGTCGGCGCGCTGGTTAACCTCGGTGTCCTGGGTTGGATCTGGTATCTGCGCTCCCAGCCTTCGGCGCAATGGCGCCGCCGCGAGCGGACGGCGAAGCAAAAACGCTCCGAGCGCCTGCAGGTTTTCCTGGCCGTTGTCACGCTTATTCTGGTAGGACTCGAAACCTGGACCCATACCAAGATTCATCGCACCGGCCCGCCGCCTGCCATCCACTCCAGAGGGACTGCGCCTTCCCGATAGCGACTAAAGCTTGCCAGTTCACCGTTGCACTATCGTACTCATTCTCCTGCGACAGGAGCGATGTTGCTTGGAACACCAAACAAACTGCCGCTCGGTTCGGATATCTACCGTAGCGCTGCTAAACGCCCTTTTCGGGACCATCCTTCGCTTCGAGAATATGTTCTCCCAGGCACTCAAGCAGCACGAATACCGAACTTGAAAGGAGGACTGCGAAGGCCAGATAGGTGTTGTTCAGCGTCCGGACGCTTTCCAGGATCGACTTCTCGGTCCAGACCAAATCTCTCCTGTCCAGCCCAAAGTGCACAAGGAGCGCCGCGTTTGAGCAAGAGGAGACCTCACTAGTCGAGCAAGGGTTATTTTGCATCCAGCGCTGGGTTTCGGCGGTATACTCGGTCCCAATCACCACCTTCAGTTCCTGGCCTCCGTTCACTCCCGGAATGTCTGCGGTTCTCGTAAGCACTTGGTTTTGATAAGTTACTCCGATTGCGCCGGCACCTGCAATCAGCACCGCACTGAGAGCCATGCAGATGCGCCGATAGAAGACTGAATTCGCGGCTTCGCGTCCGACCGCGGAGAGCAGTAGGAGCAAGAGAGCGGACAGCGCTCCGGCGAAGGCGATCGGAAATCCACGATAAGCCTCCTCGGGAGGTTGAATATGCATAACAAAGCCGCCGAAAGCAGCAAAGACGCTAACGACAGCCTGGATCGCCCGGCCCCAGACGCCGCCAACATGGCTGGTGCTCACTGATGCACCAAAAGGGTGAAGTCGCCAACGTCGTTGCGCAGTCTCAGGTCCTTCTCTACCGAAACCTGCTTGCCTAAGTAGTCCACCGCCCAAAGAAAGTAATCCCCGACAGACATCTGACGGTCGGTAGTCGAAGAAGCGCTGGTTAGAGCCTCGAATGTGCCTTCGCACTTGTCCTGCTGTGATACCTGATGGCGGTAGCAGACCGTCAGGAGCGGTATCTGCTTGCCATCTGTGCCTGAGACAGCTTTCACCTTCACCCACGGATCCTGTGCATGGAGCGGCGCGCCGGTTAGCCAGTCAAATTTCGCGGAGACGTCATCCAGAATTTGGGCCAGTCGTGATTGGTCCGCTATGCTCGACGCAGGGGAGAGCGCTAGCCCGTCAAGCTGATTAGAATCATCAACGGCTTGCTGAAGAAAGTCCCGGCTCGCAGACGCGGCATTCAAACTCGAATTTAAGGCAGACAACTTGTCGGTCGCCTGAATCAGATTGGTGCGCATGGCAAACGGCAAAACCGGACTCAGCTGGTTTTGATCGACCAGCGTCTTCAAACCTGAACTATTTGCCAGTAATAAACTCTTAAGATCGTAGTCGACCTTTAGTTTGATCGGTTCACCAGCCTGCCCCCCAGTCCCGGATCTTAAAGTAGGAATGTTCAGAGTGGTTCCCGCACTGAACGTTGTAGACTGCAGATTCGGATTAGCCGCGTAAACCAGGCCTAAGGCATCCGAATCCGGTAGGATACCGTTTTGCAGTAGCAATTTAGGAATCTCGCTGCTGCCACTTACCTGCATTGTCCGAATTGTTACCGGCGCTGTAACCCCGGTCTGATCCTGGGCTGCAATCACCAGGTGGCCGCTCAAATTGGTACCGAGATTCTGCGCCACCGCTTGACCAACAGCTGAGTAACTCAAGCAGGAAAGCAAAAAGGTAAGTGCGATGCAGGAAATTTGGCGAAGACACTTCTCGTTCATGGCTCCCCCCAATCGCAGCGACTATTGAAAGAGATATTGTCCGAGCGCTGGTTCTTTGTCAAGACCCAACCGGATATCTGCTTCGCCCGCCCCGATGAGGCGATCACCAGATAGAGTCGGACGCGGTTTCCTGTCCCTCGAGTACCTGGCGCAGGATTTCGTAGGCTTCATCCTCTGGGCTGCGACCGTTGGCCTGCGCGCGCCGTTCCAGCGCACACACCAGTTCCTCTTCAATATCGCCAATCGGAAGCTGATCCATTCTCTCCCTCCCGCGTGCCTACCGTAGCATCTTTCAGTTGGTTGCGGAGAGCCGCCAGTTCCTCGGGAGCGCCCTGTTTTCCCGGAATGAATCTTAGTGCGGGAGTTGGTGGATGGCATCGATCACGATGCCCGGCGTAAGTGCCTCCGGCAGGAGCCTTGGGTTCTTTTCTCCTGGAGCGTAGAGCGCGTAAGCCGGCACGCCGCTGCGACCGAGCAAGGCAAGCGCCTGGGTGATGGCGTCGTCGCCGCGCGTCCAGTCGGCCTTGAGCAGGGCGACTTTGGCATCCTGGAAGGCCTTCTGGACGGAGGGCTGCTCGAGCGCGACCCGCTCGTTGACCTGGCAGCTGAGGCACCAGCTGGCCGTAAAGTCGACCAGAACCGGCCGTCCCTGCGCCTGGTAGCGGGTAACCGCATCGGCCGACCAGGGCTCCCAGCCGCCTTGACTCTCAGCCGCGGCTGAGGTGACCGTGGCGCGGGCCAGCCGGCCGGAGGCAAGCACGCCCACCGCTACGACGCCCAGAACGATCAGCGAGGCAACCACCGTTGCCCAGCGCCGGGCCGGCCAGCGGCCCAGGAACCAGCCGGCAATGGCCAGCAACAGGAAGTTGGCTAGCAACGCGAAGAGCAGGTCCGCTCCATAACCGCGCGCCAGCACCCATGCCAGAAAAATGACCGTGACAAAGATGGGCACCGCGACCGCCTGCTTGAGCACTTCCATCCACACGCCGGGCCGGGGTAGGAGACGCGTCCAAGCGGGCTGGAATGTGAGAGCTACGTAGGGAACTGCAAGCCCCAGCGCAAGCGCTGTGAAGACCGCGAAGGTGACGGCGGCGTTCTGCGCCAGAGCGTAACCGAGGGCCGCGCCCATGAACGGCGCCGTGCACGGGGTGGCCACAACAACCGCTAGTACACCGGTAAAGAAGCTGCCGGCATAGCCGTGCTTTTGAGCCAGCGAACCGCCTGCGCTGGTGAGGGTCAGACCAATCTCAAACTGGCCGGCGAGCGACAGACCGAGGAAGAAGAGCAGCCCAGCCATCAGTTCCAGAAAGACCGGCGACTGGAATTGGAACCCCCAACCGAGCGTGGACCCGGCAGCGCGCAGGACAAGCAGCACGGCGACCAGAGCCCAGAACGAGGCTAGAATGCCGACGGTGTAGACCAGACCGTGGACGCGCAGTCTGGCCCGTTCTTCGTTCCCGGAGTTGACCAGAGACAGACCCTTGAGGAACAGGACCGGGAAGACGCAGGGCATCAGGTTCAGCAGCAGGCCACCCAGAAAGGCTAAGCCAGCTGCCTGGAGCAGGCCGCCACTCGCCGGGCTGGCTGCCGGATGCCGGCTGGCCTGTGCAATGGGGGGTGCTGCAAGGGCTGGCACAGGCGTCGAAGCCTGGGCTGGCGCTGGCGAAGAAGAGGGGAGGGGCGCAGTGGATACCGGCGAAGGCGGGGAGTCTGGAGTGGGAGCGGGCGGTGCAGGCGCGGAACCAGCTTTCAGGCCTGCACCAGGAAGTGCGGCGATCTCAAAGGCGCGACCGCCAGAAAGTTCAACAACTCCTTTTAATTGAGCAGGATTTGCTGCTAAGCTTGCGTCCTTTTTCAAATCCAGAATCAGGCCGGTCGGGGTCGCTATCAGCTTCTGCGGGGCCGGGTTGTCGAGGATCTCCGGGTCGGCTGGGAAGAACGCAGCTTCGGTCTCCTTGCGGCCTGTGGAAATCGAGAGACGAAACCCTCCCTTTATAGGTTCAAACGATGCTTTAGATTTTTCCGGTAAAGGATTAGGAATAAATCCACTTAGGCGATGTTCTAGCTCTGCATCGGGACTGACCGGAGCGGGCTTGGCAAAACTCTGCAAAACCTTCCGAGTGACCTCCAACTCGGCCTTCCCCGGAATGCAGCTTGCCTGGCAGACCAGCCAGTTCACCTTGGCATGCAGCTGGACCGAGCCGGGCTGAGCAGTCCTGGCAACATTCAGGGTGAACGGAAACAGCACCTCGTTCTCATAGCCGAAGTCCATGAGCGGGCCGAGAGGCAGGCGCTTGGGGGCAGGAAACTGTAGTTCGCCGGCTGTGATGCCATCGGGCAGTGTCCACTTGATGCGGGGCGGCTCACCGGCATCTCCGGCGTTCTTCCAGTAGATATGCCATCCTTGGTCGATTTTGAAGTAGAGTCCGGCATCGGCCGCCGCGCCTGGCTTGAAGCCCGACTCGGACACCACCAGCTGTACATGCACGTGAGGCGCGTCGGCGGAACTCGAGACGGCCTGCGCCGCAGGGACTGCGGTAATCAACAGAGGCAGGGCGAAGACGAAAGCGGAAAGGCGCATGACTGGCAGGGAATGGCTCCTGTCTGTTGGACTCAGTCTACTGGAGGATAGTCGCAACCTGCCCCCTGTTTATTGGCGGTGGTGCAGCTCCGACCGGGCGGCGTGTTCGCGGAAGATGCAGTCGTTTTGAACACACTTGACACCGGCGGCGCGAGCGCGGGCAACCGCTTCTTCATGAATCACTTCATCTTGCAGCCACAAATAACTGACGCAGAGGCCGATTACATCATCCACAATCCCCGGGACAAACTCGGATGCGCGGAAGACGTCGACCAGATCGATTCCCTTGCCGGTTTGCTCAACTGCGGCGGCCTGGGCGGCGGCCAGGTCGGGGTAGCACTTGAGGCCGAGGACTTCAGTGATCGCCGGATTGACCGGGAGTACGCGGTAGCCGTTCGCGGCCAGGTAGCGGCCGATGTTGTGGCTGGCGCGCCAGGGTTTGTCGCTCATGCCGACCACGGCGATGGTCTTCGCGGTGCGGAGCATTTCGTCGATGAGGGCTGGATCGTTGGTCATCTTCTCATTCCAGGGGCAGGATTCGTGGTTTTCCACCCTTTCGCCCGAAATACGAAACGCGGATCCTTCTACTCCGGTCGCCGCGGCACCTTCGCTCAGGATGACAGGGCACGGTGGTGGATTGCTGTTCCCGGTTCCCTGTTCCCTGCCTCTACACGTCCAAGTCGTCGTCGAGCGAGGCGGCTACCGCCGTTCCCCGCCGCTTGGCCAGCAGATAGCCGCGCAAAAAGGGCTCCAGATAACCATCGAGCACTTTGTCTACGTCGCCCACTTCCACCTTGGTGCGGTGGTCCTTGGCGATGCGGTAGGGCTGCAGGACATAGGAGCGAATCTGCGAACCGAAGTTGATTTCGAGCTTGGAGTCTTCAACCTTCCTGCTTACGGCCTTCTTCTTCTCGAGCTCATATTCGTAGAGGCGCGAGCGGAGCATCTTCATGGCCTTCTCGCGGTTCTTGTGCTGGGAGCGCTCGTTCTGACATTGCACGACGATGCCGGTTGGGAGATGTGTCATGCGCACGGCGGAGTCTGTGGTGTTGACGTGCTGTCCGCCCTTGCCGCCGGAGCGGTAGGTGTCGATGCGCAGGTCCTCGACTTTGAGATCGACCTGGATGGAGTCGTCGATTTCAGGCGAGACGTAGACGGATGCAAACGAGGTGTGGCGGCGCTTGGCCTGGTCGAAGGGCGAAATGCGAACCAGGCGATGGACGCCGCTTTCGCCAGCGAGCTGGCCGAAGGCGTATTCGCCAATGATTGTGAACGTGGCAGATTTGATGCCCGCTTCGTCGCCGGCCTGCACGTCGTTGAGCTCGGTTTTGAAGCCTTGCTGCTCGGCCCAGCGCAGGTACATGCGCATGAGCATCTCGGCCCAGTCCTGCGACTCGGTGCCGCCTGCGCCGGGGTGGACGGTGACGATGGCGTTGAGCGGATCGGCCTCGCCGTTGAGCATGGTGCGGGCTTCGAGGTCTTCGTTGAAGGCGGCGAGGGACTTAATGTCGCGCTCCAAATCGGCGAGCACGTCTTCGCCCTCGCGGGCCAGCTCGAAGTAGGCCTCGATGTCGCCGGTGCGGCGGACAAGCGCGTCATCGTCGGCGACGAGGTTCTCCAGGCGCTTCTTGTCGCGCATGAGCGGCTTTGTGGCGTTGGGATTGGACCAGAGGGACGGATCGGCCAGCTTGGTTTCTATGCTTGCGAGTTCCCTGCGGATGCGAGCCGGGTCAAAGATACTCCCGCAGGTCGCGCGTTTGGTCGCGCACGGGAGCATATGCGAATTCGAGATCGTTCAACGACATGCTTTTATGACCTGACTTTGGATTGGACTGTGAACCTGCGTTCTATTGACTGATCCAGAATATCACTGTATCGATTTCGGCGGATTCGTCGGCCCTAGAAGCGTAGTTCAAGCGATTTCATCCCGGGTCCCAAAAGTGGGACCTGGGCCGCCCGCCAACTGAGGGACTGCGGACATTCAGGCGACCGACTTACTGGTTTACTGATCCTCTCCTTGAATCGGTTATGTTTCTGCAGATGGCGGCTATCTTATTCGGATATTTGCAAGACGGAGCAGACGTACTTGTGAAGTTTGCCTTTTTCATCTACGGCCGACAGAACGACAACTTCGTACCCGTGGTCAAATTTACCACTCAGCGTAGTTCCCGTGGGCCATATATGGCAATGCAAGCCGCCTTCATTCTTCACGTTGTAAGACCTGCGCCCATCAGACAGCTTCATCAAACAGTAGGCGTCGCCCATGTTCACAATAGACGACCACTCTACTGTGAAAACTATCGGAAATTCTGATTGATGCTTCTGCTGTGCTACATTTGCTTGAGCCTGGGCGATTGCTTGTGCCGTATAATCAACGGCGGCATTTTGTGCCGGCAACGCCACTGTCAGAACGATCAGTAACAACACTACCAAAATGTTTCTCATTGTGACATTCCTAATTTCTTGAATCTGTGGATGGCGGCCGATTTTACTCGACATCCTCGTTTTCCTCTCCTTCGTCACCGTCAGCCTCGGCTGACGACCACTGAAGTCCGGCAATCTTTTGTTCCATCGTGTCTTGGAAGAACTTGTAGTCCTCTCCGGTACTGAGGGCGAAACGGAGATCATTTGCTTTTCGGGCGAATTCGACCCGGTGGGTCGACAGATGATCGCGCCAGAATGCCTCGTCATTCGGAAACCGGCCCTTTTGACGTACACGGACGTCCGATTTCTTCACCCAAGCCGTAAATCGCACGGTGCCTGAGACACGGTAAACCAAAGCACGTCCCGGTCTGTTCAACCTCTGCTCTGGATCGGACAGGCGTTGCCCCAGAAACTCTCGCACGGCCTCATCTATAGATTCATCTTTGAGTTTCTCCTGGAGAGTTCTGCCCGTTCGCTTGGTTCTCGGACCCCTCCGGGAAATCTCCTCAGCTTGCCCGGGCGGAACTACGAATGTCCTCACCAGCTGCTCTTTGCCGTCCGCGGACTTGAAAAGGTGGAACCGCACAAAGTTGATAGCGATTCCTTTGCCGGAAAGATAACGGATGATTCGCTCGGTGCTGTCATCGACCTGCGACGCGACAATTTTGATCGAGTGTTGGCCATTGATGGCCTCCGGGTACTTCTTCTCTTTATCGCGAAATGTAGCCTCGAACACCTCTTCGAGGGGCTTTCCCTTCAGATACACAGCAGCAATTTCCTCTACTTCTTGGGCTGAAAGGTCTTGCACCCAGGACGCGTAATCCAGAGCCTGAGCCGTGATCTCGCGAGGGGTCTTGTCCCGCTTGAGTTCGACTATAACGAGATCCCCATCTCCATTCATGCAGAGCAAATCGATAAACCCACCGGAACTAGTTCTAACTTGGCGTCCGATTACCATGAGGACAGAGCCGTCAGGCACGAGAACCGACACGTTCTTGGATATCCAGTTCTCGATTCGTTCCTCGTAATCCAGCTTCGAGCGATCCATTTCCTTCAAGGAATCGCTTTCGTCGACAGCCCAAACACGCACTCCATCTGACATATCATGCTCCAGCCGGTTCGCACCCAACCCTTCTATGCTACGCCAACTTGACCTCATCGAGCAGATCGGGGTGACGATCCAGCACTTTGAGCAGCTTGGCCAAAGCTAAATGTTTCTGAAACCTTCTCAATTTTGTGTATATGTGATATATACAAATTATGGCGACGGACGATCCGCTTGGCGAGTGTATCGGATTCGATTGGGATGAATCGAACACGGTCAAGAACTGGCAGCGCCACAAAGTAACGCCAGAGGAGGCCGAGGACGTCTTCTTTCACGAGCCATTGGTGGTGCGCGGCGACGTTGGGCACTCGGCGCGCGAAAAACGCTACCGGGAATTGGGGCGGACGTCGCGCGGAAGGCTGCTCTTTGTGGCCTATACGATCCGGCGCAAGTTGATCCGGGCGATCTCGGTGCGCGATATGAATCGAAGGGAAGCTGAGGAGTACAGACGGCATGAAGAAGGTTCCTGAGTTCAAGAACGAGGACGAAGAGTTTGAGTTCTGGTCCTCAACGGGGGAGGGGGCGGACTCGACCGAATACGTCGATTGGTCGCAAGCCAAGCGGGTGAAGTTCGTCAAACTCAAGCCCACATTGCGCACTATCTCCGTGCGGCTGCCCGTAGCCATGGTCGAAGACTTGAAGATACTGGCCAACCAGCGCGACGTTCCCTACCAGTCGCTGCTCAAGGTGTTTTTGGCCGAACGGCTGCAGCGGGAGAAGACGCGGCGGCTGGCGGTATAGGCTGGACGCCTGCAGCAACTTATGCAACTTTGATCTCTTCCAGCAGTTCCGGATGCCGATCCAGCACCTTCAGCAGCTTCACCAGCGCCAGCGGCGGTTTGGTCTTGCCGGTCTCGTAGCGGGAGAAGGCGTTGACGCCGCCACCGAATATTTCGGCTGCCTGGCGCTGGTCAAGCGCGAGCTTCTTGCGCACCTTGGCGATGAAGGCAGGATCAACAAGCGATGCATTCACCTGTTTTGCAAAGTCGCTCATCTCCCGCATCACCCGCTCGGAATCCTTCTCATCGTGTATGGATTCGCCGCAAGACGGGCAGAAATCGCCTGTCGTATTCAGAAGGATGGTCTCGCCCTTGTAGGTGTACGGAATGTCGCGGGTGTCGTGGATCAACTCGGCCGCGCCACACACAGGGCATTTCATGGTCACAACTCCTTGAACGAGACGATCAGCACATCATCGATCACAGTCAACTTCAAGTACACGTCCCCGGCCGAGGTCTTGGGCCGGTACACGTCTTGCCAGATGGTGTGATCGGCGTACGTGGTCATGCTCTTGTAGAAATCTGCCGACTTGAGCGCCAACACCACGGCCAGCATGTCAGCGTAACTGAAACCCAGCGCTACTGCTCCGACACGCGCGGTGTGGGTGGTCCGCACCTTGCCAGCCTCGACCAGTGCTTTGACCCGTTGCAGCGCGCAGTGCGGAGTTTTCGTCTCCATGCTCCACGACCTCATATTAACCTAGTTGGTTATTTTCCGCAATCCCTATTTTGTTGCTGGCAACCCTTTCAAAGACCAACACAGGATCGCTAGACCCAGAAGGGCGCATGTCCAGCCAAACACATCGCCGTGGGCGGTGTAGAAAGTCACGTCGTCGCGATAGGCGAACTGGGCGGCGAGCGAGTCGGCCTGGTGGCGGGGGATGGACTGGCGGACCTGGCCGTAGGGGTCGATGACGGCGGTGATGCCGTTATTGGTGGAGCGGAGAATCCAGCGGCGGTTCTCAACGGCGCGCATGCGGACCATGTTCAGGTGCTGCCAGGGCGCGCTGGTGTCGCCGTACCAGCCGTCGTCACTGATGTTGACCAGCACGTCGGCGCCAAGCTGGGCGAAGTGGCGGACTTCGTCGGCAAAGACGGCTTCGTAGCAGATGAAGATGCCGTACCGGTGCGCGTCGCCTGTGGCGGAGGCGAGGCGGAAGACCTTGGGGCCGTCGCCGCGGGTGAAGCGGGAGACGCGGCCGGTGAGCTTGTGTGCAAAGGTGAGCAGATTCTGGAAAGGGATGTACTCGCCGAAGGGGACGAGGTGGATCTTGTCGTAGCGGCCGGCGCGTGCGCCGTCGGCGCCAATGACCAGGGCGGAGTTGTAATAGTTCCAATCCTGCGCGGAGGGGTCGAAGGTCCAGCCGATGCTGCCGACGATGATTGGGGCCTGAACGGACTGGGCGATCTTGGCAAGCGAGTGCTGGAAGCGGGGATCGGACTCGTCAAAGGGTGCAGGCGACTCCGGCCAGGCGACCAGGTCAGCATGCGCGGGAAGCGCGGCGCACGCGGGGGCGACGGTGGGCGCGCCGGTCTGCGGGATTCCGGCGATGAATTGCTTGCAAGTCTCCTTGGCGAGTTGCGTGAACTGCGCCATGTGCGTATCCCACTCGCCGGGGCCGCTCCAGCGGTTGTCTCCGGCAACGTCAAGATTGGGCTGGATGAGGACGGCAGTTGCTGTGGTTACGGGATTGGGCGGCGGGATGAGCACGCCGGACGCTCCAGCCGCCATGAGCGCGACACCGGCGATGCCCCACACTCGCCGGCCTGAGCAGCGGTCGAGCAACAGGCCCCCGGCGATGAGCGCGTTGACCGCGACCAGCACGAAGCTGATGCCGTAAACGCCGGTCCAGGGCGCCAGCTGGTTGACGAGGCCGTTGTCCACTTGCGAGTAGCCTAGCTGGTCCCAGGGCACGCTGGTGATGCGGGAGGCGGCCAGCTCGATGCCGGCCCACAGGATGGGCGCAGCGGCCAGGCCCCAACGGGTGCTGCCGGAGGCGCGGCGGACCAGGGCGACGCCGAGGCCGAAGAGACCGAAGTAAAGGCCCAGCACAGCGCTATAGCCGATCAGCAGCAGGACTGGAAAAATTGCGGGCATGTCGCCGTATCTGGCCATGGTGTCGCGAACCCAGTAGCAGTTGCCCATGTACCAGAGGAAGCCGCAGAGATAGGCGAGCAGAAAGCTCTTTCGGACAGAGCGCGGGCCATTCACGCAGCCCGCCGAGAGCAGCGCCACCAGCAGCGGCGCCAGTCCGAACCAGGCGAAGACGGTTCGCCACACCGGCAAGGGGCCGGCCAGCGGAAAGGGCAGTTCCAGCAGGATGGCAGAAAGGACCGGGGCAGCCCACAACAGGAGAGGAGCGCGATTCGACCGGGCTCGCCTGGAGACGGCTCGACTGGGCTCGGCCCGATTAGGCTGGGAAGGCTGCATACAGGGGGGAGTTTATCGCACGGGACTGACGGCTGCTGCAGGGGCCTGGCGGTGCGCACCGTCGTTGCTTGCAGCGAAACGAAGATTGCATCCTGCACTGCATCCACGAAAGGCCTTGGCGGGCGCGCATCTTAAGAGACATTGCGCGCAGGTTTCCTGCATGAAAATCGGCGCGCTGGATTCGGAAACCGCGCTACAATCGAGACTATGTCGCTGGCCATACTTGCAATGCGGGTGTTGGAAGTCATGTTCTTCGTGGGCCTGATCGGTTCGTCGGTAGTGGTGCTGATCAGCTTTGTGGAAGACGGAAAAGAACTGTTCGGCAAGGACGAATAGACGCCAGCTTTTGCCGCCACGCGCGATCCTCTTCATTTCCTATTGACACTGTTTATATTCAGACATACACTCACCGAAGGGCGGCGGGTGATTGCGCTCTCAGGAATCCAGATGGCCGGACGTTGAGCCGGCACCTTCACGATGGCCTCTTCCCGCACGACCGTTGCCCCACCCTCCGACCGCGTACGCCTGATCGTGGCATCCTCTGTGATGCTCACGTTTATCTCCTTCTGGCGAGCGGCCTCCATTGTTTTGTGCGACCTGGGATCGTCGGCTTTCTATGCCGGCGGCATCGCCGAAGAGGCTGTGGGCGCCGCCGCGCCGTGGTTCATTCTGGCCATCATGCTGTTCAGCTTCGCGGTGCGCGCGGTCTACGTCGAGAGCTGTTCCATGTTCACACGCGGCGGCGTCTATCGCGTAGTGAAAGAGGCGCTGGGCGGAACCTTTGCCAAGCTGAGCGTCTCGGCGCTGATGTTCGATTACATTCTTACCGGCCCCATCTCGGGCGTATCCGCCGGGCAATATATTACCGGCCTCATGAACGAGCTGATGAACGTGGCCAACACCAGCCACTGGCTGCCGCCGGCTCTGATGGACGCGCACAACAACGCCTTCCAGTTCGACATGAACCACACCTCGGCGGTGTTCGCGGCCGTGGTCACCATCTACTACTGGTGGCAGAATATCAAGGGGATTGAAGAGTCCAGCCACAAGGCCATGCAGGTGATGCAGATTACCACCATCATGGTGGTGATCCTGCTGATCTGGGGCATCTATTCGGTCTTCATCAAGGGAGCTCATCTGCCTCCCGCACCGATCGTCCAGAACCTCAAGTTCAGTGACGATGCGCTGGGGTTCCTGAAGGGAACACGGCTGGTGCCGGTGCTCGGGCTGTTCGGTATCCTGATGGCGTTTGGGCATTCGTTGCTGGCCATGAGCGGCGAAGAGAGCCTGGCCCAGGTCAACCGCGAGATCGAGCATCCCAAGCTGAAGAATCTGAAGCGCGCGGCGATTGTCATCGCCATTTACAGCCTGATTTTCACCGGCGGCGCCACACTGCTGGCTTCCATGCTGATTCCCACATGGCAACGGACCCACATCTACCAGGACAACCTGATCGCCGGCCTGGCCATGTACATGGTGGGGCCCATGTTCTGGCGCATCGCTTTCCGCATCTTCGTGGTGCTGGTCGGCTTCCTGATTCTGTCCGGAGCCATCAACACGTCGATGATCGGCTCGACCGGCGTGCTGATGCGCGTGGCCGAGGATGGCGTGCTGACCGACTGGTTTCGCAAGCCGCACCACAGGTTCGGCACCAGCTCGCGCATCGTCAACCTGGTTTTCATTCTGCAGATGGTCACCATCATCGCCAGCCGCGGCGATGTCATCATGCTCGGTGAGGCCTATGCTTTCGGCGTCATCTGGTCGTTCACCTTCAATAGCCTGGCCATGCTGGTGCTGCGCTGGAAGTACCACGGCGAGCGCGGCTGGAAGGTGCCGCCGAATATCCGCATTGGCAAGACCGAGGTTCCCATTGGACTGCTTTCGGTCTTCCTGGTGCTGCTGTCCACGGCGATCGTGAATCTGTTCACCAAATCCATAGCCACGGTCAGCGGCATCATCTTTGCCGCGGCTTTCTTCATCATCTTCACCGTCTCGGAGCGGCAGAACCTGCGCAAGCACGCGATTACCGCGCGGCAGATGAAAGACCATTTCCAGTTGGAGCACCAGGACACCATCAGCCGCGAGTCGGCGGCCATCCGCCCCGGCGGTGTGATGGTGACCATGCGCGATCCATCCAATCCCCTGGCGCTGAAATGGACGCTCTCCCACACCAGCACCGATGACCGGGACGTGGTGGTGATCAGCGTGCGCATGATGGGCGTGGGCGGACCTGAGTATCTGAGCGCCGAGGAGACCAGCTTCAGCGAACACGAGCAGATGGTCTTCACCAAGGCGGTCTCGGTGGCTGAGAGCTTCGGCAAGAAGGTTTCGCTGCTGGTGGTGCCGGCGGGCGATGTGTTTGCGGCACTGGTGCAGGGCGCGAACAACCTGGAGGTGGACTCGGTGATCTCCAGCATCTCGTCCAAGATGACCGCAGAAGACCAGGCCTTCCACATGGGCCAGGCCTGGGAGGCCCTGCCCGAGCCCAAGCGGCAATTCAATTTCTATGTGGTCGATCCCGATGGCCAGGTAAAGGTGTTTTATATCGGACCGCACGCGCCCAACCTGAGCCCGGACGATGTGCAACTGGTGCACCGGCTGTGGCTGAACATGCGCCGCGATCCATCCGTGGCGGACCTGCACCACAGCGACATCATCACCTACGCGCTCTCCCGCCTGGCCGGGCAGTATGCGCGGGAGAAGGTGGAGATTCTGCGCGACCTGCGCAACTATCGCGTTGCGGAGAGCCCTTCCAACCTGCTCGGCGGCCAGGCAAGCGCGAAAGCTCAAGAACCTGTCAAGCCGCCTTCCCTTCCCCCCAGGGCGCCGCATTCTTCCTAAGTCAAAAAGCCCAGGCTGATTCAACTAACTCAGAAGAAACATCGCGGCGGCAATGACATTTACGGCTCGCCTCCGCTCCTTCAGCTTCGGGGTTCGGATGTTATCCATTCTCCTGACTGGGCCGGCAGCCATGTGGATATCTACTGCCCGGCACAAGCTATAGTTTCGATTGGAGGGGAGCATATCCAATCCCCGCAAGCTCTCATTCACTTTGAAGTTTGACATTTTATGTTTGTAAAAGTATCTGTATTTGCGTATTGTCTAGCTTAGAAAAATTGGGCAGGCCGCGCAGATCGCGAGTTAGTCGCATAAGTGACTGAACCACTTATCTGCGGGCGACAGGAGGCAGTGTGGGAGTTCAGGAGATTCTGGTACAGATCGATGCCGAGATTGCCCGCTTGAAGCATGCGCGGGCCCTGCTCGCAGGCAAGCCGGCGCCGGCGGCAAAAAAGGCCGCGGCGCCGGCGGCCGCGAAGAAGCCTTCCAGGAAGAAGAGGAACCTCAGCCCGGAGGGACGCAAACGCATTGCCGAAGCGGTGAAGCGGCGCTGGGCGGAGCAAAAGAAGGCCGCAGCGCAAGGCTGAATGGATGGCCAACAAACGGAAGGGCACGCTGCTGAGCCGGCCTTTTCTGTCTTATCCCAAGATGCCGGTTGCCACCCCTGACTTAGATCGCCTCGCCCGGTGTCAAGCGCGCCACTTCTACGACCGGATCGACCAGAGCAGCCAGTTGATCCGGTGTCCCGGTCAGCGGCGGGAAGGTGCCGAAGTGCAGCGGGAGCACGGTCTTCGGCGCGAGGAAGCGAACCGCCAGCGCGGCTTCTCTAGGGCCCATGGTGAAATGGCCGCCAATGGGAAGCATGGCAATCTGCGGCTGGTATAACTCGCGGATCAGCTGCATGTCAGTGAAGACAGCCGTGTCGCCGGCGTGGTAGAGAACCGCTCCGCCGGCAATGGTCAACACGAACCCGGCCGCCACGCCCACATAGTGCGTGCCGCTCTCATCCTGTGCGCCGGCCGAGTGCTTGGCCTCGACCATGGTGACGGCCACATCGTCCAGTTGCACGGTTCCGCCCAGATTCATGCCGATGGTCTTGGCTACTCCCTTGCCGGCCACATAGCCGGCCAGCTCGTAGATGGCAACCACGGTCGAGCCATGGGCCGAGGCCACCGGAACCGTATCCGCCATGTGATCCATGTGCCCGTGGGTGAGCAGGATGTAGTCGATCTTCTTGGGCAGAACGAAGTCTTTCGGGTACTTCGGATTGTGCGCGATGAAAGGGTCGATCAGCAGGTTTGTGCCTTTGGCGGTGGTGACCAGCACGGTGGAGTGACCAAGCCACGTGATGCGCGTTCCGTAGAGCGAACTCATAACTCCTCCTTGAAATCCTCGCATTGGGGTGAAGGGTACGGGCTTTAGCCTATGCACTTCAACACATGGTTTCTGCACAGGTTCTCAAGCTATCAGGGCGACTGTCACCAAGGCGCCAGCAGATTATCGTGACATGATGACTTCGGAAACGCTGTCTTTGGCCAGAAACTGCCTGTGCCCCGACCAGCCGGCGAACAGCTTTTCAATGCTGCGGTTGGTAAAGGCGCGCTGAATGGGGAACTGCTGGCCCAGTTGCACATCGACATCGTCGCCGGGCGTGACGTGGTACCGGCAGTTGACCGTCTCCTCGCCCTTGGTGCGGGTGTGAAAGAAGGCTAGCACGTCGGCTCCCGGATTCAGGGAGCGGTGAAGATGCTCAACCACCGGCGCCACCAGCGCCTCGGGCAGGTAATCGAGCGCGGTCCAAAGCAGCACCACATCGAAGGTGCGGCCGGAGAAGTTCAGCGCCTGCTCCAGGTATCCGGTGACATTCCAGATCGGGTTGCCATCCTCGTCCGCGCCCATCTTCCAATCGTTGCTGCAGGCATCGTTCACCAGGTCAGCGAGGAAGACGCTGTGTCCCAGGCTGGTGAGGTAGTTGATGTTGGCGGGCGAGGTATAGCCCACGTCGATGATGCGCAGGCCGGGCTCTGCCTGCAGCCGCTTGCGCAGCACCGACCAGCCGCCGGAGTGGCGCGGCACCCGCGGGCCTGAGAACCCGGCCACGGAAGCGGGTAAATCGCTGACCTGCTTCTTTTCGAACCAACGCCCTAGCAACTTGAAGTCCCCTTGCGGTCAAACAGCCAATGGTTTGACAGGCTCTAGCTTCCGCCCGCTTGCGGAACCGCTGCGGCATCGGAACTCTTGGCCGCGCCCTGGGTGAGATCGACCCGGCCGCGGAAAATCGCGTTGTCTTCCACAGCCAGCCGCAGCGCCTTGATGTCTCCCTCCATCACGCAGCCTGCGCGCAGCTCCACGCGGCCGCTGGCCACCACGTTGCCGTGAACGTTGCCCAGGATCAACACATCTTTGGCAGACAGGTCGGCCGCCACATGGGCATTGGGGCCGATGGTCAAACGGCTCTCCGAAAGGTTCACCGTCCCCTCCACGCGCCCATCCACAACTAGATCCTCACTGCCTTTCACTTCACCGCAAATAACTACACTCTTGCCGATGCGCGCTGGAGTATTCTCCACTGCCATGGTTGTATTCCTTCCGGGAGACGAAAATTAACCCCTGCCCGCACTATACGCAAGAGGGCCGCTCGGCTTCAATGGCCGACACAGTGCTGGGAGCCCGGCGTCCAACCAATCTGGGATAGCCCGTGCCAGGCAGGAAGGCGCGCTAGGCAGGTGGAAGGATGGCAGCTACACTAACAGCAGTGCGCAACCTGTTGTCTCTCTTTTGCCTGGTGGTTTGCGGTGGCCTGGCGGCGTCGGCCCAGACCGCGCCCGCTGCGCTCACGCCCGAGCAGGCGCAGGCTCTGGTCGAGCGCGCGCTGGCCACCGAGTCCCAGGCTGCCCAGGAACTGGGTCATGCCAGCCACCCCATGCGCTACCGGCTGCACAAGACCAGTCCGCGGCTCAGCTCGACCAAGGAGATTGTGGAGACCCGCGACGGCGATGTGGCGCGCCTACTCAGAATCGACGGCCAGCCGCTGAGCCCGGACGGCGAGCAGAAAGAGCAGGCCCGGCTCGACGCCCTGCTGGCCAACCCCAGCCTGCAACAGCACCGCAAGCAAAGCGAAGACAGCGACACGGCGCGGGCCATGAAGGTGCTGCGCGTGCTGCCCTCGGCCTTCCTCTACCAGTTCGCGGGGACAGCAACAGAGAATACCGGAACGGTGGAGAAATTCACTTTCAAGCCCAACCCGCACTTCGATCCGCCGGACATGGAGACGGGCGTTCTGACCGCCATGGCTGGCGAGATCTGGATCGACCCGGTCCAGGAGCGCGTCGTGCGCCTCGCCGGCAGCCTGCAGCAGGACAAGGAATTCGGACTGGGCATTCTGGGCCAGCTCGACAAGGGCGGCTGGATCGAGATTGAGCAGGCCGACGTGGGCGGCCATCAGTGGCGCATTGTGCACATGAAGCTGAAGATGAACGGGCGCGTGCTGTTCAAGACGAAAAACTCCGAATCCGTGCAGGATTACACGGAGTTTGCCCCGCTGCCGGCGGATTTGAACTACAGGCAGGCGATTCAGATTTTGCGCAGCATTCAAGCCGGCGGCCATGCGGCTAACTAAGAGCCGCACAATCCAGGTCAGCGCGAGGTTGATCGCGCTGCCAACCGCCCGGCGGAACGCTCGCTGCCAACCGTCAGCCAGAGGGTCGCTAATCTCCCCGGTGGAGGGACGCCAACCGCCTACTGGCTCGACGGCGACCTCCCCGGCGGAGGGAGCAGTGGCCTTCAGGCCACTGAAATCGTGGACATGCAGCGCGGGGCTTCAGCCCAGGAGAGCCCCTTCGACACTTGAGGATGAATGGCGCTCACGAACACAATTTGGGCCAAGCCCAGGGCTGAAGCCCATTCGAGTTGCAGGCTAATTCAGTGCCCTGAAGACCACTGCTCCCTCGCAAAAGCAAAGCGGCCTCACCCGACGGGCGAGGCCGCTTTTGGCTGCGCTTAAAAACCAGCCTTACTTCACCTTGGCGAAGATGATGACCAGGGTGAACAGGGTGAGGGACTCGATGAAGGCGAGGCCGAGAACCAGCAGCAGCTGGATGCCGGCGCGGGCGCCGGGGTTGCGGGCCAAGGCTTCAGTGGCTGAAGCGGTTGCCTTGCCCTGGCCCAGGCCGCACAGACCTGCCGCCAGAGCCATGCCGATGCCGGCGCCGATGGGAACCAGGTTGATGGGAGCCGAGCCGCCGTCCGCGAAGGCCGGAATGGCGAAGCAAAGCGCTGCCAGAGTCATGAACACATATTGAAGTTTCCGCATGTTTCTCCTGCTTCCCTGAAATTGACCGCCAGTGGGTGGTTGAGGTTCACCGTGCTGACCCCCTCACGCTTGCGGCCGTTCGACAAGTCCGGAGCGGAAGCTCTCTCCGGTCGAATTTTTCTCTCGTCCTGGACGAGATGTTCGGCAGGGCCAACAGGTCGCGCAAGCGCCGTCTGCCCCACCGCAGGGGTTTAGTGCTCGTGCGCAACTGCCTGGGACAGATAAATCATGGCCAGCAGCATGAAGACGTATGCCTGGATGAGCGACACGGCGGCGTGCAATCCCAAAAACACCGCCGGAATGGCCAGCGGGAACAGCGAGAAGAACACCAGCGTGACCAGGTCGCTGGCGAACATGTTGGCGTAAAGACGGATGGTGAGCGACATCATGCGCGCGCAGTGGGAGATGATCTCAATGGGGAACAGGAGCGGCGCAATCCACCACACCGGCCCGGCGAAGTGCTTGAGATAGCCGACAATGCCCTGCTCGCGGACGCCGTGGAAGTTGTAGTAGAGGAAGGTGAGCACGGCGATTCCCAGCGGGACGACGGGAAAGCTGGTGGGCGTGTCGATGCCGGGGATGAGGCCGAGCAGATTGTTGAGCACCACGAACAGGAAGATGCACGTGACGAAGGCCTGGAAGCGCTCATGGCCGTGTCCAATGATCTGCTCGCCGTTGGTGCCGGTAAAGTCGTGGATCAGCTCGGCGATCTGCTGGGCCGGGTTGGGCTTTTCAACCGAGAGGGTGAGCCGCACCAGCGCAAAGAAGGCGATAAGGCCGAAGACGACCACGACTTCAAGCGCGAGGGCGTCGGAGATGGGTGCTGCGGGGTTGGCGGGGTGAACGCCGATGGCCTGGAGCAGGGCCACGATGGGGCCGGCCAGCAGGTGATTGAGCAATCGCGTAACAGCAAGAGTTTCCGGCATTGCGAGTCGAATCTTTCTGTTCGCCCGGGTTCGTCAAGAGCGCTGGGCGAGGCGTTGTGCGCATTCAATCCTTCAGCAAGCGCAGAGCCTCAAACGCGGTGGCCACAACGGCCAGGCACAGGCCGCATAACAGCGCTACAACCGAACCCTGGAACCACTTCAGGCTACCATAAATAGCCCCCGCAAAGACCGTGAGCCTGAGCACAAAGAAAGTGACCACGAACACGGCGCCGCGCGGGCTCTTGCGGTTGTCGAGCCGGGCGTTGAACAGGCGGATGAGCCGCTGCCACTCCAGGATGCTGGCGGCGGAGATCGCGGCGCCAATGGCCAGCATGGCAGCGTTGCGCCAGCCGCTGGCGACGAGCACGACCAGCGAAGGGATCAGGCCCAGAATCAGCGTGTCGCGGATGGCCCGCTTGAGGAGCGCGTCAAGATCGGCGTCGGTGAGGCCGACGAGGGGGTGTTCCGGCGTCGGATTTGCTGGGGGAATGGTTTCGTCGGGCATGGGTCGATCCATCACTTGATCTCGGAGCTTCTCTTTCCTGCCCCATTCCCGCTCGTTGGATCAGTGGCCAGCACCAGGCGCACTACGTAGACCAGCCCGGAGACCCCGCCGAAGACGATGCCGGCCAGGCTGATCCACGACTGGTGCAGCTTGCCATCGAGCCACGCGCCGGCCAGCCAGCCGATAAAGGCGGCCGAGGGCAGCAGAATGGCGATCTGCATCAGCTTTTCCGCCTGGATCAGCGTCGCGATGCCGCTCGAGGTCTTGGAGGGCTGAGGCCGGTTCGGGATGGGGCGGTTGAAGGCCATGGCAGTCCCCCTCAGCATACAGCGCGAGCCGCGCTGCGGGTATACTTCCCTTTTGGGCTTGTTGACTGAAGCAGAGGAAACTGACGTGTTCGATTCGGAATTTGAGCGCAACCTTTTTGACTTGCGCAAGGCGAAACTCGAAGAGATTGAGAAGCTGGGCCAGGCGGCCTATCCCAACCAGTTCCCTGCCTCGCACACTGTGCCCGCGGTGCGCGAGCAGTGGGGCCAGATAACAGCCGAGGACCTCGAAGCCAACCGCGCGACCGTGGCAGTTGCTGGACGCATCATGGCCATCCGCGCGCAGGGCAAGGCGGGATTTGCCACGCTGCAACAGGGTGGCGAGCGGCTGCAGATTTATGTGCGGCTGGATGGGGTCGGCGAGCAGGGCTTTGCGCTCTACAAGCTGCTGGACATGGGCGACCACATTGGCGTGTCGGGCTACCTCTTCCGCACCCGCACCGGCGAGCTTACGATCCACGTGGAGCGGCTCACGTTTCTGGCCAAGGCCATGCTGGCGCTGCCGGAGAAGTTCCACGGCCTGGCCGATGTAGAGCTGCGCTACCGCCAGCGCTACGTGGACCTGTTTGTTAATCTCGAAAGCCGCGAAGTCTTCGTCAAGCGGGCCAAGACACTGAAGGCGATGCGGCAGTTCTTCGACGAGCGCGGGTACCTGGAAGTGGAAACGCCGATGATGCAGCAGGTGGCCGGCGGCGCGGCGGCGCGGCCTTTCCGCACGCACCACAACGCGCTCGACCAGGATTTGTTTCTGCGCATTGCGCCGGAGCTTTATCTGAAGCGGCTGGTGGTGGGCGGGCTGGACCGCGTGTATGAGATCAACCGCAACTTCCGCAACGAGGGCGTGAGCACGCAGCACAA
>Ga0302319_10002132_pt1 | contig 43272 bp, 37 predicted proteins | sample Bog_T0_2_FD_203319 | JGI IMG/M metagenome (GOLD analysis project Ga0302319, IMG submission 203319) | Peat permafrost microbial communities from Stordalen Mire near Abisko, Sweden - Bog_T0_2 | ecosystem: Environmental > Terrestrial > Soil > Wetlands > Peat | place: Sweden: Abisko, Stordalen Mire...
GGTCACTTCGCTGAGATTGTTGAAGCTTACGGGTTTGACAATGTATGTGTCTGCTCCCAGCTTGCGGCATTGGGCGATGTCGCCGTCGTGTTGTGAAACCGTGAGAACGATGACATGGATCGATTTCGTGCGATCATCGGCTTTGATCTGGCGGAGGACTTCGATGCCGCTGACCTTGGGCAGGTTGAGATCCAGCAATATCACCTGCGGACGGTCGTCGATGTATCTTCCCGCGTAGCGATTCCGGCAGAAGACATAATCCAGCGCCTCTGCCCCATCGTGAATGTGCCGGATGCGGTTGGAAAGCCGGGCTTCCCTAAAGGCGTGCAATGCGAGTTCCGCATCGTTCTCGTTGTCCTCGACCAGCACGATATCCACCGAATCTGCGGGGCTTCCATTGTTCCCCGGCGGGTGGGATGGGTTGTCCGCATTGAAAAAAAGACTCGCGATCGAGATTTGCAAGGCAGTTGCGAGTTTGTCGATGCTCTCGAGCGAAAGATTGCGTGCACCACGCTCTATATCCGAGATATAGGTGCGGTGCAGACCGGCCCTGTCCGCAAGTTCCTCCTGGGAAATCCCCAAGTCGTTTCGTTTTGCTCTGATTGCGGTTCCGAGCTGTGATTTTAGATCTATCTTGCGCATTCTGGAAAAGAACAAGCTACGCTGAATATGTCAGAGGTTCAACAGACGATGAGTGACAATACCGATTAAGGGAAATCCCTGTGTGTTGGTGGTTGAATCCGCCCTTCAAATATTTATTAAAAGCCACTGGGCGCTGGAAATTATTCCGGCTCCGGAGTGTAGGCGCGATCTTCGAAACGCGTGAATTCCTTGAGAAACGTGAGGGGCACGTCGCCCACCGGGCCGTTACGCTGCTTGGCGATGATCAGTTCCGCCTTACCTTCGAGTTCTTTTCTCGATTCATCGTCATCGGCGTAATATTCCTCGCGCACCAGCAGGCCCACGAGATCCGCGTCCTGCTCGATGGAGCCGGATTCGCGAAGATCGCTCAAGCGCGGCCGCCCCTTGCTTTCTCCCGTGCGATTTTCCGGGTTGCGGTTCAACTGCGCCAGCACGATGATCGGCACGGAGAGTTCCTTTGAGAGCGCCTTGAGACCGGAGGAAATTTCCGCGATTTCGATCTGGCGGTTCTCCGAGGCGCGCCGTGATGTGGAACGCAGGAGCTGCAAATAATCGATCACGATCAGTTCGATATTGTGCTGCGACTTGAGACGCCGCGCCTTTGCGCGCAATTCCACGATGCTCAGGCCCGCGCTGTCATCGATGAAAAGCTTCCCGTCCGCCAGCTTCGATGCGGCATTCGTCAGGCTGCGAAAATCACTTTCATTCAGGAAACCGTCCCTCACGCGCTGGAGATTCACGCGGGCCCGGGAGCACAGGAGACGCTGGATGAGTTGCTGCGTGCTCATTTCCAGGCTGAAAATGGCCACCGGCTTCTCCAGTTGGATGGCCACGTGCTCGGCGATATTCATCGCAAACGCGGTCTTGCCCATGCTGGGCCGCGCTGCGATCACGATCATTTCGGCCGGGTGCAGGCCGTTCGTCATTTTATCGAAAGCCGCGAAACCCGTCGCCAGGCCGGTCACGCTCCCCCGGCGGTCGTAAAGATCCTGGATCGCCTCGATTGCTTCCATCACCTGGTCTTTCAGGGAAGCCTGCTTGTCCTTGTAGCGCTCCTTGGCGATCTCGAAAATCTTCTGCTCCACCTCGTCCAGGAGCATCGGCACATTCTCCTGTTCGTCGTAGGAACGGGCCGCATATTCCGTGCAGGTCTTGATGATCGAGCGCAGGGTGTATTTCTCCTGCACGATCTCCATGTAATAACTCGCGTTCGCAGCCGTCGGAACGAACGTAAAAAGCTCCGTCACCAGGGCCGCGCCGCCCGCCTGGTCGAGGAGATTCCGGTCCTTCAGGACCTGCGTGAGCGTGATGAAATCAATCGGCTGGTTGGCATTCCATAAGTCCAACAACACCACATAGATAGTGGCATGCGAAGGGATGTGGAAATGCTCTGCAAGCACCCCGTTTTCCACACACTCTCCCATCACTTCCCGTGACGATAGCAGGATCGACCCGAGCAGACCCCGTTCCGCATCGGGACTCTGTGGGAGTAACCTGTGAATATCTGGTAAATAACCAGACCCTCCCCGCAGGTCACCCTGCTTGCGATCGCTGTTCTTTTTCGGTTTCGCTGGGACGCTGCTGGGTGCCTCTGCCGGCATTTAGTTTCCTGCTGCTACTTGGTGTGTCGCGCTTTGGGTTTGGCCTTGAAAGTCTTTTCCTCAGGGGCGGCTGCTGCTTCTTCCTTGCCGCCGGCTTCCTGCTCGGTGCTGGATTTCACCGTGAGATTCAGTTTCGCCACCACGTCATGGTGCAACTTGATCTGCACTTCATGGTCGCCTGTGCTCTTGATTGGCTTCGCCAGGTCGATCGTATGGCGTTCGATTTCGATGCCGCCGAGTTCGCCCTTCAGCTTCTCCGCGATATCGCTCGCCGTGATCGAGCCGAAAGCCTTGCCGGTTTCGCCGGTGGCCAGCAGCATCGTGAGCTTCAGCTTGTTGATCTTGCGTGCGAGTTCCTCGGATTCGTTCAACTCCCGTGCTTCACGCTCCGCGCGTTTTGTCTTGAGCTGGTTGATTTTTTTCAACGTCGTCGGGGTCACTTCGCAGGCCTTGCCCGTGGGCAGCAAAAAATTCCGGGCATACCCCGGCTTTACCTTCACGACATCGGCTTCTGCGCCGAGTCCGGGCACGTTTTCAACTAAAATAACTTCTGTGGCTGCCATAATTTCGTCCTGTTTTTAAATTGCGTGGGGTGGAGTGAATACATGCGCTTTCCACCTGTGTCAATGCGGAAAAATCATGATTATTGGCTGCCGGCTTTGTTAAAAAGAAAAAGTGTGAGACGGTGTGCTCAAATGAGATTGCGCTCCTGTAAACAGGATTAAGTCCTGACGCCCCGGCACTGGGATCTCGAAACCGGAATTTGGACCCGAGCTACACCGCTCACAGTGAAATATTGATGTAAAATGACGATTGGAATCAAGAAAAAATGAACGGTAATATGTCCGCTTAGGGCTTCGTCATTTAATAATGACCTTCATCCCCTCTGTGACCATGGAGGAAAGCCGGATCACGTCCCAGTTCGCCACGCGGATGCACCCATGGCTGCCCGACCTGCCGATGTTCCATGGCGAGTTCGTGCCGTGGATGCCGATTCCGGGCTTGTTCAGCCCCATCCACATCACGCCTACGGGATCGCGGGGGCCGATCGGGATCATGCTGAAATCCTTGCTGCGGTAGCCGTGCATCAGCATCGCTTCGTCGTGCCGGAAGTTCGGCAGCTCGCAGATGCCGAGGATCTTCCATGTCCCTTTCGGCGCGGGCAGCGTCGCGGAGCCGGGCGTGATCGGGAATGAAGCGAGCAGCTTGTCCCCGTCGGTGAGGTCGAGCATTTTGTTCCGGGTATCCACGGTGATGACACGCGACAGGAATTCCGGCTTCACGGGGAGCTTGGGGTTTTCCACGAGGTCCTCGATTTTAAATGGCGCGACATTTGGCACGCGCACGCTGTCGCCGGGTTTGAGCTTCTCAAGGTTCAAGCCGGGATTGATTTTTACCAGGAAATCCGGGTCCGTATGGTAGCGCTCCGCGACCATTTCATGCAGGGAGGGGTAGGGCATGTATTTTTTCTTCGCCTGTTCCACCGGTTTGCTTGGCAACTCGCCCACATATTTCAGGTCCTCTTTCTTGATCTCGTAGGTGGTGTAAACGGGATAGACCGAATCGAGGGGGATGTTTTCGTCGATGGTGGCGGTCACCGGCAGGCCATGCGCCTTCTGGTAGCGGTCCAGCGCCTGCGCGGTGAAGAGTTTGCCGCGCCCGTCGATCTTGCCGGGGCCGAAAAGCTGCTGGTCGAGAAAAATCTGCAGCCGCGTCATGATCTCGCGTTCGCTCACGGGCTCGGCTTTGGCCACACCCGGTTCTCCGGCTGCCGCAGCAGGCTGTGGCGACGCCGTGGCGGCGGGTTGCGGAGATCCGGAAGGAGCGGGTACAGGCGCCGGGGTCGGCTGGGAGGTATCAGTCTGCGGAGTTGCGGAAGGAGTGATCACAGGCACGGGAGCCGGCGTGGGAGCGAAGGGAGTGGCGATCGCAGGCGGCACCCCCGGGTGTGGCGTGGGAGGCGGGGGTTGTTGCGCCATGCAGGAGAGTGCTCCGGTAAGCGCGCAAAAAATAGGGAGTGTTTTTTTCATAGGGTCCTTGTCGCCGCGCCTCGCAGGGGACGGCTTGTGCAAATACATCCTGTTTTAAATGTATTTGCGATAATTTTTGATTTATAGGGTTGAAAAACCATTCATTGAAGACCGGAAAGATGACCAGCTCCCCCCCACAAAAGCGCCGATTGCGCATTGCGCAAGTCGCCCCCCTCTGGACGAAAGTACCGCCTGCGACCTATGGCGGGATCGAGTTGCTGGTGAGCCTTCTCACGGATGAGCTCGTGCGCCGGGGGCATGAGGTCACGCTTTTTGGCACGGGCGACTCGCGCACTGGCGGTACGCTTCGGGCCATTTGCGATGAAAACGTGCTGGATGGCATGTCCGCCGGCAAAATCGCAAATTACGAATACTACGGAAACGCCGCCGTTACCGAGGCCCTGCTGGCGGCGGACCAGTTCGATGTCATCCATTTTCATATCGGTTGCGAACACATCCCCTCCGGCGCCCTTTCGAGGACACCGGTGCTTTTCACCATGCACACCCAGCCGGGCGTTGATGATAGCTGGGTCTTGAAGAAATATCCCCGGGTTCCCGTCGCCGGGATCAGCCGCTTTCAGGTCCAGGCCCTGGAGATTCCGGGCAGGAAGGACATCCCGGTGGTTTATAACGGGTGTGATTTCAGCACATTCGACCCCTCGTACGCGCCCGGCAAATACCTCGTCTTTCTCGGCCGGCTTTCGTACGACAAGAATCCGCTCGATGCCATCCGCATCGCAAAGGAAGTCGGCATGCCGCTCATTCTTGCGGGCAACGCCCAGGGCAAAAAAGAAACCGCCTATTTCGAGAGCGAGATCGAGCCCCTCATCAACGGCGAGGACATCAAATACATCGGCCTCGTCAATCACGCGCAGAAAAACAAACTCCTCCGCGAGGCTGCGGCGTTGCTTGTCCCCGTGCAGTGGAACGAACCCTTCGGCCTGGTGATGATAGAGGCCATGGCATGCGGCACCCCGGTCGTTGCTCATAACCTCGGCTCCATCTCCGAGGTCGTGGACCAGGGAATCACCGGTTTCCATGCAAACTCGATCAACGCCATGGCAGACCTGGTCCCCCGTGCCCTTGCCCTTTCCCGGGAAACCGTGCGCTCCCACGCCGAAAAGCGCTTCTCCTACCAGCGCATGGTGGACGATTATTTGGATATCTACCTTTCGCTCCAGAAAGACCGCTGACAAAAAAACTGCGGCAGACAGCACTCCGGCATCCCGATTTCGGGCTTCGTCATTTTACGCCGCCCACCTCCGCCCACGGCGTCATCTCGCAAAGCCTCGATTTTCGTCATTCGTCATTCGAGCTTCGTCATTTATCCGGCGCGCGCGTCTGCGCCACCGCCTAGTGATGACGATATCCGCCGCCGCCGTGATAGCGCCCCCCAACGCGCGCAAACCCATTGCCGTAATACCGGTGCCCGTAAAAGTGCCGGTTCAGTACTACAACACCGCCATCACTATAATAAGGACCGTAGTAAGAATAATAAGGGCTGTCATAGGAAGGTCCGCTGTAGTACGGGCCGCTCGCACAGCCCGCCAGCAGGAGCATCGCCGATGCCGCTCCTGCAACCATGAGTTTTCGAATTGGTTTCATTGCCTTCCGATCCGCCGCTCACCCGGCAATTGCCGAAGCGCTGGCCGGGTGAAGGCGGTTTGGAAGAGCCCTCCATTTTAGTGATGCCAGTGACGGTACCCGTAATGATGATGGTATCCGCCGTAATAGCCCCAACCCGGACCGTAATCGCCGTAATAGCCATACCCAGGCCCGTAATACACGGGAGGTGGATAATAAGCCGGGCCGTAATATCCGGGCCCGCCTATGACCACGCCGAAATGAACGCCGGGTCCTGCCTGGGAATTAGCCGTCAGGAACATGAGTGCCCCGAGGACTGTCAATAGTGTGAGTGTGAATTTCTTTTTCATTTTATAATAAATCCCTTCAGCATGATTAGACCTGCCCGGCAGTGGATTTATTCATTCATTATTAATGCTTTCACACACACATCCGACGCGGTATCCCGCAGGCCTGCATCCCGTCCCACACGGCGCATCACGACTGTAGGGGAAGCTGGTAGCTTCCCCAGTCCGCGACAGCTTCTTCGGACTTCTCTCTATTCCGGCCTATCAGTCCTATAACCGAGGCTTTGCGAGATACTCGACTCTGGGAGAGGCCGAGGGGCGAGGGCGGCAACATTAGCCGTGGGCGGAGACGGGCGGCTTAACTTGTTCTTCGAGACCCATACGTCCTATTTTCCCTCACAACCGCCACTTTCACATTCAGGATTGCGGCGCATGCCAATCAGGCCGATTGTTAAACAAGGAGGGAATCCATGAAACAGCAATCCGGGCAATATCACGGGGAAGTCGTCTATATTTACGCATTCGACGTGGCGTATGAGATGAAGCGCGAGCCGCTGGAACTTTTGCTCGGTCATCCCGTGCGGCAATTCGTCGTCGATTCCAGCAAGCGCAGCCCCCGGCAGCTTTTTTTCTACCGCCCGCAAATGGTAAGGCTGCCGCCCATGGAACGCCTCGGCCCGCGTGGATTGGTGCCCGTCGAGCGCACGATCAAGCTCCTCCCCGTCGGCGCCATCAGCATCACGGTGCGCATGCCGTTTGAGGTCGATCACCTCACGGATCTGGTCGCCTTTCACGATCCCTCCTTCGGCGCCGTCAAGTTGTTCGATGAGGTCACGCAGCTCGCCGAGAGCGTACGGCAGGAGCTCGCCGCCTGGTTCATCCGTCCCCTCCCGCGTCTTGCCCGCGAGGAGGCCTACACGGTCTTTTGCATCGCCGCCCCGCTGGTGGACAGGGAGGGCAAGGAAAGCGCGTACCTCAGCGCGGAGAACTGGCTCCTTTCCCACAGGCGCGATGTCGCTGCGCTGCTCACACAGGAGCCTGATGTGGACCATCTCTCGACGCAGGAGGCCGATGAATCCACCAGCCTGCATTTGAGTTATTATGACAGGGATATCGTAGTCATGGATTGGGATGCCGCCCTGCTCGTCGATGAGCCGCGGCACTTCGACGAAACGCTCTACATCATGGAACTCGCCAATCTCCAGCTTGCGGAACTTGAGGCCTACGACCGTATTCTCGACGATTCCCTGGAGCGCGCCTACCGCGACCTCCGCAAGAGCCCCATCCGCAACCGCCGCGGCATCCTCAGCGAATTGCGGGAAATCCGCATCGACATGGCCCGCTTCAGCGACGAGCTCTCAAACATCACAAAGTTCTTCGGCGACTGGCATCTCGCCCGCATCTACCAGGGCGTCGCGACCCGGTTCCACCTCGCCGAATGGCACAAGTCGATCGACGAGAAACTCAAAACCCTCGACGACCTCTACGAACTCCTCAACCAGGACCGCATGAACCGCTGGATGCTCACCCTCGAGATCACCATCGTCCTCCTCTTCATCATCGACCTCGTAATGCTCTTCTTCGGCATGCGCCCGCATTGACCGGCCAAGCCGCGCTCGTTTCGAATGGCGCGCAGCGCCGGTGTAGCGTTCGCCGTCCCCGGCGAAGTTTGCGCGTAACCACACGCAACGCCATGCGCTGAGGACAACGTACCCGCCATACCGGCCTATCAGTCCTATAGGACCCATAAGTCCTATTCCCCATCCCCGGCGCCCGAGACGGCGACGGAATTAGTGTCCTATCTCATTTCTGCTTATCGCCAGAGCGTGTCATTACCGCTTCTGCGCCTGCCTTGAATTTTTCCAGCGCCCAGAGCCAGTTGAATCCGGCGAAGGCTGCGACAAGCCCGACCAGGCGCCAGTCTGCGGTCGTATCCGCCGATGAGCTTCCGATCTTGACACTGGTTTTGACAATTAACGAAGCCAGCCCGCCGAGCAGCATTCCGATGAAAGGGGCGACGATAAAGCACGCATGCCAGCGGGGTCGGAGAACACCCCTGTTGATTTGATATTGCGAAAAATACAGCGATCGGAGTACAGCACCTGCGAGCCCGAGAAATATGGCGCTATGAAGCGAGTCGGATACCTTATATCCAAGAAACAGGTAGAGAATAAAGTAATAGGCTGCTGCTGTGCTGGCGGCAGTGAAACCGATTGAGGAAAACCCGTATCGGGTATTCAGGCGGTACCATTGTTCCGCATCCTGTCTTTCGCAAAGAGCCTGTTTTCCAATCAGCAAGGATTGATCGACCGCCAAAAATAGAGTTTCAGAGTCAGCCTCCTTGTCCGCTTTTTCCAGGGCTTTTTGGGCGGCCTCGAGGGACTCTAGAATTATCTTTCTTGGATCTTTAGTGGGATCAGCATTCGAGCCTTTCTCAAAAATCCCCCATTCCAATGCAGCCGCGAACTCGCTTGCGAGTGAATTGATATTTTGAACGCATTGCGTGTGGAGGGTTTTCTTCTCCCTCACCCACTTTTGTTCGGCGGTTTCCTGTGGATCAGCCATGTTGCTTTGCCGCGTTGAGAAACTCTCTGATGCCATGGCTTAGAACGCCCGGCATTCCCATTCGCTCTTTTGTCAATACAGCTTCGCCAGCCGCAATACACGGATCATCCGGATCATCTGGTAAATGATAAAAGTAAACCGCGGCTTTTGCGTCTTCCGCCTCGGCGATTCCTTTCCCCTCAGCTCTCGCGATCCGGAGGCCGGCATCCCCAAGGTACGCCTGTATGACGTTTTTTTCGTTATTGGAGTGCTCGGGAAAATGCTTGGCAACATAAGCATCGAGTTTTGTATAAAACGTGTCATTGGCAACCACACCAATACGTTGGGATTCCCTTGTCAAAACTTGGCGAAGTTGACGATCCATGGTGTTTTAATAATGTAAAAAGACCGTAACGGCAAGAACCGAAATCCGGTTTCAAATAGTTACAGTAATTCATCTTTTTGCGGGGGCGGAAAAGTCGTGGGGCTTGCAATGCGCGGCAACGCATTTCCAACACCGCCCGATCATGATCACCCATTCTCCAGCGCCCGGAGGGCGCGACGGAATTAAAGCCCGGCGGTGAAGCTCCGCGAACCCCGGGAATCCCACGACGACAAAATCCCAAACCCCCGGAGCGGGGTGACGGAATTCTTCCACCCCGTGACAAGCAGCCGTCCTTCACTCGGTATTCATCGAAAGAGAAAAAGCAAACGGCGCAGAAACCACTCTGAAAGATTTGCCCGATTCAACCTTGGTGAAGTCTATTGAAAGAAGAAAGGTTTTTGCCGAATAGTCGAGAAGTCGCATCGGGATCCAGGCTTTGATCAAAACAGTCCCTCCCGGCTGTATCCGGATCACTTTGCCGACATCCGTGGAAGCATGCTCCTGGGGTGATGGATTGATCGGTGTTCTATGCCCGGCGGCATCGGACGAGTAGATAATGATCCCTTCTCCGGCGCTCACCTGTTTATTGACGAATGTCACCGCTTCGCCGCTATTGTTCTTCACGCTCACCGGAAGCAACGTTACTTCGGCCTTAATGCCCATTCCGGGCGCTTTGCCACCCTGTACTTTCACTTCGATTCCGTCGCCCGCCACATCGTTATTCGCCGAGGAACCTGTCACCACCGGTTGCTGCGCGAATGCGTGCACCGCCATCACGCAGACGAGAAGAAAAATCCTGGTTGAATTAATTTTGTTGATTATCATTTCTCAGCAGAGACATTTCTTTTATTTATATTTGATAACGCGAGTAGATTTGGGATCGACCGATTCTATGACAATAGGATCATTAACATATGCTAAATACACTCCTGGTGTATGCTCGGTATAAGCCACTCGCACAATTCCTTTCCCTTCAAACTCGCGTGCATAAATAGGGTATTTACTGCTTTCCCCGTATATTGGATCTACAACCTCCGCAAACTCTCCTTTGACTCGAGTCCATCCGAAGGCATGTGCGAATTTCGCTCCGAATATGGAGAAATCTTCGGAACACAAGCTATCCCATACGTATGTCCAAGGTGTCATAATCTTTCTGAACAGTCTTGTTCAGCAACACGTCGGATTTGCAGACAGCACAACGCCACAGTCATGTATCCAGAGGCAAATGCGGGAGTGATTCATAAACGCGCAGATTTTTGAAGAGTTGAGCACTCCTACAGCTTTTTTACGATGCAATTATGGAGTTGTGATAACATCGAAGCGCAGGCTCTTTTCTCCCGTAGACCCGACAATAGCCTGCCAGTTTACTGGCGGGTCCGGCCCAAAAACGGTAAAGCTCCCATTGGGACGAAAGAAGACATGGCGCGGTGCTCTAAGTAAGGCCACACCGGAATCGCTGCAAACCCCCAACACAGGAAAGGTTGGTTTTCTCCCGATTTTCCATTATCTTGATACCTTGGCGTTTTAGCCGCGCGGCAGGCCGCGCGCACCATCAATGAGCGACTCAGACAAAAATGTAATCAGCAGGATCGGCAAGGGGATCAGATACCTGACCCCGTTTGCCTATCGTTTCCATCGCGCCTCGAGGAATGCGATGCGCCGCGCCATGCACAAGCCGCGCACGGTGTCCGAGGGGCCGAACCTCCTGCCGCTGCTGATCCAGGTGCTGGCCGCCTTCTCAAAATTCAACGGCAAGGTGCTGGAGGAGGAAATCGATTCCTCGCTCGGCTTCCTGCGGCACGATTATCCGGAGGCCGTTTACTCGGAACTGAGGCGGCTGTTCCGCCAGGCGCTCAACGAGCAGCAGGATCTCATGAGCATGGCGCAGAAGCTTGCGAATGATCTGAGCATCGACCGCAAGATCATGCTCGGCGTGCAGCTTTACGATCTGATCTCGAAGGCGGGCGGCAGGCAGGAACAGGTCGTGAGCTACTACTCGTTCATGTCCCATCTCGGCATGGCCGCGCAGGCGATCGACATCGTCTATCAATTGAACGCGGCGGACCATGCCGATGTCTCGATCTACCAAAAAGGGGCATCACCCCTTGAATCGCTCTCCTTCGGCCATAACGGAAGTGCGGATGTCATCCTGAAAGGCCTCGCCCCCGACGAGCGCCTGCTCGTGTTCCGCTACCACGACCTGATCATTCTCAAAAACCACAGCGACAGCCCGATCGTGGTGCGGGGCCGCCCATTGCTGCGCGGAGAGTTCTGCCGGGTGTTTGTCGGACAGCGCATCGCCCTCGGCGAGCAGGTGCTGGCGTATCAGGACCTGGTGGCCTATTTCAACGCCAAGAAAAACGTCTCGCTCGCGCAGATCTACGTGAGCGTGGGCAGGGACGACGAGGTGCAGTTGGAAAAATCACGCACGCGCGACAGTTGCCTGGAGGTGAAATTCGGCCTGAAAGTGCAGGTGCGTGCGTTGAAGACCGTGGACGCGGTTTTGAACGACACGCGTCTCCGCGCGGGTACCTATGTGGAGGGGACACTGGAGGACAAAATCATTTTCCACAACGACAGCGAGCTGTCGCTCATCGAACTGCGGCGCAAGGCGCGCGCATTCGGCGGCCGGTTCCAGCTCAAGACGCACAAATCCGAATACCTCGTGTCGAACAATCCCGGCCTGCTGGAGGAGGACGACATCCTCCTTTCCCCCGGCACGGGCGGCGACGTGCTTTTGAAAATCCAGTGCGACTACGAGAACAAGGTCGGCCATCTGGAAGTCTTGCAGGCCGACCGCCCGATCCTGGTCGGCGACGTGCCGGTGCGGAATTCCGCGATGCTCGCGGACGGGGACACGATCACGATCGATACCGGGCAGATCCTGCGATGCGATTTTTCGGAGCGCATTCTCGAGGAGGAGCGCAACATCATCAGCAGTCTCGATGTCCACGATCTGACCCAGCGTTTTCATGAGGGCGAGAGCGCGCTGGACGGCATCTCATTCTCCGCGACGCGCGGTGAAATGATCTGCGTGATGGGTGCGAGCGGTTGCGGCAAAAGCACGCTCATGCGCACCCTGGCCGGACAGTTTCCACCCACGCACGGCGGGGTGCAGCTCAACAGCCAGTCGCTTTACGATGACCTCGAGCACCTCAAGAAATACATCACCTACATCCCGCAGGATGATGCGTTCGACGAACTGCTGACCATCGAGGAAAATCTCGATCTCGCGGCCGCCATCCGCTCGCCGCACCTTTCCACGAAGGACCGCATGCGGCGCATCGACGGCAAGTTGATCGAGCTCGGCCTGAGCGAGCGGCGCAGCAGCGTGGTGGGCAGTTCCAGCAAGAAATTCCTGAGCGGCGGCGAACGCAAGCGCCTGAACATCGGCCTCGATATGATCGGCTCGGCGGACATTTATCTCTTCGACGAGCCCACCTCGGGCCTTTCGTCCAAGGACTCGGAGCACGTGATCGAAATTATCCGCAGCATGTCGCACAACAAGATCGTGCTGGTGACGATCCATCAGCCGACCTCGAAATTGTTCCAGATGTTCAGCAAGGCCTTGCTGCTCGACAAGGGCGGCCGCCTCGTTTTCTTCGGCACTCCCGCCGAGATGCTCTCTTATTTCGCGCAGGCGGAGCACCAGCAGCATTTCGGGACGGAGCTTGGCGGTTGCCCCGCCTGCGGCACCACGCGGCCGGAGTTCATTTTTGATGTGCTGGAGACGCCGTTGCGCGATTTGAGCGGCGACATTATCTACGAGGAAAATAATCACGGGCAGCTCGTCCCTTCGCGCCGTTTTTCCCCGGAATACTGGCGCGACAAATACGAATCCCATAGGTTGATCCAGGATGTCCGCCAGGTTTCCCTGAAACAGCAGCCCGTGCCGCCGGTCCCCTCGGCCCCGCTCGAAACCCGCGAGCCGATCCGCTGGCGCGAGGAATGGACGCAGCTCAGGACGCTGCTGCGCCGCGCCTTCAAGAGCAAAATGCGCAACCGGGCGAACCTCCTCACGACCATCGTCGAGGCACCGCTCCTTGCCGCGCTGATCGGTGGTGTGCTGCGCTATTCGGAATCGGGGCATTACGATTTTGCATCCGCTTACCACATACCGACTTTCCTTTTTCTCGGCCTCATCGTGGCGATGTTCCTTGGGCTGACCAACAGCGCGGACGACATCATCCGCGACCGTGTGATTTTGCAACGCGAGCGGAACCTGAATGTCCGCCTGCCATATTACATTTTTGCCAAGTCGCTCGCGCTCGGCGCATTTGCGGTTCTCCAGTGTGTGCTTTACGTGCTCATAGGCAACGCGATCCTCGAGATACGGGGGATGTTCTGGATTTATCTCGCGTTCATGTTCATCACCTCGTTCACCGGCATCGCCCTCGGCCTGCTGATTTCCTCCCTCGTCGCGGATGCCAAGACGGCGGCAAACATCGTGCCACTCGTTCTCATTCCACAGATCATCCTCGGCGGCGCGCTCATCAAATACGACGAGATGAACCGCAATCTCGATCTCAGCTACACCTTTCACCGCTGGTTTTCCACGCATCCCGGCATGGAGGAGGGAAAGGATGAAAACGCATTGCAGGTGCCGATCATGTGCGAGTTCATGCCCATGCGGTGGTCCTACGAGGCGCTGGTGGTGGCGCAGGCGAAGCTGAACCCCCTGACGTCGCGCCAGGAGAAGGTGCAGGACCAGATTGACCGGCTCGTGCAGGCTTCCTCCCGCAGCCAGGAGGATGAATCCAGGCTCGATGATTTGAAGGATACGCTTGCCATGCTGTCCGGGCTGGAATCATGGAATCCCAGGGAGGTCGACAGGCGTTTGGAGCGCGTGGACGGCATCCTGGCCGGGAAGCCCCTGGATCCCGATGAACTGAAATCGCCGAGAAGCCTGGTGACCGCCGAGGTGCTTTACGTGAACCAGAAAATCACCGACCTGGTTTCAAAGGCGGAGACGCAGCAATCGGACTACCGGCGCCGGGATTCCGCAGGGCATTTCCAGCCGATCAACGTCTTCTTCGGGCCGGTGAAGTATTTTGAATTCCACATCGGCTCGAGGCTCATCCAGCTTGAATGCAGCGTCTTTGTTTTCAATACCGCTGTGCTTGTCGCGTTTTCGATCATTATCCTGCTTCTTCTCCATATAAGCTTGAGGCGCCAGCTCAGTTTGCCTGCGTGAGATCCCTCCCGTGACAGGGATAATCAACCTTTGCCAACCCTTGCCAACCGTCAGCTATCCCGCATCCCTGCATTGGCAGTCAATAGATTGAGCAATATATTTCTTCCCAAAATTATGGCATCCGGTTACACCATTTTGATGAGCAAAGTTCCCCTCGCCGTGGCGCTGATTTTATCGGCGCTATACGCGACCAGTTCCGCAGACACCGTGACACTTTTGTCCGGTGAAAAACTCCAAGGTAAAATCATCAGCGAAAGTCCGTCCGAAATCACGCTGGACATCCAGGTGTCCGCGTCGATCTCAGATCAACGCACCCTTCGCCGGGAAGAGATCCAGAAGATCGAAAAGACCCCCCCGGATGACATTGATTTCGAGCCGATCAAAGGCTTGAAGCCAGATCCTCTCGTCGCACAGCCCGCTATGATCGACGGGAGCATCGCCAGGCTTGAAGCATTTTTGACACAGTATCCGCAAAGCCCCCACTGTGCGGATGTCAAGGCCCTGCTTGACGTCTTAAAAAAGGAAAAGGAGCATCTGGCCGGGGGTGATGTTAAATACTTTGGGAGATGGATATCGAAAAGCCAGGCTGGCGAGCGGAAGCTGCAACTCGAGGGCGTTGCCTTGTATGTGACAATGAGGGATCAGGCGGCGCGCGGCGATTTTATCGGCTCTCTCAATACTTTTGATCAACTCGATAAAAACGACAACACCACCCGCATTTATCCACAGGCCGTGCTGCTGGATTGCAAAATTCTGGAGGCGCTGGACCAGCAGGTAAACCACGACATCGCCAAGTTGAAGCACGATGTGGAAGAGTGGGCGCAAGGGCTCGCCGTTACGCCCGAGACGCAAAAACAACAAATCATCGACGCCCAAAAAGCGGAGCAGGACAAATATGACGCCATAATCGACGCAACCCAGAAAAGCGGGGTAAAATGGATACCTCTCCTTCCCCGCAGCGCGAAAGACCTGGATGCGTTGGCGGCATTGGCCACGTCCGAAAATGCCCGCCTGACAGCGTTGCCGCTGGATAAAATGAACGCCTCCGTGCAGATCGTGGACAAGGCCCGGGATGCAATGCAAATACAGGACAAGGATACAGCGGACTCGCTGCTGAAACAGGCTCTTGCTCTCTGGCCGCAAAACGAAGACGCAACTTACTTGCAGAAAGTGGTAACCGATCTCAGGGCCGAGGACGAGAAGAAAGCGGTGGCAGCAGCCAAAGCGACTCCAAAACCGTCCGCTACTCCAAAGCCGAGCGAAACAGCAGCAAAACCCGCCTCCACGCCTCTGCCGATTGTGGAGGAGGAAAAGCCCTCTTTGCTTGCATTCTTCATGACAATTCCCGGAGCGATGTGCGTTGTTGGCGGAGCCGTTCTCCTGCTCATCGTTGTCACACTAGTCCAAAAATTCAAGAAACCTAAATCCGGGCAGATCGAGTAGCAGTTTAAACCCATGAGTCGTCACGCAAAAATCGACCGCAAAACCACCGAAACAAAAATTTCCGTGGAACTTCAGATTGATGGCAGCGGCACCAGCGCCATTACAACGAAGATCCCGTTTTTCGACCACATGCTTTCGCTCTTTGCGAGGCACGGCCTGTTCGATCTGAACGTGACGGCTGATGGCGATATCGATGTGGACTTTCATCACACCGTTGAGGATGTGGGAATCGCACTGGGTCAGGCATTTGCCAAGGCGCTCGGCAATAAAAGCGGCATCCGCCGCTACGGCTGGGCCTATCTTCCCATGGATGAAACACTCACGCGGGTGGTCATCGATTTCAGTGGGCGGCCTTATTTGGAATATCGCAGCCCGTCGGGAGTCGGCCCGATAGGTGGCGCGTTTTCTTTCCAGCTCGTCGAGGAGTTTCTCCGTGCATTCAGTGTCCATGCCGGCGCCAATCTCCACGCCGAAATCCTTTACGGACGCGATTCGCACCACATGGCCGAGTCTGTGTTCAAGGGACTCGCGAAAGCGGCCGACCAAGCCTGCCAGATCGATCCCCGCGTGCAGGGCGTTCCGAGTACCAAGGGCGTGCTCTAGGAAACAAAGGGGAAGGCGCAAGTCCTTCACTTGAAACTTTGTTTCATATCCTCCATCTTCTCATTTTTCATGATTGCTTTGATTGATTACGGCAGTGGCAATTTGCGTAGCGTGAGCAAAGCGCTCCAGCACGAAGGTGCGGACGTGGAACTTGTCGATGCGCCGGAAGCGCTTGCCAGGGCGGACGCAGTGGTGCTTCCCGGAGTGGGTGCATTCGGCGATTGTGTGCGCAATCTGCAGGAACGGGCTCTTTGGAATCCTATCAAGGAATGGCTGGGGAGCGGCCGGCCTTTTCTTGGCATTTGTCTCGGGTATCAATTGCTCTTTGAGTCCAGCGAGGAAACTCCGGGCGTAAACGGGTTCGGCTTTTTCAAGGGGCAGGTCCGGCGTTTTCACGAAGCAGGCCTGAAGATTCCGCACATGGGATGGAACACGTTGCAGAAAAACGATCACAAGCTGTGGAAGGGACTGCCGGAGAATCCGTACGTATTTTTCGTGCATTCCTATTTTCCCGTTCCGGAGGATCCTTCGATCATCACATCACGCGCGACGTATGGCGAAACATTCGCCGCGAGTGTCGCGCGTGACAATGTCGCCGCGGTGCAATTTCACCCGGAAAAAAGCCAGGGGACCGGGCTGGCGATTTTAAAAAATTTCATCCAATCCATTTCATGATTATCCTTCCTGCAATCGACTTGATGGGCGGACAGGTAGTGCGCCTGCGCCAGGGCAACGCCTCCGAAAAAACAGTTTACTCGGATGATCCCGTGGCGTTCGCAAAAAAATGGGAGGAAGAAGGCGGCGACTGGTTGCATATTGTCGATCTCGATGCTGCTTTCAGCGGCGTGTCGCACAATCTTGATTCAGTGAAAAAAATCACAGGGGCCATTTCCATCCCGTGCGAGTTGGGAGGGGGAATGCGCAACGAGGAAGCGATTCAGAATGCGCTCGATGCCGGCGTGGCCCGCATTGTGATCGGCACCCGCGCTTGTGAGTCGATGGATTTTGTCGAGCGAATGGTGAAGAAATTCGGCAGCGAGAAAATTGCCGTGGGCATTGATGCAAAGAACGGAATCGTCTCCGTGAAGGGCTGGACGGAGTCCTCAAACATCCGGGCCACGGATCTTGCAAAACGCGCTGAAAAGGCCGGCGTGGGCACCATCATCTACACCGATATCGCGACCGACGGGATGCTCTCCGGCCCGAATTTTGCGGAGATGGAGAACATGCTGAATTTGCTCGATTGCCAGTTGATTGCGAGCGGCGGCGTTTCCAAGGCGGAGGACGTCTTCCGTCTTGGCAAACTGGAAAACCTTTATGGCGTTATCATCGGCAAGGCGCTTTACGACGAGACATTCGAGCTTTCCGATTTGAAAAAGAGCGCGATACCCAAGCAGGAATTTCCACTCTGGCCGGAGGGTGCACCGGGAGCCATCGGTAGTGAGCCGCAAGACATCCCTACGCTCACGCCGTTTCTACCTGAACCCGGCACCGCGACTGGGGCGGTGCTAGTGATTTTTCCCGGGGGCGGTTACGAGATGCTGGCGCCGCATGAAGGCAAAGGCTATGCCGACTTTTTTGTGAAGCACGGCATCACTTGCTTTGTATTGAAATACCGGCTAGGCAGCCACGGATACAGGCATCCCCGTATGCTGGAAGATGCCGCCCGCGCGGTCCGGCTTGTTCGTTCCAAGGCATCGGATTGGAAGATTGATCCTCAGCTTATAGGGATCATTGGTTCATCCGCAGGTGGACATCTTGCCTCGACGCTTGCCACCCATTTTGACGGAGGAAACCCGGGTTCAGCAGACCTGATTGAACGGCAAAGCAGCCGGCCCGATGCTGTCATCCTCTGCTATGCTGTGATCTCCCATGGTGAACACGGGCACATCGGATCAATGGAAAATCTGCTCGGCAAGAATCCCACACAGGAATTAAAGGACTCGCTTTCGAATGAGTTGCAGGTGACTTCACAAACGCCACCTTGCTTTGTCTGGAACACGTGGGAGGATACGTGCGTGAAAGTGGAAAACAGCCTGCTCTTTGCCGCTGCCTTGAGGAAATGCGGTGTGCGTTTTGACCTGCACGTCTATGAGAAAGGCGGTCATGGCATCGGCCTCAGCAAGGGGTTGACGCCAGGCTCCTTGCATCCGTGGGCGGAGGATTGCATTTTCTGGTTAAACGCCCAGGGATTCATAAAGTCCAATACACCATGAAAGTTCTTTATCTCGATTGCATCTCTGGCATCAGCGGCGACATGACCGTGAGTGCGCTGACCGATCTTGGAGTGAAACCCTCGGCATTTGAGTGGGAACTCTCGAAGCTCGATATTGGCGATTTTCACATGCACTTCGAGCGCAAGGAGAGCCAGAGCATTTCGGGTATCAAATTCGGCATTCATGAAGGGGCGACCCACAAGCATGAGCAGGATGAACCCGAGCATGAGTATGAGCGTGAAGGTGATCACCATCACGAACACGGGCATGAACATCATCATCATCATGAGCATGGTGAGGAATCCCACGCTGCCCATGAACATACGCACGAGCACCACGAACATCATGACCACGGACACGAATGCTGCGACCATGAGCATCATCACCATGATGAACCGGGGCACGAGCACCATCATCACGAACATGGCCATGAGGATCATCATCACGGCGAGCACGCACATGGACGCAATCATGCGCAGATCCGCGAGTTGATCGGGAAGAGTGATCTTTCCGAATTCGTCAAAAAACACGCGCTCAGTATTTTTCAACGCATCGCGGTGGCTGAGGGGAAAATCCACGGGATGCCGGCAGCTGACGTTGCATTTCACGAAGTGGGGGCGCTTGATTCGATTGCGGATATCGTGCTGGTGTGCGCGGGTATCGAGCAACTCGGGATCGAAAAGGTATTCGTATCGAATTTGCACGACGGGACCGGCTGGATCGAATGCGCCCATGGGCGATTCCCGATTCCCGCCCCGGCGACGCTGGAAATTCTCTCCGGCATTCCGATCAAGCAGATCGACGAGCCATTTGAATTCATCACGCCCACGGGCGCCGCGATTGTCGCCGAGTTTGGCGCATCGTTCGGACCGATGCCGCGCATCAAGGTGGAAAAAATCGGCTATGGAATCGGCTCGCGAAAGCTGCCGAATCGTCCGAATGCCCTCCGCGCCGTGCTTGGCGAACTCGACGAGCAATCGGGCGGCTACGAAACAGACACCATCTCGCGCATCGAGACCAACATCGACGACATGTCGCCGGAGATCACCGGCGCGGTGATGGACAAGCTTTTCGCCGTGGGAGCGCTCGATGTTTTTTTCACCTCCATCCAGATGAAGAAAAACCGGCCTGCCGTGCAACTCACAGTGTTGTGCGAAAACGCGGATGTGACAAAAATTGCGGATTTGATTTTTTCAGAAACGACTTCCTTTGGAGTGCGGATGGACCAGATGAACCGCCTCAAGCTCGAGCGCAAGTTCGAGGATGTAAAAACCGAATACGGCGAAATCTCGGTGAAGCTCGGGTTCAAGGGTGGCAAGGTCATCCAGGTCGCGCCGGAATATGAATCCGTGCGCGTTGCGGCGGAGAAAAAAGGCGTCTCGTTGCGTGTTGTGTACGAGGCTGCGCAAAAAGCCGCTTCAAACCCGGCCCCCTGAACGTGTCCCTGGAGGAAAATCTCCGCGACTGGCTCGCAGCCGATCTTTCCGAGATCGGGAAAACGTTCATGCCATTCGGCAAATTCGGGCCCGATCATTTTCCGCCGCGCGGAGTGCCGCTGTACGATCTGCCGGTGGAATATCTCAACTGGTTCGAGCATCGCGGATGGCCCAAGGGGCGCCTCGGAGAACTGCTGCGCATGGTCCATCAATTGAAAGTGGACGGGTGCAACGAGGTGTTCGACCACTTCCGGAAAGCCAGAGGCGGGCGCACTTCCCTGCAGGAGCGCAGGCAGGATTGATTCGCTAGAATTTCAAAGAACGGTTGGAGCTGTCCAAGAGGACGTTTAAAAGTCCAAATGGAGCACGCGCCGAAACATGCAAGCTTGCAGCTTGAGAGCTTTCGATGGCAAGCCAGAGGCATTGCGCTACTTCAGGGCAGTTTTTCACCGCGTGCGGCGCGCAGGATGTGATACCATGTCTCACGGTCCATCTCGATGTTGGTCGCATGTGCGGCTGTGCGGATGTTTTGAGGGTTGGTGCTGCCTACCACCGGCACGATTCCGCTTGGGTGGCGGAGCAGCCATGCAAGTGCGGTTTCCGTGCGGCCCGTTCCGAGTTCCTTTGCGGCCTTGTCGACGGCTGCGAGGAGCCCGGTGTGATGTTCGTGTTTCTTGTCCTCAGGTTTGGGTTCTGCACCGCTTGCGATGGAACCGCCGGCGAGCGGGCTCCATGCCATGGGAGTAATCTTGCGTTCCAGGCACTGGTCGAGCGTGCCGTCGGTGAAACAGTCGAGCCGGCGCAGATGGATTTCCACCTGGTTGACCTGCAGCGGGAAGGAGAGCGCGCTCTGGACCGCCGAGACGAGCGATGGGCGGAAATTGCTCACGCCGAACTCGCGCACTTTGCCGGCGTCGCGCAATTCCGTGAATGCTTGTGCAATTTCAGCCGGGTCGGCGAGGAAGTCGGGACGGTGGAGCATGAGCAGGTCGATGGTGTCCATCTGGAGTCTCTCAAGCGAGCCTTCCACCGAGGCGATGATGTGCTTGTGGGAAAAGTCGTAGCGATGAGGGACGCCCGGGACCGGTTCGTCCTCGAAGCAGATGCCGCATTTTGTGGCGACGACCAGTTTGTCGCGCCAGCCGGGATGCTGGGCGAGCGCATAGCCGAAGATGCTTTCGCACGCGGTGTCGCCGTAGATGTCGGCGTGGTCGAAAAAGGTGTAGCCGGCGTCAACGGCGGTCTCGAGAATTTTGACGCCGCGCTTGATGACCTCGTCATCGACCTTGGTGCGGTCCCACGAGCCGGAGATGCGCATGCAGCCGTACGCGAGACGGGTGATTTTGATTTCGGTGGTGCCGAGGAGTTGAGTTTTCATGAATATTTTTGGTGTGGGGATTTCAGTGTGTTAATGAGCGCAATGGGTAGGGAAATAGTTAGAGATCCGTTCGACTCCGCTCCGCAAAGCCTGCGCTTCGCTCAGGATGACTCGCGGTTTTAGCGTTGTGTGAGTGCATTGCTTCGGGAGATAGAGACGCTTTAATTTTTCGTTGCGATGAAGATCAGTTCGCCGGGGTAGGTGGAGCCGTAGGGATGCTGTTCGTAGTCGGAGAAGAGGGATTCGATCTTGAAACCGGCTCGCGCCAGCAGGTGTTCTGCCTCGTAGGGAAAGAAGTAGCGCATTGGGAATGCGTGAACGTGCCTTTCTTCGCGTCCATCGGGATGTATAACATTGTATATCAACTCGACATCCTGGATTTGTTTGAATAAATCGCGCTTCACGATGCGGTCGCTGCGCCGCACTTTCCTGCCGTCGGGCATTAAAAACTCCGGCTCGATATTCCGTTCCCGCCCCAGGGTGGAATCATCCGTGAGGAAACGCAGGGAAGGGTTGAATAAATCGAGGATCAGTTTTCCACCCGGTTCCAGGTGCCGGTGGATCGTCGAGAGGCAGGCAAGCTGGTCCTCGATGGTTAGGAGGTGCTGGAAGGGGCGGAATGGGAGCGTGACCAGCCGGAATTTTTCTTCCAGGTCGAAATTTCGCATATCACCCTCCTGCAGCCGCACCCTGGACCGGACCTCCGGTGTTTCAGCGGCAAGGGTCCGATTACATTCGGCAAGCATGGCGGCAGAGGCGTCCAGTCCCCAGATTTCGATGCCGACTTTTGCGGTCGGAACAAGCACGCGTCCCGTGCCACAGCCAATTTCGAGCACAGGGCTGCCTGCTTCGAGCGCCTGGTCCACAAAGAATTGCACATCCCTGCGGTTCTTGTGGGATCCGACGTGGTCGTAAAAACCGGCTGCCTCCTGGTATTGATCCAGCATATCAGCCCTCGAGTGCGTCGCGCATTTTTTGGAACTGCGCGAGTTTATCGGCCCATGTGGCTTCACGCTGTTTGTGGTCTTCCAGCACGGCGGGCGGAACTTTTCCGGTGAAGCCGGGGTTGGCGAGCTTGGCGCGCACCTTGGCGAGTTCATCCTCCACCTTTGCGATTTCTTTTTTCAGGCGTTCGCGCTCGGCGGCAACGTCGATGAGGCCCTCGAGCGGCAGGAAGAGTTCGCCGAGCGGTGTGAGCGCCACGGGTGTGCCTTTCGGGGCGTCGTAGGTTTTCACCACGTCGAGGGTCGAGGCGTTGAGGAGAATTTTGAGCACGTCGGACTCGTGCTTTGGGAGCGGGGCGTTGGGCTTGAAGACGAAGCGGACGCGCTTGTTACTGGCGATGTTGTAGTCGCGGCGCAAGGCGCGGCTGTGGTTTACCACCTCGTATTTTGCTGTGGCGAATTGTTCGTCGGTTTCGTCGAGGCTGTAGTGGGCCTTGAAGTCGTCGCCGAACGGTTTCGGCCAGTGCGAGAACATGATGGTTTTTCCGCCCTGATCGTCCGGCAGATCGTCGCTGTAGCCGAGGCCGTGCCAGAGCTCCTCGGTGATGAACGGGATGAAAGGGTGGAAGAGGCGGAGGGTGTGCGCTAATACGAAGTCGATTACGGCCAGCGTGTTGGCGGCGGATTTAGGATTTAGGAAGTTAGAAGTAGGAAGTGAAGTTTGGCCTTCGGCGGGTTCCAGTTCATCGCGATTGGTTGCGAGGCTTGCTTTGCTGGCTTCGAGGTACCAGTCGCAATATTCACTCCAGAAGAAGCGGTAGAGGGATTGCGCGGCGTCGCTGAAGCGGTATTCGTCGAGCGCGAGCGAGATTTCGCTGATGGCTGCGTCGAGGCGGAGCAGGATCCATTTGTCGTCGCTGGTGAGGAGGGCGGGATTGATTTCGCCCTCGATCTCGCCGCCCTGCATCTGGCGGAAACGCGTGGCGTTCCAGAGCTTGGTGCAGAAGTTGCGGCCGAGTTCCACGTTTTTTTTGTCGAAAAGGATGTCCTGCCCGAGCGGGGCGGAGCGCATCACACCGAAGCGGAGGGCGTCGGCGCCGAACTTTGCGATGAGGTCGAGCGGGTCGGGCGAATTGCCGAGCGACTTCGACATTTTGCGGCCCTGCTTGTCGCGGATGATGCCGGTGAAATAGACGTTCTTGAAAGGCATTTCGCCCATCCACTCCAAGCCGGCCATGATCATACGGGCCACCCAGAGGAAAATGATGTCGGGGCCTGTTACGAGATCGGTGGTGGGATAGAATCTTGCGAGTGTGTCGGTTTTGGCAGGCCAGCCCATCGTTGCGAAGGGCCAGAGCCATGAACTGAACCACGTGTCGAGCACGTCGGGATCCTGCGTCCAGTTTTCGATGTCGGACGGCGGCTCTTCGCCGACATATAAAGTAGCGCAAGCCTCTGGCTTGCCGTCGTTCTGATGCAAGCTGGAAGCTTGCGTTATTTTAATCCCCGCCAGTTCAGGATTGCGGTCAATGTATTCCTCGATTTTGAAAAGCGATTCTTCATTGCGTACCAAATGGTCATAACTTTCATGCTGCCAAAGCTGGCCTTCGAGTCCCAGAAGATCGTTAATCTTATGTGCGGTAAAAGATTTCCATGAATGCAGGATTTTAGTCAGATCGTGCTCTTCAAGCGGCGTTACGATGGCGTGAACGTGGTTCGGCATGATGACCCAAGCGCCCAAGTGGTATCTTTCTCCTTCAAAGTGTGTAAGGGCATCCGCAATCGTCTTTGCTGCGCGTTCGTCTTTTAACACGCACGAGCCGCTGCCAGCGTCGAGCCAGTCGTTGATTTTTGCAGAAAATCTTTTGTGATATTCGTTGTGCTGCGATACACTCCAAGGTTCCGGGTTGTGTTTCAACCATGATTCGCGTTCGGATTCCAATTCAGAAAGTTTGGAGGCTGGCAATGAATCTGCGAGACGAAATGTAACGAAATACGTTTTACCTGATTGCTGCCAATGCGGGAGGTTGCGCTGGGAAATATCGATTTCGTTCCACGGGTCGAGGAATGAAATGGAAGCCTGCGGCTTGGATGGTGATGGCAAGCGAGACGCTTGCGCTACTTTACGATACCACACGGGAATGCGATGTCCCCACCAGAGTTGGCGGCTGAGGCACCAGTCCACATTATTCTCGATCCAGTGCTGGTAAACGCGCGCCCATCGATCGGGGCGGAAAGCGATTGTGCCATCCTGCACCAGTTGCAGTGATTCCTTGAGTTGCGGGTAGCGGAGCCACCATTGATCACTCAGGCGCGGCTCGATGGGAACCTGGCCGCGTTCGCTGAAACCGACATTGTTTTGATAGGGCTCCTCTTTTTCCAGCACACCGAGGTCGCGGAGATGCTCCGTGGCCACTTTCCGCGCCTCGAAGCGGTCGAGGCCCACGAGCGATTCGCCTGCGAGGGCGTTCATAGTCGCATCGGGGTTCATGATGTCGATGACCGGAAGATTGTGCCGCTGACCGATTTCGTAATCGGCTTTGTCGTGGGCTGGCGTCACCTTGAGGACGCCGGTGCCGAATTCGAAATCGACGTGGTCATCGCCGATGATCGGGATGAGGCGCTGCTCCTGCGGCATTTGCACGGGGAGGGGGCGCACCACGTGTTTGCCGATGAGATGGGCGTAGCGCGGGTCTTTGGGGTTCACGGCCACGGCGGTGTCGCCGGGGATGGTTTCGGGGCGCGTGGTGGCGATGGTGAGCCAGATGCCTGTAGATTTGGCACCGGGGAAGGTAGCACCTTCCCCTACAGTTGGAGCGCTTTCGCGCTCCACTACTTCCACCTTGAAGTAATAGAGGAAGCCGTTCTGGGTTTTCATCTCCACTTCCTCGTCGCTCACGGCGGTGAGGGAGGCGGGACACCAATTCACCATGCGTTTGCCCCGGTAGATGAGGCCTTTTTTGTAAAGATCGACGAACACGCGCGTTACACATGCGGAATACTCCGGGTCCATGGTGAAGCGTTCGCGGGACCAGTCGCAGGAGGCACCGAGCTTCTTGAGCTGCTGGATGATGATGCCGCCGTATTTTTCCTTCCACTCCCAGATTTTCTCCACGAGTTTCTCGCGGCCGAGGTCGTCGCGGTGGCGGATTTCGCCCGACTTGCGGAGGGTTTTTTCCACCACGTTCTGGGTGGCGATGCCGGCGTGGTCGGTGCCGGGAAGCCAGAGGACTTCCTTGCCGAGCATGCGGGCGCGACGGGCGAGGATGTCCTGAATGGTGTTGTTGAGCACATGGCCGAGGGTAAGGACGCCGGTGACGTTTGGCGGGGGAATGACGATGGAGTAGGCGGGCTTTTTCGAGGCGGGGTCGGCGGTGAAGCAGCCGCTGGCCAGCCACTCTGCATACCATTTCTCCTCAATGGATTGAGGCTCGTAGGTCTTCGGGATCTCTAGTGCGATGTCAGACATGGGAAGGGGAATTTTTCGTAAAAGTGGGCTGTTGTAAAGGTTTTGGAGTTGAGGAATGAACGTCCAACATCGAACGTCCAACATCCAATGTTGAATGAAGAGGGCAGTTGCGGTGGAGTATTTGGTGGGATTGAGTGGGATAAACCGTAAGTAGTGATCAGTAATCAGTAATCAGTTTTAAGGTGTATTTTACTCTGGCGCGCTTTTACCGGGTTGGACTGGGTTGGACACTTCTTAGAGTTTCTGGTTCCGGGTTCAAAGTCGTGAAGTAGTTTTTCTTCTTTTGGCATTAATGGAGTTTTTTAGGCCGGATTTGGCCGGATTAACCCGGATAAATTCACCCTTTGGGGAAAAATGACGAAGCTCGAATGACGAATGACGAAAGAATGACGAAGCTCGAAGAAAGAGAAGGTTTCGCATCCGGCGGCTTGGATTTCGTTCATGGTTTGCGTTTTTTTAAAGTCTCCAGTTTTCAGAAATTCGATGATTAATCTTAACACTGCTGAGACTTTTAGGCCGGTTTAACTCGGTATAGGTCGGTAGGCTATCGTGTTTTTCGCTACAGAATTGTAATTTTGTAAGTCCATTTGGTTTAATTTCCGGTGAGAGCAGCGTTGTTTGAAAAAGAAAGTTTTCGTTGGTGTCCATTGTGGTTTGGCGTGAAGATTTGAGAAATCTAAACGTTACCTTTAAATTAAGTATTGCAATTAAACGATCTTTTGTCAAGCTGTTCGTTAGTTTTGTGGAATTTAGGTGTGCAATTAAATTGAAAAAGCTCCTCGCGCAGAGGACTTTAAGAAAAGCAAAATTTTTTCAGAAAAAACATTAAGGCGTGGTCGTTTATACCGCTCGTTCGTTTTCCGGTGTGCTTTTCGGTGCCAAACCTGGCCCTGATCGGGACTCGACCTATCGTGGTCGAGAGCTTTCCGGATGTGCCGGTTCCTCTCTGATGGGCGAAAAAACGCTTGCCAAGTCCGGCGTCCGTCTTCATTTTCACGCTCCGCATGAGATTCAGGGTTATCTTCAGCTTAATTTTTGCAGCGTGCGTGAGCGCGGCGTTCGGCGGCGACTGGACGCTGATCAAGTATGACGGACGGGACCATGTGACCCTCGAGAACGTGGCGCATTTCTACAACCTGGATTCCGTCCGGCGCGCCAGCAATGATGTGACCATGACCGGCGGCGCGCGGAGCCTGCGCGGAGCGGTGGGCTCGAACGAATTGTATATCAACAACCTGAAGTTCATCCTGAGCTACCCGATTTCCGAGGTGGACGGGCAATTGATCCTCTCGCGCATGGATTTGACGAAGGTGATCGAGCCTGTGATGCGCCCGAGCAAGATCAAGGGCGCCGAGCAGGTGAACACGATCATCCTCGACCCCGGGCATGGCGGACACGACAACGGCGCCACGAGCGTATGGGGCAACGAGAAGACATTCACGCTGGATGTGGCGCTGCGCACCAAGGAGGCGCTGGAGCAGATGGGATTCAAGGTTTATATGACCCGCTCGTCGGACGTCTTCATCCCGCTGGAAGACCGGGTGCGGTACGCCAACCAGTTCAACAACGCGCTGTTCATCAGCATTCATTTCAATTCCGGCGGCACTTCCGCATCGGGCCTGGAGACCTACACGCTGGCTCCCCGCGGAGTTCTCTCGATGGCGGCGGACGGGCCGATGCTCTCTGACTACGAGCCCTGCGCCGGGAACGTATGCGATGCCGAGAACATGGCGCTGGCCACGGCGACCCACGCATCGATGGTGTATCATTCGCAGCTTTATGACCGGGGGATCAAGCGGGCGAGGTTCGTCGTGATCCGTGACATCAAGATTCCCGGGGTGTTGATCGAAGGGGGATTCCTGAGCAATCCCGATGACAGCCGGAAGATCGCGAGCACCGCATACCGCCAGCAGATGGCGATGAGCATCTCAAACGCGGTCCGCAACTACCGCACCGCGGTCGGCACGTCTGCCCCTTCCAATTTGATTGCAGGCCGGAATGGAAGCAATGTTCCGCCAGTAGGGGAAAGCACCGAATCCCCGGCGGGCGAAACTGTCGATACCAGCGCGGATGGCGGCCATTCAAAAGCCAATGAGCCCGTCGTCGTTACGTCTCCGAACGCAAACTAAGAAACAGGCCGCAGGACGTGGCGGGCGGAATGAAGAAGCGCGCAAACAGGCTGGTGGATTCCGCGCGCAACTGCGTGATTGCCGTGAAGGAATTGCTCAAGAAAGAGAAAATCGCGGCACCGGCGGAGCATATCGGGAAGCTGCAGGTGGCGCTCACGGACAAGAGTGACGGTTTTTTGAGGATTGCGGAGCAGGCGCTGTCGCTACAGATAGGGGATGTGCAACTCCGGACGGTGCAGACGGCGGCGCAGGGTTGAAGAATGACGAAGCTCGAATGACGAATGACGAAAGAATGACGAAGCACGAAGCCGGAAGGGATTAGTCGCGATCGCCGGGTTGCGAGGAGACGCTCTTTTTTTGCTGGAACGAGGCGACCAGAATAAAAAACATATCGCGATTGACCAAACGGCTTTTGTACCTAGATTTACGGCGCGGGATGCCGTGCATTGCATTTGAATTTTCGATGTGCTAGGGTGTCGCGTTTCAATTTAAAGAATTATGTCCCAGTTTGACTCACGTCCACCTAAAGATACCAAGCCACCGCGCAACGCGGGCGATCCCAATTTCAACTGGAGGGGAATGATCCTTCTGGCAATCGCCGTATTGTTCCTGGCCGGCGCATTCCTGATGAAGGGGGGATCGATGGGCAACTACCAGGATATCACCTACGCGAAATTCCTGGAATACCTGGACAAGGACCAGATCATAAAAGACAAGGGCGTCGACATCCTGTATGAGGATGGCAACTCGACGCAGACGCTCATCGGTTCCTACAAACTGGGTGGAACGGAACAGCCATTCCATGCCACGGTGGTCGGCGGCGACACGCTGGATGCCAAGCTTGCGGCAAAAGGAATCATCGCCAATCCCAAGAGGGAAAACAACATGCTGAGCAACCTGGCGATCAGCTTCCTGCCGATCGCGCTCTTCCTGCTGGTGCTTTATTTCCTGTTCCGGCAGCAGATCCGCATGGCGGGCAAGGGGGCAATGAGCTTCGGCAAGAGCAAGGCGCGCATGCTTGCGCGTGACAAGAACAAGATCACGTTCAAGGACGTGGCCGGAGTTGAAGAGGCCAAGGACGAGGTGCAGGAGCTTGTGGAGTTCCTGAAAGACCCGAAAAAATTCCAGAAGCTCGGCGGCCGCATTCCCAAAGGCGTGCTGATGGTCGGATCGCCCGGCACCGGCAAGACGCTGCTGGCCCGCGCCATCGCAGGCGAGGCGGATGTGCCGTTCTTCTCGATCAGCGGTTCGGATTTTGTGGAAATGTTCGTCGGCGTGGGTGCGAGCCGCGTGCGCGACATGTTCGAGCAGGGGAAGAAATCGGCCCCGTGCATTATTTTCATCGACGAAATCGACGCAGTCGGCCGGCATCGTGGTCACGGGCTGGGCGGCGGGCATGACGAACGTGAACAGACGCTGAACGCACTGCTGGTGGAGATGGACGGATTCGACACGCAGGAAGGCGTCATCATCATCGCGGCGACAAACCGCCCTGATGTGCTCGACCCCGCATTGCTGCGCCCGGGCCGTTTTGACCGGCAGGTCACCGTGAACCTTCCGGACGTGAAGGGGCGCGAGGAAATCCTGCGCGTGCATTCCAAGAAAGTGAAACTGGCCGAGGGGGTTGACCTTGGGGTCATCGCGCGGGGCACGCCCGGATTCTCCGGCGCCGAACTGGCGAATTTGATCAACGAAGCGGCTTTGCTGGCAGCCCGCAAGGGGCTGAAGGGCATCACAAATGCCCAGCTAGAGGAAGCCCGCGACAAGGTCCGGTGGGGGCGTGAGCGCCGCAGCATGGCGATGAGCCTGAAAGAAAAGGAAAATACGGCCTACCATGAAGCCGGACACGCAATCCTGTTTGTCAAACTTGAGCACACAGACCAGCTTCACAAGGTTACCATCATTCCGCGTGGTCCGACGCTCGGGCTTGCGATGTCACTGCCCGAGGGTGACCGCTATTCCAAGCGCAAGAATGAGTTGCTCGACGATATCGCCGTGGCCATGGGTGGACGTGTTGCGGAGGAAATAGTTTTCGGAGATGTGACCACGGGCGCCTCGGCAGATATTCGCGGGGCGACTTACTGGGCGAGGAAAATGGTTTGCGAATGGGGAATGAGCGACAAGCTTGGAATGGTGGAATACGGTGAGCATGAGGAACACGTATTCCTGGGTCGCGACCTTAATCGTTCCAGGGATTACAGCGAGGCGATTGCCCAGCAGATCGACAGCGAGGTGAAGCGGATTTGCGATGAAGCGTATGCCCGGGCCACCAAGGTGATCACTGAAAATCGCGATAAATTGGATTCGATTGCGAAAGCCCTGCTCGAATTCGAGACACTGGATGGTTCACAGGTGCGCGATATCATCGAACATGGCCACATGCTGAATCCGCCGCCGCCTCCGCCAGCGCCCCAGGAGCCCATGGCGCCGCCGCCGCTGCCGAAGCTGGACATTGCCCCGGATTTCCCTCACGGGCTCACGGGCGCGCCTGCATAGTTTACCTGAAAGCGGTCAGGTGCCGAATCCTCCGCGGCACGTAGCCGGAATGTGGCAATTTGTGTATCAATATTGCCGTGCCGCATTCATTTGTTGACGCATCTGCGCGCCGTCATTAACTTGTCGCGCTGAAATAAAAAAGACTCTTAAATACACACATCTATGATTAAAATTGGCATCAATGGTTTCGGACGGATCGGGCGCATGGTTTTTCGCGCTGCGGTGCAGAACTTCTCAAAAGACATCGAAGTGGTCGGCATTAATGACCTGCTCGAACCCGAGTACCTCGCCTACATGCTCAAATATGATTCTGTGCATGGTCGTTTCGAAGGCGAAGTTTCCGTCGAGGGCACCAATCTCATCGTCAACGGCAAGAAAATCCGCCTCACAGCGGTGAAGGATCCCTCCACGCTCAAGTGGGACGAAGTCGGGGCCGACATTGTGGTTGAATCGACGGGTCTTTTCCTTGACGACGCAACCGCCAGCGCGCACCTCAAGGCGGGCGCGAAAAAAGTGATCCTCTCCGCACCGTCGAAGGACGAGACGCCGATGTTCGTCTATGGCGTAAACCATGAAACTTACGCAGGGCAGAAGATCATCTCGAACGCAAGCTGCACCACGAACTGCCTGGCGCCGCTCGCAAAAGTGATCAACGACGCCTTCGGCATCAAGCGCGGTCTCATGACCACCATTCACGCCACGACTGCCACGCAAAAGACCGTGGATGGCCCGAGCAACAAGGACTGGCGCGGTGGCCGCGGCATCCTTGAGAATATCATCCCCTCCTCGACCGGGGCAGCCAAGGCTGTCGGCAAAGTCATTCCAGAGCTGAACAAGAAGCTCACCGGCATGTCCTTCCGTGTGCCGACTTCCGACGTTTCCGTGGTTGATCTCACCGCGGAGTTGAACAAGCCGGCGACCATGGAGGAAATTTGCGCAGTGCTCAAAGCCGCGGCAGAGGGGCCTCTCAAAGGCGTCCTCGGCTATACCACCGACAAGGTTGTTTCCACGGATTTCCGCGGCGAGACGAACACCTCGGTCTTCGACGCCGAGGCCAGCATCCTGCTCGACAGCACCTTTGTGAAACTGGTTTCCTGGTACGACAACGAGTGGGGCTATTCCAACAAGGTGCTCGAGATGGTTCGCGTCGTCGCGAAATAGCAGACCGCAAATTCCAAAATCCACGACGGAGCCTGCGGCAGAAAGTCGCAGGCTCTTGTCTTGAAAACCCAAGATTCTATTTTATGGCAAAACTTTCAATCCGCGACATCGATCCAGCCGGCAAGCGTGTGCTGATGCGAGTGGACTTCAACGTCCCGCAGGACAAGACCACCGGGGCGATCACCAACACGGCGCGCATCGCTGCGGCACTGCCGACCATCAACCACATTCTGGAGCACGGGGGCTCCGTCGTGTTGATGAGCCATCTGGGACGTCCGGACGGACAGCGCGTGGAAAAACTCACGCTCAAGCCAATCGCGGACAAGCTCGCGGAATTGCTCGGCAAGCCGGTGAAGTTTTTGAAGGACTGTGTGGGCGCCGAAGTTGAAGGTGCGTGTGCATCGATCAAGCCGGGTGAAGTCATTTTGCTGGAAAACCTGCGATTCCATATCGAGGAGGAAGGCAAAGTCAAACGCGAGGACGGGACCAAGGAATCCGCCGACCCTGCAAAAGTCGCGGCGTTCCGCGCGAGCCTCACGAAACTGGGCGACGTGTATGTGAACGACGCATTCGGCACGGCGCACCGCGCGCACTCGTCGGTGGTGGGCGTGGATCTGCCGGTGAAGGCCGCGGGGTTCCTCATGCAGAAGGAACTGGACGCTTTTAACGCCGTGCTGGACAACCCCAAGCGGCCGCTGCTGGCGATCCTGGGCGGCGCGAAGATCGCGGACAAAATCCCGCTCATCAACAACCTGCTCGACAAGGCGGACGAGATCATCATCGGCGGCGGGATGGCTTTCACCTTCAAGAAGGTGCTCGAGGGCATGGAGATCGGAAAAAGCCTTTTCGACGCAAAGGGCGCGGAGATCGCGAAGGAGCTTTTTGAGAAGGCTGCGGCGAAGGGCGTGAAAATCCATCTGCCGGTTGATTTTATTTGCGGCGACAAGTTTTCGCCCGATGCGAATACGAAGACGGTCAGCGACAAGGAAGGGATTCCCGCAGACTGGGAGGGGCTCGACAGCGGGCCCGAGAGCAACAAGCTTTTCACAGAGGTCATCCTTCGCGCGAAGACCATCATCTGGAACGGGCCGGCGGGCGTTTTCGAATTCGACAAGTTTGCCGGGGGCACAAAAGCCATGGCGGCCGCCGTGGCGGAGGCCACAGCGGCGGGGGCCATCACGGTGGTGGGCGGCGGGGACACCGCGACAGCCGCGAAGAAATTCGGCGTGATAAACAAAGTGACACACGCTTCCACGGGCGGCGGGGCGTCGCTCGAATTGCTCGAGGGCAAAAGCCTGCCGGGCGTAGCAGCACTCAACGAAAAATAAAATTTATGCGTAAGAAGATCATTGCCGCCAACTGGAAGATGAACATGACCGTCAACGAGGCGGACTCCTATCTCGACACGTTCCTGCTGGAAGTGAGCGAGGAAAACCGCGTGGATATGGTCATTATCCCCCCGTTTACCGCGATCCCCAGGGTGTCCGAACGGCTGAACAAGATCCAAAACGTGAAGGTCGGCGCGCAGAATGTGTCCGCGGAGAAAAGCGGCGCATTCACCGGCGAAATCAGCGCGGCTATGTTGCGCGAGCTTTTTGTCCGGCACGTCGTCATCGGCCACAGCGAGCGCCGGGCGCTCTACGGGGAGACGGATGCAATCGTGAACAAGAAGCTGCACACTGCACTCGAGGCGACGTTGAAACCGATCGTCTGCATCGGCGAAACCCTGGCGCAGCGTGATGCCGGCAAGGTCGAGGAAGTGCTTGAAACCCAGCTCAAGGGAAGCCTCGCGGGGCTCACCGCAAAGGAATTGCACGAGACGGTGATCGCTTACGAGCCGGTATGGGCAATCGGCACGGGCCGGACGGCCTCACCCGCGCAGGCGCAGGAAGCGCACGCATTCATCCGCAAGACCATTGCGGCAATTTCAGACCAGGCGACCGCGGATAAAATCCGGATCCAGTACGGCGGAAGTGTGAAGCCGGACAACGCCGAGGCGCTCATGGGCCAGGCGGACATCGACGGGGCATTGGTCGGCGGGGCGAGTCTCGATCCGCGGGCTTTTTCCGAGATCGTAAAGCACACCTGCAAGCTGCTGGATTGAATTAATCGCAGTCAGGCGGCCGGTATTTGACGCCGAGCATGTCGAGGCGCTTCAGGTGCGTTTTCAATCTGGTAGTGAAGTTGGCGAAGTCCTTGCGACTCACGTCGCTCCAGCCGACCTCCGACAATGCGCAAAGGCGGGGGAAGGCCATGTATTCCACCCTGGCTGGAGCCGGCATGTATTCCGTCCAAAGCTGGGCTTGAACTCCCAGCACGTGCCCGCTTTCGGCGGTGCTGAGGACGGCTGGAACCGGGTCGTAGCTGTAAACTTTTTCAAGCGGCAGAAATCCTCCGATTGCGAGAGGCTCCATCGCAGGCCTGTCGGATTGGTAATGGTCCAGATAGGTGTGCGTGCCCGGCGCCATGACGGTATCGTGCCCGGCTTGAGCGGCGGCGATGCCGCCTTTCTCGCCGCGCCATGACATCACGGTCGCGCCGGCAGCGAGACCGCCCTCGAGAATTTCATCCCAACCGATCAGCCTGCGTCCATGCCCGCCGAGAAAATTCTCCATGCGCCGTGTGAAATAGCTTTGAAGTTCATCGAAATCCCTTGCGCCAATATTTTGTTTCAGCGCGTGCATCTTTTCGCTCTCCTCCCACTGGGACTTATCAGCCTCATCGCCGCCGATGTGGATGAATTTCCCCGGGAACAGGTCCATCACTTCCGTGAGCACTTCCTGCATGAAGAGGATCGTGGATTCCTCCAGGTTCAGAATATTCTTAAATATGCCCCAGCCTGTGCCGACAGCAATGGGTGTTCCCGTGCAGCCCAACTCCGGATAAGCGGCGATCGCCGCCTGCGTGTGGCCGGGCATGTCGATTTCCGGCACGATGCGGATGTGTCGTGCGGCGGCGTAAGCGACGATTTCACGGATTTGCTCCTGAGTGTAAAAGCCGCCGTGAGGTATGCCGTCTCCGCCCGCATGAGCATTGTAGTGGCCGCGTTGCGTCTCGCTGCGCCATGCGCCGGCTTCCGTGAGGCGCGGATATTTTTTGATTTCGATGCGCCAGCCCTGGTCATCGGTAAGGTGCCAGTGGAAGACGTTCAATTTGTGCAATGCCATGAGATCGAGGAATTTTTTCACAAACTCCACCGGCATGAAATGACGCGAGACATCCAGCATCGCTCCCCGCCAGCCGAAGCGCGGCTGGTCTTCGATATGCACACAGGGGATTTTCCATGCGAAATCGTGACGCGGCGCCTCTTCGAAAATTGCCGGAGGCAAAAGCTGGAGCAGCGTTTGCATGGCGTAGAACAATCCCGCCTCCGTTGACGCCGCAAGCAGGACTTCCGCCCTGTTTGCAGAGAGCGTATAACCTTCCTCACCGAGCCGGTCGTGCAGCGAGGAATCAAGCCGCAGCAGGATTTTTCCATGGTTCCCATTTCCTGAAGCCGGAAATTCGAAGCCTGTGGCGCGTTTCAGCTTTTCACGGAAGTGCTCGTGAAGAAGCGTGGCTTGCCCCTCGCAAATGATCGCAGTGTCCGGCCCGAGGACGAAAGCATCCCCGCCGGTGATGCATAGTAAAGCCGGCTGTGGGATGATTGCAGGGGGAGCAATCATGGGAGGGCGCGCCTCTTACCGCTCGTTGATCGGCACTACCTTTTTGCCAACGGCAGGCCCGACGTATTCACTAAGCGGGCGGTAGAGGCGGTTGTCAACGAGTTGCTCCAGCACGTGCGCCGTCCAACCCGCTGTGCGCCCGATGGCAAAAACCGGGGTGAAGAGGTCGGTGGGAATCCCGAGAGAGTAATAAACCGTCGCGGAATAGAAATCGACATTCGCATTGAGTCCCTTGCGCTCCTTCATGATCGCAGCGATGCGCTCGGACATGCGGATCCATTTTGGTTCGCCGAGCTGCTGGGAAAGTTTGATCGCCATTTCCCGCAGGCGCGGGGCGCGGGGATCGAGCACCTTGTAAACGCGATGGCCGATGCCCATGATTTTTTTCTTCTGGGCCAGGGCGTTTTCGACCCAGGCATCCACCTTGTCCTCACTGCCTATCTCGACGAGCATGTGGATCACGCCTTCATTTGCACCGCCGTGCAGCGGCCCCTTGAGCGTGCCGATGGCCGAGGTGATCGCGGAATACATATCGCTGAGCGTGGCGATGGTGACGCGCGCGCTGAAGGTGCTGGCATTCATGCCATGGTCGGCGTGGAGCACATAAGCAACGTCGAGTGTATCTGTGGCTTCCCGGGAAGGAGCCTCACCGGTTATCAAATAAAGAAAATGCGCGGCCTCGCCGAGATCCTGGCGGATGGGAGGGAGATCTTTTCCCTGCCGGGCGCGGTGGAAATAAGCAGCGATGACGCCGATTTTTGCAGTGATATTGGTTGCGCGAAGCCGGTTCTGCTCCGGGCTTTGATCGTCGGCCTTGGCGGGATCGTAAAGGCCGAGCATCGAAACCGCCGTGCGGATTACATCCATGGGTCCGGAAGTTTTCGGAGCATTGAGCAGGAAGTTGGTTACTTCCTTTGGGAGTTCGCGATTGGATCGGAGGCTTTGTGTCAGCTCGTCCAGTTGTTTTCGATTTGGTAAAAGACCATGCCAGAGGAGATAAATCACCTCTTCATAAGTGACTTTTCCTGCGAGCTCGTTGATGTCGTAGCCTGCATAAATCAATCTCCCCTCAGCCCCCTGCACGTCGCTGATGCTCGTGCTGTTGGCAACAATACCTTCAAGACCTTTTGCTGTTACTGGCATAACTTAAACTAATATTTTGCTTTAGGATTTCAAGAGTCGAATCAAAGTTTCCGCCATCGTCGAAGGAGTTTCAGCCACGGCGATGCCTGCAGCCTCCAGCGCGGCGATTTTGCCGGCAGCCGTGCCCTTGCCACCGGAAACGATGGCTCCGGCGTGGCCCATGCGGCGCCCGGGAGGCGCGGTAGTGCCTGCGATAAAGGCGGCGATTGGCTTTTTGCAATTTTCCTTTGCCCACGCGGCAGCCTGTTCCTCGGCATCGCCACCGATTTCACCGATCATGATGATTGCCTCGGTTTCCGGGTCGTCATTAAAAAGTTTCAGCGCATCGAGATGGGAAGTGCCATTGATGGGGTCGCCGCCAATGCCGATGCATGTGGACTGACCATAGCCCTGCTGGGTGAGCTGCCAGACCGCCTCGTAGGTCAGCGTGCCGGACCGCGAGACGACGCCGATGCTGCCCTTCCTATGGATGTAGCCGGGGGCAATGCCGATGCGACAGCCGCCATGGGATTGCGGGCCAGTGCCGGGGGTGACGATTCCGGGGCAATTTGGACCGATGAGACGCGTTTTTTTGCCAGCCATCACGGCTTTGACTTTCACCATGTCGTTCACGGGAATTCCCTCGGTGATCGCGATGACGAGATCGAGTCCCGCATCGACAGACTCCAGGATTGCGTCGGCAGCGAATGGCGGCGGAACGAAGATCACGGAGACCGTTGCGCCTGTCTGCCTTGCAGCTTCCGAGACCGTGTCAAAGATCGGCACGGTGTTTTCAAAAAACTGGCCGCCTTTTCCCGGTGTGACGCCGGCGACGATCTGCGTGCCGTAATCGAGGCTGAGCTTGGTGTGGCGCGCGCCGAAGCTGCCGGTAATGCCCTGGACGAGGACGCGTGTTTGTGGTGTGACGAGGATGGACATAAATTTAGGAGGTTTTCCGGCTCAGATCATTTTCGATTCACAGTGACATTAATCATGGGATTTTAGGTTTTGATCCGGATGAGCCTTCAAGAATGGCACGAAGCATTTGTGCGGCGAGCAAATCTTTCGGTCTGGCTGTCGCTTCCTTGGCTTTCAGCAAGGCCGCACAATCGAGAATGCGGGTTTGACCGAATGGCAGTTCTGCGATCAGGCTTTGCTTGAAGACATTCGCATAGTCACCGACACCCAGGATCTCGCCGAGAAAATCAATCTGGCCAAGATCGGTATGCAAATAAAGATTACGGAGGTTCCGTTTGAAATCATCAGGCATTAAAAAAGGAATTTTCTGAGGCGTCTCGTGATGATAGGGACGCAACCCTGTCATTGCAGTGTGAATCTTTTCAAGATTTTCGAAATCGAGCGGACTGCAAACGTCCACGTCAAAGGTGGTCAGCGTGACGCCGTGCGCAATGGCGGCGTAGCCGCCCACAATGACAAATTTGACATGGTTTTCGATGAGTCGTTGCAAAAGTTTCTCCAGGTCAGGCATGGTGTTTCGTCATGGCTTCACGTAACGTAGTGGCAAGCGCAAGCGCGGCGCGGTGTTGCTGGAGACGTTCCCAGACTGGCAGTCGCATTGCTTCGGTAATCAACGTCATATCCCAACCGGCTTCCGTAGCCTCATGCCAGGCTGGTCCGTCCATCGCCGGATTGCACGGCTTTAGCGTGTCTGGCGAGTGATGGTGGGTGATATTGGATGACGCGGACATACTCTGTATTTACGCCGCTTTCACCGCTGCGACAATTTTCCGGGCGGCGTCTGCCATGGAGTCGGCGGTAATGAGTGTCAATCCGGAAGCAGCGAGTGTATTCTTGCCGGCCTCGACGTTATTTCCTTCCAGCCGCACGACGAGCGGGAGGGTGAGGGAGGTTTCCTTTGCAGCTTCCACAATACCATTGGCGATGATGTTGCAATCCATGATGCCGCCGAAAATATTCACGAGGATGCCCTGCACATTCGGGTCGCTCAGGATGATTTTAAATGCCGCGGTGACCTGCTCCCTGCTCGCGCCACCGCCGACGTCGAGGAAATTCGCGGGGCGTCCGCCGTAGTGCTGGATGATATCCATGGTGGCCATTGCCAACCCTGCGCCATTCACGAGGCACGCGATATTTCCATCGAGGCCGATGTAACTGAGCGAAAATTCCGAGGCAGCTACTTCGCGGGGGTCTTCCTCCTCCTTGTCGCGCATTGCGGCGATCGCGGGCTGACGGTAGAGGGCATTATCGTCGAAATTAAATTTGGCGTCGAGCGCGAGGACCTCACCCTTGGGCGTCACCACGAGGGGGTTGACCTCGACCATCGAGCAATCGCAGGAGATGAACAGCTTGAACAATGCCGCAAACAGCTTTGCCGCCGCACCGATCAGCGGACCGGTGAGGCCGAGTTCCTTCGCAAGTTTGCGCGTCTGGTAAGGTTGCAAACCGAGCAATGGATGAACCGGCTCGCGAAAAATCCTTTCGGGGGTCTTTTCCGCCACAGCTTCGATGTCCATGCCGCCCTGGGTGCTGGCGATAACCACCGGTGCGCCGCTTGCGCGATCCAGGAGAATGGCAAAATAAAGTTCACGTGCGATGTCCACGGCCTCGGTCACGAGCACCTTTCTTACCACGCGTCCCGCGGGGCCCGTCTGGTGGGTCACCAGCGTCTGTCCCAGCATTTCCGAGGCGAGCTTACCGGCCTCAGCGGCGGTTTTGCAAAGATGCACCCCGCCCTTGAAACCGTTTGTAAAAACTCCCTTGCCCCGGCCTCCTGCGTGGATCTGCGCTTTGACGACGAGATTGCCTGTGCCGAACGAAGCGGCGATGGATTCCGCTTCCTGCGGTGTAAATGCCACATGGCTGCGGGATGTGGGGACGCCGAATTTGTCAAAAAGTTCGCGTGCCTGGTATTCGTGAATGTTCATGTTTGTAGTGTGGCTCCGCCGGGAAGTTTCCGTGGAGCGCTGAAGTGAGCCCCTGTTTTATTCGCTCGCGGAAAGCGTGGCAAGAGTGATCGCAAAATTTTCGCAATCGGGTTTGATGCCGTGTCAGCCGGTCAATAATGGGAGCTTTTTGAGGAACGCGAGGAAGGGCTTGTTCCAGGCCCTGGTGTGGCGCCTGCGGTCCGGGCTGCATTCGGCGCATCCGGAGGCGGGACAGCCACCTTGGTTTTACTGCTGAAGAACGCGAGCACGAAGACCGTGATCAGAGCCAGGATGGAAAGCGCGATACCGACTCCAAGAAACACAGGAAACGACTCCTCGTCGCCCGGTTGTTGAATGGGGGCGGGGGGAGGGACCAGTTTAGAGCCGGTAAACTTCTTGTATCCCGGTTCCGGTCTTTTCTCCGCAGCTTTATTTTCGGTCTCGTCCGCCATGGGAGTGGGGATATTAATCCACAGGGGGAAATACAGAAAGACAAAGTTGCCGGGAAGATGCAATTTGTTGCGAGATGGCGCATGAGCGACGTGCTGAGGGGATGTTTTTAGTCGAGTTCGCCGGGAAGCGGGGTAAACTATGAACTGATGAAACGTTCTGTTTACCATGTGGTCGTGGCCGTCTTGTTGCTGGTGATTTGCACCTTTTTGTTTCCCCGCGGATGCATGCATGAAAAAGAGAAACGCGATTCGGCGGCAAGCGCCAATGCAGCTACTGAGATCGCCCAATTTTCGAGCGCGTTGAAATCTTACTATGTGGAATATGGGAAATTTCTCACGGGGGATAACGCTGCAGTGGTTCGTGGATTAAGAGGGGATAATCCACGCAAGATGGTTTTTATAAAATTACCGGCATCAACCCTCGATGACAGTGGCGAGTTTATAGATCCGTGGGGACATCCGTACCGCGTTGATCTCCAGAATCCCAAGGGGCCGCGTGTCTGGTCGATCGGACCGGATGGCAGGGACGCGCCTGACGATCCCTCGTCGGGTGATATTTGCAGCTGGCGCTGAACTTCAGGGTGGGGAGATGAAGGCCGCCATGTCGGCCGGCAGCGGTGCATGCCACTCGAGCGGGGCATCGCCATCTTCGATCCTTAAAACGGCGGAATGCAACGCGTGTCGCTGTAGCAGGAGCGATTGTTTAAGTTCTTCAGTCCAGCCTGCATCGATAAATGCCAGGTAGTGCTGCTCGTCCGGTCCATAGATTTTGTCCCCGATCACGGGATGACCGATATGCGCGAGATGCACGCGGATCTGATGCGTACGGCCTGTTGCCGGGATTGCGCGGATCAGGCTGAAGCGGCTGCCATTTGTCGTTTGCCGCTCAAATCGCTTTTCCACGAACGCAGTGGTGCGGGCCTGTGCTCCCAGTGGATGCACGGCCTGTTTCAGCCAGATATTGGAGGGATTGTGTTCTCCCATGCGACCGAGTGGAGCATCGATTTCATAATGATCGTCCGCAGGCCAGCCCCATGCAATCGCGTAATATTCCTTGTGAATCCGGCGCTTGCCCATGAGCATCGAGAACTGACGGGCTGCGGCAGCGGTTTTGCAGACGAGGGTGAGCCCGCTTGTCTCGCGATCGAGGCGGTTGATGATCGATACCTGGCCTCCGTTTGCGATTTCGAATGCCAGCAACTCCCGCAATCCATCCCAGAGCGTGTAGGGGCCGTTCGGTTTGCTGGGGTGCGCCTTCAGATGAGGGGGCTTGTCGATCACGATCCAGTCGTCCGTCTCATCTACGACACGAAAGTTGCGATTATTAATAATGTGAGGCTTCGGCTTCAAAAGATTCAACTTCACGCTTACCACTTAAAACCCGGCAGCGAAACTTGAACTTCACTTCAAAAAGATTTCTTCTCAGGCCTTTCAGAGTATGCTAATCATCACCCATGGCGAAAAAGGTGGCTATGAAGAGATTCCGGCCCGTTTGCCAGCGCAACGGTATTGATCCCTGGAGAGAATAAAACATGAGCAACGGCAACGACATAAGCAAAATGCTGCAAACGATGACCTTGTTTGCCGAGTTCACGAATGACGAGGTGCAGGCTTTTCTGGAACTGATCGAGCCGCTCAATGTAAAGGCCGGCGAAACCATTGTTAAGCAGGATGAACATGGGGATTGCATGTATGTCGTGATCAGCGGCAGGGCCCGCGTGATTCACCGCAAGGAAGGCAAGCAATTCGAGCTGGCAGCCCTCAGCCAGGGTGATTTTTTTGGCGAAATAGCACTTGTCGATGAAGGGCCGCGTTCCGCAGATGTGGAAGCGGTGGAGGACAGCACCCTGGTGAGGATTCCGCAGAGTGTCATCCGGGCCCTTGCCGGTGTGTATCCGAGCGCCGCATTCAAGCTGCTGGTGGCCGTGGGCCGGGTGCTGGTGGCCCGCATGCGGAAGGGTAACCAGAAATATATCGATTCGCTGCTGCTCGCCTCCGGCGGCAAGGATTAACAACATCCTGTGGCGTTGCCTGCCGTCATCAATGCCGGTAAAGTAAGAAACCGCGCCGCCCGGAAAAACATATTACGCGATTCCCATGTCTTCTGAATTTCAACACACTATTGGCAAAAAAGCCACCCTTGCGGGCATTTCCCTGCATACCGGCGAAAACGTCGTCCTTTCCATTCACCCCGCACCGGCAGGCTTTGGGAGGAAATTCAAACGCCTCGACCTCTCCGATGAGCCGACCGTTGATGCGAAGATCGAAAACGTAAAAACTGTCGAGCGTTCCACCACGATCGCCGAGGGCAATGTGAAGGTCCATACCGTGGAACACGTCCTCTCGGCGCTGGCGGGTCTTGGGGTGGATAATGTGCTCATCGAGATGGACGCAAATGAGCCGCCCATCGGCGATGGAAGCGCGCAACTCTATGTCGACCTGATCAACGAAGCCGGTATCGTGGCGCAGGCGGCTCCGCGTTCTGTATTCGAGGTCAATGAAACCGTTCACATGGAGACGAAAACGGGGTCGATCCTCATGATCGTGCCGGATGACAAGTTCCGGATTTCCTGCACACAGGTCGGGCCGGAGGGAAGGTTTACCCAGTATTTCACCACGGAGGTCACTCCGGAGATTTACAAGCAGGAGATCGCGTCCGCCCGCACGTTCGTTTTTTATGAGGACGTAAAGCCGCTCATGGACAAGGGACTGATCAAAGGCGGCAGTCTGGATAACGCCCTGGTGGTGCGCGGCGAGTCGGTGATGGGCAAGGAGCCTTTGCGGTTCACCAATGAATTTGCGCGGCACAAGGTGCTCGACATCATCGGTGACCTCGCGCTGCTGGGGCACGGCATCAAGGGCCACGTCATCGCGGTAAAACCGGGGCACGGGCCGAATACGGAACTGACCCGCAGCCTTGCCAAGAAATACAGCCAGCTCATGGCGATGGTGCCGAATGCCGTCATGCCGCAAGGGGGATCGGTGCTCGACATCAATGACGTGATGAAGATCCTGCCGCATCGCTATCCATTCCTCATGGTGGATCGCGTGATCGGCTTTGAGATCGATGGAAAATGCACGGGCATCAAGTCGGTGACAATCAACGAGCCGTATTTCCAGGGGCATTTTCCGGGGCACCCGGTGATGCCCGGCGTGCTGCAGCTTGAGGCGATGGCGCAGGTTGCGAGCATCGCCTTTCTCCGCATGGCGGGGAATGCGGGGAGGATCGGTTACTTCATGAGCGCGGACAGCGTGAAGTTCCGCAAGCCGGTGATGCCTGGAGATACGTTGTTTATACATGTCGAGGTGACCAAGGCGAAACGGAGCATCGCCAAGGCGATTGGCAAATGCGTGGTGAACGGGGAGATTGTTTCCGAGGCGGAGATGATGTTCGGTTTCATCAATACCTAGGGGCGAATATTACGACCACGGCATGACGCCGGGGGGCGGGTCGCTTTGGCAGGGATGCGGGATAGCTGACGGTTGGCAAGGGTTGGCAAGGGTTGGCAAGGGTTGGCAAGGGTTGATTAGCACTGGCACAGGTGCTGCATGTTTATGTTGTGCAAGTGGCCTGTAGTGAGCGAC
>Ga0302319_10002135_pt1 | contig 43251 bp, 46 predicted proteins | sample Bog_T0_2_FD_203319 | JGI IMG/M metagenome (GOLD analysis project Ga0302319, IMG submission 203319) | Peat permafrost microbial communities from Stordalen Mire near Abisko, Sweden - Bog_T0_2 | ecosystem: Environmental > Terrestrial > Soil > Wetlands > Peat | place: Sweden: Abisko, Stordalen Mire...
CTCGCGCCGCTGGTGGCGCGCCTTCTGCAACCCGCGCAGGATGAGGGCGCGCATTCCAAGGCGAGCGGCGGACCGCTGATGATCGCGGGCACCGAAGGGCTGCTGGTCACGTATGCCCGGTGCTGCTTCCCCATTCCGAACGATCCCATCATGGCGTACCTGTCCGCGGGACGCGGCGTCATGATCCATCGGCAAAACTGCGGCAATCTCGCCGAGTACCGCAAGCAGCCCGAGAAATGGATCTCGGTGGCGTGGGAAGACACCCATGGCCGCACATTCAACTCCGAGATCCAGCTGGAAATCAGCAACCGGATGGGGGTGCTCGCCGCCGTCGCGGCGCGCATCGCGGGCGCCGAGACCAACATCGAACACGTGCTGCTCGAGGAGCGCGACGTCGACAACTCGCATCTCAAAATGGAGCTGCAGGTGCGCGACCGCAAGCACCTCGCGCGCATCATCCGCACCGTGCGGCGCATGCCTGACGTGAGGCGCGTGTTTCGAACGCTGGCTTGAGAGGAACATCATGAGCAAGGAAATCATCTTCACCGAGCACGCCCCGGCCGCGATCGGCACGTATTCCCAGGCGGTGCGCAGCGCCGGCACGATCTGGGTTTCCGGCCAGATCCCGCTGGACCCGCTGACCAAGGAGCTCGTGCCGGGCGACATGGAGGCGCAGACGCGCCGCGTGTTCGACAACGTGCAGGCCATCGTCACCGCCGCGGGGGCGAGCCTCGACGATGTGGTCAAGGTGACCATCTATCTCGTCGATCTGCAGCATTTTGCGCTCGTCAACCGGGTGATGGCGTCCTACTTCCGCGAGCCCTACCCGGCGCGTGCCGCGGTTGGCGTCGCGTCGCTGCCGCGCGGCGCCGCCATCGAGATGGATTGCATCGTCCAGCCGTGACCGCGGCGCGGCCGGTCACGGCCCTGAAGGGCGTGGGCGAGGCGCTCGCGCTGCGGCTCTCGGTCCTCGGCGTCGAGAGCACTGAAGATCTGCTGTTTCTGCTGCCATTGCGCTACGAGGATCGGACGCGGCTGGTGCCGCTCGGGGAACTGCGCGCCGGCCAACGCGCAGCGGTCGAGGGTGAGGTACTGCTGACCGAGGTGTTGTTTCGAGGCCGGCGCCAGCTGCTGTGCCGGATCGGAGACGGCTCGGGTTTCCTGACGCTCAGGTTCTTCCATTTCTCGGGGACACAACAATCGGCGCTCGCCCGTGGCGCGCGGGTGCGCTGTTATGGCGAAGCGCGACGCACACCGGCGGGCCTCGAGTTCATCCATCCGGAGTACCGGCGGATCGATCCGGGCGTGGCCCCGGATGCCGCGCAGCTGCATCTCACGCCCATCTATCCATCCACGGAGGGCCTTACCCAGGGACGCCTGCGCCAACTCGTCGCGGCGGCGCTGGACGACGGCAGCGCGGCGGGCATCGCCGACCATCTCCCGCCGGCGCTGCTCGACGACCTGGCGCTGCCCGCGCTCCAAGAGTCGCTGCGCTACGTGCACAGGCCGCCGGCCGACGCACCCGTACCGCAGCTGCTCGAATGGCGCCACCCCGCGCAGCGCCGCCTCGCGTTCGAGGAACTGCTGGCGCATCAGCTGTCGCTGAAGCTGCTGCGCCGACGCATTCGCAGCGATCCGGGGTGGCCGCTGCCGCGCAACGACGCCTGCAAGAACCTGCTGCTCGCCGCGCTGCCGTTCCGCCTCACGGGGGCGCAGCAGCGGGCGCTCGCGGAAGTCGAGGCCGATCTCGAAGCCGACCAACCGATGCTGCGCCTGGTGCAGGGCGATGTGGGATGCGGCAAGACGCTGGTGGCGGCCCTCGCCGCCGCCCGCGCCCTGCAAGCCGGGAGGCAGGTGGCGCTCATGGCGCCCACGGAACTGCTCGCCGACCAACATGCGCGGAATTTCAAGACTTGGTTTGCGGCACTCGGCGTGCCCATCGCGCTGCTCACGGGTCGCCAAACCGGCAAGGCGCGCAGCGCGGTGCTCGCCGGTATCCGCGAGGGACACGCCCCACTCGTGATCGGCACCCATGCGCTCTTCCAGGAAGGAGTGGAATTCGCATCGCTCGCACTCGTCATTGTCGACGAACAGCACCGATTCGGCGTTCACCAGCGACTCGCGCTGCGCGAGAAAGGATCGCGCTCGGGCCGCCGGCCGCACCAGCTCATCATGACCGCGACCCCGATTCCCCGCACACTCGCCATGACGGCCTATGCCGACCTCGACGTCTCGGTGATCGACGAACTGCCGCCCGGCAGGACGCCCGTGCACACGGTGGTGATCGCCGATGCGCGGCGTGACGAGATCGTGGTGCGCATCCGCACCGCCTGCCTCGAGGGCCGGCAGGCGTACTGGGTGTGCGCGCTCATCGATGAGTCCGAGGAGATGCCGTTCCAAGCGGCCGAGGAAACGGCGGCGGCGCTCGCCGTTGCCCTGCCCGAGCTTGAAGTGGGATTGGTCCACGGACGCATGCCGGCGGCGGCGAAGGAGCGGGCGATGCGCCGCTTTCAGCAGGGTGAGATCCAGCTGCTGGTCGCGACCACGGTGATCGAGGTCGGCGTCGATGTTCCCAACGCCACGCTCATGGTGATCGAAAATGCCGAGCGCATGGGCCTCGCGCAGCTGCATCAGCTGCGCGGCCGCGTGGGGCGCGGCAGCCATGCGAGCACCTGTGTGCTGATGTACCGCGCGCCGCTCGCGCCGCTCGCCCGCGAACGGCTGGCGGTGCTGCGTGCGACCAACGATGGCTTCGTCGTGGCGCGCCGCGATCTCGAGCTGCGCGGTCCCGGGGAGCTGTTGGGCACCCGTCAAACCGGTCTCGCGCAGATGCGCGTCGCGGACCTTACGCGCGATGCCGATCTGCTGCCGCGCGTGCAGCGCGCCGCAGACCTGCTGCTGCGTGACTGGCCCGCTCACGTCGCGCCATTGATCGAGCGTTGGGTGGGCCACGCCGAAGAATACGGGCGCGTAGGGTAGACTCGCAGTACGTGCTGCCGGAAAACACTCAAACCAAGCCCGTGCTAAAACAGGCGCCGGAGGAGCCGGTGAACTGGCTGCCAGCCGAACGTCTGGGCGGATGCAGCCTCGATCACCGGCTGCGCACGTGGCTGATCGGCAAGGGGTTGCTCACCGAGCGGCTCAAGGCGGTCTGCGGCGCGAAGTTCACCCGAGTCAAGCGCAGTGCGTACGAGTACGCATGGCTGCCGGTGTGCGATAAGCTCGCGCAACGCGCACTGAATACCGCCGCAGAGCAACCTGCGGGGCTCTGGGCCCGGCGCTCGCGCTTCCTGCTCCGGGGCGCGCCCCTGTTGGTGCAGGAGCTGTTTTTGCCGGCGGTGGGCCGGGCTTAGGAATTCCTCGTGATGCACCTGCCACGCTCGGGCGATGAGCTCGCACGGCTGATGTTCGAGCGCTGGCGCTGGTTCACGCACCGCCTGCGCTTCCACCCGTGGACCAACGAGACGCTGCCGCGGCTTCTCACCACGCTGTGGGACTACGCGCGGCTGATGCGCCTCGACCGCCCGATCGGCACGTGGCTGCTGCTCTGGCCGACACTGTGGGCGCTGTGGATCGCAGGCCGCGGCAAGCCGAGCGGCCGGCTGTTCCTCATCTTCGTCGCGGGCACGGTGCTGATGCGCTCCGCCGGCTGTGTCATCAACGACTACGCCGACCGCAGCTTCGATCCCCACGTCAAGCGGACGAGCGACCGGCCGCTCGCCACCGGACGCATTTCTCCCGTCGAGGCGCTGGTGCTGTTCTCCGTGCTCGCGCTCGGCGCGCTCCTTCTGGTCCTGCCGCTCAACCGCATGACGCTGCTGCTCGCCGTCGTCGGTGCGTTTCTCGCCGTCACATATCCGTTCATCAAGCGCTTCCTCGCCATCCCTCAGCTCTACCTCGGCCTTTCCTTCGGCTGGGGCATCCCGATGGCGTTCGCCGCGGAGCAAGAGGACGTGCCGCGCCTCGGCTGGCTGCTCTTTCTTGCGAACCTGCTCTGGGTGACGGTGTACGACACCATGTACGCGATGGTCGATCGCGACGACGACCTCAAGATCGGCGTGCGCTCCACCGCGATCCTGTTCGGCGACTCGGAACGCCACGTCATCGCCATCTTGCAGGCGATGACGCTGTTCGCGCTATACCTCGCCGGGCGCATCGCGCAGCTCGGGGCTTGGTATTTTGGGGGCCTTGCGGTGGGCGCATGCTTCTTCGTCTACCATCTCTGGCTGATTCGCGGCCGCGATCGACAGGCGTGCTTCCACGCGTTCCTCAACAACCATTATTTCGGCATGAGTGTGTTCATCGGCATCGCGTTGAGCTACGTGTTCGCATAGGCCGCCTGACATACCCAGACAGGTTCCCTCGCCCCCGAGGCTTGGTAAACCGCGAATCTCGGTTTTGGTTGACTAGCCGCCCGGCTCGCCGAATACTCTTCTCTAGTTCGGCTATCGCAGGACCCTGCATCGCGGGACGTAGATCGCGGGACATGGATGGCAGGACATGGATGGCAGGACATAGGGGGTTGTCGTGGACGTTCGCAATGATTGGTCGCTCGCAGAGGTGAAGGCGCTGTTCGCGCTCCCCTTCATGGACCTGCTATTCGAGGCGCAGCAAGTGCACCGGCGCTGCCATCCCCCGAACACGGTGCAGGTGAGCACCTTGCTCAGCATCAAGACCGGCGCCTGCCCCGAGGATTGCGCCTACTGCCCGCAAAGCGTGCGCTACGACACCGGCCTCGAGCCGGCCGATCTGCTCGAACTGCGCACGGTGGTGGAACACGCGCAGGCGGCCAAGCGGTCCGGTGCCACCCGGTTTTGCATGGGCGCGGCCTACCGCGCCCCGAAAACGAAAGATCTCGCCAAGGTGCTTGCCATGATCCGCGAGGTGAAGGCATTGGGTCTCGAGACCTGCGCAACCCTCGGGATGTTGAGCGCCGCCCAGGCTCGTGAGCTGAAGGACGCGGGCCTCGATTACTACAATCACAATCTCGATACTTCGCCGCGGTATTACGAAGAGATCATCACCACGCGCACGTACCAGGACCGACTCGAAACGCTCGCAGTGGTGCGCGACGCCGGCCTGCACGTGTGCTGCGGCGGGATCGTCGGCATGGGCGAGGAGCCGCGCGATCGCGCCGCACTCCTGCACGTGCTCGCGACGCTGCCTGAACACCCCGAGAGCGTGCCGATCAATCAGCTCGTGCGGGTCGCCGGCACACCGCTTGCGGATACCGCCGCGCTCGATCCCCTGGATTTCGTGCGCACGATCGCCGTGGCCCGGATTCTCATGCCGCGCGCGCACGTGCGGCTGTCGGCGGGGCGCAGCGACATGAGCGACGAGCTGCAGGCGCTATGCTTTATCGCCGGCGCCAACTCGATATTTCATGGCGAGAAGCTGCTCACCACCGGCAATCCAGACGCAGCCCACGACCGAAGCCTTTTCGAGCGCCTCGGGATCGCCGCGGAACCGTCGCGGGACGGCGCCGCGGCGGCGTGAGCGGCACGGCGCCGTTCGCGCTCGACACCCCCCGGGTGCGCCGCGCCTTCGACCGCGCGGGCGTCAGCTACGACGCCGCGGCCGTGGTGCAAGCGGATGTGCGCGACACCCTCATCCAGCGCCTGGATTTCGCCGCGCTCGCACCGCGTGTAGTGCTCGATGCCGGCGCCGGTACCGGCCTCGGCGCCCGCGCCCTGAAGCGCCGCTATCCTGCCGCCCGCGTGATCGCACTCGATTCGTCCTTCGGCATGCTGCGCGTCGCTGCACGGCGGCGCGGCTGGCGGCGCCGCTTCGACTGCGTCTGCGCCGATGCCTCCGCGTTGCCGCTGCCCGACGGATGCGTTGAGCTGATCCTGAGCAATCTCATGCTGCCGTGGTGCGATCCCGACGCGGCGCTCGGCGAGTTTCGGCGTGTACTCGCGCCGCGCGGACTGCTTGCGTTCACGAGCCTGGGGCCCGATACGCTGCGTGAGTTGCGCAGTGCCTGGGCGAGCGTCGACGACGGCGGTCATGTGCACGCCTTCGTCGACATGCACGATCTCGGCGATGCGCTGGTGCGCAACGGTTTCGCCGCGCCGGTGCTCGACGTGGAGCGGTACACCGTGACCTATGCCGACGGGGACGGGCTGATGGCGGATTTGAAGGCGACCGGCGCCCACAACGCTGCGGCAAGGCGGGCGCGAGGACTCACCGGACGCCGCAAATTTGCGGCCATGCGCTCTGCTTACGAGCAATTTCGGCAGGACGGCCGCCTGCCGGCCACGGTGGAAATCGTGTTCGGTCACGCTTGGGGCCCGCTCTGGGACGCATCCGGCGCGGGCGTCGATGGCGTCGATGGCGTCGATGGCGGCGGCGGGGCCGCGGTATCGCTCGACGAATTCAAGCGCCAGCTCGGAATCAAACGCCGGCCATGAAGGGCATGTTCGTCACGGGCACCGATACCGGCGTGGGGAAGACCCGTGTCGCCACGGGCATAGCCCAAGCCTTTGCGGCGCGCGGCGACCGCGTCGCGGCCATGAAGCCGGTCGCGTCGGGCAGTGTTCACACCCCGGAGGGATTGCGCAACGACGACGCGCTGGCACTGCTTGCATGCTGCAATGTCGCTGCGCAGTACGCGGAGATCAACCCCTATGCGTTCGCGCCGCCGATCGCCCCGCATCTCGCAGCGGCCGCGGCTGGCAGACACATCGATCTCGGCGTATTGAGCCGTGCCTACGAGACGCTTGCGCTGCGCGCGGACGTCGTCGTGGTCGAGGGCATCGGCGGCTTCCTGACGCCGCTCGATGAGCGCGACAGCTTCGCCGTGCTGCCCCAGTGCTGGGACCTCGACGTCATCTTGGTGGTGGGCATGCGGCTCGGCTGTCTGAACCACGCGGCCCTCACGGCCGAGGCCATCGCACGGCGCGGCTTGCGCCTGCGCGGCTGGATCGCCAATGCGGTCGATCCGCATTTCGAACGGCCGGCGGACCATGTCGCGGCCCTGCGCGAGCGATTGACCGCACCGTGCATTGGCGAGCTGCCCTTCGCGGTCGAAATGACGCCGGCAGCCGTGGCGCGGGCGCTGCGCGCTGGTCTTTACGATGCCCCGTGAATTACTATTCCGCCATGGAACAGCGCATCGAGTTGGCGCCGAATTGTTCGCTGAGCGCCGCGGGGGCGCGGCTTTTTTTTGGCTCCGTCTGTGCTTTTTCGCTGATGTTCGCGCTGATTTTCGTCGTCCAGGGGCTGTGGCCGGTGCTGCCTTTCTGGGGCCTCGAGATGCTGGTTCTCGGTCTTGCGCTGCAGGCCAGCATGCGCCGCCGCCGGTACACGCAAACGGTGCTGATCACCGAGTCCTCCGTAAGCCTGGTGATCCGCTCCCGGCACGGTGAGGCAAAACAAGAGTTTGCGCGGCACTGGGCGAGGGTTAGACTCCGCACTCCACGCACGGGGCGCCATCCCAGCCGGCTCATGATCGAGAGCCAGGGGCACGCCATCGAGGTCGGCAGCTTCCTCACCGAGGAGGATCGCTGCCTCCTCGCCACGCGCTTGCGCACCATGGTGGGCGGAATGAGCGAATCGCCGCCGCTCGAAAGAGACAGAACCCAAGGGGACCGTTTGAGATGAGAGAGATCTGGATGAACGTCTTGGCACGCTGCACGGCGCGGCCTGGGTCACGCGTCGGGGTTTGCGCGTTGGTCACGGGGGCACTCGCCACCGGCGGCCGCGCGGTTGCGAACACCTCGAATGGTTACAACCTCCCGGTCGGCGTCTCCGAGTTGTCCGTGGAAATCCACGACCTGCACATGAAGGTATTCTGGATCTGCGTCGCCATTGCCGTCGTCGTCTTCGGCGCGATGATCTATTCCCTGGTCAAATTCCGCCACTCACAGGGTGCCGTGCCCGATACGAAGATGCTCCACAGCACGAAGGTGGAGATCATCTGGACCGTGATCCCGGTGATCATCCTGGTGTTCATGGCGGTGCCCGCGGCCGAGACCATCATCAAGATCGAGGACACGACCAATTCCGAACTGTCGATCCGCGTTACCGGCTACCAATGGAAGTGGCAGTTCCAGTACATGGACGCGGCCGACGGCGTGAATTACTTCTCGACGCTCTCCCAGGACTCGAATTTCGCGCGCCAGCTGCATTCCGGAATCGACCCGAAAACCGTGCCGAATTACCTCCTTTCCGTGGACAAGCCCATGGTGATTCCGAGCGGCGTGAAGGTCCGCCTGCTGCTGACCTCGCAGGATGTGATTCACGCTTTCTGGGTGCCGGATTTCGGCATGAAGCGCGACGCCATCCCGGGATTCATCAATGAGATGTGGATCAAGGTCGCGCCCGGCAAGGAGGGCGTTTACCGCGGTCAATGCGCGGAGCTGTGCGGCCGCGATCACGGGGCGATGCCCTTGGTCGTCGACGTACGCACGCCCGATGAATTCAAGAAATGGGTGGAGGAGCAAAAGGCGGCCGTCAAGCAGGCCGCGCGCACCGCCACCGACCCGCCGCGCACCGCGCAAGTCCTGAACTAGAGCGCTATCGAGAGAGACCCGATTCATGGCACAAACACACGTTCACGCCCCGGACACCGCCCACGACGACCATCACGACCAGCCTGACAGCGGCATCAAGCGCTGGCTGCTCGCGACGAATCACAAGGACATCGGCACGATGTACCTGGTGTTCAGCCTGATCATGTTCTTCATCGGCGGCGCCATGGCGATGATCATCCGGGCGGAACTCTTCCAACCCGGACTGCAGCTGGTCGATCCGCTGTTCTTCAACCAGCTGACGACGAATCATGCGCTCGTCATGATCTTCGGTGCGGTCATGCCGGCCTTCGTCGGACTGGCCAACTGGATGATCCCGCTGCAAATCGGCGCGCCGGATATGGCGCTGCCGCGCATGAACAACTTCAGCTTCTGGCTGCTGCCGTTTGCCTTTACCCTGCTGCTTTCGACGTTTTTCGTCCCTGGCGGCGCCGCCGCCGGCGGCTGGACGCTGTATCCGCCGCTGTCGGTGCAGGGCGGCGACAGCTTTCCGATGGTCATCTTCGCAATCCACCTGATGGGAGCCTCCTCCATCATGGGTGCGATCAACGTGATCGTCACCATCATGAACATGCGCGCCCCCGGCATGACCCTCCTCAAGATGCCGATGTTCTGCTGGTCGTGGCTCATCACCGCCTATCTGCTGATCGCCGTGATGCCTGTGCTCGCGGGCGCGGTGACCATGCTGCTCACAGATCACTTCTTCAAGACCAGCTTCTTCAATGCCGGAGGCGGGGGCGATCCCGTGATGTTCCAGCATATCTTCTGGTTCTTCGGGCACCCGGAGGTCTACATCATGATCCTCCCGGCATTCGGCATCGTTTCCGAGATATTGCCGACCTTCTCCCGCAAGCCCCTGTTCGGCACCGATTCGATGATCTACGCCATCGCATCGATCGCCTTCCTGTCGTTCATCGTCTGGGCCCACCACATGTTCACCGTCGGCATGCCGCTCGCCGCCCAGATGTTCTTCATGCTCTCGACCATGCTGATCGCCGTTCCGACCGGGGTGAAGGTGTTCAACTGGACCGCGACCATGTGGCGGGGCTCGCTCTCCTTCGAGCCGCCCATGCTGTTCGCGATCTCGTTCCTGTTCCTTTTCACGATTGGCGGCTTCTCCGGCGTGATGCTCGCGATCGTGCCGGCCGACTTCCAGTATCAGGACACCTATTTCGTCGTTGCGCACTTTCACTACGTGCTAGTTCCGGGCGCGGTGTTCGCGATCATGGGTGCCGTCTACTATTGGCTGCCGAAATGGACCGGCCACATGTACAGCATGACCCTCGCGAAGACGCATTTCTGGCTGTCCACCATTTTCGTGAACGTGCTGTTCTTCCCGCAGCACTTCCTCGGGCTCGCCGGCATGCCGCGGCGCATTCCGGACTATGCGGTGCAATTCGCCGACTGGAACGCGGTTTCCTCGATCGGCGCGTTCGGTTTCGGGCTGTCGCAGATCCTGTTCGCGATCGTCATCATCCAGTGCGTACGCGGCGGCCAGAAGGCCACCGCCGAAGTGTGGGGCGGAGCGACCCCGACCGGGCTCGAGTGGACCCTGCCCTCACCGGCGCCGTATCACAGCTTCACGGTCCAGCCCCAGGTGCCGTGAAGCGATGACGCAAGCTGCCGAGACCCGGCGTCGGATCCGCAACGGTGCGCTCGCCCTGATGTCCCTCGCCCTGGCGTTCTATTTCGCGTTCATCGCGCTGTCCGTCTATCGCAGCCGTCACTGATGGAGGACGCGGATCCCAACCCGTCCGGATTGTCCAAGCAGCAGCAGCGGCGCGCCAATCGCAGCCTCACGAACCGGCTGCTCGTCATGACTCTCGGCAGTTTCGCCTTCGGCTGGGCGCTGATCCCGCTGTACGACGTACTCTGCAAGGTGGCCGGCATCGGCAATGCCGAAGCCAAGGCGGGCAGGGCCGTCGCGGCCGAACACGTCGATCCGAACCGGCTGATCACCATCGAGTTCGTCACCAACATCGCATCGGTCGGCAGCTACGATTTTCATCCGAACGTCGCCTCGATGAGGATTCATCCCGGCAAGCTCTACGATGCGACTTTTTTCGCCCAGAACCTCACCACCGGCGCGTCGGTTGCCCAGGCCGTGCCGAGCATCTCACCCGGCGGGGCGGCGAAGTACTTCCACAAGACCGAGTGCTTCTGCTTCAGTCCGCAGAGGTTCGCCCCCGGCGAGGGGCGCGACATGCCGGTGCGGTTCATCGTCGATCCGCAGCTGCCCGGCAACGTCGACAAGCTCACCCTCGCCTACGCCATCTACGACACCACGCAAACGGCGAAGCGTTGACGGGCAACCTCGTTTAAACTTCCCGGCGATTCATCCGGCTTCATTTAGAGATCGCATCATGGCGCAAGCACACGCTCCCGACGCTGGCAAATATTACGTCCCGCATTCGAGCCCATGGCCGATCTACGGTTCGATCACATTGTTCACGCTCATGGCCGGCGCCGTGGCCTTCTTGAACGCCTGGCTGCCGGCGTGGTCTTTGCTGCCCGGTTTTCTGATGCTCGCCGTGCTGTTTTTTCTGTGGTTCGGCACGGTCATCGGCGAGAACCAGCATGGCATGTACAACCTCGCGGTGGACCGCTCCTTCCGTTTGGGCATGATGTGGTTCATCTTTTCCGAGGTCATGTTCTTCGCGGCGTTCTTCGGCGCCCTGTTCTACGCGCGCGAACTGGCGGTGCCGTGGCTGGCCGGAGACGGCACGAAGGCTTTCACGCATCTTCTGCTATGGACCGGCTATCAGGGTTCCTGGCCCACCAACGGTCCGCTGTCCCTGGGACCGCGCGCTAACGGCACCTACGAAACCGTGCCGGCCCTCGGTCTGCCGGCCATCAACACCGCGATCCTGCTCTCGAGCAGCATCACGGTCACGATCGCACACCATGCGCTGATCGCGGGCAACCGCACGCGCGTGAAGATTTTCCTGGCGGCGACCTTCCTGCTCGGCTTTCTGTTCCTGGGGTTTCAGGCGACCGAGTACCATGAGGCGTACACCGAACTCGGCCTGACCCTCGGCACCGGCGTATACGGATCGACCTTCTTCATGCTCACCGGTTTTCACGGCCTGCACGTCACGGTGGGTGCCATCATGCTCACGGTGATCTGGCTGCGTGTGATGAAGGGTCATTTCACGCCGCAGCGGCATTTCGGCTTCGAAGCCGTCTCCTGGTATTGGCACTTCGTCGACGTGGTTTGGTTGGGGCTGTTCATCTTCGTCTACTGGATCTGAAGCCGGACCAACGGGCACGGCGCACGGCATCCGCGGGGCGACACCCGGCGCCGTGCGAAGTCAGCGCCGCGGCAAGGGTTGGACCCAACCACTGTAGTAGCCGACGATCAGCAGCACGAACAGCAGCACCGACAAACCGATGCGCCACGACAACGCGCCGACCATTTTGCCGGCGTCCTCAGGCCTGGAGCTCGAGAGGTGATAGAGCGCCTTACCGAGGCTGATCAAGATCAGCACCAGGAGGGCGATGACGAGGAGTTTGAAACCCATGGTTTCCCGTGGCGGGCCTAAAGTGGACGGCAGTATATCGTGGCAATCAGAGTCGGCTCACGCATCTTCGCGCCGCGTCCGTTTACGACGCTGCTCATGCTCGTCCTCGTCTATCTGCTGATCTCGCTCGGCCGCTGGCAGCTGCATCGGGCGGCGGAGAAGCGCGCGCTCTACGACGCTTTCGACACGGGAACCGATGCGACGCGGCGCATCGACGCTGAAGCCGCCCCGGTGCCGCGCTATCAGCACGTGCAGGCAAGCGGGCACTATGACGGATCGCGGCAGATTCTCATCGACAACATGGTCGGCCCGGACGGCCGCGCGGGCTACTACGTGATCACTCCCTTCGCCCTGGCCGGCGGCGGCTGGCTGCTCGTGAACCGCGGCTGGGTTCCCGTGGGCGCGAGCCGCGCCGAGCGGCCGGTCATTGCGGTGTCTGCGGCGCCGCGCGAGGTGCGGGGACGTGCCGACCGCCTGCCGCGGCCCGGCATCCACATGGGCAATCCGCCGGCGCTTGCGCCGCCATATCCGGTCGTCGCGAGCTTTCCGAGCCTGTCCGAACTCGAAGACCTGCTCGGCGAGCACCATTTCACGCGCGCGTCGGAACTGGTGCTGCTCGATTCCGGCGAGGCCGACGGGTTCGTGCGCCGCTGGACGGCGCCCGGCTTTCCGCCCATGCGTCACGTCGCTTACGCGGTGCAATGGTTCGGTTTGGCGGCCACGCTGGCAGTGATCTACGTGGTGACGAACCTGCGCAAATCGCAATCGGACCGTGGGTCGTGAGCGGCCTCCGGAACGCTCCGGGCGATACCGTGCAGGCGCGCGGCGTCGGTGGTCGCAGCGAGCACGACCGGCGGCAACGGCGCATGCTGATCGGTGTGGCGCTGCTTTTCTTCGCCCCGGTCGCGCTGTCGTTCTACCTCTACTATGCCCACGGCGCCTGGCGCCCGATCGGCCGCGTCAACGCCGGCGAATTGATCGATCCGCCCCGGCCGCTGCCGGCCCTGGCGCTGCCGCTCGCATTGTCCGGGAGCCCTGCGGGCAGCACCAGCCCGACGTTCTTGCGCCATAAGTGGACCTTCTTGATCTGGGCCGACGGCACCTGTGACAATCGCTGCCGCCAGACGCTCTACGAAACGCGCCAGGTCCGCCTTGCCCTCGATCGCGACATGGATCGTGTGCAGCGCGTGTTCATGGCCGCGGGCGCGTGCTGTGATCGCGGTTTCCTCGAAGCGCAGCACCCGGATTTGATCACCGTGCGCGTCACGGCGGCGGCCGCGCCGCTCGCGCAGCACTTTCCGGGCCTCGAAGAGCCCGGAAACGGCACCACCGATCGGGTTTATCTAATTGATCCTCTTGGGAATCTGATGATGGCTTATCCCCCCGGTGCAAAACCCAAGGGCATGCTCGAAGACTTGAAGCGGCTGCTGCGGCTGTCGCACATCGGCTGACGCGTGCAAGCCCTGCGACGCTCTTTTTGGTTCCGGCGGATCGCCCTGGCCGGCGCCATGCTCGCGGCCTCGGTGGTGGTGCTCGGCGCATGGGTGCGATTGACCGACGCGGGACTCGGGTGTCCGGACTGGCCCGGCTGCTACGGACATCTATACCCGCAAACGCACGTCGAATTCGGCAAGGCGCTGCGTGAGATGATCCACCGCTATTTCGCCACCACGCTTGGGTTGATCATCTCCACGTTGCTGGTATGGGCGATCATCAACCGCAAGGATCGCGACCAACCGGTCGCGCCGGTGGCGGCATTGTTCGTGGTGGTCTGCCTGCAGGGGCTGCTCGGCGCAAAAACCGTGACGCTGCTGCTGACGCCGCTCATCGTGACCGGCCACCTGCTGGGCGGTTTGACGACGTTGGGCTTGCTCTGGTGGCTCGCGCTCGCCCCCGGCCGACGCGACTTGTCGAGCAACGAAACGGGATTGCGCATCTTCGCCGTCTGCGGGCTCGCGGCACTCATCGTGCAGATCGCCCTCGGCGGCTGGACCAGCACCAACTATGCCGCCATCGCCTGCCCCGATTTTCCCACCTGCCAGCAACGATGGTGGCCACCGATGGATTTCCGCGATGCGTTCGTGCTGTGGCGCGGGCTGGGCATCGATTATGAGGGCGGCGTGCTCTCCAATCCGGCCCGCGTGGCCATCCATTTCACCCACCGGCTCGGCGCGGTGGTCGTGGGTTCGATATTGCTCACCCTCGGCGCGACCACGCTGCTGCGGGCGCGGCGCGGCCGGCTGGCCTTCGCGGGAGCGCTGCTGATATTTGCCGTGCTGCTGCAGATTTCGATCGGGATCGCCACCGTGCATTGGGCTGTGCCACTGCCCCTGGCCACGCTGCACAACGCCGGCGCGGCATTGCTCGTGATCGCCGTGGTGACCCTGATGCGAGCTCTTTGGCCGAAGCCCTCCATCGCCATGGTACGCTGAGCGTCCCATGGCAACACTTCGCGAAGAGACCCTGCTACCCGACGGCGTGGTCAGAGAGAGCCCCATCCCGGCGGTACGGCGCAGCAGCGGCGGATGGCGGGATTTTTTGGAACTGACCAAGCCGAAGGTCAGCATGATGATCGTCTTCACCGCGTTGGTGGGCATGGTGCTCGCCTCCCCGGGAATGGTGCCATTGCCGGCGCTGCTGTTCGGCGCACTCGGCATCGGCCTCGCCTCATGCTCCGCGGCCGCTTTCAACCACGTGCTCGACCGTCGCATCGATGCGCAGATGGCGAGAACGCGGCGGCGCCCCCTGCCCACCGGCCATCTCGTCGAGCGCCAGGCCGTCGGGTTCGCGAGTGTGCTCGGCACCGCTTCGATGCTCGTGCTGTACTTCGGCGTCAACGGCCTCACCGCCGCGCTCACCTTTTGCTCCTTGATCGGCTACGCGATGGTCTACACGGTGTGGCTGAAGCGGGCGACGCCGCAAAACATCGTCATCGGCGGCGCCGCCGGCGCGGCGCCGCCGATCCTCGGCTGGGTGGCGGTCACGGATCACGTCGACGCGCGCGCACTCCTGCTGTTCCTGATCATCTTCACGTGGACACCGCCTCATTTCTGGGCGCTCGCCATCGCCCGGCGCGATGACTACGCCAAGGTCGGCATCCCGATGTTGCCGGTGACGCATGGCATCCCCTACACCCGCCTGCAAATCGTGCTCTACACGATTCTCCTGGTGTTGACGACGCTGCTCCCCTATTTGACCGGCATGAGCGGGTTCATCTATCTCGCCGCGGCGACGATGCTGAACGCCCGGTTCCTCTATTACGTGTTGACCCTGCATCGCGGACTGCGGCCGGAGATGCCGATACTGACGTTTCGCTTCTCGATCAACTATCTCATGCTGCTGTTCGCCGCCTTGATCGTGGATCATTACTTCCTCTTCAGGGCATGACGGTATGGGGGCGGCTCGCCGTCGGGCGTCGAGATCAGCTCCTTCGGCACGAGCAGCAGAACCGGCAGGATGAGCGCGTAGACCGCCGCCGTCACCAGCACGCAATAGAGCAGTCCGTGCGCCGGACTGCTCGTGTAGATCCAGGAGCCGAGCACGTCGCTGCCGCGGTAGGAGAGCAGGTAGACTCCGTCCACGATCATCATGAGCGTCCCCTGCAAACCGGCCGGACAGGAGCGCATCGCCAGATCGTAGTACGCGGTGATGGCGATCCCGCCCATCAGGCCGATGGGCACGGCCATCCACAGAGCCTGGCTCGCCGAATGCACCAAGGCGAGCGGCATCATCTGCGGGATCGTGATCAGCGTGCCCCACCATAGCAGTTTCCGCAGGGAGACCCGCCGGCAAAGATAGGCGTAGAGGAAATACATGGGAAAGAACGCGACGAAAAAAATGGCGTAGTAATACCCGTATACGGCATCCGAGGCGTGCAGCACGTCGGTGAGATAGAACTGCAGCGGCGTGTTCGAGCCGGGCGAAAAATAAAACAGGAACGCGATGAGTACGGCCGGGTAGGCCGCGCGGTGCTTCACCAGCCGCTTCATGTCGCCCAGCAGGCCGGCGCCGTGCGCCAACGGCTGATCGTACAAACGCGCGAAAACCGCCTGCGGCTTCCACAGCCCCGGCAGGACGATGAGCAGCGCGAGTGCCGACGCCAGCAGGAAGATCCGGCTCGGCGGCAGATGTTCCGTCAGGTACCCTGAGAAGAAGGCGCCCGCGATGTAGGGCAGCGTGCTCACGAGATTCCACAGAACGCTGAGGCGCCCCGACATCAGGTGCTCCTGGCCGACCAGCGCGAGCAGGCCCCAATAGGCGGCGGTGACGAAGCGGAACGACATCATGGCCAGGAGCATGCCGCCGAACAGGCTTGCATCGGTGAGCGGCGCGAACGCCATCCAAAGGAACAGCGCGGCGGACAGCGGCGCGAACAACAGCAGGAAGCCGCGATCCTTCAGCCCGAACGGATTCCACAAGTCCCGCGCCATGCCGAAAAGAAATGAGGCGTACACCGGCAGCGCGGTGAGCAGGCGGAACGTCGAAACCTGGGTCACCGAGGCGTGCAGCTGGTTTTTCAGCATGTACGAGGTCGCAATGTCGAGAAAATAGCCATGGGGCATGGCCAGCCAGACGAGCAGCGTCAGGGGACCAAAATAGAGGAAAATCGGGCCGTTGGACGACGCCTCGCGCGGTTCGGTCCTCCGCCCAGGGGGCATCAGCCCAGGCGCAGTGGCAGTGAACGCAAACGCTTGCCGGTTGCCGCAAACACCGCATTGGCGATCGCCGGCGCCACCAAGGCCACGGATGGCTCGCCGATGCCGCCCGGCGCCTCGTCGCTTTCGATCAGATGCACGTCGATCGACGGCAGTTCCGGTGCACGCAGCACGCGGTAGTTGTTGAAGTTGGTCTGCTGTACCTCGCCATCCTTGATGGTGATCTCGCCCCAGAGCGCCGCGGACAAGCCGAACACGATACCGCCCTCGATCTGGGATTGAACGATGGCTGGATTCACCATGCGTCCGCAGTCGACGACGCAGACGATCCTGTGAACCCGGATCTCGCGGCCTTCGACCGACACTTCGGCGACCTGGGCCAGGTGCGTGGTGTAGCCTTCCATGAGCGCGATGCCTTGATGGCGGCCCTTGGGTGCGTCGCCCCAGCCGGCACGCTCCGCGGCGAGTTTGAGGACGCGCTGGTGGCGCGGCTTCTTGTCGAGCAGTCCCGAACGCAGCTCGAGCGGGTTGCGACCCGCCGCGGCGGCGACCTCATCCATGAAGCTCTCGATCACGAAGCAGTTGAGTGCATGGCTGACCGAGCGCATGTAACCCACGTCGATGCCGACCTCCTGACGGGTCCAATTCACCGCCACGTTCGGCACGTCGTAGGGGTAATTGACCGCGGCTTCCACGGTCGAATCATCGACCCCCTTGACGGGCGGAAACATGCGCGCCGTGATGGACGGTTCGACGATGTGCAGCTGCAACGCGACCAGCCTGCCGGAAGCATCGAGTCCCGCGCTGATGGCCTCGCGGGCGGGCGGGCGGTACGTGTCGTGGGTCATGTCGTCTTCGCGGGTCCAGATCAGCTTCACGGGCGCGCCGACGGCCTTCGAGGCCTCGACGGCGGCCGGAATGAAATCGACGTCGAGGCGCCGGCCGAATCCGCCGCCGAGCAGAGTCGTGTGAACCCGCACCTGCGCGGGCTTGAGACCCGCCGCCGTGGCGGCTGTGATCTGCGCCACCTGCTGCACCTGGGTGCCGACATAGAGGTCGCAGCCATCCGCTCTGACGTCGGCCGTACAGTTCATCGGCTCCATGGTGGCGTGCGCGAGCAGGGGCAGCTCATAGACGGCGTTCACGACCTTGCGCGCCGATTTCAGTGCTCCCGCCGCGTCGCCGTCCGCACGGGCGGACAAACCGGGATCCGCCGCGGCCGCCCGGGCGAGCAGCGCGCGGATGGCGGCGTTGTCGAGCTTGGCATTGGGACCGGGATCCCAGGTGATCTTCACGGCGTCGCGCGCCTTCAGCGCCTGCCAGAAATGATCGGCGATCACCACGACCCCGCTCGACGTGGCCATGACCTTGCGCACGCCCGGCATCGTCGCGGCTGCGGCGGCGTCAACGGTTTTGACCTTGCCGCCCAGCACCGGGCTCTGCGCCAGGGCGGCGTGCAGCATGCCCGGCAATTTCACGTCGATGCCGAACTCAGCGCTGCCGTCGACCTTGCCGGGCGTGTCGAGGCGCGGCAGCGGCCGCCCGATGATTTGCCAGTCCGCAGGTGCCTTGAGCTTGACGTCCTTGGGGACCGGCAGCCTCGCGGCCGCTTCCGCCACGTCGCCATAGGTCAGGGACTGGCCGCGCGCGTTGACGATCGAACGCTGCGATGCGCGGCACTCGGCCGGATCCACCTGCCACTGCAAGGCGGCCGCGGCAATGAGCATGGTGCGCGCCTGCGCCGCCGCGAGCCGCAGTTTCTCCCACGCGTCCTGAACGCTGTTGCTGGTGCCGGTGATCTGTCCGCCGTTGCCCGGATTGATGTAGGCATCGCCGACCGGCGCCGCCACCACCGCGATCGAGTTGAGATCGACGGCGAGTTCCTCGGCGAGCAGCATCGGCAGGGCGGTGTACACACCTTGACCCATTTCCGACCGGTCGACGATCACGGTGATGCCATTGTCGGCGCCAATCTTGAGCCAGGCATTGAGCTGACCACCCGCCGCAGGCTTCGACGTAGTTCGGCCGCCGCAGCCGGTCAGCGACAGCGAGATTACCAGGCCGCCGCACGAGAGCGCGGCGGTGGTCAAGAACTCCCGCCGGTTCAGGGACTGCTCGGCGGCGCTCACGACGCGGGAACCGTCTTCATCAGCGCCGCCGCCCGATGCACGGCGCGCCGGATGCGCGAATAGGTGCCGCAGCGGCAGATATTGCCCGCCATCGCCGCATCGATATCGGCATCGCTCGGTTCCGGCGTGCGCCTCAACAGCGCCGCAGCGGCCATGATTTGGCCGGACTGACAATAACCGCACTGCGGTACGTCACCTTCGATCCAGGCCAACTGCAGAGGATGGCTGCGGTTCTTCGACAAACCCTCGATGGTGGTGACGCTGCGCCCGGCGAGCGACCCCACCGGCAGCGAGCAGGAACGCACGGCGCTGCCGTCCATGAGCACCGTGCACGCACCGCACAGTGCCTTGCCGCATCCGAATTTGGTGCCCGTCAGGCCAAGATGGTCGCGCAACACCCAGAGCAGCGGTGTGTCGGGAGCGGCGTCGACGTTCAGTGCGGTCTCGTTCACGGTGATGATTGTCAAGTCGTATTCCCGTTTGGCCTGGTGCATGCTGCCGCCGGCCGGCGGACGTTCGCGATGTTACCTCGCCGCCAAAAAATTGAGGAGAGCGGAAAAAATGCAAAGGCGTCCCCTGGGGAGGCGGATGATAGGATCGAGCGCATGAAAGCAGCGTCGAATTTCTACCCGCGCGTCTTTGCCGTCGTGGTGTCGGCGCTTTTGGGTTACGCCCTGGTGCTGGTGTTCGCGCCGTTCGCAGGCTCCATGGCGTGGGCGGCATTTCTCGCCTTCCTGCTGTTTCCCGCGAATCTGCGCTTGCGGCGGCGCTTTCGCGGCCGCGCGAGCGCGGCAACGCTGCTCACGGTGCTCGCCCCCATCGTGGTGCTGCTCCCGCTGTCGGCGCTGTCGATCGATTTCGTCGAGCAGATCTCGACGCTGCTGCGGGCCCTGGAGGGGTCTGCCCGAAAACTCGACATCAAAACCTTCGCCGACCTGCAGCAGTTTCCGTTGATCGCCCATGCGAACGCGTGGCTGCAGGCGCACGCCTCGATTTCGGCGGAACAGGTCCAGGGCTGGCTGATCACGGGCGTACGCGAAGTGCTGCAAAAGTCTGCGAGCTTCAGCGGTTCGTTCTTCCTGGGCGCGCTGAACTCCGTGATCGGCATCGCCCTCATGTTGTTCCTGCTGTTCTTCTTCCTGCGCGACGGCGACCGGATGATCGAGCGCGGCGTCGCTCTGATTCCCCTCGAGCAGGAGCGCAAGGAGCGCCTGTTCGATGACCTCGCCGGCATTGCGCGCGCCATCGTCTTCGGCACCAGCATGACTGCGTTGCTGCAGGGCGCGATGGTCGGCGTCGGATTCAGCATCACCGGCCTGCCTTCGCCGGTGGTATTCGGCGTGATCAGCGCGCTGTTCGCCATATTGCCCGTCGGCGGCCCCGCACTCGTCTGGGTGCCGGCCGCTGGATGGCTTTTTTTCGAAGGGTCTTGGGGCTATGGAGCCTTCCTCGTCGTCTGGGGCGCAATACTCACCGGCATCGACCATGTGTTGCGGCCCATGCTCATTTCGGGCCGCGCACCCATTTCGACCCTCGCCGTGTTCATCGGGGTCCTCGGCGGCATATCGGCATTCGGCCCGATCGGCATCGTGGCGGGTCCCTTGGTGCTGTCCCTCGCCCTGGAATTGGTCCAGTTTGCCGAGGAGACCCGGCCCGAAACAGGCTGATACAATCCGCGCCCTGATGGACGTCTCCCACCTCCTCGAATCGCTGAACGACGACCAGCGGCAGGCCGTCGCCTCGCCGCTCGAGCCGGCCCTGATACTCGCGGGCGCGGGCAGCGGCAAGACCCGTGTACTCGTCCACCGCGTGGCCTGGCTGGTCCAGGTCGAAGGGGTGATGCCGGGCGGCATACTGGCCGTGACCTTCACCAACAAGGCGGCCGCCGAAATGCGCGCGCGCTTGGAAAACCTGCTCGGCGCCGCGGGGCCGTCGCTGTGGATCGGCACGTTTCACGGACTCGCGCACCGCCTGTTGCGCCTGCACTGGCGCGAAGCCGGATTGCCGCAGAGTTTTCAGATTCTCGATTCGGAGGATCAGGGACGGCTGCTGCGCAAGGTGCTGAAGGCGATGGAACTCGACGAAACGCGCTGGGTGCCCCGTGAGGTCCAATGGTTCATCAATGCCCAGAAGGACGAGGGCAGGCGCGCGAAGGACATCAAGGACGACGGTGACCCGACCCGCCGCCAGTTGATCAAGATCTACCAGGCCTACGAGGAGGCCTGCCGGCGCGCCGGAGTCGTGGATTTTGCCGAATTGCTGCTGCGGGCGTTCGAAATCTGGCGCGACAACCCGGGATTGCTGGCCCACTACCGCGCACGGTTTCGGCATGTGCTCGTCGACGAATTCCAGGATACGAACACCATCCAGTACCGCTGGCTCACGCTGCTCGCCGGGGACTCCGGTGTGCCGTTCGTCGTGGGCGACGATGACCAGTCGATCTACCGCTGGCGCGGGGCGCGCGTCGAGAACCTCAACCAGTTTCGCCGCGATTTCCCCGCCGCGAAACTGTACAAGCTCGAGCAGAACTACCGCTCGACCGGCAACATTCTGAAGGCCGCCAACGCGCTGATTGCGAACAACGCCGGGCGCCTCGGCAAGACACTCTGGACGAGCGGCGGCGAAGGCGAACGCATCAAGCTGTATGCCGCGTTCAACGAGCGCGACGAGGCGGATTTCGTGGTCAATCGGATCCGCGAATGGGCGGCGCAGGGTGGCCGGCGCCGCGACGTCGCCGTGCTGTATCGCTCCAATGCGCAGTCCCGGGTCTTCGAGGAGGCGTTTCTCAACGCACGCATGCCGTACCGCGTGTACGGCGGACTGCGCTTCTTCGAACGCGCCGAAATCAAAGATGCGCTCGCATACCTGCGGCTCGTGGCGAACCGCAGTGACGATACCTCGTTCGAGCGCGTGGTGAACCTGCCGACGCGCGGCATCGGTGCCAAGACCCTCGATCTTTTGCGGGAGCGTGCGCGCGGCCAGAGCGTTTCTTTGTGGACCGCAGCCGTAGCAGGCCTGCGGGGCGATCTCGCGCAGCGCGGAGCACAGGCTCTCGACGTGTTTCTCGCGCTCATCGACAAGCTCGATGTCGAGAGCCGTGGACTCGACCTGCACGACCAGGTCGACCACGTCATCCAGAACAGCGGGCTCTTCGAGCATTTCAGGAAGGAGAAGGGTGAGCGTGGCGAGGGACGCATCGAGAACCTGCTCGAGCTCGTGAGCGCCGCGCGCGGCTTCACGGTCGAAGACGCCGCCGCCGGCGACGCGGCGCCGCCCCCCGGCGCGGCGGATGCGGCGGGCGCCGCAGGAGGCCGCACGCCGGGGCCACTCGAAGCGTTCCTGGCGCACGCCGTGCTCGAGTCCGGAGAAGGCCAGGCCGATGCCTGGGACGATTGCGTGCAGATGATGACCCTGCATTCGGCGAAGGGCCTGGAATTTCCGGTGGTATTCCTGGCGGGCATGGAGGACGGCTTGTTTCCGCACCAGCGCTCGACGGCGGATCTCGCGAGCCTCGAGGAGGAGCGGCGGCTCTGCTACGTTGGCGCGACCCGGGCGATGCGCCAGCTCTACGTCACCTACGCGGAGCAGCGCCGACTCTACGGGGCCGACACCTATGGTCAGCCGTCGCGGTTCATCGGCGAACTGCCGCCGGAATTGATCGACGAGATCCGGCCGCGTCTCTCCGTATCGCGGCCGACGTTCGTCAAACGCCATGCCGTGGAAGAATCGCTGCCCGCGTCGATGCGCATGGGAAGCCGCGTGCGTCATTCGAAATTCGGCGACGGCGTGGTGCTCAATTTCGAGGGCAATGGCCCGCAGGCTCGGATCCAGGTGAATTTCGAGAGGCAGGGGACGAAGTGGTTGATGCTGTCTTACGCCAATCTCGAAGTGGTGTAGAGAAAAGAATCCAGTGAAAATCATCATTCTGGGTGCCGGTCAGGTGGGACGAACCGCGGCGTATCATCTGTCGCGGGAGGAGGCCAACGACGTCACCGTCATCGACGTCAACGAGGACATCCTGCGCGACCTCCAGGACCGGCTCGACATCCGCACCGTCACCGGCAACGCCGCGAGTCCGCGCATCCTCGAAGCGGCCGGAATCGCCGGCACCGACATTCTCGTCGCGCTCACCAACAGCGACGAGGTGAACATGCTTGCCTGCCACCTCGCGTGGACGCTGTACCGCACGCCGAAGAAGATCGCCCGCATCCGCTCGGCGGACTACACCGGACGCGAGCGGCTGTTCGGTGAAACCGGGCTCGCGGTGGACGTCTGGATCAGCCCGGAACAGCTCGTCACCGAATATGTGGCGCGGCTCATCCAATACCCCGGCGCGCTGCAGGTGCTGGACTTCGCCGACGGCCGCGTGCGCCTGGTCGGCCTGCGCGCGCTGCAGGGCGGACCGCTCGTGGGACAGGCATTGCGCACACTGCGCGAGCATATCCCGTCGGCCGACGCGCGCGTCGCGGCGATCTACCGGTCGGGCAAGAGCGTCAAGCCCGAGGGCACGACCGTGATCGAGGACGGCGATGAAGTGTTCTTTCTGGCCGCGCGCAAGGACATCCGCAGTGTGATGCGGGAGCTGCGTCGCGAGGAGGCGCCGGTGCGGCGCGTCGTCATCGCGGGCGGCGGGAACATCGGCTTCCGGCTGGCGAGCGAACTCGAAGCGAAGAACCAGGTGAAGCTCATCGAACGCGACGGCAAGCGGGCGCGGCGCGTCTCCGAACAGCTCACCAGCACCACGGTCCTGCACGGCGACGCCGCGGACGAGGAGCTGCTGCTCGAGGAAAACATCGACAGCGCCGACGTGTTCGCCGCTCTGACCAATTCCGAGGAGGCGAACATACTCTCCGCCATGCTCGCGAAGCGGCTCGGCGCGCACAAGGTAATGGCTCTGATCAACAAACCCTCCTACGCCGAGCTGATCGAGAGCGGCTCGATCGACATCGCCATCTCGCCGCAGACCATCACCATCGGTTCGCTGCTCGCGCACGTGCGGCATGGCGACGTGGTGCGGGTGCATTCGCTGCGCCGCGGCGCAGCCGAGGCGCTCGAGGTGATCGTCCACGGCGATGCCGACAGCTCGAAGGTCATCGGGCGGCGCATCGAGGACATCGTGCTGCCGATGGGGACGACGCTCGGGGCGGTGGTGCGCGGCGAGGAAGTCATCATCGCGCACCACGACATCGCGGTGCAGCCGGACGATCATCTGATCCTGTTCCTCACCGACCGGCGCCATCTCGAGGCCGTGGAAAAACTCTTCCAGGGCTCCGCGTCGTTTCTGTGAAAGACGTGTTGCTGCCGGTTGCGCACGTGTTCGCCCTGGTGATCATGGTTTTTGCCGTGACCATGCTCGCGCCTCTCATCCTTGCGGTCTGGGGCCTCGACGCCGCGCTCTGGTCATTTGTCATCTCGGCACTCGCCACCTTCGTGATCGGCGCACTGCTCTGGGTCGGGACCCGCCGCTTCCGGCGCGAGCTGAAGACCCGTGACGGCCTGCTCCTCGTGGCGCTCACCTGGGTCGCGCTGCCGGCAGTCGCCGGTTTTCCCTTGTGGAGCTACCTGCCGATCAACTTCACGGATGCGTATTTCGAGGCCGCCTCGGGGCTCACGACCACCGGCGGCACCGTGCTGTCGGGCCTCGAGTACCTGCCGCAATCGATCAACCTGTGGCGGCACCTACTCTCCTGGGTGGGCGGCATGGGCATCATCGTGCTCGCCGTAGCCATCCTGCCCATGCTCGGCGTCGGCGGCATGCAGATCTACCGCGCCGAGATGCCGGGTCCGATGAAGGACAGCAAGCTCACCCCGAGAATAGGCCAGACTGCAAAGCTGCTGTGGGCCGTCTACGCCGGCCTCACGGCCGCCTGCATCATTTCCCTGAAGCTCGCCGGCATGAACTGGTTCGACGCGGTTTGTGCCGGATTCTCCGCACTCTCGCTCGGCGGATTTTCCACCTACGATGCCAGCATCGGGCATTTCAAATCCTTGCCCATCGAGCTCGTCCTCACGCTGTTCGAGATTCTCGCTGCAATCAACTTCGCGACGCACTTTCTCGCCTGGAGCCAGCGCGGCATCAGAGCCTATCTCCGGGACGCGGAGGCGAAGGCCATTCTCGGTGTGCTGGCATGCAGCTGCATCGGCATCGCGGCCTTCCTGGTTTTCAAGGGGACCTACCCGGATTTTCCCTCGGCTTTGCGCGCCGCGGTGTTCAACGTGGTTTCGATCGCCACGGACAGCGGCCTGCACACCCAGGACTATTCCAAGTGGCCGATTTTCGCGCCGATGTGGATGGTGTTTCTGAGTTGCATCACGGCAAGCTCGGGATCGACCGGCGGCGGCATCAAGATGATTCGAACGCTGGTGCTCGCAAAGCAGGCGAACCGGGAATTGAACATGCTGGTGCATCCGAACATGGTGCGGCCGCTCAAGGTTGGCGGCGCGATCATTGCCAACCGCGTCGTGTTCGCCGTGCTCGCGTTCGTATTCCTGTACTTCATGAGCATCGTCACCCTCGTTTTCGTTCAGCTCGCGAGCGGTCTGGACTTCATGACGGCCCTGTCGGCCATCCTGGCATGCATCAACAATGCCGGACCGGGAATGGGGATGGTCGGTCCCGCGAGCAACTACGGGGTCCTCTCCAACTTTCAGACATGGGTGTGCTCGGCGGCCATGTTGCTCGGTCGCTTGGAGGTTTTCACGATTCTCGTGCTCTTTACACCCACCCTATGGCGCAAATAGCGCCGATAATGGGACAGTTTCCCCACCCTCATGGAATCTCTCGCGTTGTGGGATCTATCCCGCATTTTGGTATGAGAACTATGTTTATGTTGGGTTTCTGGCATTGATTGGCCTACTGCAGCGCGTCCTGTGGGCCAAAGTCGAGATTGCCGGCGAATTGGCGGGAGCCATCGGTCCCGGGCTGCTGGTCCTGGTCGGAGTCCGGCCAACGGACGACGCGGCACGGGCGGAGCGGCTGCTGGAAAAATTGCTGCAATACCGCGTATTCGCTGACGAGCGCCACAGGATGAACCGCAGCCTACGGGATACGGGGGGAGGCCTCCTGTTGGTGCCGCAATTCACCCTGGCTGCCGACACCACTTCGGGCTTGCGACCGAGCTTTTCCGGGGCAGCATCACCGGACCTCGCACGACCGCTGTTCGAGGGCCTGGCGGCGGCGGCTCGGGAGCGCCATGCGCCGGTGGCGACGGGCGTCTTTGGGGCGGACATGCAGGTGTCGTCGGTGAATGACGGACCGGTGACATTTTGGCTGGAAAGCTAGGAGCCTGGCCTGATGCATCGGACAGGGTCTTTGAGACCGAACGCTCATCGGCACCCCATGGTCTAACGAGGCACCATGATTGGCGTATCATTGGGCACCTGGCCGCTCGCAGGGCGGGATCTGGAGAAATTCCATGTTCGATTCGAAAATGTTGATCGTCGTACTGCTCATCGCGTTGGTCATCTTCGGCACCAAACGGCTGCGGAGCATCGGCACGGATCTGGGCGCCGCAGTCAAGGGCTTCAAGCAAGCCATGAGCGAAGGCGAGTCGGAAGAACAGGTCAAGCAACTGAAACAGGACGCGGACTTCGAGGCCGTGGCGGCGAAGCGTGAGGCCGACGCCAAGGTACCGCCGAAACCAAACGCGTGATCCCGCATGCTCGATTTTGGTTTCTCGGAGATATTGCTGACCTCGGTCATCGCGCTGGTCGTGCTCGGCCCGGAACGTCTGCCGAAGGTTGCGCGCCAGGTCGGTAACTGGATGGGGCGGGCGCGGGCCATGGCGCGCCAGTTGAGCGAACAGCTCGATCGCGAAGTAACCGCCGATGACTTCCTGAAGCAGCAGCAGAAGCAGCAGAAGCGCATCACGGCGCCGTTCGAAACCACCACGACGGCTTCGCCGTCCAGCCCGTCGCCCGCCGCACCGCTGATATCGACCCCGCGCCCACCGGCCAGCGCCGAGCCGCCCCAGCCGCCCCAGCCGCCCCAGCCGCCCCAGCCGCCCAATGAGTGATTCGGGCGGCGAAACGGGCGGCCTCGCCGAAGGCACGCTGGTTTCGCACCTCTTGGAACTCCGGGACCGGCTGATGAAGGCCGGCCTGGCGGTGGCAATCTGCTTCATTCCGTGCGCCTATTACATGAAGGATCTCTTCAGCTTCGTCGCCCAGCCGCTGGTGCACAAACTCCCGGCCGGCGCGACGTTGATCGCGACGAGCGTCGTGGCCCCCTTCACGGTTCCGTTCAAGCTGGCGCTCGTGGCCGCCGTCGGCATCGCGATCCCCGTCGTGCTCTATCAGGCATGGGCCTTCGTGGCCCCCGGCTTGTACAGGCATGAGAAGAAGCTCGCGATTCCGCTGCTGATTTCGAGCGTGCTCCTGTTCTACATCGGCGCGGCGTTCGCCTATTTTCTGGTGTTCCCCGTGATGCTGAGCTTCTTCGTGGCCACGACCCCCGCCGGCGTGCAGATGATGACGGACATGGGCAGCTATCTCGACTTCGTGATGATCCTGCTGCTTGCCTTCGGAGTCGCCTTCGAAGTGCCCGTAGCCACGGTGCTGCTGGTGTGGACCGGATTCGTGAGGATTTCGACACTCACCAAGAATCGCGGCTTCGTGTTGCTGGGCATCTTCATCATTGCCGCCTTTCTCACGCCGCCGGACGCGGTGTCGCAAAGCTTCATGGCGGTACCGATGTACTTCTTGTACGAGATCGGCATCGTGATGGCGAAACTGCTGCTCAAGGACAAGCTGGCCGCCCGCGCAAAAGAAGATGAGGCCGAGCGCGGCGCAGGAGTATAGGAGCCTGTCGGAATCGTTCTTCGGACACCCGCGCGGCCTCGCCACGCTGTTCTTCACCGAGATGTGGGAGCGCTTCACGTACTACGGGATGCGCGCCCTGCTGGTGTTGTTTCTGGTCAGTGCGGTTTCGAGCGGCGGCCTGGGGCTGGATGACCGGACGGCAACCGCCATCTATGGCCTGTATACCGCCGGCACGTTTCTCATCTGTCTGCCGGGCGGTTGGATCGCGGACCGCCTGATCGGCGCACGCGCGGCGGTGCTGATCGGCGGCGTGGGAATCACCCTCGGCAATGCGCTGCTCGCGATGTCCACGACCGCGCGGGGTTTCTACGCGGGGCTCGCGGTGATCGCCCTCGGCGTGGGACTTCTCAAACCGAATGTGAGCGCCATCGTGGCCGAACTCTATCCCGAGGGCGGCAGCCGCCTCGACGCCGGCTTCATGATTTTCTACGTGGGCATCAACCTGGGGTCCACGATCGGTCCTCTCGTCACCAGTGCGGCGCAGGACCACTATGGGCCTCGCGCGGGATTTGGCGCGGCAGCAATCGTCATGGCGATCGGCGTGCTGCAATTCCTGGTGACCCAGAGCTGGCTCGGCAGCGCGGGACGGCGTCGCCCGCAGGGCGGCGCGGGGCCCTGGATCGGCGTCGCAGTCGCGGCGGCGGGCATGGCGCTGCTCGGCGCGGCCCTTTTGGCCGGTCTCATCCCGCTCGATCCGCGGATGCTCGCCGGCGGGGCGAGCGCGGGGCTGGTCGGCGTGGCCGTGCTGTATTTCGCCTGGTACTTCTCGTTCGGAATGGTCAGTGCCGATGAACGCCGGCATGGCGTGGTGCTCGTCGTGCTGTTCGCCGGGTGCGCGCTGTTCTGGGCGGGCTATGAGCAGGCCGGATCCTCCCTGAATCTGTTTGCGGAGCGCTACACCCTGCGGGTGTACGGCGCCGCCCATGACGTCATACCCGCAAGCTGGTTTCAATCCCTGAACCCGGCGTTCATCATTCTCTTCGCGCCGCTATTCACGGCGCTGTGGACCGCGCTCGCGCGGCGCCATCGCGAACCCTCCGCGCCCGCAAAATTCGGGATCGGTTTGATCCTGATGGGTGCCGGCTTCGTCGTGATGGCGGTCGCCGCGCTCATCGTCGCGTCGGGCTCCAAGGTGCTTCCCACCTGGCTCGTCATGACCTACCTGCTGCATACGTTCGGTGAATTGTGCCTGTCGCCGGTCGGCCTCTCCTACTACACGAAACTCGCGCCGAAGCGCTACGTCGGCCAGATGATGGGCATGTGGTTTTTGGCGCTGTCGATCGGCAACCTCCTCGCCGGACTCATCGCCGGCGAATTCGATGCGGATGACGTGGCACGCATGCCGTCGCAGTATCTGCACATCGTCTATTTTGCAATCGGCTCCGGGGTTGTCCTTTTGCTCTTGTCGCGGCCGGTGAAGCGGCTGATGGGCCGGGTGCAATGAGCGTTGCGCGCATCGCACCGGGCGCGCAGCGCTCTATGAAGCTCACGGTGTGCCTAGCCACCGTGTATGTGGTGTGGGCCCGGGCAGCGGCGCGATCGACGCAAAGACCCTGGAGGAGCCGCGGACGCAGTGATCAACGGCGTTTGACGATGACCTCGACCTTGCCGGTGGAACCTAGGAACCGCGAGCCGATGAAGCTCACGACGCTCACGATGAGCGAGGCACACAATGCCGCCCAGAATCCGGCGACGTGCATGCCGGGGAGGAGCCACGCGACCAGGCCGACCATGGCGGCGTTGATCACCAGCAGAAACAGTCCGAGAGTGAGGATCGTCATCGGCAGCGTCAGCACGATGGCGATCGGCCGGACGATGGCATTGACGATGCCGAGCAGACAGCCGGCGAGGAGGAGGGTCGTCGGCGTGTCGACGACCACCCCGGGCACCCACTCGGTCGAAAGCCACAAGCCGAGCGCGACGATCGCGGCGCGAAGCAGGAAACGCATGATGAGTCCAATGTGGCACCCGGCGCCGGAAAAACAAGGAGCCGGCCGAGACCGGAGCTGGGAGCGTGTCAGGAGCCTGTCTGAGTCAGTTTCATGAGCCGCGTTGGCCAGGGGAGGGAGCGGATGCAAGGCGCATGGCGCCGTCCATAGTGGGCCCTATGGACCAGCCATGCAACGCCGCAGGCGCCCCTCCCCTGGCCAACCCTTCGGCAGCGGGCAGATTTCCCCTAGAAGTCGAACCCGGCCAGCGGCGGATCGCGGACCGGCAGCGGCGCTTCGACCGGCGGCGCGGCCTTCCGTTTCGCCACCGGCGGATTTTCCAAGGTCGCCTTGATGCGCGAGAGCAAACGCTCCCAACCCACCCGCAGCCGAGCATAGTGTCTGTCCCATGCCTCCGCCTGGGGGATGCCTGAACCGAGCAGCCTCAGGGACGCCGTGCCCTCGCCCTTGCGAACATCCAGCAGGAAATCGTCCACCACGGCGCTCTCGCACGGCGGCGCGTCGCGATTGTGCAGATAGATCAAGCGCATGCGGCGATTCGGGTCGAAGATGTCGATGTGCGCCTCGCGGGTACCGCTGCCCGGCTGGATCATGCGAAACACGCCGCCCTGTCGGGCATCGATCTCGGCATCGGCGCCGGACCAGATCCTCACCAATGCCGGATCCGTGATCGCCCGCCAGACGCGGGCGACCGGGGCCTTGATCTCGACGAGGTGTGCATAGCCGCGGGTACCCTTGCGGCCGTTTTGTCGGGAGACGCTCATGCGGTATATCGACCTCGAAATTCGCTTGTGCGGTGTGGTGTAGAATCCTCCAACCGGGGAGGAACATCCATGGCTTATGTCGATATCGTGACTGCGCTCGCAATCCTACAGTTCATGGTCTTCGCGGGCAAAGTCGCCAGGGCCCGCGGCCGCTATGGCATCGCCGCGCCCGCAACCACCGGCAATCCGATCTTCGAGCGGTATTTCCGGGTGCAGCAGAACACGTTGGAGCAACTCGTTGCCGTGCTGCCGGGATTGTACCTGTTCGCCCGCTGGATCAATCCGACGTATGCCGCATTGCTTGGTGTGGTCTATCTCATCGGCCGCGAGATCTACGCAAGCACGTATGTCAAGGACCCGGCCAAGCGCAGCGTGGGATTCGGGCTCAGCGTCTTCCCCGTGGCCACCCTGGTGGTGGGCGGTTTGGGCGGCGCCGCCTGGTCGCTGATTCGATCCGCCGGCTAGTAACATCGGCTGGCCAGGCGCGGCCGGCCCGGGCCGCCACATGCGGCCGACGTCAGCGCAGCGACGACACCCGCGTCAGACGGGGCGCGGCGACGCCGGTCGTCTCCATCCAACGTTTGATCCGCGTGGCATCTGCAAGGCGCGTGTACTTGCCAAAGCTGTCGAGCAGCACGATGACGACCGAGCGGCCCTCGATCACGGCCTCCATGACCAGGCAGCGACCCGCCTCGGTGATGTAGCCCGTCTTCTGCACGACGATGTTCCAGGCCGGGTTCGCCACGAGCCTGTCGGTGTTGCGGAACTCCACGATGCGATGGCGTACGCGCACGGCATAGCTCTTGTCGGTGGAGTACGCGCGGATGGTCGGGTTTTGCGATGCCGCGATCACGAGTTTGCTCAAGTCCTCCGGGCTCGCGACATTCAGGCTCGAGAGTCCCGTCGGATCGACGAAGTGCGTGTTCACCATCCCGAGCGAGGCCGCTTTCTCGTTCATGGCCTTCACGACCGCGGGGATCCCACCGGGGTAATTGCTGCCGAGAGCGTGTGCCGCCCGATTTTCGGACGCCATCAAGGCGAGGTGCATCGCGTCCCCGCGCGTGAGCATCGTGCCCACGCTGAGCCGCGAGAAAGCGCCCTTGCCGATGGCTTGGTCGGAGGCGGCGACCTCGATGGGTTCGTCGAGGGGCTGATTCGCCTCGAGTACCACCAGCGCCGTCATCAGCTTGGTGATGGATGCGATCGGCATCGCCACGCTCGCGTGGCGGGAATACAGCACGGATGAATCGCTCTCATCGAGGACCAGCACCGAACTCGACCGCAGCGACGGGTTGCGGCCGGCACTCGCGGCGGCCGGCATGCAATGGAACAGCAACATGCCGGCTGCCGCGAGGAGCGGCACCGAGCATTTCAGATTCAATCGACTCATGAGGATCCCGTGACTGATTGGAAGGTTCTTCGCAGCAGAACACACGACGCGCGACGGCGACGTGATATGCAACAACTTTACAGATTGTCATATTCCGCGCAATAGAAAATTGCTGCCTGGTCGTACATTTTTCTCGGGGATCTTGCTACATATTTGACGAAATCCCGGGTGGTCGTCGCAATTCCTTGTCGCGGTACATGTTGCGGTCGGCGATCGCGAGCAGCTCGCGCAGGTCGCGGGAGTCCTTCGGATAGGTCGCGAGGCCGATATTGACGCTGCAGCGGATCATGCGCGAGCGCAGATCGAGCGTCGTCTTGTAAACGTGGTTGCGCACGCGCGCACCCACCCCCTCGGCAATTTCGGCGGACGCGCCGGGGAGCAGCACGGCGAACTCGTCGCCGCCGAAGCGCGCCGCCGTGTCGCTGCTGCGAATGCTGCGCTTCAGGCATTGCGCCACGAGACACAGGGCGCTGTTGCCGCCATCGTGGCCGAAATCGTCGTTGATGCGCTTCAGATTCTCGATGTCGATCAGGAGCACGGCATACATCCCGCGGCCCCGCTCGCTCGCGTCATGTTCGCGCTGCCAAACCTCGTTGAAGACGCGCAGGTTGAAAAGTCCGGTGAGCGGATCGGTCTGCGCCAGTGTCTCGATGCGCTCGCGTGCTTCGGAGATGTCGGCCGACAGCGTCGTCGTCAGGTAGGCGACGAGCAGGATGGGGGCGAGTTCGCCGACGGCGCGGCTCGCGTACATCGCCGACGGCAGTTCGAGACCGGGGATGCGCATCGCAAGCAAGCCGTGAATGACACAAATTGCCGCCACTTGCAGCATGGTATTGGCGCGCCCGAGCGTGAATGCGCTGAGCAGCACCGGGACCAGGAAGACGTTGAACATCGGTGTTGCGCCCGGTCCCGCGACCAGTGCCAGGGCAGCGATGAATGCCAGCATGCTCCAAGACTCGAACAACAGGCGCAGCCGTGGTCGCGCCGGGAAGAAAATCGGCAGCCGAAAGCCGATGATGGCGGCGGCAAAGCCGCCGAGAAGGCCGACCAGGGGCCACCAGTGGCTGCGCAGGGTGCCCGACAGCATGAGCACCAGGACGCAGAGGGTGAGGCACAATATTTCTATCGAGCGCGTGCTCTTCATCGGCTCGAACGGACCGGCTGGTACGCCGTCTTCGGCGGACCGCGCGGCGCGGACGGCTTTTTCAGCTCCTGCAGCGCACGCAGTACCTCCGGGTCGCGCTTCGCCGCGGGCGGTTCGTCACCGGATCCCGCCGGCACCTTCAAATCGCGTTCGAGCTCGATGTCCGGTGCGATGCCGCGGTGATTGATCGAGACGCCGGACGGCGTGTAATAGAGCGAGGTCGTGAGCTTCAGGGCACGGTCCTCCGAGAGGGGCATGACGGTCTGCACAGACCCCTTGCCGAACGTCTGGCGGCCCATCAGGATCGCGCGATGGTTGTCCTTCAGTGCGCCGGCGACGATCTCGGCCGCCGACGCGGAGCCGCCGTTGACCAGTATCACGATGGGCGCCCCGGACAGATCATCCCCCGGCATCGCGTCCATTTCGAATTTCGACTCGGCGGTTCTGCCCTTCGCGGTCACGATCACTCCGCCGTCGAGAAACGCGTCGGCGACGCTCACGGCCGCCTCCAGCACCCCGCCCGGATTGTCGCGCAGATCCAGGACCAGCCCCCTCAAGCTGCCCTTGTTGCGCAGGCGCAGCGCGCCCAGCGCGGCTTGCAGCTCTTTGGCCGTGGTTTCACTGAACTGCGCAATGCGCACGTAGCCGAAGCCCGGCTCGATCAGCTCGCTGCGCACGCTGTGCAGCTCGACGCGCGAACGTTTCAGCGTGAACAGCAGCGGCTCGGCGACGCCGTCGCGGGCGATCCCGATCTTGACCAGGGTGCCTTCCTTGCCCCGCATCCGCCCGATGGTGTCCGCCAACGTCGTCGTGTTCACCGGTATGCCGTCGATGGTGACGATCACATCGCCGGAGCGAATACCGGCTTGCGCGGCCGGCGAGCCGTCAAACGGCGCAACGACCACCACTTGATCGTCCTCCATCGACACTTCGATGCCCACGCCGGAATATTCCCCGGAACTGCTGATCTTGATCTCGTCGTACTCCTCCCCGTCGAGGTAGGCCGAATACGGATCGAGCGACGAAACCATGCCGCGGATCGCCGCCTGCAACAGATGGTGATCGTCCATGGGATTCACATAGTCGTGCTTCACTCGCTCCAGGACTTCGGCGAGCATGCGCGCGTCCTGCCAGGGAAGTTCACCCGCGGCGTCGGGTGGCTTCTCGGCCGATACCCCGCGCACGAGCCCCAGTGACAGCCCGATCGAGACACCGAGCGCGAGCACGAGAAAGTGGCGGGTTTTTGGCAGCATGGCCCCGGGAGCATACGCTGCGTCGGCTCCCTGGAACAAACGGGATGGCCGGCGGAGCCGGGCCAGCGCGGTGTTCTGCGCATCACGGTGCGGATTTCATCCAGAGCTTCGCATCCACCGGTTTGCGGCCCTGACGAATTTCGAAGTAGAGGCGCGGGACCGCGCCGTCCGCGTCATTGAGACCCGCGATGACATCGCCCGGAGCCACCCAATCGCCGACTGACTTGTAGAGGACCTCGGTGTGCCCATACAGGGTGAGGTAGCCGCCGCTGTGCCCGAGAATGATCAACAAGCCAAGTCCGGGGAGCCAGTCGGCATAGACGACGCGGCCAAAGTAGGGCGCTCGCACCTTGGCCCCGCGTGCTGACTCGATGGACACGCCGCCGCCGCGCAGTCCGTCACCGCGCACCGCTCCTTGCGCAGTCTCACGATGGGGTTCCTGATTGGCGGCGGTGAGCCGTCCGGCCACCGGCCAGGGCAGCTTGCCGCGCAGCTGCTCGAAAGGCTGCTGCGTGTCCACGGGAAAGTCCTTGAGTACGCGCGCAAGATCGGCGAGCAACGCCTCGACGGTCTCGGCCTCATGCTGCAGCTCGGCGAGCTGGCGGCCGCCGCTCGACAGATCGACGGCGAGCGCGGCCAGCGCGGCGCCGCGCTCGGCACGGGCACGCACCAGACCCTCGAGTTCGCGCCGCGCCTCGTCCTGCAGCGCGAGCAGGGACGCGGTCTCCCGGGCGGCCGCTGACCCAAGTTCCGCGAGCCGGCGCACCCCGGCGTCGAGTGACGCAATCTCGGTCGCGCGCGCGCGCGAGAAATAACCATAATAAGCGAGCATGCGTCCGGCGGCCGCCGGATCATGCTGGTTCAAGAGCAGCTTGAGCGGTTCCTGCGGTCCGATCACGTACGCCGCCCGCATCTGGCCGGCAAGAGCAGCGCGGCTGGTCTCGAGAGCCGCACGCGTGCGCAGCTCCTCGGCGTGCAGATCGGCCGCGCGCCGGGTCGCCGCCACCTGCGTCGCACGCAGCGAATCGAGCCGCTGCCGTTTCGCGGTAATGTCGAGTTCCGCGAGGCGCAGCCGCGCGCGCAGCGCGTCGCGGGCGGCCAGTTCGGTGGCCAAATGGCCCGTGAGCGCCGCAATGCGCGATCGCAGGGCCGCGAGTCGGGCCCGCGAAGCCTCCATGGACTGCCCGCCGGCGTCGCCGCCCGCGAGCAGCGCCGCCAGAGCCGCCACCGCACACGCTTTCTGGACGGAACGCTTCATCTGGGCCGGCAAGCATACCTGGATCGGCGAGCATACAAGGCAATCGACCCGCTGCTATACTGCGCGCCCGAAAAACCGAAGGTCGTTCAAAGCCGCATGCAGCGACTGCTCGAATACATGGTCCATCACCCGCTGCTGGTCGCCGCCGCGGCGCTCGCTGCGATCGTCGTGGCCGCCTACGAGATCAAGCTGCGGATGGACTCATTCGCCGCGCTGCCCGCGATGCAGGCGGTGCGGATGATGAACCAGGGCGCGCTGGTCCTCGACCTGCGCGGCAAGGACCTCTATGACGCAGGCCACATTGGCGACGCCCGCAACGTGCCGTCGGCGCAGCTGGAATCGCAGGCGGAGTCCCTGAAGAAGTGGCGCGACAAGACAGTGATCGCCTATTGCGATAGCGGCCGCGAGGGCGCGCAGGCCGTACGGACGCTGGCGAAGCTCGGATTCACCAAGGTGTTCAACCTGGAGGGCGGTTTGAACGGCTGGATCAAGGATAATCTGCCCCTGGCGAAGTCCCTGCCTGGCGGCCGATCGGCCGCCAAATGAGCGGTGTGCCCGTCACGATCTACGCGACCGGGTGGTGTCCCTACTGCCAGCGCAGCAAACATCTGCTGGAGTCGAAGAACATCCCCTTTACGTCCATCGACGTCGAGGATGACCCGAAATTTCGCGAGGAGATGATTGCACGGAGCGGTCGCCGGACGGTGCCGCAGATTTTCATTGGCGAGAAGCACATCGGCGGATGCGATGATCTGCTCGCACTCGACTCCAGCGGCGAGCTCGACCGTCTGATTCAGGAGGGATGATGAACGAAATCAGAGTGGGTGGGGATGAAGCCGCCGCCGGCGTGCAGGTCAATCTTCAGACGGTCTACTTGAAGGACTCTTCTTATGAGTCGCCGAACGGACCGCGGCTGCCGAACAACCAGGCGTGGGAGCCGAAGTTTCAGCTGAACATGAACACGACGGCCGAGGAGATCGGGCCCGACGTGCGCGAGGTGCTGCTCACGATCACGCTCGAGGCGAAGCAAGGCGAGACGACCTTGTACCTCGTCGAAGTGAAACAGGCGGGTGTGTTCGCGATCTCGGGCGCGTCCACCACGGACTTGAAGCGGCTGATCGGCAGCTTCTGTCCGAGCGTCCTCTTCCCGTACGCACGGGAAGTCGTCTCGGACCTGATCACCAAGGGAGGTTTCCCGAATTTCCTCCTGCCGCTGGTCAATTTCGACGCGCTGTTCGCACAAGCCTCCGAAGCGCAGGCGCCGCCCGCGAACGTCGTGAACTAGGAGCCTGTCTGAACCATCCACGAGAGCCCGACGCGCCGCCCGTGGCGGTCATTGGAGCGGGTTCGTGGGGAACGGCGCTTGCCGTCCAGCTCTCGCGCGACGGCCTGAAGACGTACCTCTGGGGTCGCGACGCTGCGCAGCTCGGGGTCATGCGCGAGGGGCGGCGCAATGCGCGATACCTGCCGCAGGCCGCGTTTCCCGAGGCGCTCATCATCGAACCGCACCTGGCCACCGTACTGCGCGCTGCGCGCGATGTGCTCGTTGCCGTGCCCTCGCATGGCTTTCGCAGCACCCTCGCGCGGCTGGCACCCTTAATGCGCGACGATGCGCGATTGGCTTGGGCGACCAAGGGATTCGAGGTGACCAGCGGGCTGCTGCCGCATCAGGTTGCGGCGGCGGTGCTCGGACCGCGACCGGCCGCAGTGCTCTCCGGACCCACCTTCGCACGCGAAGTGGGTGCCGGGCTGCCGACCGCCATGACCGTGGCTTCGCGCGACGAGCGTTTCGGCACCGAGCTCGCCCAGCGTCTCTCCGGACCGCATTTTCGCGCCTACACGGAGACCGACATCGTCGGCGTGGAGGTTGGGGGTGCGGTGAAAAACGTCGTCGCGATCGCGTGTGGCATGGCGGACGGCCTGGATTTCGGCGCCAACACACGCGTCGCATTGATCACGCGCGGACTCGCGGAAATGATGCGGCTCGGGGTGAAGCTCGGTGCGGTGCGCGAAACCTTCATGGGGCTCGCCGCGCTTGGCGATCTCGTGCTCACCTGTACCGACGACCAGTCGCGCAACCGGCGCTTCGGCAAGGCGCTCGGGGCGGGCCTTGGCGTGGAGCAGGCCGCCGCCGAGATCGGCCAGGTGGTCGAGGGGGCGCAGGCCGCGCGTGCCGTGATGGCGGTGGCCGCCCGCGAGCAGGTCGAGATGCCGATCTGCACCGAGGTCTACCGAATCATGCACGAGGGTCGCGACATACGCGCAGCCGCGTTGGCACTGATGGGGCGGGAAATTCGTTCCGAGCGGGAGTGATCAGGTCCGAGGGACCCGGTCTGGAGGGACCCGGTCTGGAGGGACCCGGTCTGGAGGCCCCGGCGCCTCATCCCGTGCCGTCGCGGCGGCCGGCAAAATTCGACTGCCGCCAGGCTTCATAGACGACGAGCGACACGGCGTTCGAGAGGTTGATGCTCCGGCTCCCGGGACACATCGGAATGGCGACCGAGCGGCCTGCGCCGAGCCGCATCAGCACCGCCGGCGGCAGTCCCCGCGTTTCCGGCCCGAAGAAGAAGGCATCGCCGGCGCGGTAGGCGACGTCGCTGTAGCAGTGGCGGCCGCCGGTTTCGACCGCAAACCAGCGTGCGCCGGCAAGACACTCCAGACAATCCTCGAGCGCGCCGTGCACCTTCACCGTGGCGAGATCATGGTAATCGAGGCCCGATCGACGCAGGCTCTTCGCATCGAGCCGGAAACCCAGCGGTTTGACGAGGTGCAGCGTGGCGGCGGCATTGGCGCAGAGCCGGATCACATTGCCCGTATTCGGCGGGATCTCCGGTTCGAAGAGGACGACGTGAAACATCGGCGCTGGAAGCCTACCCCGTGCCCTCACGCGAGCCCGAGAACGCGCTGCGTCGGGTAGGCGAACTCGATCCCCAGCCGGCGGAACTCCTCGATCACCCGCAGATTCACCGCCTGTTGCAGATCGAGCAACGGATTCAGGTCGGGCCGCTCGCCGAAGTACGAGAGTTCGAAATGCAGGGCGGACTCGCCGAGCTTGACGAGATGGCAGCGCTCGAAGCGCGCGTGCGGCTGCGCGCGGACAACGTCTTCGAGCACTTTCGGGATGGCCTGCAACCGCTCGCTCGGCGTGTCATAGGCCACCCGCAGGGTCACCAGCGTGCGCAGCTCGGGCGCGCGGCTGTAGTTGCGCACGCGGCTTTTCAGGATGTCGGCATTGGACAGGATGATCTGTTCCCCCGTCTCGCTGCGCAGGCGCGTCGTCTTGATGCCGATGTTCTCGACTTTCCCGGTGAAGGTGTCGATGGTCAGGCTGTCGCCGACGACAAACGGCTTGTCCAGCGCGATGGAGAGCGACGCGAACAGATCGCCGAGTATGTTCTGCAACGCAAGCGCCAACGCCACGCCGCCCACGCCGAGGCCGGCCAGCAGCGCAGTGATGTTGATGCCGAGATTCTCGAGCGCGACCAGGATCACGAGCGACCAGATGAGGAGGCCCGCCACGAAGTTGATGACGTCGAGCGAACCGGCGAACAGGCGGTCCGGACCGCGCTCGCGTTCCTTCAGCTCGAGATAGAATCGCAGTGCCCGCCGCAGCCAGATCCCGGCCTGCACCAGCAGCAGGATCAGCGCGAAATTGGCGCTCGCCCGCTGCGCGGCGGCCGGGAGGGCCAGGCTTTCCTTGGCGGCATACAGCGCGACGGCGAAGAAGGCGAACTGACGGGTGCTCCCCACGAGCGAGCCGAACAGCCGGATCGGCGTCGGACGGCTGGGGCCGACGTAATCCCGGTAATGCGCGGCGATCGCCTGGCGCAGCGTCAACAACGCGGCCCACACGCCCACCATGATGATGCCGGCACCGATCCAGTCGGCAATCGCGTTGCCGTAAAAGAGCCGCTGCGAAGTGCCGAATAGACGTGCGAGAAAATCGCCCATGACCTTGAGAATCGCCCCTGGGGAATGGCCCCCGGAGAATCGCCCTATGGAAGTGCTTCAAGGGCGGCGATTATATGCCGCAAGCGGCGATGATAGGTGGTGCGGCTGCCCGGTCGCGGCGCGGCGCAACGCGGCACGGCGCGGCACGGCGCAACGCGGCACGGCGCGGCACGGCGCGGCCTAAACGACATCCTCCATGCCAAGCTCCTTCATTTTGCGGGTGAGCGTGTTGCGGCCCCAACCGAGCAGCTTCGCCGCCTCCTGCTTCAGCCCATCCGCCTTGCGCAGCGCGACGCGGATCAGTATTCGCTCAACCTCCGGAACCGCCTGATCGAGCAGCCTCTGTGTTCCGGCGTCGAGTTCGAGTTCGGCCCAATGCGCGAGCTTCGCCATCCAGTCGTGGCTCGTGGTCTGGCCGGCCACGGCGCCCCCCAAGTCGGGTGGGATGTCCTCGACGCGGATTTCGCGCCCCGGCGCCGTCACGGTCAGACGGCGGCAGGCGTTCACGAGCTGCCGCACGTTGCCCGGCCAGTCGAAGGTCACGAGCGCGGTTTCGGCGGGCTGCATGAGCAGCTTCGGTTCGACGCCGAGTTCCTGTCCCGCCACGGCGAGGTAGTGGCGCAGCAGCTCCGGTATGTCCTCGCGCCGTTCCCGCAGCGGCGGGATCTCGATGCGGATGACGTTCAGCCGATGCAGCAGGTCCTCGCGGAAATGACCGGACTTCACGCGGGTTTCCAGGTCTTGGTGGGTCGCAGCAATCACCCGCACGTCCACCTTCACCGGCGTCTGCCCGCCGACCCGGTAGAACTCGCCCTCCGCGAGGACGCGCAGCAGTCGCGTTTGCAGGGCCGGCGACATGTCGCCGATTTCGTCCAGGAACAAGGTGCCCCCGTCGGCCTGTTCAAAGCGGCCCCGGCGCAGCGTGTCCGCGCCCGTGAAGGCGCCTTTTTCGTGGCCGAACAGTTCCGACTCGAGCAAGTCGGCCGTGAAGGCCGCGGTGTTCAGCGCGACGAAGGCCTTGGTCGAGCGCGGACTGTGCCGGTGAAGCGCCCTGGCGACGAGTTCCTTGCCGGTGCCGGACTCCCCGGTGATCAACACCGTCATGCTGGAGCGGGACAACCGTCCCACGGCACGGAATACCTGTTGCATGGCCGCGGCTTGCCCGAGCAGCTCCGGGATGCTGCGTCTCGCCGCCTCGACGTCGGTGGAAACCGTCGCCTGTTGTGCGGCGCGCCGGACCAGGTCAACCGCCTTGTCGATGTCGAAGGGCTTCGGCAGGTACTCGAAGGCGCCGCCCTGATAAGCGGCGACGGCCGCGTCGAGATCCGAATGCGCCGTCATCACGATGACGGGCAGGCCGGGGCGCGATCCCTGGATTTCCTTGAGCAAATCGAGGCCGCTGCGCCCGGGCATGCGAATGTCCGTCATCAGTACGTCAGGCGCGTCGCCGCGCAGCGCGGTGAGCACGTTGTCCGCCTGGTCGAAGGATTTGGCCACCATGCCGCTCCCCTTCAGCGCTTTTTCGAGGACCCAGCGAATCGAGGCGTCGTCGTCGACCAACCAGACCTGCAGCGGTTTTGCGGTCACGTCGAGTCCATGGGTAGCAAGATGATGAATACCGTTCTCCCGGGTGTGCTGTCGAATTCGATGAGGCCGCCGTGCCGGCTGACCAAGTCCTGAGCAATGCCCAACCCGAGACCGGTGCCGTCGGCGCGGCCGGAAACGAGCGGGTAAAAAATCGTGTCGCGAATCTCGGGGTTGACCCCCGGACCGTTGTCCTCGAACTGGATGGAGGCAACCAGACGATGGCGGCGCGCGCCGACCCCCACGTTCGAAGCGGCGCGGGTCCGCAGCACGAGGCGCGGAGCAATCACGCCGGGTCCCGACAGCGCCTGCAGGGCGTTGCGTCCGAGGTTGAGCATGGCCTGGATGATGTGATTGGGGTCCACCGTGAGCGGCGGCAGCGAGGGATCGTAGTCACGATCAACCGTGACGCCCTGCGACGCCTCGCTGCGCAAGAGGTGATACACCCGCTCGAGCAGCTCGTGCACGTTCACCAGCTGCTTCGATGGCGGCCGACCGGGGCCGAGCATGGAATCGAGCAGATTGGTGAGGCGGTCCGCTTCGCTGATGATGACGCGGGTATATTCCCGCAGCGCCGGGTCGAGCAGCTCGCGCTCGAGGAGCTGGGCTGCGCCTCGCAAGCCACCGAGCGGATTCTTGATCTCATGGGCAAGCTGCCGCACCATCAGCCGGCTGCCGCCCAACTGGGCGAGCAGCGCGTTCTCGCGCGTCAGCCGACGATGCTGGGTGATGTCTTCGATCTCGAGCAGAAGCCGCGCGTTGTCCGGTCCGATGGCGACCTGCGTGACGGCGCAGTCGAGAATTCGGTCGACACCGGCCGGCCCCGGCCAGGCCAGCTCCCGCTGCACGACGCCCTCGCCGCCGCTGCGGGCCCGCTCGAACAGCGGCAGCAGCGTATCCGCACCCCGCGTGAGCTCGCCGATGCGCCGGCCGAGCGCCTGATTGGGGCTCAAGCCGACCAGGGTTTGCGCCGCGGCGTTCAGGTAGTCGACGCGCAAATCATCGTCGAGGACGAACACGCTGGTGACCAGGGCATCGAGCAGTTCGGACCCCTCGATGCGCAGTGAGCCGAGCTGGAACTCAGCAGCCACTGCGCAGCTCCGTCCGTTTGCCGCAATGGTCCGCCGGGCCCCCGGCCGGCGTCACGCCTGGACGCCTGTCGCCTAGTGCTTCAGCGACAGAATCGACGGCTGCCGCACGTAAAAAACGACCGGATCGGTACTGATGCTCTCCTCGCTGGTGCGATCCGTGATCGTGGCGACCAGCGAGTAGGCTCCGCGCGGCAGATCGAGCGTGAAAGACAGCGCGTCGGCCGGCTGATTCGGCACCGTAGTCCCGTTCAACTGCAGACTGACGGCGTGATTCGGATCGAGCGTCGGCTGCACCTGCAACTGGACGCTGACGGGGGTGGCGGAAAACGTCTGATCCGGAGTCGGCGAGACGATGGAAAACGCATCGTAGCGGACGCGGACCGCCGGCTGTTTCGGCCCCGACTTCGCGGCGGCGGGCTCCGCCGCGCGCTGCACCGGGGCGGCACCGTTTCGCGCCGGACCCTGGGTGATGATCTTTTCGGCACCGGGTTGAGCCGTGTCGGAGAAATGCACGACTCCGTCCGCGTCCGTCCACTTGTACACGACGGCCGCCTGCACCCCGAGGGCTGCGAAAATCAGAAGCGCCGACAGTCGCCGCCAGAGGTGCATATCCCGAAAGCATAGTCGCATCCCCTCCCGGCCACAAAGCCCCGGGTGACGGCGACGTGATCGCCGTCACCCTCGGATTGACGCACCCTGCGCCCTCAAAGGCTGTAATACATTTCCAGTTCGATCGGATGTGTCGTCATGCGCAGCCGAGTCACTTCCTTCATCTTCAACTCGATATAGGCATCGATCAGATCGTCCGTGAACACCCCCCCGGCCTTGAGGAAGCCGCGGTCCTGGTCCAGGCACTCGAGCGCCATGTCCAGGGAGTGGCAGACGGTCGGGATCTTCTTGTCCTCTTCGGGCTCCAGATCGTAGAGATCCTTGTCGGACGGATCGCCAGGATGGATCTTGTTCTGAATGCCGTCGAGTCCGGCGAGCAACATCGAGGCAAAGGCGAAATAAGGGTTTGCGGTAGCATCCGGAAACCGCACTTCGATGCGCCGGCCCTTGGGGTTGGAAATCCAGGGGATTCGAATCGAGGCCGAGCGGTTGCGGGCGGAGTAAGCCAGTTTCACCGGCGCCTCGAAACCCGGTACCAGGCGCTTGTAGCTGTTCGTGCTGGCGTTCGTGAAGGCGTTGATGGCACGGGCATGCTTGATGAT
>Ga0302319_10002137_pt1 | contig 43239 bp, 37 predicted proteins | sample Bog_T0_2_FD_203319 | JGI IMG/M metagenome (GOLD analysis project Ga0302319, IMG submission 203319) | Peat permafrost microbial communities from Stordalen Mire near Abisko, Sweden - Bog_T0_2 | ecosystem: Environmental > Terrestrial > Soil > Wetlands > Peat | place: Sweden: Abisko, Stordalen Mire...
CAAGGGCACGGGACAGATGGAGATGGCGCTGTGAGATGAAATTTGCATTCATCAATCCTGTTCAGCGCGCGGAGGGCTTTATGTCTTGGTTAAAATACCTATTGGTTATTTTATTTTTTGTGAATGGTTTAAATGCAAGTGGGAAAACGATAGAGAATGCGAAAAGGACAATAAAAATAGGGCCGGCTGTAATTGAGTTTGGTGTTGAAGGGGAAGATGGACAAGGACCGGTAAAGGTCGTCGCTGGCCAATCTGCATTCTGCTATTTAACTTATGGCGTTACTTTCATCGATGGCTGGGCTTGGTCTCCCCCATATTTAATGCTACCATATTGGCAGGGGTGCGCTTCGTGTCATGATGGCGAGGGTGTTTTTATTTTTAAAATGAACAAAAATCAACAGCTGTCTTATGTTGGGTACATCACTGGCATCTATGAGGATCCGCAAGGCAACAAGACGCTAAATAAGCCAAAAATTTTTTATAAGGGTGGCATATTTTTCGATGCGAATGTTGACCTGGAAGACAAGGGGATTGGAGCGCATGCGGATTCTCCGGATATCAGCTTGGCTCTTCGGGAAGTGAACGAAAAGTTTGTTGTTGATTTTGACCGGACGTGGAGCTTGGGAGAAAAAAATTATAAAGACAATATGGAAGCATTAAGAAAATCACCCCCTATTATGGGCGAGGTGGATATGGAGCAGCGCAGGCCAGCAATCGGACTGCTAAGCAATGCTGTATTGGCTGCTTATTGCGGCAAGAAGGAAGCGGTTAGGGAATTGCTGGCAATAGCTAAAAATAAATACCCCGGGCTTTATCAAAGCATTTTAGATAATTTGGCAAAAGTAAGCCCCGGCCATATTTCCAGACATTATGAAATTGAATGGTGTGAGCCGCTAAAGGCAAATCGCGAGTAGTGGTGCATGGTTTTTTGATTTTATGTTTTGAATAGGCGCGAGCGGCAAAGGCCTCAACTAAGAGGGCGGGGATGGTGAAGCTGCTATTTTTGCTGGGGCTTGCAATCAACATGAGGGCTGACGCTCAATTCTGCCGCCCCAGCAAACCTAATATCGACTACAATTCATATGGGGTGGTTTTCGATTGCACTTCTAACGATCAAAAATACAGGCTCATTCAAGTTCAGAATGCGGAATCAGAAGCAGGCGTTGATAATCCCGGCTACCAGACCACCGCTATAGCGCTCATCCCTGCTGCGATTCAAACCGACATAAGGGCATTTGTGAATGCGCCAGGCCACGCACTGCTCACGCAGTTAGTGATTGATCGAGCTTATTGGACCAAAGATTCGCGTTATTGTGTCTTTTCGACCTATCATGCGAATGGGCATAGCCCTTGGCACAACCCGACATTCGTCTTGGATGCGCTTAAAAACAATCTGTTCGATGTTGAGGAATCAGCCGGAACCATTGTGGCTCCGGAGTTTGAGGTGATGGATGATAAGCTCCTCAAAGTATTTGTTGGTTTAAAGAACGATACAGGGATTGATTTTGAAAATCCGACCGCGAAGAACGTCGGCATAGAGGCTGTTTTAGCGCAGAAGCCGATTCAAACTGCTGCTCCTGAGGAGTTGCATCAAATTGATGTTGCCGCAGTCAGCATGGACCATCATCAGCTCGAAGATGAGAAAGTCTATGTCCTCACCCAGGCGCTCGATGGCATTGATGGGCGCCTCATCTTGCTGCGCGATCCAGCGCTTCGACGGGATTCAAGCGGTTTGGTGTCTCTATCTCCGACTGGTGAGAGCTTGCGGGATAGCAAAGACAGCGGTTATATTCCCAATGCCACCTTGGAAATGCAAGATGCATCGGGGAACACTCGTTTGATCTTGTCTTTGAAGGCTCCTTGGGCCGAACTCACCAAGGAGCCGAGCTTGACTGGGCTAGCACGCCCGACCTTCTCTTTGATGGTGGATTTCTCTGCTGGTTTTGGGTCTTACTCTGGACCGACCACATCTTTTTTTGAAGTGGTCAATGGGCAGGTTAAATTCTACAAAGTCAAAGTTGGCGATGCGCCTGAAACCAAGATAAGCTTGATGAGCTCAATCAAGAATGATTGGGAACCAGTGGCAAGGCCAGGCGGCGGGTCGGATCTGCTTGAAGTTTCCTGCCGGCCAAACATGGATGATACGCATCCCGATCGATTTTCAATAACTTACAAGCGATATCATTTTGATGGTAGTAAATGGGCCTTGTTTTCAAAAGAGGCTGATGGATTTTGGGAAAATGAGGGTGAGTTCCCAGGGCGTCAATTGTTTCCGTGACAGCTAAAGTCGGGGTAATGCAAGAGCGAAACATCGACCATGGAGGCCAGCAATGAAGCTGAGAGAGAAGCGGTGGCTGGATGAGCGCATCAAGGAATGGGCCGTTAACAAGCTGATTGAGCCTAAGCAGGCACGGGCTCTTCAAGCGTATGAAGCTGCGCGGCTTTCAATGCTTGGCGCCAATGCTTTTGTCATTTTGGCGACCCTAGGCGGCATCTGCGTTGCTTTGGGTGTGATACTCCTGGTCAGCTATAATTGGGACCTCATCCCCAAGGAATTAAAGATTGCCAATTTTTTGCTGCTGTTGATCGGTGCTGGCGAAGTCAGCATCCGCCTTGTCAAGCGTCCGGGCGCAGCTGCCACTGGGGTGGGCATCTTATGGTTGATGCTGCCCTTAGCGGGCATAGGGCTCTATGGGCAGGTATTCCAACTTTCAGGAGATTCCTTCAAACCTTTGTTGGTCTGGCTGCTGCTTTCGGCCTTGCCTGTCTGGCTTATGGGAAATTCATCCGTAGTTTTGCTGCATACGATAGGAATTGTGGCTGCATTGTTCGTTGGCATCTTTGATCCTAACAGCATGATCACGCTCAGCAACCACCGCCAATGGTGGTGGCATGAGGGCTGGGATGGGGGCTCTAAAGCTTTTGTCGCAGGTTGGGGCCCGGCATTATTGATCATTGCTGGCATGTGGGCATTTGCATTTTGGCAAGCTCGGCGTTTCCTTGGTCCCTACAGCCGCCAAGCCTTGATACTAGCCTTGCTTGTTTTCTTATGGGTACCTGCCTTTGATTGGACCGTTTTAGGCGCAGGGTCATTGACCGCTTGGGTGCTTCCGGGTGCCTTGGCTGCCTTATGGTGGGGCCTGCAAACTCGGCTTTTGCCAGCTGAAAATCAAGGTTTGGGGTGGGGCGTGTTATTTAGCTCGGCCGCTTTGTACTGGATAACCTTTGTCTGGCACGAACCGGTGTTTTGGCAGTTTAGTAATTCATGGCCGGGTTTGGCCTATGTAGCTTTGGTTGGTGTGGCTGGTATTCTTGGAGCTTTGGATCTTCCGGAGGCGTTGACCAGCCAGGGAACTAGATCCTTGTGGTTTTTGAAGGCCCTAATTTTGATGCCTTTGGCTCTGGGGTTGCTGCTCATGGCCGGATTGCATCACCAGGTGGTGGGTTTAGTCGCAAATTTCAGCCTTTTGGGCCTCGCTTTTTACCTGGGTTGGCTAGGCTTGCGCAAAGGGCAGGCCAAGCTCATCAACTGGGCTGCGGCCCTTGTTGGCTTGCTGGTAGTGACCAGGTTCATAGACACATTCGGCGGCTTGCTGCGCAGTGGGGTGGCCTTTATCATCACCGGTTTGCTCTTCATAGCCCTGGCTTGGGGATTCCAGGCTGGGCGCAAGCGCTTGATAGCGATGGCGAAGGGAGGTGCGCGATGAAGGCGTGGCTGCGCAGCATGCTGGCCTGCCAGCTGCTGTTCTTTGCAGGCTGGGCAGGCCTAGAGGAATGGCGGCATTACCATAGCGCGAGCCTGCTCTTGGAGACCGAAGGCTATGATCCTCGGGATCTGATATCTGGCCATTATCTGCAATTGCATTATCCCATCAGCCATGTTGAAAAGCTCCAGGGCTTTCCAACACCCTCGCCAGAGCGGCCCTTGGAGCTGTGGGTGCGGATGGAGCCTGCAGGCTCAGTGCGGTCAGGCATGCGGAGCTACAATAGCTATCGGGCGGTGGAGGTGCGGCTTTCTGCCCCGGGTGAAGGGGCAGCCCCTTGGGCCAAGGCCCATTGGAGCCCGGGTGTCGGCGCAATCTATGGGATCGAACGCTACTATTTTAGCGAAGCCCGAGTGGGTGAGATGGAAGGACTGCGCAGCGGGCATGTTTGGGTTGAAGCAGACTTGTCGACGGATGGTCAGCTGAGGATAGTCGGCTTGGTGAAACCATGAAGGCCCAATTGCCCAAGGCTGGGTGCCCTTCCTGTGGCCATCCCAACCCCAAAGCGGCAAAGTTTTGCGGAGCCTGCGGGCAGCAGCTGTTTAAATCGGATGGCACAAGAATGATCAAGCTAGTGACACTCACCACCTTCGCTAACCCCATTGATGCTCATCTTGCCCGGACCAAGCTCGAATCCGAAGGCATTGAATCGGCGGTTTTTAATGAGAACCCCAATTCATGGGGTGGGGCCGGTCTTATTGCCGGTGGCTGGGTGAAATTAAAGGTGGATGCTTCAAAGGTTGATGAAGCTTTGAAAGCCTTAAAGCTTTGATTCGTTAGAGCCGCCAGCGCTTATCAAAACTGCTAATGCTTTATGGGAGGGGGATGTGAAGAACTTATTGGCTAAATTATTGCTGGCTTGCCTTCTTACCCCCTCTTGCCAGTGCTTTGCTTTGGAGCCAGCCCCAGAACCTACTCCGGAAATCGTTGATCCCACGAAGTTAAAACTCCCTGACGGCCTATTGGAAAAGTATTTAAACTACCCAGCCGTTGGCGAGGATGAAAGCAAACCTGATAATTGGAAACTGATCGATGCTTATCTAGCTGACCTGGAGGGCGTGTCGCAGCGCCAACTTGTTGTGACCGCCCGTGGGTATCACGGGGATTGGCCTTCCATCGCCGGTGTCTTTGTCTTCGATAAATACAAACCAAATGATGGGTGGAGGTTGATCGGATTCAAATCAAGCGGCGAGTATTCTTCTGTGGATTTTATGAATCTCGATGGCCGACCTGGTTTGGAAATTATCTTGAATGGTGGGATCGGTAATCATGGTAAGTATTTTCAAATCCTTGCCGTCAGAAAATCCACGCTGGTCTCATTATGTGATTTTGAAGGCTATGGCTGGGGTGAGAGAGTTGCGGTAATTGGTGGCAAACCACGGGTCATAAATTATCGCCAAGAGCTCCCGGACGCCTGCGAAGGGTGCCAAAGCTATTACCCTGACATTGCCGATTTCAACGGCAATTCTTTCGTGGCTAAGAATGATGATTTCGTCGAATGTCTGAGCAAGGACGGTTGGGAAAAGGGCAAGGAGTCAGAGATTGCAGACTGCTTTTTGTCCGTCCTCCACAACAGGCCGAACCTATTTGGCGCGCTCGTCCAAGCAGAGTATTTCACTCGTAAAGCTGGACGCACTGAAGAAGCTGATCGCCTGGTGGAAAGGATAAAGGCTTTGAAATCCGAAGATCTTACCTATCCAGGCGAACCCGCCCCAGGCCATGAAAATAAGCTCAAGTATCTGCGGGAGAAAGGTTGGATGAAGTAATCGGATTAAAATTCGCTTAATAATGATTCTTGTTTGAAAGAGACCCATTGAGCTTATGCGCTCGATATTTTCACTGGCAAAGAAGATGAGTCTTTAACAACCCCAGGAGCTCAAATGCGAGCGACCCACCTAGCCATGGCCCTGCTCTTGCTAGGCCTGCCAGGCGCAGCGCTGTGCGCCGATGCGGCGCCAGCCATAAAGTTGCCGGCTGGCGTGCCGGAGGGCTATGTGGTCACGCCCTTTGGCTATTTTCACCAGTCTTGCGTGCGGCACCTGGCCAAGGGCGAGCGCCTGATGCCGGGCGGGCATGCCATACGGCGCGTGGATGGCAGCTTGGAGAGCGTGCCAGACTGCGCCTATCCCCATTACACGGCCAAGGGCGAGGTGGTGGCGCAGGGCTTCACCAGCACGGCCAGCGCGGGCGGGCTCAGGCCCGCTGCAGCTGGGGAGCAGCCCACGGGCATCGTGCATGCCTGGATAGAGGACGCCTACACATCCGCAACTTCCTATGGCGAGCTGACCGCTTCTTGGGTGGTGCCGCCCAGCCCCACCTCGCAGGATGGCCAGACCGTCTATTTCTTTCCCGGCTTTGAGGGCAGCGGCGGGCCGCTCACCATCCTGCAGCCCGTGCTGGGCTGGAACGCCGATTTTCAGAACACCTGGTCCATCGCCAGCTGGAACTGCTGCCCCAGCTCAACGGCGGTTGAGAGCACTGCAGAGCACGCCAGCCCGGGCGATGCCATCATGGGCGTTGTGCAGAGCACCTGCCCAGGGTCTTCCTACTGCCCGGACTGGAACATCATGACCACGGACCTGACCACGGGCCAGAGCGCCAATCTGTACAACACCCCGGCGGAGGGCAACACCTTCAACTGGGCCTGCGCTGCGCTCGAGGTCTACAGCGTGTCACAGTGCAGCGACTACCCGCCCAATGGCTCGCTGACCTTCAACAGCCTGGCGCTGTATGATGCCAACTATGGCCAGATCGCGGCGCCCAGCTGGTCGCATTGGTCGGTCACCTACACTCCGCAGTGCAACTATGGGGTGCAGGCGGGCGGCACCACTGCCACGCTCGATTACGCCGGCTTCACCCTGGCCAGCTCGCCTGGCAGCCTGGCCTTGATAGCGGGCGGGGCGTCCCAATGCGTCACTGTCACGGTGGCTGATGTGACCGGGTTCAGCGGCAGCGTCACCCTCTTCATCTCTGGGCTGCCCAGCGGCGTCACCGCAAACTTTGGCACAAACCCGGCCAGCGCCAGCAGCCTGCTGACCCTATCAGCCAGCAGCGGGGCCAGCCTAGGCTCTTGCTCGGTGACCATCACGGCCAGCTCGGGCAGCTTGACCGCGCTCAGCAGCCTGGCCCTGTCCGTGGCACCGCCGCCCACGCCCACCGAGACCGTGACGCCCACGCCCAGCAGCACGCCCACTGCCAGCCGCACAGCCACGCCCTCGGCCACGCCCAGCATCACCCCCACCTTCAGCGCCAGCCCCACGGCCAGCCCCAGCCCTGTCTTCCGCCAGGTCTCTGGCAAGCGCCTCTTGCTGGCGCCTGTGCCGGCCTATGGTGGCGAGGCGCTGCTGCTCTTTTGCCCCAGCCAGCCGGTATCGAGCATCTGGAGCATCTATGACATCGCGGGCCGCCTGGTGGGCAGGCAGGCCTCTGGCAGCGCCATGCCCAGCTACAGCACGGCGCATCTGGCATCCGGGGTCTATCTGGTGCGCGTGGAGGTGGTGCTCAGCGACGGCAGCCGGCAGAGCGTGCTGCAAAAGGTGGCTGTGCTGCGCTAGGCCAGCATCTCGGCCTTCACCAGCCCGCGCACAGCGTTCAATATATAAAGGGCCTGGCAATCTGCCAGGTCCTTTTTTGTGAGCACGCGCTCTGCAAGCTCGCCGCGGGCCAGCATCTCAGCGCGCAAGGTGCCGGCCAAGAGGCCGCATTCCACCGGCGGGGTGTAGAGCTTGCCGCCCAGGTCCAGCGCGATGTTGGCGCGGCAGGTCTCGGTGAGCTGGCCCAGGGTGTTGTGCAGCAGCGCGTCTTGCGCTGCGCCCTTCTGCGCCAGGGCCTGGTCGTAGACCTGGCGTTGGGTGGTCTTGTGGTAGAGAAAGGGGTCGGCGGGGTCCACGGGCTGCGCGGCCCAGGCCAGCCTCCACTGCGGCGGGTCTGGCCTCAGCTCAACGCGCACCCGCGCCTGGCCCTGGCTATCCATGGCCAGGCGTGCCACACGCCAGCCCTCGCCTCTTAGCGCAGCCAAAGCCGGCTCTGCTTCAGCCAGCGCCTGTCGCAGATGTCCTTCAGCAGCTCTGAAGCCCAGCATGCGGGCGCTGGCCAAGAGCCTATCCAAGTGCCGCTGCAAGAGCCAATAGCCGCTGGCTGGCTCCCAGCGCAGGCTTTCCAGCAGCTCAAAATCCTTTTCCATGGGCCGCTGGCCCAGGGCCTTGGCCTTGAGCAGGCATTCTTGCCATTCTTCCACTCCCTTGGCCGCAGCCGTCACCCCGCTGCCCACGGGGTAGTGGGCGCGGCCCTGGGCCAGGCTGAGCGTGCGGATGGCCACATTGAAGCTGGCCCTGCCATCCGGCGCCCACCAGCCCAAGCTGCCGCAATAGGCGCCGCGCGGGCCAGGCTCCAGCTGCTCGATCCAATGCATGGCCCGGGCCTTGGGCGCGCCGGTCACTGAGCCAGAAGGGAAGAGCGCGGCCAAGATCTGTGGGATGCTGGCAGAGGTCTCGCCCTGCACTGTGCTGGTCATCTGCCACAGGGTGCGGAAGGCCTCAGCCTCGAAGAGCTGGCTCACGGCCACGCTGCCCGTGCCGCAGATCTTGCCCAGATCGCTGCGCAGCAGGTCCACGATCATCACGTTCTCGGCGCGCTCCTTCTCGCTGGCCAAGAGCTCGCTGCGCAGGGCCTGGTCTTGCGCAGGCCACAGGCCGCGGGGCCGCGTGCCCTTCATGGGCCGCACCGTCAGCTGTCGGCCAGACTTCTCAAACAGCAATTCTGGCGAGAGCGAGAGCACTTGGCCAGCGCCCCAATCCAAATAAGCGGCGTGGTCGCAGGGCTGTGCCAGCCAGAGCTGCTGCCACAGGGCTTCCGCATCCTGGCCCGGCCATTCGCCATTCAGGGGGAAGGTGAGGTTGAGCTGGTAGCATTCGCCGGCCGCGATGGCCTCTTGCACCTGGGCAAAGGCGGCCAGGTATTCGGCCTGCTGCCAGCGCGGCGCAAGCTGGGGCAGCGCGTTGATTGCGGCAGGCAAGGGCAGGGCAGCGTTGACCGGCGCCTTGAACAGGCCGAACCAGGCCAAGGGCAGGCCTGGCCCCGGCTCATGGGCGCTCAGGCTGGGGTCAAAGGCTGGCGCAGACTCATAGGCCAGAAAGCCGGCAGCCCACAGGCCCTGGCCCACGCCAGCCTCGGCCGCGGCCAGCGCCGGGCCCACCTCGGCCAGCGTGCGGGCCTGGTGTACCTGCAGGGGGGCCTCAAAGCGCAGGTGCTGGCCTTGGGACAAGAAGCAGATCTTGGGGGGCATGGCTCTCCTGGGTTGAGCGCCATTCTGCATGGCTTGGGCCCGGCTTTCCACTAGCAAAAAGCATTGGACAAATCATGCTGGATTTGGAATACTCTGCCACCGCACGGTGGGCATAGCTCAGTTGGTTAGAGCACCAGATTGTGGATCTGGGGGTCGCGGGTTCAAATCCCGTTGCCCACCCCATTTTTAAGAGCCCTCCAGCTCGCTTGAGTCGGAGGGCTCGATGTTTTAGAATGTCGGCGCAGGCGTCTGTAGCTCAGCTGGATAGAGCACTTCCCTCCGAAGGAAGGGGTCGGCCGTTCGAATCGGCCCAGACGCACCATCTTTAAGCATCCTTCTTTGGGATGCTTTTCTGCTTGTTCGGCCCGATGCATCAACGAAGGAAGGCCGGGGCCGCTTCATCTATGTCTGCGCCGCTGAAGCGGCACAGAGCGATGGCCCCGGCATTCGGCTCGCTGGCCTGATGCCAGCGGCCTCGGGTCGGCCGTTCGAATCGGCCCAGACGCACCATATTATGGGCACCCTCAAGGGTGCGGCATGGCCCAAAGGGCATCCCAGGCAGGATGCCCTTTGCTTTTTGGGCCCTCGCCGAGCCGCTGCAGGGATTAACGAAGCTTTAAGCTGCGCGCTCGCGCCTGTGGTAAGATGCCTGCAGGTCGCATGGCAGAAGAGCCATCCTTGAGCCAAGAGGTTCCCATGGTCCACAGCGAGAGCGCATGGCTAGAGAAGCGCCGGTTCCAGCGCGTGGAAGCGGCTCTGAGCGTGACCTATGTGAGCGTGGACCAGGAGCAGGCCCGCGGCTTGAAAGAGGGGGCGGAGTACAAGGACACCCGGTTGGAGGACATCGTCGGCACCTACCTGAGCTCGCCCGTCATGTCTGCCATGACCCAAGACATCAGCGAGGGCGGGCTGTGCCTGGTGGCCGCCCAGGCCCTGCCTATCGGCAGCCATGTGCTGGTGGACATCCAGCTGGCCAGGGCTGGCGAGAGCCTGCGGGCCCTGGCCATGGTCTTGCGCAGCGAGGAGGGCGCATCCAGCGATGGCGCTGGCGGCAGCTGCCGCATGGGCTTGAAGCTGATCGCCCTGCAGAAGCAGGGCTTGCAGCGCATGCAAGAGCTCATCTTGAAGCGGGCCAGAGAACGGCAGGGCCCGGGGCCGCAGCGGGGATGAGAAAACGGCCTAAAGACAAAGCCTTTCCAGCTTATGGCTTGGAAAGGCTTTTTTATGCTTCCGCCCAGCGAAATAGCATTTAGGATTGACAAGCACAGCTAGAACCTTTAATCTTCCGACCTTGAATGGTCAAGTGGGCGCTCTACGAGATTTTACGCGCCTGTGGACTGTTCAGATTGCCCACCCTAAATACCCATCTGGAGGTTCCTCAATGATCGCCAAGATCAAGCAGACCCTGAAGAAGTGGCAGGGCCGGGACCGGGTGACAACCCTCTCCCTGCTGGCCACCCTCTTCGGCGTGGCCTTCTTCTGGCACCCCACCATCGGCCATGCCGCTGGTGAAGCCGTTGCTGTCAGCCCGGCCGCCCAGGCTGTCACTGCCGCAGCCGCCCCGGTGACCGAGAAGGCTTTCGAGTTCTTCGAGTTCCTGGGCTACAATCCCATCGAGAAGTTCGGCCTGCTGGTCGTCCTGGGCATCGCCTTCGTGGGCCTGCTCTACGCTTGGATGCTCATCATCCAGGTGGGCAAGACGGACCGCGGCACCAAGAAGATGCAGGAGATCGCCGCCGCCGTGCGCGAGGGCGCCCTGGCCTACCTGAAGGCCCAGACCGGCAAGATCGTCTGGTTCGTCATCGGCATCTTCGTCATCCTGCTGGTCACCTACCAGGGCAGCGAGCCGGCCTTCAAGTATGGCCGCGCCTGCGCCTTCTTGATCGGCGCCGTCTTCAGCTGGGCCACCGGCTTTGTGGGCATGTACTTCGCCACTGACGGCAACCTGCGCGTCGCGGCGGCCGCCCGCCACAGCTACGGCGACGCCCTGCAGGTGGGATACCGCACTGGCACCATCACCGGCATGCTCTTGGACAGCCTGGGCCTGCTGGGCGGCACCACCATCTTCCTGCTCTACGGCGTCAAGAGCTATGAGGCCCTGCTGGGCTTCGGCTTTGGCGGCACCCTGCTGGCCCTGTTCATGCGCGTGGGCGGCGGCATCTACACCAAGGCGGCCGACGTGGGCGCCGACCTGGTGGGCAAGATCGAGAAGAACATCCCTGAGGACGACCCCCGCAACGCGGCCACCATCGCCGACAACGTGGGCGACAACGTGGGCGACTGCGCCGGCATGGCTGCCGACGTGTTCGAGAGCTACGAGGTCACCATCGTGGCGGCCATGATCCTGGGCCTGGCCTCCTTCGGCCACATCGGCGTGATCTTCCCGCTGCTGGTCCGCGGCGTGGGCGTGCTGGGCTCCATCATCAGCACCTACACCGTCAAGGCCGACGCCAACAGCACCAGCGACTCGGCGCTGCACAGCGTGCACAACGGGTTCTGGATCGGCTCGCTCATCAGCATTATCGGCATCCTTGGCCTGAGCTTCACTTACATGAAGTTTTCGGCTCAGTACTTGGCCGAGAATCCGGGAGCAGCGTTTGGCTTCCCCAACTTCGCTCTCCATGCCAATGCGGTGCAGGGCTATTGGTTCAACTTTGGCTTCGCCGGCATCGACTGGCGCCCGGCCCTGACCTGCATCATCGGCATCGTGCTGGCCATCACGCTCAACAAGCTGACCAGCTACTACACCCACACCACGCACGCCCCCGTGCGCGAGCTGGCCAAGAGCTGCCAGACTGGCCATGCCACCAACATCATCAGCGGCCTGGCCATCGGCTATGAGAGCTCGGTCGCCGCCATCATCGTCATCGTCATCGCCCTGGTGCTGTCGGTGCTCACCTACTGGGGCACGCCCCCGGTTTTCGTGGCCTACGGCGTCGCCATGGCTGGCATCGGCATGCTGACCCTGACCGGCAACACCATCTCCATGGACACCTTCGGCCCCATCGCCGACAACGCCAACGGCATCGGCGAGATGGGCTATGACAAGAAGGAGATGGGCGAGGCCAACTACAAGCGCGCCCGCCAGATCTTGGCGGACCTGGACGCGGTGGGCAACACCACCAAGGCCGAGACCAAGGGCATCGCCATCGGCTCGGCGGTCATCGCCGCCGTGTCGCTGTTCTCCAGCTTCATCGCCGTCATCGCGGTGGGCAGCGAGGACAAGATCATGTCGATGACCGAGATCCAGTACAAGAGCATCGCCGGCATGATGAATGTGGCGGACCCGCTGGTGCTGGTGGGCTTCCTGATCGGCGGCGCAGTGCCCTTCCTGTTCAGCAGCATGCTGCTCAGGGCCGTGGGCCGCGCGGCCTTCAACATCGTCAATGAGTGCCGCCTGCAGTTCCAGGACAAGGAGATCTGGGCCGGCACCAAGAAGCCCGACTACGGCCGCGTGGTGAGCCTGTGCACCATCGCCGCGCAGACCGAGCTGGTCGGCCCCGCCATCCTGGCGGTTTCGGCCCCGCTGGTGGTCGGCTTCCTGCTGGGCCCCTACGCCCTGGGCGGCTTCCTGGCTGGCATGATCCTGACGGGCCAGCTGCTGGCGGTCTTCATGGCCAATGCCGGCGGCGCCTGGGACAATGCCAAGAAGTTCATCGAGGACGGCAACTACGGCGGCAAGGGCAGCGAGAGCCACAAGGCCGCCATCACCGGCGACACCGTGGGCGACCCGCTCAAGGACACCGCTGGCCCGGCCCTCAACCCCCTGCTGAAGGTCATGAACATGGTGGCCCTGCTGGGCTTGGGCGTGGTGCTCAAGTACAACGTGGCCGGCATCAACCCCCTGGCCGACCGCAGCACTGGCGTCATCACCAACACGGCGACTGTTCCGGCTGTGGGCGTGCTGATCGCCATCATCCTCATCGTCGCCATCGCCTGGGCTGTGAACCGCAGCCATGCTGAGAACCCCAGCATCGACGCCAAGTAAGCAAGAGCCTCTGAAAGCAGAAAAGCCCGCCTCGAAAGAGGCGGGCTTTTCTTTTGCGGCTGAATGCTGGGCTCAGTCCTTCAGGTTCTTGGCCACGAAGTCCCAGTTGAGGATGCTCCACCAGCTCTCCACGTACTTGGCGCGGGCGTTGCGGTAGTCGATGTAGTAGGCGTGCTCCCACACGTCGCAGGTGAGCAGGGGCTTCAGGCCGGCGGTGCTGGGCACCGCGGCGTTGCTGGTGCTCTCGAGCGAGAGCTTGCCCTCCTTGCTCAGCACCAGCCAGGCCCAGCCTGAGCCGAAGGTGCCCACGGCCTTGGCCGAGAACTCCTCCTTGAACTTCTCGAAGCTGCCAAAGGCCGCGTCCAGCTTGGCCTTCAGCTCGCCCTGGGGCGCGCTGCCGCCGGGCTTCATGCAGTTCCAGTAGAAGGTGTGGTTCCAGAGCTGGGCCGCGTTGTTGAAGACCGGGCCCTGGGCCTTGAGGATGATGTCCTCCAGGCTGAGCTCGGCGAAGGGCGTGCCGGGGATGAGCTTGTTCAGGTTGTCCACATAGGCCTTGTGGTGCTTGCCGTAGTGGTAGTCGACGGTCTCGGCCGAGATGACAGGGGCGAGGGCGTCCTTGGCATAGGGCAGGGCGGGCAGTTCATGGACCATGGTCTCTCCAGAGGGGGGGGTTCTGTCTCAAAAGGCGCTACTCACCATTATACGCCAGAAGGGCGGCTTGCGTTTGCGACTTTGCGCCAAGGGCCGCTTTGGCCCTTTTAGGCCGCGCCCGCTTCCCGTATAATCAATGGATCTTTCTGGTGGAGCAGCGCGTGGAAAAAGCACCCAAGCCCATCCCTGGCAAGCCCCAGCCCCCCCTGCGCGCGGGCGCGTCCCGCCGCGTGGAGGCCCCAGCGCCCGCTGCCCCCGCGGCGCCGGCCCAGGCCGTGGCCCCCATCCCCTCGCTGCCCGGGCTGGCCCTTGGCGGGGCATCCCCGGCGCCCTCTGGCGGGCGCGCGCTGCCGCTGGGCCGCAGCAGCTTCTTTGACGCCTTTCAGCGCATGCTCGAGTTCCTTCAGCACCCCTCAGAGGCCACGCGGGAGGCCTTCTACGGCATGCTGCTGGAGCAGTCGCTGGCGGCCATGGGCTGCCGCCGCGGCGTGCTCTACCTGTGGCGCAAGGAGGGCGGCGGCCTGGTGCGCGCAGTGGGCGAGCCCGACCCTGAGATGGAGAAGCTCTGCCGCGAGGCGGCCCTCACCCTGGAGCCCCGGCCCGAGGACCCTGACAGCAGCCGCGGGCCCTGGCACCTGGCCATGCCGCTGGAGTACGAGGGCCAGCTGGAGGGCGTGCTCTACACCGCGCGCGGCGAGCGCGAGAGCACGCCGCCGGCCGACTTCAAGCGCACCCTGAGCGTGGCCAAGGGCCTGGCCGCAGTGCTGGCGGCCAGCTCGGCGCTGGCCAGCCGCGAGGAGGTGCTGCTCAAGCTCAAGGCCCTCACCCAGGCCAGCGCGGCCATCAACAGCAACCGCGAGCTGCGGCCCCTGCTGCAGCAGATCATGCAGGAGGCGCAGGCCATGATGCGGGCCGAGGCCAGCTCGGTGTTCCTCATCGATGAGAAGAGCGGCGACCTGGTGATGACCGTGGCCCATGGCCCCAAGGGCGAGCAGGCCAGCGCCGTGCGGCTCAAGATGGGCGAGGGCATCGCCGGCTGGGTGGCCGAGCACGGCGAGCCGCTGCTGGTGCCCGATGCGGGCAGCGACCCGCGCTTCGCCGGCCGGGTGGACGCCTTCAGCCAGTTCCGCACCCGCGACATCATCTGCGTGCCGCTCAAGGTGCACGGCCGCGTGCTGGGCGTGGTGCAGGTGCTCAACCACATGGGCGGCGAGAGCTTCCGCACCAGCGAGGTCGAGGTGCTGCAGTCGCTGGCCAGCATGGCGGCGGTGGCCATCGACAATGCCACCCTCTACAATGACCTTGAGTCCTGGGCCCAGCGCCTGAACCGCGAGCTGGTGGACGCCAACGCCGAGCTGGAGCAGTCGAAGACCCGCATGGAATCCATCCTCTTCGCCATGGAGGATGCGGTGGTGGCCACCGACCTGGAGGGCCGCGCCACCCTGGTCAACCGGGTGGCCGAGGCCCTTTTGAGCCACGGCGGCGGCGCGGTGCTGGGCCGCCAGGCCGTCGACCTGGTGGGCCATGCCGCCTTCAGCGAGGCCTTTGAAAAGGTGCGCAGCGAGGGCAAGAGCGCCCGGCTCGAGCTCAGCTTCAGCCGCGAGGGCGAGCGCGCCTTCGCCCTGGTGGTGGCCCCCATCAAGGACCTGCTGGGCGCCACCACCGGCACGGTCACCGTGCTGCGCGACATCACCGACATCCGCGAGCTGGACAGGATGAAGACCGAGTTCCTCAACACGGTGAGCCACGAGCTGCGCACGCCCATGACCAGCATCCGCGCCTTCAGCGAGCTCATCGCCAGCCGCAGCGGCGACCCAGCCAAGATGGGCCAGTGGGCCAGCATCATCAATGAGGAGACCGAGCGCCTGGGCAGGCTCATCGACGACCTGCTGGATGTCTCGCGCTTTGAGGCCGGAAAGAAGATGCGCATCAACCGCGCCCAAGTGGCGCTGGGCGAGCTGGCCGCCCGCGCGCTCGAGCTCTACCGCAGCCTCTCAGAGAAGCACCCCTTTGTCGCCAAGGTGCAGACCCGCCACCTGACCGCCCTGCTCGACCGCGACCGGGTCAACCAGGTGATCAGCAACCTGGTGACCAACGCCATCAAGTACTCCCCGGCCGGCGGGGAGGTCTCCCTGGTCTTCAGCGACAGCGCCGACCCGGGCCGCGTGCGCATCGCAGTGAATGACCATGGCCTGGGCCTCTCCGAGAAGGACCGCCAGCACCTCTTCGAGCGCTTCTACCGGGTGGAGTCGAGCTACACCCAGAACATCCGCGGCACTGGGCTGGGCCTGGCCATCGTCAAGCACATCGTCGAGCAGCATGGCGGCGAGATAGGCGTGGAGAGCGAGCTGGGGCAGGGCAGCACCTTCTGGCTCGAGCTGCCCGTGGCGGGCGAGGCGCCGGCGTGACGGCCCCCGCGCCGCGCTGGATGGCCTGGCTGCCCGCGCCCCTTAGGCGGCGCCTGGAGGGCCGCGAGGGCCTGCAGCGCTTCGCCGCCAACTCGGGCTGGCTGGTGCTCGACAAGGTGCTGCGCCTGGGCCTGGCCCTGGCGGTGGGCGTTTGGGTGGCCCGCTACCTGGGGCCCCTGGGCTATGGCACGCTCAATTACGCCCTGGCCCTGGTGGGCCTCTTCGGCTCATTCACCAGCCTGGGGCTGGACACCATCGTGGTGCGCGAGCTGGTGGCCGAGCCCGGGCGGCGGGATGAGGTGATGGGCAGCGCCCTGGCCCTGCGGGCTTTGTCGGCCCTGCTCGCCACCGCGCTGGTGCTGGCCTACATCCTCATCTTCTCCGGGCAGCAGGGCGCGGCCCTGGCGGTCTCGCTGGTGATGGCCAGCACGCTCTTTTGGCAGCCCTGGGACCTGCTGGACGTCAGCTTTCAGGCCCGCATGCGCTCGCGCCAGCCGGTGCTGATGCGCAACCTGGCGGGCATCGCCGGGGCGCTGCTCCGCGGCGGCCTGGTGCTGGCGCATGCGCCGGTGTGGGCCTTTGCCGCCGCGGCGGTTTCCGAGACCGCGCTGGCCGCGGCCCTGGTGCTTGCGGCCTACGCCAAGGACGGCGGCCGGCCCCTGGCTTGGCGGCCCGACCTGGGCCGCATGCGCCGGCTGCTGAAGGACAGCTGGCCCATGATGCTGGCGGCGATGGCCATCATGGTCTACATGCGCATCGACCAGGTGATGCTCAAGTCCATGGTGGGCGACGCAGCGGTGGGCGTGTATGCGGCGGCCCTCAAGGTCTCTGAGGCCTGGTACTTCATCCCCATGGCGCTGACCGCCTCGGCCTTCCCCTCGCAGGTGAGGGCCAGGGAGCGCGGGGCGGCCTTCATCGGGGCCCGCCTGCGCAAGTCCTTCAACCTGATGGCGATGCTCGGCTATGCCGTGGCCCTGCCGCTGTCGCTCTTGGCCCGGCCGCTGGTGGGCCTGCTCTACGGCCCGGGCTTTGCCGAGGCCGGCCCCATCCTGGCGGTGCATGTGTGGGCCGGGCTCTTCCTCTGCATCGGCCTCTCGCGGGACTACTGGCTGGTGGGCGAGAAGCGCACCGAGCTGGCCCTGATGAGCACCCTGCTGGGCGCGGCCGTGAACGTGGGGCTCAACCTCTGGCTCATCCCGCGCTATGGCGGCCTGGGCGCGGCCTGGGCCACGGTGGCGGCCCAGGCCTTCTATGCCCTGGGCTTTGACCTGATGCACCCCCTGCTGCGCCCGGTCTTTGTCATGCAGTCCCGCGCCCTGCTGCTGGCGGGCCTCTGGGGCCGCGCTGAAGAGGCAAAGCCATGAGCCTGCTGAGCACGGACCAGGCCATCCTCAGGCTGCGGCAAGACCCGGCCTGGCAGGCCTGCCTGCGCGACGCCTACCTGGATGAGGACCTGCCCGCAGCGGCCCGGCGCTTCGCCGCCTCCGGCGAGTTCGCAGAGTCCCTGCGCCTGCTGGGCCCTCGCGTGGCGGGCGCCAGCGTGCTTGACCTGGGCGCTGGCACGGGCATCGCCTCCTTCGCCTTCGCCAGGGCCGGGGCCGCCCGGGTGGTGGCCCTTGAGCCGGACCCCAGCCCGCTGGTGGGCCGGGGCGCGCTGGCGCCCCTGGTGGCGGGCCTGGCCGTGGAGGCCATGGCTGGCGCGGGCGAGGGCATCCCCCTGCCCGATGCCAGCATGGATGTGGTCTATGCCCGCCAGGTGCTGCACCACATCCCCGACCTTGGCCCGGCGCTGAAGGAATGCGCGCGCGTGCTCAAGCCGGGAGGCCTCTTGCTCGCCTGCCGCGAGCACGTGGTGGACAGCCCCGAGCAGCTCGCGCAGTTCTTGGCCAGCCACCCGGTGCATGCGCTCGCGGGTGGCGAGGGCGCCCATGGCCTGAAGGCCTACCAGCAGGCCATCACCCGCCAGGGCCTCAAGCTCATGGCCACGCTGGGGCCCTGGGATAGCGTGATCAACGCCTTCCCCGGCTTCTTGAGCCAGCAGGCCCTGCTGGATTACCCTGCCCAGCGCCTGCGGGCGCGCCTGGGCCCGCTGGGCGGCCTCTTGGGCCGCAGCGCCTGGGCTTGCGGCCTGGTCAGGCGTCATCTGGACCAGCCCCTGCCGGGCAGGCTCTACACCTTCTTGGCGTCAAAGCCGGCTTAGACGCTCGCTTCGGCGCCCTGCCATCGCCACTCACAAGGAGCCCATGAGAAACAGGCTGTTCGCCCTCATCCTGCTGGCATCGTGCCTGCCCCTGGCCCTGCCCGCAGCCCCCGAGCCCCAGGCCCTGAGCCCGGCGGCCGAGGCGCTGCTGCCGGTGCTCTGCTTCCACCGCTTCGGCCCTGAGAAGAAGGGCGATGACTACCAGATCTCGGCCAGCCACCTGGACCGCATGCTGCGCTGGCTCAAGGAGCACGGCTACCAGAGCGTCAGCATGGCGGATGCGCTGGGGGGCTTCACCAACACGGCCAAGCCGGTGATCATCAGCATCGACGATGGCTTTGAGAGCGGCTGGACCGTGGCCGGCCCCATCTTCAAGCGCTGGGGCTTCAAGGCGGCCTACTTCCTCCACCCCAAGCTCATCGGCAAGCACGGGCGCATCAACTGGAGCCAGGTGCATGCCATGGAGGCCGAGGGCTTTGAGGTGGGCTGCCACAGCCAGTGGCACAGCAACCTGGCCAAGCGCGAGCCGGGCGAGACCGCCAAGCAGTACGCCGCCCGCCTGCAGGATGAGGTGGTGGACTGCAAGAAGCTCCTGGAGGCCGACCTCAAGCACCCGGTCATCGCCTACGCCTACCCCTATGGGGCCTGGAACCCGCGCGTCGAGCAGGCGGTGCGCGACGCCGGCTACAAGCTGGCCTTCACGGCCACCAAGGGCGTGGTGCGGGCGGGCGACCCTCCCCTGCAGCTGAAGCGCCTGCTGCAGATAGGCTACGTGGGCCCCAAGGCCTTTGAGCGCGCCATCACCCTCAGGCCCTCGGGCCTGCGCTTGGCCGGGCTGGCCGACGGCGCGCTGATCAAGCCCGGGGCGCCGCTCTCGCTCACCCTCACCCCCGAAGCCGGCTGGCCTCGCCACATCCGCGCCTGGATAGACCGGGAGCCCTTGGACCTGCGGCCCTCGGCCGGGGGCCTGACGGCGCAGGTGGCGGGCCCATCCAAGCAGGGCTTCCACCTGCTCAGGGTGCTGACCGGCATGCCCTCTGAGGACCGCGAGACCCAATGGCTCTTCCAGGTCTCCGCCGATGCCGAGCTCGCCAAGATCCGCTGAAACCCGAGAACAAGGAGGCAGGATGCCCGCCGCAAAGGATCGCCTGATACTGGCCCTGGACATGGACACGCGCGAGAAGGCCGAGGAATGGGTGCACCGCATGAAGATGCATGTGGGGATGTTCAAGGTGGGGCTGCAGCTCTTCACCAAGGACGGCAGCGAGCTGGTGAGGAGCATCCGCAAGCGCGGCGGCCGCATCTTCCTGGACCTCAAGTTCCATGACATCCCCAACACGGTGGCCGGGGCCTGCGCCAGCGCTTGCTCGCTGGGCGTGGACCTTGTGAATGTGCATGCCCTGGGCGGCCGGGCCATGATACGCGCCGCGGCAGCGAGCCTGCAGGAATCCAGCGCCAAGATGCGGGTGGCCAAGCCCAGGCTGCTGGCCGTCACCATCCTCACCAGCCATGACGCCAGGAGCCTCAAGCAGGACGTGGGCCTGCGCCTGGCCCCGGCCAAGGAGGTGGTGCGCCTGGCCAAGATGGCCAAGGCCGCCGGTGCCGAGGGCGTGGTCTGCAGCCCGCGCGAGATCGCCCTGGTGCGCAAGGCCTGCGGGCCCCGCTTCCTCATCGTCACCCCGGGCATCCGCTCGGCCCGCGACGAGATGGGGGACCAGAAGCGCACCCTCACGGCCGCCGAGGCCGTGGCCGCGGGCGCCGACTACATCGTGGTGGGCCGGCCCATCCTCAATGCCCCCGACCCGGCCGAGTACGCCAAGGGCCTGGTGGCCGAGATGGAAGCCTCGCTCAAGGGAGGGCGCTAGCATGGGGCGGGCGCAGGCGCTGGCCGAGATGGCCCTCAAGCTGGAAGCCTTCAAGTTCAGCCCGCAGGCCCCCTTCACCTGGGCCAGCGGCTACCGCATGCCGGTCTACAACGACAACCGCCTGCTCTTGAGCCGGCCCGAGGCGCGCCGCCTGGTGGCCGAGGGCTTCGCCGAGCTCTTGCAGGAGCGCGGCATCGCCTGCGAGGTCGTGCTGGGCGTGGCCACCAGCGGCATCCCCCATGCCGCCACCCTGGCCGACCTGCTGGGCAAGCCCCTGGCCTATGTGCGCGACAAGCCCAAGGACCACGGCCTGCGCAACCGCATCGAGGGCGTGGCCGCCGAGAGCGGCCTGGACGGCCGGCATTGCGTGGTCATCGAGGACCTGATCAGCACGGGCGGCAGCTCGGCCAAGGCCGTGGAGGCCGTGCGCGAGGCGGGCGGCAAGGCCAGCCATTGCCTGGCCATCTTCAGCTATGGCTTCCCCGAGGGCCGCGAGGCCTTCTCGAGCCTGAAGCCGCCCTGCCAGCTCCACACCCTGCTCGAGTTCCCCCTGCTCTTGGAGACGGCCCGGGCCAAGGGCGCCCTCTCGCATGAGCAGGGCGCGGCCCTGGATGCCTGGGGCAAGGACCCCTGGGGCTGGGGCGCGGCCCAAGGATTCCCCAAAATGGAGAAGGAGAAGCGATGACCCCGCTCGTGGCAGACCCCACGCTCGCCTACATCCTGCTGCTGGTGGGCCTCTACGCCCTGGCTTATGGCGCGGTGCATCCCGGCGCGGGCTCGGTGGGCCTGCTCGGCTGCGTCTGCCTGGGCCTGGCGGCCTGGGCCTTCCATAGCCTGCCCTTGAACTGGCTGGGCCTCTGCATCCTGGTGCTGGGGGCGGGCTTTGTGGTGGCCGAGGCCTTCATGTTCAGCCACGGATTCCTGGCCGTGGTGGGCTTTGCCGGCTTGCTCTGGGGCTCCTTCAACCTGTATGATGGCACTGCTGATGTCCGGGTGGCCTGGTGGGTGGTGCTCTCCACCCTGCTCTTGACCGGCGGCTTCTTCTTCTGGGCCGCCAAGCTGGCGCTCAAGAGCCTGCGGCGGCCCCGCATGCACGATGGCGAGGCCCTGGTTGGCAAGCTGGGCAAGGCCCGCAGCGCCCTGGCCCCCGAGGGCACGGTGCTGGTGGGCAGCGAGGAATGGAGCGCGGTGGCCGAGGGCGGCGCGGTGGCCGCGGGCGAGGCCGTCGAGGTGCTGGCTCAGGAAGGCAACAAGCTGAAGGTCCGGCGCAGGCTTTGACTTGAAGAGGGGGCTCTCTCATGGATCCGGTCAGCATCAACCTACCTAATCTTGAGGTGACATCGATGGGCATGTATGTGCTCCTGGGCATCCTGGCTTTCGTGGCCTTCCTCGTGCTGCGCAGCATCGTGCGCGTGGTGCCGGAATACCAGCGCCTGGTCATCTTCACCCTGGGCCGCTGCGACGGCCAGAAGGGCCCGGGCATCGTGATCGTGCTGCCCATCGTGCAGCAGGCCGTCACCGTGGACCTGCGCGAGGCCTACATCGAGGTGGCCCACCAGACCTGCATCACCAAGGACAACGCGCCCATCGGCATCGACTTTTTGCTCTACTGGAAGGTGATCGATGCCACCCTGACGGTGGTCTCGGTGCGCGACTTCTCGGGCGCAGCCCAGGGCATCGCCATGACCACCCTGCGCGCGGTGGTGGGCGACATCCCCCTGGACGATGTGCTGGCCCAGCGCGAGCGCATCAACACCATATTGCGCACCAAGCTGGATGAGGTGACCGAGCGCTGGGGCGTCAAGGTCACCAATGTGGAGATCCGCGAGATCGTGCCGCCCCGCGACGTGCAGGAGGCCATGAACAAGCAGATGACCGCCGAGCGCACCCGCCGCGCCATGGTGCTGGAGGCTGATGGCCAGAAGCAGGCCGCCATCACAGTGGCCGAGGGCCAGAAGCAGAGCGAGATCCTGAAGGCCGAGGGCGCCAAGCAGGCCGCCATCCTGGCCGCCGAGGCCACCCGCCAGAGGAGCATCCTGGAGGCCGAGGGCTATGCCCTGGCCCTCAAGCAGGTCTTTGACCAGGCCAAGGGCATCGATGACAAGACCATGGCCCTGCAGTACCTGGAGGCGCTCAAGAGCATCGGCCGCAGCGAATCGAGCAAGTGGATCATCCCGGCCGAGCTGACCGGCATGGTGCAGAGGATCGGCGCCAACCTGACCAAGTAGCAGCCAGCATAAAAAGGGCGGCCCTATTGGCCGCCCTTTTCTTTGTGGGTGGAGAATGCCCGAGCATGCGGCCGCGCCCTGCGCGGAGATCATCGCCATCGGCACCGAGCTGCTGCTGGGCACCCTGGTGGACAGCAACAGCGCTTTGCTTGGCCGCGAGCTGGCCGGCCTGGGCCTGCCGCTCTACTTCAAGCAGGTGGTGGGGGACAACCAGCAGCGGATCGCGCAGGCCCTGGAGCAGGCCCTGGCGCGCGCCGACATCGTGTTCACCTGTGGCGGCCTGGGCCCCACGGTGGACGACGTGACCCGGCCGGCCCTGGCCGCGGTCTCGGGCCGGCCGCTGGCTGAGCATCCGGCCGCGCTCAAGGCGCTCATGGCCCGCTTCGCCCGCGCTAAGCGGGCCATGCCCCCCAACAACCTGAGCCAGGCCCTGGTGCCCAAGGGCGCTCTGCCCATCCCCAACGCCCATGGCACGGCGCCTGGGCTGTGGGTGCCCTGCCTGGGCCGGCACAAGGGCAGGCTGATCGTGGCCCTGCCCGGGCCTCCCAGCGAGTTCGCGCCCCTGCTGAGCAGCCAGGTCATCCCCCGCCTGCTCAAGATATTGCCCGGCCCAGCCACCCTGGTGGCCGAGCGCCTGCTCTGCTACGGCCTGGGCGAATCAAGCTTTGACATGGCCATCCGCGACCTCTTTGAGGCCAGCCGCAACCCGGCGGTGGCCATGTATGCCCACGGCACCCACACCGAGATCCGGCTGACAGCCAGGGCAGCTAGCGCGGCCAAGGCCCGGGCCATGATGAGGCCGCTCAAGGCGGCCATACTGAAGCGACTGGAGGGAAAGTTGTTCAGCGAGACCGGCGAGCCCCTGGAATCTGTGGTGGGAGGCCTGCTCAAGCAGGCCAAGGCCAGCCTGGCGCTGGCCGAGAGCTGCACCGGCGGCCTGGTGGCCAGCCGCATCACCAGCGTGCCGGGCGCCTCGGCCTGGTTCAAGTCCGGGGTGGTGACCTATGAGAACGCGGCCAAGATACGCCTGCTGGGCGTGCCCCTCTTCGTGCTCGAGAAGTCGGGCGCGGTGAGCAAGGAATGCAGCCTGGCCATGGCCGTGGGCCTGGCCCGCACGCAGGATGCCGACTATTGCCTGGCCATCACCGGCATCGCCGGCCCGGATGGCGCGAGCGAGGGCAAGCCGGTGGGCCTGGTGCATCTGGCCCTGGCCGGCCCGCTGGGTGTTTGGCACCAGGAATACCGCTTCTTGGGCAGCGACCGCAAGGGCGTTCAGGCCCGCGCTGCCCAGGCCGCGCTCTGGCTGCTCTACTGCATGCTCATCAACAAGAAGCCCCCGGAGATCGGCGAGGACCGGGGGCAGATGGAGCCCAAAGGCTGATGGGGCAGGGCTAACTCAACATTGAGGAGAGGTCATGGGGCCAACAGATTGGCTGGATGGAATAGAGGTGACAATCTCAAATTGCGATGAGGCCGGGGTCACCCGCTACTTCAATGCCCGGGCCGCCAAGGCCTTCGCGCCCCAGGGCGGCTACGACCTGCTGGGCAGGGCCATGCAGGACTGCCACCCCGCAGGGCCGGCCCTGGAGAAATTCGAGGCCCTATTAGCCTCTCAAAAGCTCAACGCCTACACCATCGAGAAGGCCGGCCAAAAGAAGCTCATCTACCAGGTGCCGGTCTTTGAATCAGGCATCTTCAGGGGCTTCACCGAGCTCGCGCTGCCCCTGCCCGAGGGCCCTTTGCCGCACTTTGTGCGCCAGGGCTGATCAGCCGCGGCTCAGCGGGTAGCGCTGCAGGGCCTCGTGGCGCATGCCGTCCTTTAGGAATTGGCTTTGGAAGAGGATGCCCTGTTCCACGGGGAAGCTGGCGGGCCGGTCCCAGGCTTTGAGCGCCAAGCCAAAGGCCCGGGCATCAAAGCTGGGGCTCTGGCCCTTGACGCGGGCCAGGCTCAGGTGAGGGGAATAAGGCCGGTCTTCCAGCTTAAAGAGGCGGTACTGGTCCAGCACGCGCCGGCTGTCTTGGTGCAGGGCGGCCAGGCGGCCATGCGGGTCCCCGATCCCAGCCCACAGCACGCGGGGCTCATCAGGGGAAGGGAAGCAGCCCATGCCTTGCAGGCTGAGGTCAAAGCGCCGGTGGCGGTGGAAGCAGGCCCCCAGGTCATGCCGCAGGTCCTCCAGCAGCCGGGCTGGGGTGCTGCCCAAAAAGTGCAGGGTCAGGTGCCAGGTGCCGGGCCGGGTGAAGTCCAGGTCCAGGCCATGGGAATCCAAGCCTTCTTGGGCCTGCTGCAGGCTCTGCTCAAGCCCTGGCGCCAGGGGCAGGGCAAGGAAAAGGCGAAGGGTCTCTGCCATAGGGGCCTCAAGAATAAAAAAGGCGGCCGTACGGGCCGCCTTTTTTATTCTTAGCAAGGTGCTTATTGCACCAGGTCTTGGATCACGCTGCGGGCTATGGGGGCGGCCACCTCCATGCCCTTGCCCTCGTCCTCGGCCAGCACGGCGATGGCCACTTGGGGCTTGTCAGCCGGGGCGAAGCAGATGAACCAGGCGTCCAGGTCCTTCTGCTTCTTGTTGGTGCGCGCGGTGCCGGTCTTGCCCGCCACCAGCACGCCAGCCACCCTGGCCTTGCGGCCGATGCCGCGCTCGGTGGTGTCGATCATGTAGTCCTTGAGCTTGTCGGCGGTCTCCGCGCTCATCACCTGGCGGAAGAGCTGGGGCTCGTTGCTGGCGATGGCCACCCCGGCGATGTTGCGCACCTCTTTGATGAGGCGCGGGCGCATCAGGCGCCCGTGGTTGGCCACTGCCGCGGCCAGCATTGCGGCGCGCAGGGGGGTGATGCGGTAATCCTCGCCCAGGCCGCAGGCGCGCTCGGCCAGGGCGAACTGGTTGTCGGCTGGCATGGGGGCCAGGCTGGTGGCGCTGTCCACCACCAGGCGCTTGCCGCCAGGCATGTCGATCCCAAGGTCCTCCGGGGTGCCGAAGCCGAAGCGGTTGGTCCATTCATGCATCTGGTCTGCGCCCAGGGCGAAGCCCACCTTGGCCAGCGCGATGTTGCTCGAGACATCCAGGGCGTCCTTGAGGCTGCGGATCTTGCCCAGCTTCTTCCAGTCCCAGAAGGTCTGGCCATTGAGCACCAGGGGATGGTCGGCGTTGACCGGGAAGATGGCGGTCATGTCCACATGGCTCTCGAGGGCGGCAGCAGCGGTGATGATCTTGCAGATGCTGCCCGGCTCGTAGAGGCTGCCCAGCGCGCGGTCCTTGAGGGGCTGGTTCTTGTTGGCCCGCACCTTCCTGAAGTCCTTGGCCAGGGTGTTGGGGTTGTAGCTGGGATGGTTCACCGCGGCCAGGATCTCGCCGGTGGCCGGGTCCACCACCACCAGGGCGCCCTTCTTCCAGCCCAGGGCCTTGTCGGCGATGCGCTGCACCTTGGCATCCAGGGTCAGCACCACCTCGTTGCCGGGGAAGAGCCCGCCCATGGCCTTCTCCACGCCAGTCTTGCCCTGCTCGGGCACATCCACGCCCACCACATGGGCGGTGAACTGCTCCAGCGGGTAGCTGGCCAGCCAGCTGCCATCTGGCTGCAGGGTGCGGCGCGCCAGCGGCTGGCGGTTGCGGTCATAGATGAAGTAGAGGGCGCCCTGCTCCTTGGCGCGGGTGGCGCTCTCCAGGCCCCTCTGCGCTGCCAGGTCCTTGGGGTTGGCGGCCAGGGCCCTCTGGTAGGCGTCCACTGAGGCGGCGAAGTCGCCGGTGGCCTGCAGGGATTGGCCCAGGCCCAGCTGGATGGAAGGGTCCTTCGGGTCCAGCTCAAGGGCGTGCCTGAACTCGGCCAGGGCGGGCTTGTACTCGCCGCGGCCCACGAAGTCCTGGCCGGCCCTGGCATGGTCCAGGGCCTTGCCCGAGGTCAGGCCCAATGCCAGCGCGCGGCTGTAGGCCTCGGCAGCCTTGGCCTGGTCGCCGCGGGTGTTGGCGATCAGCCCCAGGCCGTCCACGGCGCCGGGGTCGGCGGGGTCGGTCGCTTGCAGGGCCAGGAACTGGGCCTCGGCCGCCTCGGTCTGGCCGGCCTGCCAGGCCTTGAAGGCCTTGAGCAGGGCGGCATGGCGGCCGAAGAAGCTGTGATAGGCCAGCAGGGCCGCTGCCAGGCAGGCCATCGTGACCAGCAGGCCGGTCCAGGGGAAGGAGCCGCGGCGGCGGTAAGAGGTGGCGCCCGCGGTCTTGAGGGGCGAAAGGGACATGCATTCCTCCAAAGGGCACAGGGTATGGCGGGCATTGTAGCAACGGGCAGGGGATGCGTCCAGCCCAGAGAGCATCTTGAGCCCGGGGCGGGACTGTGCTAATATCTAGCTGTTTTTCAACCCATCCCAAGGAGGCACTCGTGGCCCGTTCGCGCAAGAAGAGCAAGGTGGTCAAGAAGAAGAAGAAGTAGTAGCAGCAGCATCCCCATCCCACGCCCTGTCCTGTCCGCAGCCGGAGGTTTTTGTGCCAGAGCTCTCCCGCATCAGATCTTCCATCCTGGGGCTCGCCATCCTCTTCAGCCTGGCTCTGCTGCCAGGCTGCGGCGGCGCTAGCCGGGTGAACCCCGGCTCTCAGGATGAGACCGGCAGCGTGACGGACCAGGCCCGGGAGAAGCCTTCGGTCTACAAGGTCAAGCCCGGGGACACCCTGGCCAAGATCTCTGCCCGGCCCGAGATCTACGGCGACAAGGACCTCTGGCCCCTGCTGGTGGCCAGCAACCAGGACCTGCTCTCGCTGGGTCATGCCCTGGTGCCTGGCACCAAGCTGCTCATCCGGCGCGACCTCAAGGAAGAGGACAAGGCCGTGGCCCGCGAGCAGGCCCGCGCCCAGGCCGCCCATGCCGCCAAAGCCAAGCCCGGCAGCGCCATGGCAAAGCCTGCCGCGGCCCAGGCTGCGCAGAGCGCGCCAGCCAAGCCATCTGCCCCGGCCCCGCCGCCGGCCGCCGCGCAGCCCAAGCCAGAGCCTTCGCCAGCGGCCTTGGCGGCACAGGGCGCGGCCCCGGTCCCGCAGAAGAAGGGGCACTTCCTGCCCATTGTCCTGATATTCCTCTTTGTGCTCTTGGTGGCCTTGGTGGTGCTGCTGTATGTGATGCGCCGCGAGAACAAGGGCTGAACACAGCAAGAAACGCTGACCAGCGAGCTTCTGCGCACCAAGTCCCGGGCCCTGCCCGGGATTTGTCGCGCTTAAGCCCCCTGGCTGGCCGTCCTGGGAGCGATCCTAAGAGCGCCATGCCCCTCACACCCGGCCTACATCTCAGGCAGCAGCAGAAGCTGGTCATGACGCCCATGCTGCAGCAGGCCCTCAAGATCCTCCAGCTCAACAGCCTTGAGCTGCAGGACCTTGTGCAGCAGGAGGTGGCCGAGAACCCCCTGCTGGAGGAGGGGCTGTCCGAGGACGCCGAGGCCCCGGGCCCGGAGGAGGACGCCCTGCTGGAGAGCACGGCCCTGGAGGCAGCGCCCGAGGCCCAGCCCGGCGCAGCCCAGGAAGCCCCCTTGGAGCCGGCTTCAGAGGCCCAGGCCGAGGGCCCGGGCGAGGCTGGCTCGGAGGCCGGCCAGGCAGAGGAGCCCACCACCCAGGAAGTGGCCATTGATGACCATGGCACCCTGCCGGAGGACTCTTGGCAGGATTATTTTGATGACAATGGCACCGACTACGGCGAGCGCCGCAGTGACGATGGCGAGGAGCGCGAGGGCTTTGAGGCCTTCTACACCCGCCCCGAGAGCCTGCAGGAGCATCTGCGGGCCCAGCTCGAGGCGGCCAGCCTCAAGCCTGCCGAGCGCCGCGCCCTGGAGGAGCTGATAGGCACGGTGGACCACCGCGGCTACCTGAGCGCCCCGCTGGAGGAGGTGGCCGGGCGCGCGGGCCTGCCGCTGCCCGAGGTCTTCCATGCCATGACCCTGCTGCAGGGCTTCGACCCGGTGGGCGTGGGAGCCCGCGACCTGCGCGAATGCCTGCTGCTGCAGCTGGAGGCCCAGGGCCTGCGGGAGAGCCTGGCTTGGAGCCTGGTGGGCGGGCATCTCAAGGACCTGGAGCGCAAGCGCAGCACGGCGCTGGCCGAGGACCTGGGCGCCAGCCTTGAGGAGGTGGAAGCCGCCCGCCTGCTGATCGCCTCGCTGGAGCCCAACCCCGGCCGGCCCTTCGGCTGGGAGCCCAACAGCGACATCACCATCGACGTGGTGGTGGAGAAGGACAGGGAAGGGGAGTACCAGGTTCTGGTGCAGGACAAGCACCTGCCGCGCCTGGGCATCAACAGCTACTACAAGAAGATGCTCAAGGCCTCGGAGGGCGGCGACCAGGACGAGACCAAGGCCTACCTCAACCAGAAGTACCAGTCGGCGGTCTGGCTCATCAAGAGCATCGAGCAGCGCCGCAAGACCCTGGTGCGGGTGATGGAGAGCATCATCGGCTTTCAGAAGGACTTCTTGGACCACGGGGCGGACCGCCTGCGGCCGCTGACCCTCAAGGAGGTGGCGGGGCAGACCGGCCTGCACGAGAGCACTGTGTCGCGGGTCACCACCCGCAAGTATGCCCAGACCCCGGCCGGCATCTTCGAGCTCAAGTTCTTCTTCTCAGGCGGCCTCAAGACCGACAGCGGCGAGGATGCCAGCTCGATGGCGGTGAAGGCCAAGATGCGCGAGCTGCTGGAGCAGGAGCCGCCCTCGGCCCCCTATTCTGACCAGCGCCTGGCCGAGATGCTGCAGGATGCGGGCATCCATATCGCCCGCCGCACTGTGGCCAAGTATCGCGAGGAGCTGAGAGTGGCGCCAGCACACCTGCGCAAGCAGTGAGTTGACAGCTTTTCGGCCGCTGTGATAGATTCATGCAGGGAACAAGGGTTTTTTAGGGCTTTTCCGGCAGTCAAAACGAACAGGCCCCTTTGGGGCCGCATCATAGGAGTCCTTGTGAAAGTCACCATCACCGGACGTCATGTCGAGATGACAGCTGGCCTGCGAGATTTCGCTGAGAAGCACATGGCCAAGCTCGAGGATTTCTTCACGGGCGTCAAGGGAGCCCATGCCATCCTCTCCGTCGAGAAGTACCGCCACACCGCCGAGATCCAGTTCCAGGCCGGCGACCGGCATTTCAACTCCAAGAAGACCACCAAGGACATGTATGCCTCCATCGAGGAGGCGGTGCACGCCCTGCTGCAGCAGGCCAGCAAGCGCAAGGACAAGGAGCGCGGCCAGCACAGCAAGCGCCATGCAGGCAAGCCGGTGAGCATCAAGGGCATGGCGGCGGAAGAGCCGCCGGCCAAGCCCGTGCGGGGCGAGGCCCCGGTGAAGAAGGTGATGCGCGTGAGGGCCTTCGCCGCCAAGCCCATGACCCTGGAAGAGGCTGTGCTCGAGCTCGAGAGCAGCAAGCATCCTGTGCTGGCCTACATCAACGCGGACAGCCAGACCGTGCACGTGGTCTTCACCCGTCAGGACGGCAGCATCGGCCTGGTCGAGGAACCCTGAGAGGCAAGAGGTGAGCATGAAGATCCTGGATTTTTTGGCCCCTGAGGCCATCAACATCAATCTGCAGGCCACCAGCAAGCAGGCGGTGCTGGAGGAGCTGGTCGAGGCCCTGGTCAAGACCGGCAAGGTGACGGACCGCAAGAAGGTGCTGGACGTGCTGCTGGAGCGCGAAGAGCTGGGCTCCACCGGCATCGGCCATTGCATCGCCATCCCCCACGGCAAGAGCGATGCGGTCACCGAGCTGGCGGCCAGCTTCGCCCTCTCTCGCAGCGGCGTGGCCTTTGACGCCCTGGATGGCGAGCCGGTGAACATCTTCTTCATGCTCGTCGCTCCGGAAGGCTCGGCCGGCACCCACCTCAAGGCGCTGGCCCGCATCTCGGGCCTGCTCAAGGACAAGTTCTTCCTCAAGAACTTGCTGGCGGCCCAGAGCCGCGAGGAGGTCCTCAAAGTGATCGAGGAAGAGGAGAAGGCCCGCCACTGAGCCGGAGCGGGCTTTCAGCCAGAGCCTTGGAGCGCCCCGGCATGCCCCTCAAGGGGGCGGCCCGGGGCGTTCTCTTTTCAGCCCTTTGCGCGAGGCAAGCATGAGCCAGAACCTCGCCCCGTCCCTCAAGGTCGGGGAGCTGTACCAGTCCCGCAAGGAGGCCTTCAAGCTGACCCTCTTGGCCGGCGAGCAGGGCCTCAAAGAGCGCAGCATCACCGTGCCCGACATCTACCGGCCGGGCCTGGCCCTGGCCGGCTATTTCAATTTCTTCGCCTTTGAGCGCGTCCAGATCATGGGGCGCACCGAGCTCTCTTACCTCGATTCGCTGCCCGCCGCGCGGCGCACGGCTGTCCTCAAGCGCTTCTTTAGCTATCCAGTCACCTGCATCATCATCACCCAGGGCATACAGCCGCCCCGCCAGCTGCTGGATTGGGCCCGCCGCCGCGCGGTGCCGCTCCTCTTGAGCAGCCTGGCCACCACCCGCCTGGTCTCGGACCTGAGCCTCTATCTGGAGGAGCGCCTGGCGCCCCGCTCGGCCAGCCATGGCACGCTGGTCGAGATCTACGGCCTGGGCGTCCTCTTGATGGGCAAGAGCGGCATCGGCAAGTCGGAATGCGCGCTGGAGCTGATCAAGCGCGGCCACCGCCTGGTGGCCGACGACCTGGTGCACCTCAAGCGCACCGCCGAGCCGTCCATCGTGGGCTGGGGCGACGAGCTCATCCGCCACCACATGGAGGTGCGCGGCCTGGGCATCATCGACATCAAGGAGCTCTTTGGCGTGGGCGCGGTGCGCCAGGACGTGCCCGTGGACCTGGTGATCGCCATCGAGGAGTGGGTGGAGGGCAAGGAGTATGACCGCATGGGCCTGGATGACCGCACCATCACCCTGCTGGGCCAGCCGCTGCCGCACCTGGTGATCCCGGTGAGGCCCGGGCGCACGCTGGCGGTGATCGTGGAGGTGGCGGCCATGAACCAGCGGCTGAAGAAGGCGGGCCACAACACCGCCCATGCCTTCAACGACCGGGTGATGGACTACCTGCAGCGGGACAACGCGCCCGCCAAGCGCCCCAAGCGGGCGCGATGATGGGCTCCTGGACCAAGTGGCTGCACCCCGGCCTGCGCATCAAGCGCTGGGGCTTCTTGCTGGCTGCCAGCATCGTGGTGCTCTCGCTGGGCCTCTCGGGCCTCTTGGGCCAGGCCTTCCGCGGGCTCAGGGTCGATGTGATGGACCCCCGCACCCTGGAGCGGCTGACCCACCAGGTGCAGAGCCTGCGCTTCATCGACTTCGTGCTGCTCTTCGCCGGCATCTGGGGCATCGCCTTCGCCCTCAAGCGCCTCTGGTTCTCCCTGCTCACCGCGCTGCTGCCCCAGGGCGTCGGCGAGGAGCGCGAGCTGGTGGATGTGGTGATCGCCAAGGCCAAGCTGAGGCGCGGCCCGCGGGTGGTGGCCATCGGCGGCGGCACGGGCCTGCCGGCATTGCTCGCCGGCCTCAAGCAGTACACCAGCAATCTCACCGCCATCGTCACGGTGGCCGATGACGGCGGTTCCAGCGGGCGCCTGCGCCGCGACCTGAAGATCCTGCCCCCTGGCGACCTGCGCAACTGCCTGGTGTCGCTGGCCGAGGCCGAGCCCCTGATGAGCAAGCTCTTCCAGCACCGCTTCAAGGAGCGGGGCCAGCTGGAGGGGCACAGCTTTGGGAACCTCTTCATCGCCGCCATGACCGAGGTGACCGGCGACTTTGGCGAGGCGGTGCGCCAGTCCAGCAAGGTGCTGGCGGTGGGCGGGCGCGTGCTTCCGGTGACCCTGGACTCGGTGAGCCTGGTGGCCGAGCTGGCGGATGGCCGCACCATCGCGGGCGAGAGCCGCATCACCGCCGCCCATGGCAAGGTCACCAGCCTGCGCCTGGACCCTGAGGACTGCCAGCCCACCAGCGAGGTGCTGCAGGCCATCGAGGAGGCCGACGCCATCCTGCTGGGCCCCGGAAGCCTCTACACCAGCGTGGCCCCCAACCTGCTGGTGCCCGGGGTGGCCAAGGCGGTGGCCAGCAGCTCGGCGCTCAAGGTCTACATAGGCAACGTGATGACCCAGCCCGGCGAGACCGATGGCTACGCCCTCTCGGACCATGTGATGGCCCTGCAGAGGCTCACCGGCCTGCCCTTGGTGGACTATGTGGTCGCCAACACCGAATCGCCGGCTGAGCGCCTGCTGAAGCGCTACGCCCTGGAGGGCCAGAGCGCCGTGGCGGTGGACCGCGAGGCCCTGGACCGCCTGGGAGTCAAGCTGGTGCGGGCCCGATTGCTCGCTTCGGGGGAGTACCTGCGCCATGACCCGCGCAAGCTGGCGCGGGTGGTGATGCGGCTGATCGGGTTCTGAGCATGAGGGGAGGCAGGGGATGACCGGTGTGGTGGTGGTGACGCATGGCGAGGCCGGCAAGGCTCTGCTGGCCACGGTGGAGGGCATCTTGGGGCCCCAGCAGGCCGCGGCGGCCTATGCCCTGAGCCCGGGCATGGGCCTGGAGGACCTGACGGCCCCGCTGAAGGCTGTGGTCGAGGCCAACGGCGCGGATGGCACGCTGATCCTCACCGACCTCTTCGGCGGCACCCCCTGCAACGCCGGGCTCTCGCTGTGCGCGGACCCGCGGGTGGAGGTGGTGGCCGGGGTCTCGCTGCCCGTGCTCATTGAGGCCCTGAGCCTGCGCGGCAGCCTGCCCTTGCCCGAGCTGGCCCTGGCGGTGGTGGACCGGGGGAGGGAGGGGCTGGTGGCTGCCAGCGCCCTTCTCAGGCAGAGGAAGTGACCATGAGAGATGACCCCCCCGCTGGGGGCCCCGCGTGAGCCTGGCCCTGGTGCGCATCGATGACCGGCTGATCCATGGCCAGGTGGTGGTGGGCTGGGTGCGGCACCTGGGCGCAGACTGCATCCTGGTGGCCAACGATGCCGTGGCTGCCGACCCCATGCAGCGCGCGCTCTTGCCCATGGCCGTGCCGCCAGAGATCGATGTGGCCATCTACCGGGTGGCCGAGGCCGCCCAGCGCCTGGCCGCCGGCGCCCACGCTGACCGCAAGGCCATATTGCTCTTCTCCAGCCCCGTGGATGCCGAGGCCTACCTGCGCCTGGGCGGGCCCATGGAGCGGCTCAACGTGGGCGGCATGCGCTTCGCCCCGGGCAAGACCCAGATGATGCCGGCCATCTTCGTGGCCGCCGAGGACATCAAGGCCTTCAAGGCTTTGGAGGCCCGCGGCCTCCCCATGCAGGTGCAGATGGTCCCCACCGACGCGCCTCACGACGTGATCAAATGCCTGCCCGAGGAGCCCCATGCCTAAGACCATCCGCTTCGTGTTCGGCCTGCACTGCCACCAGCCGGTGGGCAACTTCGACCAGGTCTTCCGCCAGGCCACCGAGAAGAGCTACCGCCCCTTCTTGCAGGCGCTCGAGCGCCATCCCAGCGTCAAGGTGACCCTGCATTACACTGGCATCCTGCTGGATTGGCTGAAGCGTAACGACCCGGCCCTGATCGGCCTCATCCGCAGCCTGGTGGCGCGCGGCCAGGTGGAGATGATGACCGGCGGATTCTACGAGCCCATCCTGGCGGTCATCCCCGATGCCGACAAGCTGGGGCAGATACGCAAGCAGACCGCCTGGCTCAAGCAGGAGCTGGGCGCCGATGCGCGCGGCCTGTGGCTGGCTGAGCGCGTGTGGGAGCCCCAGCTGCCGGCTGCCCTGCGCCAGGCCGGGGTAGAGTTCCTCACGCTGGACGATTCCCACTTCAAGGCCTCGGGCGTCAGCGGCGATGCGCTCTACGGCCGCTATGTCACCGAGGAGCTGGGCCAGACCGTTGAGGTCTTCCCCATCCTCGAGCCGCTGCGCTACCTCATCCCCTTCCGCCCCGCCCAGGAGACCATCGACTTCCTGGCCTCCATCGCCACCGAGGATGGCTCCCGGGTGGCGGTGATGGCGGATGATGGCGAGAAGTTCGGCGTGTGGCCCGACACCTACGGCTGGGTCTTTGAGCAGGGTTGGCTGGAGGACTTCTTCAGCCGCCTGGAGGCCAACGCCAGCTGGCTCAAGACCACCAGCTTCGCCGAGGCGCGGGCCGCCACAGCGCCCCTGGGGCGCATCTATCTGCCCACAGCCAGCTACACTGAGATGATGGAATGGGCCCTGCCTGCGGCCTCGGCGGCAAAGCTGGAAGAGGCCATGGCCTGGGTCAAGCGCGCGGGCCATGCAGGGGATTACGGCGTCTTCCTTCGCGGCGGCTTCTGGCGCAACTTCTTCGCCAAGTACGATGAGAGCAACAGCATGCACAAGAAGATGCTGGACACCGGCCGCCGGGTGGAGGCGCTGCAGGCCAAGGACCCGGCCCTGGCCGCCGCTGCCCGCGAGCACCTCTGGGCCGGGCAGTGCAACTGCGCCTATTGGCATGGCGTCTTCGGCGGCCTCTACCTGAACCACCTGCGCTCAGCGATCTACCGCGAGCTGGTGGCTGCCGATGCCATGGCCCACCGGGCCCTGCAGGGCAGCCTGCCCTTCGCTGGGCACCGCCGCCTGGACTTCGATGCGGACGGCCGCGAGGAGCTGATCCTCGAGAGCGACAAGCTCTTTGTGGCCCTGGACCCTGCGCGCGGGGGCCGGCTCTTCGAGCTGGATGACCGCGACCGGGCCTTCAACCTGGGCGACACCATGACCCGCCGCCGGGAGGCTTACCATGCCAAGCTGCTGCAGAGCGGGGGCGGCGAGGGCTCGGGCGATGGGGTGGCCAGCATCCATGACCGGGTGCGGGTGAAGGAGCCGGGCCTGGAGAAGCTCCTGGTCTTCGACCCCGGCCGCCGGGCGAGCCTGGTGGACCATTTCTTGCCGCTGGATGAGCCCCTGGAGGCCTTTGCCCAGGCCCGCTCGAGGGAGCTGGGCGACTTCTGGGATGGCGCCTACTCTGCCCATGCCGAGGGCGGCAGCGCCACATTGCAACGGCTGGGCTCGGTGGATGGCCAGAGCGTGCATGTCTCAAAGTCCGTTGCCATCAAGCCAGGCTCTGCAGAGCTCTCGTTCCTCTACCGGGTGGAGAACCGCTCAGAGAAGCCGCTCAAGGCGCGGCTGGGGGTGGAGTTCAACTTCGGCCTCCTGGCCGGGGACGCCCCTGACCGCTACTACAAGGTGGCTGGCGCCAAGCTGGAGGGCAGCCGCTTCAACAGCTTCTTGGAGCTGGGCCCGGTCTCTGAGGCGGCGCTGGTGGACGAGTGGCTGGACCTGGCCCTGACCCTGCGCTTCGCCCAGAAGGCGGATCTGGGCGGCCTGCCCATCGAGACCATCTCGCAGTCCGAGGGCGGCTTTGAGCGGGTCTACCAGAACACCCTGCTGCTGCCCCGCTGGAGCCTGGACCTGGCCCCGGGGACCAGCGCGGGCTTTGAGTTCACGCTTTCCCTGGAGAAGGCCCGCTAGGGCCCGGAGCGATGCCCATGGAATTCACCCTCTTTGACCCAGTGACGCTCAAGGTGGCCCTGCTCTGCGGCCTGCTGGGGATGGAGAGCTCGGCGGCCCTTCAGCTGATGCTGTCGCGCCCGCTGGTGGTGGGCTACCTGGTGGGATGGCTGTGCGGCGATGTGCGCACCGGCCTGCTGATCGGCTGCCTCATGGAGATGCTCTATGGCGGCATGCTGCCGGTGGGCGCCTTCATACCGCCCGACTACCATCTGGCCACCGCCATCACCACGGCGGGCAGCCTGCGGCTGCAGGGCCTGGGCATGCCCCCCAATGACGCGGTGATGGTCTTCATGCTGCTCTGCTCCATCCCCCTGGCGCAGGCGGCCAGCCGCACCGAGGGCTGGGCGCGGCGCATGAACGTGGCCCTCTGCCACTGGGCCGACCAGGGCGTGGGCCAGGGCCGGCTGCGCGGCCTGCGCCTCTCGGTGGGCCTGGCGCTGCTGGTGCAGTTCTTGCGCAGCAGCCTGCTGGGCTGGGCCGGGGTGGGCCTCTTGGTGCCCCTGCTGTGGCGGGTGCTGGTCAGCCTGCCGCCCCAGATCATCGCCGGCCTCTCGCGCATGACCTGGCTGCTGCTGGCCCTGGGCCTGGCGGTGATGGCAGACATGTTCTGGAACCGCAGGCTCATCAGCCTGCTGGCCTCGAGCTTCGCGGTGGCCTGGCTCCTCATCCACCTGCTGCACGTGCCGCTGGCCGCCATGGCCGGCCTGGCCGTGGCAGGCAGCCTGGCCGCAGCCCTGCTGGCCAAGCCTTCCGCGCACTGATGGGGAGCCCATGCGACTGAGGAACAGGGACCTGCTACGCTCCGGCCTGCGCACCTTCCTGCTGCAGGCGGTCTGGAACTTCGAGCGCATGCAGAACGTGGGCTGGGCCTGGTGCATGCTGCCGGTGCTGAGGCGGCTCTACCCGGGCCGCCAGGAGCTGGCGCAGGCCACCAAGCGCCACCTGGAGTACTTCAACACCCATCCCTACCTGGCGGGCGTCATCCTGGGCTGCGCCGCGCGGGTGGAGGAGAAGGCGGCCCTGGGCGAGGGCGCCACTGCGGCCGAGGTGACCGCGGTGAAGATGGGGATGATGGGGCCCCTGGCGGCCCTGGGCGACAGCTTCTTCTGGGCCACCTTGCGGCCCTTGGCCGCATTGCTCGGCGTGCTGATGGCCTTCTTCGCCCAGGCCGAGGGCGGCAGCTGGGCGCCCTGGGGCGTGGCGGCCTTCCTGCTGGCCTTCAACCTGCCCCATCTGCTGGTGCAGTCGCTGGGCGCTGCCTTCGGCTACGCCGCCGGGGATGCCATCGTGCCCCTGCTGCGCAAGGTGGAGGTGCCAGTGCTGGTGCACCGCATGCAGGCCGCCGGGCTGGTGCTGCTGGGCACGCTCTTGGCCGGCCTGCAGGGCTTCCATCCCCCGCATGAGGAGGGGATGGCGGGGGGGCTGGTGGTGGCGGCCTTCGGCCTGCTGGCCTTCCTGCTGGTGAGGCGCAAGGTGCGCATCAGCCACATCCTCTGGGGAGCGCTCTTCTGCTCCATCCTGGCTTCTTACATCCATCCATCGCCCTTCTGGGGACAACCATGATCACCCGTGACATCGCCATCATCAACAAGCTGGGCCTGCATCTGCGGGCCGCCGCCCAGTTCGTGCAGACCGCCAACCGCTTCCGCTGCGATGTGACGGTGGCCAAGGACGGCCGGGCCGTCAATGGCAAGAGCATCATGGGGGTCATGACCCTGGTGGCCATCCAGGGCTCGAAGATCTCTGTGAGCGCCAACGGGGATGACGCCCAGGCCTGCCTGGACGCCCTGGACGCCCTGGCCGGCAACCGCTTCGGCGAAAAGGACTGACCTTAACCCAGCAAGGGGGCAACATGGAACTTCAGGGCATCGGGGCCAGCCCCGGCATCGTCATCGGCAAGGCCTTCGTCCTCGACCAGGCCGAGGTGGCGGTCAAGAAGGGCAAGGTCTCTGAGCAGCAGGTGGAGGCCGAGGTGGAGCGCCTGCGCCTGGCCATCAGCCGCACCAAAGAGGAGCTCTTCGACCTCAAGCGCAAGGTGGGCTCAGAGATCGGCGACCGCCAGGCGGCCATCTTCAACGCGCACCTGATGTTCCTCGATGACCCCACCCTGCTGGTGGAGACGAGCGAGCACATCCGCCGCGACAAGCTGGGCGCCGGCTGGGTGGTGAACCAGTTCGTGGAGCGCTATGTGGCGCTCTTTGAGGCGGCTCAGGATGCCACCATGCGCGACCGCTATGTGGACATCCGCGACGTGGGCAAGCGCCTGCTGCGCCACCTGGAGGGCGACACCCTGCATCAGCTCTCCCAGATGGAGGAGGGCGTGATCGTGGTGGCCCACGAGATGGGCCCCTCGGACACCGCGCAGATGGACGCCAGCAAGGTGCGCGGCTTCGCCACGGACGTGGGCGGCCGCACCTCGCACACCGCCATCATGGCCCGCACCCTCGAGATCCCGGCGGTGGTGGGCCTTGAATCGGCATCCAAGAAGGTGCGCAGCGGCGACCTGCTGGTGCTGGATGGCATCGAGGGCAGGCTGGTCGTGAACCCCACCGCGGAACAGCTGGCCAGTTACCGCAAGCGGCGGCGCCAGCTGCTGGCCCAGGAGCAGTCGCTCTCCCGCCTGCGCAAGCTGCCGGCCCAGACCCTGGACGGCGTGCGGGTGACGCTGGCCGCCAACATCGAGCTGCCCGAGGAGGCCAAGCCGGCCATGGCCCGCGGCGCCGAGGGCGTCGGGCTCTTCCGCACCGAGTTCCTCTTCTTGAACCGCAACAACCTGCCCACCGAGGACGAGCAGTTCGAGTCCTACCGCCTGGCCTGCAAGCTCAGCCATCCCTACCCCGTGGTGGTGCGCACCCTGGACCTGGGCGGCGACAAGTTCCTCTCTCACCTGGGGCTGGCGCCCGAGATGAACCCCTTCCTGGGCCTGCGCGCCATCCGCCTCTGCCTGGCCCACCCCTACATCTTCAAGGTGCAGCTGCGCGCCATCCTGCGCGCCAGCCACTTCGGCAAGCTGAAGATCATGTTCCCGCTGGTCTCCGGGCTTGAGGAGCTGCGGCAGGCCCAGGCCCTGGTGCGCGAGGTGAAGCAGGACCTGCAGAAGCGCGGCATCCCCTTCGACCCCAAGGTGGAGATGGGGGCCATGATCGAGGTGCCCTCGGCGGCCATCACCGCCGACCTGATGGCCAAGGAGGTGGACTTCTTCTCGGTGGGCACCAATGACCTCATCCAGTACACCATGGCGGTGGACCGCGCCAACGAGCGCATCGCCTACCTCTATGACCCCCTGCACCCGGCCATCCTGCGCACGCTCAAGATGATCATCGATGCGGGGCACAAGGAGAAGATCTGGGTGGGCTTGTGCGGCGAGATGGCGGGCGACCCCTTCTTCTCTCTCATCCTGCTGGGCATGGGCCTGGATGAGTTCTCCACCTCCGCGGTCTCCATCCCAGAGGTGAAGCACATGATCCGCTCGGTCAACTTCAAGGACGCTCAGGCGCTGGCCCAGGACGTGCTGGCCTTCGGCACCTCCCGCGAGATCCGCGACTACCTCTCCAAGAGCGTGGTCGGCAAGCTGCTGACGCCGCGCTGAAGCGCCCATCGCCATGCCACCCCGCTGGCTGAAGACCCTGCGCCTTCTGGCGGCCCTGACGGCCGGCAGCCTGGTGGCCCTGCCCCTGGGGGCCTGGCTCTTCTTCGCCAGCAGCCTGGGGACCCCCCTGGTCAACCGCGAGATTGCCCGCCATCTCAAGGGCATCCTGCAGGGAGAGGTGCGCTTTGGCAGCGCCTCGACCAACCTGTTCACCAGCATCACCCTCCGCGACCTCCTCATCCTCTCAGACAATCAAGGCCTCAAGCTGCCGGTGGCCACCGCTGACAAGGTCAGCATCCGCTTCCACCTCTGGGGGCTGCTGCGGGGGCGAATCAGCCCGCGCGAGGATGTCGAGCTCATCCGCGTGGAGGGGCTCAAGGTCTTCGCCCTGCGCGACCCCCAGGGCGGCTTCAACATGCTCAGCCTGCTCAAGCCCGGGGCCCTTGCCCCGCGGCCGGGAGCTGCGGCTGGCGGCTCAGCCCCGCTGCTGCCGCTCACCCGCATTGAGCTGGCGGATGCTGAGGTGGTGTTCAGCGACCAGCAGCGCGGCTTTCGCGCCCTGCTGGAGGGGCTGAACGGCGAGCTGGACACCCGCCAGGCGCCGCTGATCAAGTTCAGCCTGCGCGGCAGGAGCGAGGAGAGCCCGCGCGACAACCTGGCTCTCTCGGGCAGCGCCGACATGGCGGCCCACCGCCTGCACGCCCAGCTGGACCTGCGACAGGTGCCCCTGGAGCGCTACCTCAACTATGCGGTGCGCCTGCCGGCGCTGCGCTTCTTGGCGGGCAGCGCGGACCTGCGATTGCAGGCGGACCTGGGCCAGCATGAGCTCAAGAGCTCGGGGCGCGCCCGGCTCAGCGGGGGCAGGGTCAAGGTGGCGGGCATTGCCGCCCCGCTCAGCGGCCTGGGCGGCGAGATCGCGTTTGACGCGGACCGCATCGAGTTCAAGAGGGCCCAGGCGGTCTTCTTGGGCAGCCCCTGGAACATCTCCGGCGAGCTCACCGGCCTTGAGCATCCGACGCTCTCCCTGGCGCTCTCCAACCCGGCGCTCGACCTGGCCAGCCTGGCGCGCGAGGTGCGCGGGCTGAGCCGCACCGCGCTCTCCGGCACGGCGGCCCTCTCGGTCTCGGTGAGCGGCAGCATCCTCTCGCCGCGCGTGGAAGGCTGGGTGCGCTGCCCGCAGGCCCAGGCCTATGGCCAGCGGGTGGACGACCTGAGCGCCGGCCTCAGCATCGCGCATGGCGCCCTGCGCCTGGACGGCCTGCAAGGCTCCATCCAGGGCGGCCTGCTTCAGGGCCAGGGCGAGTACCGCTTCGCGGGGCCGGGCCTGCCGCCGGGCGGCCGCCTGGACTGCCAGGCCGTTCTGAGGGGCTTTCAGCTGGCCAAGGCGCTGGGCCCCTGGGCCGGCCGGGTGCCGCTGGATGGCTCGGGCGATGCGGAGCTGAGCCTGCGCGGGCCTGCCGCCGCGCCGCGCCTGGACATGAGCGCGCACATGGCCAGCAGCACCCTGGCTGGCCAGCCCATGGGGCCGCTGGAGCTGAGGGGCAGCCTGGCCTCCCGGCGGCTGGAGGCCAGCCTGGATGGCTGGAGGGGCGGCATCAGCGCCATGGGCATCTTGGACCTGGGCAAGGAGCCGGTGCTGGAATGCCTGGACCTGGCGCTGGTGCGCCTGCCCTTGAAGGGCCTGCTCGCGAGCCTGGGACAGGAGGGGGCGCGCCTGCCCCCCAGCGCCGCCAAGGCCCTGGCCCTGCTGGGGCCCGGCTTTGACGGATTCTTGAGCCTGAGCCTCTCAGCTCAAGGCCTGCTCAAGGACCCGGAGATGAGGGCCCGCCTGAGCCTGGATGAGGGGCGCTGGGCCATCGCTGGCGGCGAAGCCGAGACGCGCGATGGCCAGCCCTTGGAGCTGGAGGCGAGCCTGGCCCTGGGCCTGATGGGCCATCGCCTGAGCCTGGGAGGCCCGCAGGGCTTCGCGCGCCTCTTCGCGGGCTGGCGCCACAAGGGGCTTGAGCTGAAGGCCAAGGGCGAGATGGATGCGCGGGGCCCGCTCACGGGGGATGCGCTGGGCCTTGAGCTGCAGGGGGACCTGGCCGGCCTGATGGCCCTGCGCATGGTCGATACCGCCCAGGGACGCGTGCAGGGCCAGCTGGCGCTGAGCTTTGAGCAGGGCCAGTGGCAGGCCGAGGGGGGCTTGCTGGCGAGCAGCATGGGCGCTAGGCTCAGCAAGTACTGCTCGGCTCTGGAGCACGGCAGCCTGGACCTGGCCTTTCATGGCCGCCAGGTGCTGGTGAAGGACTGCTTCATCCGCTGCGGGGGCACGGTGAAGGGCGAGGGCGAGCTCAGGCTGGGGCTGGACGGCCTGCAGGGCAGCCTGAGCTTGAGCACCGCCGAGGGTGGCATCCTGCTGGACCGCTGGGACGAGGTGGTGAACGGCTATGTGGAGCTCGACCCGCTGACCGTGGAGCTGGGCGGCCCCTCGCAGCCCAGCCGCCTGAGCGGACGCATCCTGCTGCATGACGCCACCCTGTCCTGGGGCGGTTCGGGGCAGGGGAGCGCCGGCCCCCCCTCGGCCCTGCTGCTGGACCTGCGACTGGGCCTGGGCGACCGCGTGTGGTACCGCAAGGGCGTGGATGACGGCATGCCCGACCTGAACCTCGACCTGGCCCACAGCGCGCAGGAGCTCTTGGACTCGTACGAGGGGACCTTCCGCAAGCCCACCTTCGACTTGCAGTTCAAGCCCACGGCCGATGACCTGCGCCTGCAGGGCCCGCTCTCTGACCTGAGCCTGGCGGGCTCGCTGGAGGTGCAGCGCGGCACCATGAACCTGCTCAACAACGACTTTCAGCTCAAGAGCGGGGAGCTGGTCTTCCAGGGCATCCCCGGCGCGCCGCCCCAGCGCCGGCGCCGCGGCGACCTGAGCGCCCTGGCCGTCACCAAGGTGGTGGCCCCCGGGCACCAGGGCCGGCCGCCGCGCACCTATTGGATCACGGTGCAGGCCCAGCCCCTGGCTGACGAGCAGCTGGAGGCACTGGGCTGGCCCAAGGTCTTCATCAACTACTTCTTGAGCTTCACGAGCAGCCCGCCGGTCACCTTCACCGGCGATGAGGCCTCCCGCGATGAGCAGAAGGAGACGAGCGCCATCGCCTCGCTGCTGGTGCTGGGCGACGACCTGGGCCTGGCCGCCGACCCCAGCGCGCCGCCGGGCTTGGCCGCCGCGCCCAGCGACTTTGACGCCTCCGGGTTCCTGGCCAACCAGGGATTGCGCTACCTGGCCACCATGGCGGGCCGCTTCGTCAGCAAGGGGGCGCACAGCATGGCCAGCAGCCTGGTGGACTACTTCCGCTTCAGCCCGCGCTTCGACTATGGCGGCGGCGCCAGCGCCCCAGTGGCCAGCGGCAGCCAGGCTCCCTCCTCGACAGGCTCTGCGGTGCGATTCAAGGACGTCTCGCTGGAGGTGGGCAAGGACATCACCGAGAAGCTCTACCTCACCGTGCAGGGGGTCTTCTTCAATGAGGTGGACTACAGCGAGGCCCAGCTCTATGCCACGGGCGTGGATGACACCAATCTGGTGTGGCCCAGCTACGGCGGCCGGGTGGGCTTGGAGTACAACATGGGGCGCAACCGCCAGCTGGTGAGCTCGGTGGGCTACAATGTGGACGACCGGCTGGAGCCCAGGCCCCGCGTGGCGGGCCAGGACTACCAGGCGGCGGATTTCTATCTGGGGCTGCAGGGCTCTGTGTATTCCTCTGCCTACAGCCCCAGCGAGGCGCGCCGCCGCGCCCGCGATGCCCATGCCGCCCAGGGGAGGTTCTGATGCTGCGCTGCGACCTGCATGTGCACACATTCTACA
>Ga0302319_10002139_pt1 | contig 43232 bp, 44 predicted proteins | sample Bog_T0_2_FD_203319 | JGI IMG/M metagenome (GOLD analysis project Ga0302319, IMG submission 203319) | Peat permafrost microbial communities from Stordalen Mire near Abisko, Sweden - Bog_T0_2 | ecosystem: Environmental > Terrestrial > Soil > Wetlands > Peat | place: Sweden: Abisko, Stordalen Mire...
AACCTCGAGCTCGCCGGCCGCTGCCAGCGGGTCCTGAAGATGGCCGGCGGCGTGGCCGGGCTCTGAACCGTCCGATGTTCGTCCTCAAGATGGCATGGAGGGATTCGCGGGCCTCACGGAGGAGGCTCCTCGCCTGCGCCCTTTCCGTGGTCTTCGGGATCGGGGCCCTCGTGGCGCTCGGGTCTCTGGGCGCGGGGCTTGGCCGCGCGGTCAGGGACCAGGCGAAGGGCCTCCTGGGTGCGGATCTTGTCGTCAGCGCCAGGGCGGAGCCCTCAGAGGCCGTCAGGCGGTACCTGGATTCGCTCGGGGCCGCGGAGGCGGTCGACAGGAGCTTCTCATCCATGATGACGTTTCCGACGGCGGGAGGGGCCCTGCGCCTTGTCCAGGTGCACGCGATGGAGGGAGGGTTTCCCTTCTATGGAACGATGGTCACCGAACCGGCGGACGCCGCGGCAAGGCTGCGCGAGGGCGGCGAAGCGGCCATTCTCGAGTCGGGCCTTCTCAGGCGGTTCGAGGTCAAGGTCGGCGATCACGTGAAGCTGGGCCGCAAGGCATTCCTCGTGGTCGGGGCCCTGGAGTCGCTTCCCGGCGAAACCATGGGCGCGAGCATGTTTGCCCCACGGGCGATCATCCCCCTGCGGGCGCTCGCCGGCACGGGGCTGACGGGGTTCGGGAGCCTCGCGCGCCATACCGTGGCCCTGAAGCTGCCGGCCGGGGACGATTCCGGACGGGTGGAGGCGGCGCTGAGGGAAAAATTCCCGAACGAGCATCTCTCCATCGAGACGGCCGAAGGCAGGGAGAGAAACCTTGGCCGGACGATCGCCAACATCCATGTGTTTCTCGGGCTGGTGGGCTTTGTCTCGGTGCTTTTGGGCGCAATCGGCCTTGCGAGCGCCGTGCAGGTGCACGTCAGCCGGAAGCTCGTCGGGGTCGCGCTGCTGCGCTGCCTGGGGGCGAGCGCCTTCCAGGGGTTTGCGGTCTACCTGGTCCAGGGCCTGGCCCTCGGGGTGTTTGGGGCGGTGGGAGGCGCGGCGCTCGGAGTTGGCCTCCAATTTGCGCTCCTTTCGGCTGCCGGGCACCTCCTCCCGTTTCCCGTCGGATTCTTCATCGCCTGGCCCGAGGTGGCCCGCGGGGCCGCCGCCGGCCTGGCGATGTGCGTGCTTTTCACGCTGTGGCCGTTGCTCGCCGTGCGCCGGGTGTCGCCCCTGGGGGCCCTGCGCGCAGCCGAGGCGGAACGCGAGGACGCCGGGACCGATCCCTGGAGGCTGGTCCTGGCCGTCCTGATCGCCGCCGCGGTCGCAAGGATCGCGATCGGGGAGGCCCAGAGCATCAGGATAGGCCTGGGATTTGCGGCGATGCTGGGACTTGGGTTCGGGGTGCTGGCCGGCGCGGCGGGCGCGGTGTCCTGGGCGGCGGGAAGGATCCCGCGGAGGCTCCTGCCGTACACGCTGCGGCAGGCCCTCGCCAATCTTCACAGGCCGCACAACCGCACGGTGATGCTGCTGCTGTCCCTGGGGCTCGGCACCTTCCTGAGCCTTACCGTCTACCTTGTCCACGACACGCTCGTCGGCGAGATCGACCGCTCCGGCTGGGGATCGCGCACGAATCTGCTGTTCTTCGATGTCCAGGACGACGAGATGGCTCCGCTTGCCAGGCTCCTCGCCTCCGAAGGGGCGCCGGTGATACAGCAGGTGCCGGTCGTCACGATGAGGATCGCGGCCATTGCGGGAAGGAAGGTGGAGGAGCTGATGAAGGACCATTCGGTTCAGATTCCCAGGTGGACGCTCGACCGCGAATACCGCTCCACCTACCGTCGGGGACTTGTGGGAGACGAGAAGGTGGTGGCCGGAGACGTCACGGGGCTGGCGCCTCCGGCGGGCAGCGCGGCCCTCACGCCAATTTCGCTGGAGGAGGGGCTCTTCCACAACATGAGGCTCAGGCTCGGCGATGAGATCGACTGGAATGTGCAGGGCCTGACGGTGCGAACCCGGGTTGCCGGTGTTCGGTCCGTGGAATGGAGGCGGCTCGAGCCCAACTTCTTTGTCGTTTTTCCGGAAGGTTCCCTGGACGACGCGCCGAAGACCTTCATGGCGGCCGTCCGCACGGAGTCGGCCGCATCCTCGGCGCGCCTGCAGGAGGCCGTGGCGCAGGGTTTTCCCAACGTGAGCGCCATCGACTTGTCGCTGGTGATGAACGCGCTAGACGGGATATTCTCGAAGCTTGCCCTCGCCGTGGAGTTGGTCGCCCTTTTCACGGCGGCGACGGGCCTTGTGGTGCTGGCGGGCGCGGTGTACGCCGGGCGGCGCCAGCGCTTCCGCGAGTCGGCGCTGTTGCGCACGATCGGTGCGACCGGAATCCAGCTCGCCCGGATTGAAATCGCCGAAAGCGCCCTGCTGGGGCTGCTTGGAGGGCTGATCGGCAGCCTCCTGGCATTGCTCGCCAACGGTTTGCTGGCCCACTTTGTGTTTTCCGCGCGGCCTGTCGCCCCGGCCGGGGCCATTCTGGCGGCGATCGGCGCCGTGGCGTTTATCACCCTTGCGACGGTCTGGATTGCCGGCCGGGGGGATGCCCGGCAGCCGCCGCTCGACGCCCTCCGGGCGGAGTCCTGAAGTCGGGACAGGCGTGTAAAAATGTGGTGCAACTTTTCCCGCAACCGGGTGTTGTAGTGCCATGTCCGCACTCGCCGCATCCCAGCCGGCGCCCGCAAAGGGGGCTCCGAAAAAGAAGAAGTCCGGCAGGATCGCCTGGATCGCAGGCGCCGCCCTCGTGGTCCTGGTCGTCGTGGGCCTTGCGGTGAACAAGGCCCGCCACTCCAACCTGGGAGAGGGCGTCACCATCGAGAAGGCGGTTGTCCGGGACATCACCCAGGTCGTGACCGCCACGGGGAAGGTCCAGCCGGAGATCGAGGTGAAGATCTCGCCCGAGGATTTTGGCGAGATCATTGCGCTCCCGTTCCGGGAGGGGGCCCGCGTCAGGAAGGGGGACCTGCTCGTGAAGATAAAGCCCGACCTCTACCAGGCCCAGGTCGACCAGCAGACCGCGGCGGTGGCCTCGGCGCGGGCCAACGTCATCTCAAGCCAGGCCAAGCTTGAGAAGGCTGGGGCCGACCTGAAGCGTAACCGCGACCTCTTCCAGCGCAATCTGATCTCGGAGTCGGACTATGTCGGCTTCAAGACCGCCTACGACGGCGCGCTGGCCGACAGCAATGCCGCCAAGGCCAATGAACAGCAGTCGGAGGGCTATCTCAACCAGGCCAAGGACTCGCTCTCCAAAACGGTCATCTATTCGCCGATGGACGGCACCGTCAGCTCCCGTTCCTCGGAAGTGGGCGAGCGTGTCGTGGCGACCGGGCAATTCAGCGGCACCGAGATCATGCGCGTGGCCGACCTGTCGACCATGGAGGTCCGGGTGAAGGTCAACGAAAACGACATTCCCCACGTGAAGGTGGGCGACCATGCGCTCATCAGCATCGACGCCTATCCCGACCGGAAGTTCAACGGATTCGTCAAGGAGATCGGATCCTCCGCGGACAACTCGGGAGCCTCCGGAAGCGGCACCTCCAGCCAGTCCGCCGGCGGGGTCTCCGACGAGGTCACCAACTATCTGGTCAAGATCCGCGTCGCCGACCGCGACCTGCAGCTGCGGCCCGGCATGAGCGCCACGGCCGACATCGAGACCCAGACGGTCGCCCAGGCGGTCGCCGTGCCGATCCAGAGCGTGACGGTCCGCGCGGCGGGGGGACTCACCTCGGATGAGTTGAACGCGCGCGAGACCAAGGAGGCGAAGGAGAAGTCCGGGAACGACCTCGAGGTCTCGTCCGACAAGGACCAGGCGCGGCACAACCGGGACCAGTTCCAGTACGTCGTCTTCGTGAAGGCCGGCGACAAGGTAAGGATGCAGCGGGTCGAGACGGGAATCGCGGACAACACCTGGATAGAGGTGAGGAAGGGGGTCAGGCCGGGCGAGGACGTGGTGTCCGGCAGCTATGCCGAGATCAGCCGCACGCTCAAGGACGGGATGTCCGTCCACGTGGAGGCGCCCAAGAAGGACAACAGTGGCTCCTGAGAACGCATCCGCGACAGGGCTGGGGGAACCCGCACCGCGGCCGGTGCTCCCGCCGGGCGAGGTTGTGATAGCCATCGAGAACGTCACCAAGCTCTACAGGATGGGCGCGGAGACGGTTCAGGCCCTCCGCGGCGTCTCGCTCGAGATCCGCCGCAATGAGTACCTTGCCATCATGGGCCCCTCGGGATCGGGCAAGTCGACCCTGATGAACATGCTGGGCTGCCTCGACACCCCGACGGCGGGACGGTACGAGTTCACGGGCCGGAGCGTCGCGAAGATGGACGACAACGAGCTTGCGGAGATCCGCAACCGCGAGATCGGGTTCGTATTCCAGACCTTCAACCTCCTGCCGCGCTCAGACGCCCTGCGCAACGTGGAGCTTCCCCTGATCTACGCCGGGCTGCGGCCCGCCGAGCGGAACGCCAGGGCGAGCGAGGCGCTGGCGGACGTGGGGCTGGGAGACCGCATGCACCACCGACCCAACGAGCTTTCGGGCGGCCAGCGCCAGCGGGTGGCGATCGCCCGGGCGCTCGTCAACCATCCGTCGATCATACTGGCGGACGAGCCGACCGGCAACCTCGACTCGAGGACGGGCGTCGAGATCATGGAGCTTTTCGAGCATCTCTACGAGGAGGGCAACACGATCATCGTCGTGACCCACGAGGAGGACATAGCGCGCTACGCGCGCCGCATCGTGCGACTGAGGGACGGAAGGATCGAGAGCGACCGGCCGGTATGACGCACGAGATCACCGAGTCCTTCCGGATAGCGTTCGCCGAGATCCGCGCGCACAAGCTGCGGTCCGCGCTGACCGCCCTCGGGGTGATCATCGGCATCGTGGCGGTCACGCTCATGGGAACCGCGATCAACGGCATAGGCATAGGCTTCGACCGGAGCCTCGCCATGCTCGGGGACGACATCATGTACGTGAACAAGTGGCCGTGGCACAATGTCGAGGACTGGTGGAATTACGCCAATCGTCCGGCCATCGTGCCCGAGGACGCCGACAGGCTCAACAGGCTCATCGCCGCCACGCCGGAATCCCAGCTCGACGTCGCCGTCTTCGTCGGCGCGCGCTCCGCGTCGGTGAAGGCCGGGGATTACAGCGTCAGCGGCGTTTACACCTTCGGGACGACGGCCGATTACGGCCGGATGCTGACGGCCGATTTTGCCGAGGGCCGCCTGTTCAGCGACACCGAGAGCGCGGCGGCGCGGCCGGTGTGCGTCCTCGGCGGCGACGTGGCCCAGGCCCTGTTTCCGGGCCGGTCCTCCATCGGAGGCACCGTCACCGTGGCGGGCCAGCCGTTCCGCGTCATCGGCGTCCTCGCCCATCAGGGATCCTTTCTCGGCCTCTTCAGCGTCGACAGCCAGATGATGATGCCCCTTGGGGCGTATCGGAAGCAGTTCGGCACGAGGGACGGCAACGGGGAGCTTCGGGTGAAGATCAGGGACAAGAACCGCCTCGACGAGGCCCGGGAGGAGCTCATTGGCGACATGCGGCGCGTCCGCGGCCAGCTTCCGGGGGATGCCGACAATTTCTCGATCAATGAGCAGCAGGCCTTCAAGGCCCAGCTCGACCCCATCAAGCAGGGCATTGCGATCGGCGGGCTCTTCATCACGGGTCTGGCGCTTTTTGTGGGCGCCATCGGGATCATGAACATCACCTTTGTGAGCGTGAAGGAGCGGACCAAGGAGATCGGCACCCGGAAGGCGCTCGGGGCGCGGCGCCGGACCATCCTGCTGCAGTTCCTCATCGAGTCCGTCTCGATCTGCCTCGTCGGCGGCACGATCGGGCTGCTCCTCACCTACGGCCTGTGCTTTGGCGTTACCGTGGCCCTCCCGAGTCTCCCGGTGGAGTTTTCGCCGGGCCTGGCGGTCATAGGCCTGCTTGTTTCGGCCATGACGGGGATCCTGGCCGGATTTGCCCCCGCGGTCGGGGCCTCGCGCCTGGATCCCGTCGTGGCCCTGCGCTACGAGTGACGCCATGCTCTTCCGCGAAATCATCCGCATGGCCATCGGCTCGCTCGGCGTGCACAAGCTGCGCTCGTTCCTGACCATGGCGGGAATAACGATCGGCGTCTTCTCGGTGATCGGGGTGATGACGGCGGTGTCCGCGCTCAGGGGTTCGATCGAGACGGGGCTGAGCTTCCTCGGCTCAAACATCTTCCAGTTCGGCAAATACCCGATCGGCATCACCGTCAACGGCAACGACCGGGACAAGTACGACAAGCGGCGGAACTTCACCCTTGCCCAGGCGCGCCGCTACGAGGATCTCATGCAGGGTTGGGCGGATGTCGTCTGCCTCAAGTCGTTCGACCAGGGAGGGGGGCAGGCGAGGTACGGCAACAGGAAGACCACCCCGGGGATCACCTACGGGGGATCGAACGAGTTTTTCCTGACGGCCAACCAGTATGCCCTCGAGACGGGGCGCAACATCAACGGCGGGGACGTCGACCTCGGCCGTCCGGTGGCGATCATCGGGCAGACCATCCTCAAGAAGCTCTTCCCAACCGAATCCCCGCTGGAAAAGATGATCAAGGTCAACGGCCACACCTACCTCGTGGTGGGCACCCTCGTCGGCCGCGGCACGTCGTTTGGCGACGACCAGGACGCCCTTGTCATTGTGCCCATCACCCGGTTTCTCAGCGACAACGGGGCCAATAATTACACGGTGAACATCGCGACCCAGGCGCCGTCGGCGGCGGCCTACAACGACACGATGGACCGGGGCGTGACCGCGATGCGGATCGCCAGGGGCCTGCGCCCCGACCAGGACAACGACTTTGAGCTCTATTCAAACGACTCGCTGAAGGCCGCCTTCGCCAAGGTTGCCGACGCCGTCCGCGCCGGGGCCCTGGTGATCAGCGGGATCGCGCTGCTCGCCGCGGGGGTGGGAATCATGAACATCATGCTCGTGAGCGTGACCGAACGCACCAAGGAGATCGGCGTGCGCAAGTCCATCGGCGCCCGCAAGGCGGGCATCCTCGCCCAGTTTCTCCTGGAATCGGTCGTGCTTTCGCTCGTCGGCGGGCTCGCCGGCATCCTGCTGGGCGTGGCGGCGGGGGACGGACTCGCGATGCTCATGCATGTCGACATTGTCTTCCCCTGGGGCTGGGCGGGGGCGGGGCTCACCGTCTGCACGGTGATCGGGGTCGGATTCGGCCTGTACCCCGCGGCCAGGGCCGCCTCCCTGGATCCCATCGAGGCGCTCAGGTACGAGTGAGCGGCGGGCTCGGGAGGGTTTTGAATAACATCACCGTGTCAGCCCCGGCGGATCTCCGAACCCGGGAACCTGATCTGGATGCGGTAGACCTTTTTCACGCGGCATTTGATGATCCCCGTGGTGCGTGCGACGCGCTCGGGAATCTCGATCCGGTGGATGTCCACCACGGCGTGGTAACCGCGCTCGGAAAAAACGTCGATGAGCATGGCCAGCGCCAGGGGATCGTCCATCAGCGGATCCTCCGTGTTCACGAGCGCGATGCCCGAGATCGCATGGCGCAGCACGATCGGCATGATCTTCTTGGCGATGAAGTCCACGACCTTCCTGAATAGCGCGGCGTGCTCCACCTCGTAGCCGTCGAGGCGCCGGACCATCTCCTGCCGGGCGTGGATGATGATCTCGCTGGCGACGGGGATGGCCCGGAGGCTGTCGACCGTCCGCGGGTCGAGCTCGAGCGTGCTCTGGTATTCCAGCTCGGTGAGGATGTTGTGCTCGACCTCGCCGATCGGCCCCTGCGCGTTGATGAAGTGATAATGGTAGATTTCCTTCAGCTCCTGGAGGGCGTCCCACGTCTGCTCCTTGAAGGTGCGGTAGCGAAGCTGGGCGAGGCCGGCGTCGTAGTCGGTGACCCGCTCCTCGAGCAGGTCGCCCATCCCGGTCCGGCGAACCTCCTTGTTGTGCTCGCGAACCTCCACGCCGCGGCTGAGCTGGCGCTCGACGCTGGTCTTCTCGTCCACGAACAGGACCATGATGTGGATGGTCGGAAGGCGGAAGTGCATGCCCAGCGGTGAGCGGTAGAACTCGCGCCTCAAATCGTGCATCCGTCCCACAAGGAGCTTGAGGCACTCGACCTGCACCTTTGTGCGGGGGAAGCCATCGAGGATCACCCCATCCCGATAGTCTGGCTGCAGGAGCCGCCGGAAGAGGAGATCAACGACCTCCCGGTCGCCGACCATCCTGCCCGCGTTTTTCAGGCGCTGGGCCTCCGGCGAGTCGAGCAGCGAGCTCACGACGATCGGGCCGCAGGTCAGGCCCCGGGCCTTGGCGATAAAGGGGGTCTGGGTGCCCTTGCCGGCGCCTGGTGCGCCGCCCAGCAGGATGAATTCCTTGGGAAAGCACAGTTTTTCGCGGCCGAAGTCAGCCTCCAGCGTCTGCCAGACCGCGCTGAAGATGATATGGGCGTCCTTTATCTCCAGATCCGAGATGCGAGCTGCGGTAACGGCGCCCGATTCAGGGGGCGTCTTGTTGGCGGCGGCGGAGGGCATGCGCGGTTCGGTGGGCGGGTGGAGCGTGGATTTTAACAGACTGTCGACAGTTAATTGGCGGGCCCCTGCGGAACTTTCCCTGGATGCAAACGTCCTACACTAATGCAGTCCGCGGGCCTAGCCCGGCGGATTGTCAAGTTGAAGCTGGACCTGGCGGAGCCGCGCGAGCGGCTCCGCCTTGTTGTTTTTGAGGGAGTGTGTCCCCATCGATGCAACCCTGTCTGAATTCTTTCCTAGGAAGCCGGAGGGTTGGCCGGCTTTTCCCCGCAGAGCAGGTTGTCGACGGCGCAGGCTCCTCCTCCCCCGAGGATCAAGGCGATCCCTATGCCCACCACAAGGATGAAGAATTCAATTCCTTCGCCCTTCTGCTGGCCGGACCAGTTCATGAAGAATCCGTTGCCCACGTGGAGCATCGAGGCGGCCACCGCCAGTTCGAGGCTTACGAGGAACGCGGCGATGCGGGTGAAGGCGCCGAGGATCAGCGCAATGCCGCCGAAGAACTCGATCAGAATGGCGGCCAGGGCGAAGATCCACGGAATGTGGAGGGAGCCGGTGAAAAACTGCATGGTGCCGGAGTAACCGTAGCCGCCGAACAGGCCGAGCAGCTTCTGTGCGCCATGCGCAAGGATCATGATGCCCAGGGCCAGCCGCAGGAATAGCGGTGCGAATCTGCCTGCCTTTGAACTCGAACAGGAACTTGTGGATGACATGGGGGGTTGGGGTTCTGCCTCATGTGGAAGAGGCTGGGCCTTCGGTATCCGAGGCGTTCGGGTGCGTCAAGCCGCCGATGCCGGAAGGCGCCCGGCGCCGGGCCATTTCCATTCCCTCAGGATGGCAATCACCTGTTCGGCGCCCCGGCTTTGGTAGCGCTGTTGATGCCGGATCACCGCGATCTCACGTATTGGATTCGCGTCGGCCAATTCGAGGTAGACAAGCGAGTCGCTGTCCTCGGGGGCCTGGGCAATCCTCGGGAGCACGGAGATGCCGGCCCCCAGGGCGACAAGCGACTTCAATGTCGAAATCTGGGAGCAGCGGAATCCTATCCTGGGCTCAAAATGGTGGTCGCCGCAGAAGCTATGGACCTGCGCCGCCACGGAGCTCGATGACCCGAGAAGGGCAAACGTCTCTCCAGCCAGGTCCTCCGCTGTGACCTTGGGGCGGGCGACAAACGGGTGGTCCTTCCCAACAACAAGAAGAAGAGGCTCTTGCGTGAGCGTTTCGGCAAAGAGACGGGGGTCGTCAACAGGTAGCGCGGCCAGGGCGAAATCGAGTTCCCCATCGATGACGGAACTGATCAGCGAATCTTTAAAGTCTTCTCGTATATTTAGTTGTAGGTTAGGGTGTCGTTTCCTGCAGCGCTCGATCAGCGCGGGTAGGAGGAAGGGGGCAAGGGATTGGATGGCTCCCACGGTGAGTCGGCGCTCCAGAGATGGGTGATCGCTCAGTTCCTTGCTCGTATTGTCGACTTCCAGCAAAATACGGCGGGCCCGATCCAGGAAAACCGTTCCGGACTCCGTCGGAACAGCCTTGTGTCCAAGACGGTGGAAAAGCTTATGACCAAGCTCCTTTTCAAGATTTATAATCTGCTGACTTAAAGATGGTTGAGATACATTGCATTTGGCGGATGCCCGGGTGAAATTCCCTGTGTCAGCAATGGCCACCGAGTAGCGAAGCTGGTGAAGTTCCATAGTCAAAAACTATCATAATCATAGTTAGATGCAACTTTAACTATCGGTTTCTTGAGCTAAGCTACCGTCAGCCTGTTCCGATCAGGTACAGGTCAAAAGAAAGGCAAACCAATGAAATACGATAACATCCTGAAGAGAGCGGTCATCCCCGGCTTAATTGCTGCGGCCGCTATCTTGCTTTTCTTACGCACCCAAGCAAACGCGGACGCCGTAATTGGCTTCGTCTCCGTCGCAATCATTGCGGGAGTCGTGGCCATGGAGTACCGCTTGAACTGGAAGTGGTTAGTGAAACGGTAAGTACAGTCCAATAATCAGAAAATAAGCCAGGGCCCGGAGAAATCCGGGCCCTGTTTTTTTATTCGGCCAACAGGGCTGTGCCCGCGTCTAACAAGGCCATACCCGCAGGAATGACATTTTTTAGACAAAAAAAGGATCCGGCGACGCTCTTAGGGGGAAAGAAAACACTTCCCGCCCCCTGCATGGAGGATCTCCCCGATCATGATTCCTGGAAAGATTGGTTTCAGCGCTATGGCCCCAGGCTGCTGCTCTACGCACGGCAGTGCACCCGATCATTGGCTGATGCCGAAGATGTTGTACAGGAAGCTTTTGTCAGATTCTGGCGCAATCAGCGCCAGCTCGGAGGAGAACCGCTGCCGCTCATGCTTGCCTCAGTCCGCCGGGCGGCGATCGACCGGGCCCGGAGCGATGAGCGCCGCGCCGCCAGGGAGGCGCGTGCCGACGGCGGCCTTGGGGATGCCGAGCCGCAATTCGAGTCTCCGGCACTGGCCGACGACAGGCGCACAGCCATTGAGGCTTCACTTAGGCGCCTTCCCGAAGCCCAGCGCGAGGTTCTTGCCCTCAAGATCTGGGGCGGGCTCACCTTTGAACAGATCGCCGCACAACTGGACCTGCCGCCCAACACGGCGGCATCGCGGTACCGCTATGCGCTTGAGGCGCTGCGCAGGGAAATGACCGTTGCGAACTGCCATGGATGAAGAACTGCGGAGACTTGAAGTGGAACTGGCCTCGCTCAGGCCGAACCGCCCTTCGCGGGCGCTCTCCGATCGAATCGGCGTCCAGCTGGCAAGCCGCGCGGGGGGCACGGTGGTGTCCTGGGGGTGGGTTGGGGCGGCCATGGGCCTTGCGGCGGCGGTCGCCGTGGTGGTTTTCCCCCTTCAGAAGTCCGTTGCGACCACCACCGCATTCAGGCCCGTGGCGGCCAAGGACGTCCTCTACGCCGCCAAGGACGAGGGCTACGTGCAGTTGGTCGACGGCACGCCAGCACACCGCCTGCGCGAGTACCATCTGGACACGATCACCTGGAAGAACCCCAGCACGAACGCGTCGCTCAGCTGGAGCGTTCCCAGGGACGAGATCCGGGTGATTCCGGCGAGTTTCCAGTGAGAAAGCTGCAATTTCAAATCAAGACCATGAAAACAAAAATCCATCACCTGCTTCCAATACTTGGAATGGCCCTGGCGCTGCCACTCTTGCGCGCCCAGGCCCAGCCTGCCTGCACTTGCGACGGACCCGCTGCCGCGGGCGCCGCCGACCGTCCCGGATTCGCCATGAATGCGGCCGATGTCGTGCCCGTGGCAGACGTCATCCCATTCCTCGGAGTCGAGACGGAGTCCACGTCCCCGACCCTCACCGACCAGCTTGGCCTCCCGGAGAACACAGGCTTGGTCGTGGAACAGATCGTTCCGGACACGGCAGCCGCCTCCGAATTGAAGCGGCACGACATTCTGCTGAAACTTGACGACCAGACCCTGATCGAACCGCGCCAGCTGGCCGTCCTCGTCCGTTCGCACAAGGTGGGCGATTCCATCGCGATCACCTACCTGCGCGCCGGCAAGCAGCAGACGGCCACGCTCAAGCTCGGAAAACACGAGGCGCCGAAGATGGCGGAATGGGGCGGGCAAGGCCCCGAGTCGATGCCCTTCAATTTTCACAGCCAGGGTCTCAGCCGCGAGGACATGGACAGGATGCTGGCGCTCATGGATGGCCAGATGATGGAGCCGCCGCCCCCTCCGGGCACCGGGCCCGGACCTCGTCCTGGCGAGCCCAACGTCAATGAGGTCGGCGTCGATGTGGAGAACAGCAACATCGTCTACACCGATGACATGGGAACCCTTTCCCTTACGATCAAGGACGGAAAAAGGACGCTGGAGGCCCGCGACGCCCAGGGGCACCAGCTATTCTCGGGGCCGATCGACACCCGCGAGCAGAGAAAGGCAGTGCCGCCGGGCGTCATGGCGCGCCTCGAGAAGCTGCATGGGATGCGGGAATTCAGGTTCAAGACCGACCGGGACTTCCAGGGCGCCGACAGCCAGGTGGCCAAGCCGCAGGGCCAGCACATGACCGCCCCGCCGCCGCCCCTGCCGCCTTCCAACCAGCCCCCCTTCTGACCGATTTTACCCAACTCGGCGCCCCTGCGGCGCACGGAGGCACGTCTGGAGCCGGGCCTGCGGGTGGGTATTAGGCCCGCCTCCGGCCGGGGAGCATTACTAAGCGGATGCGACCTGGCTGGGGGCGGGCCGCTTCACAAAGGCCGCGACGACAAGCGCGATCAGGGTGCCGAAGAACAACCCGACGAAAACATAGACGATCGGTCCGAGCACCGGGCCCATGAAAAGGCGCATGAATTTCTCGGGCTGCTCGAGCTGGTCGCCGCTGAGGCCCTTTGCCTCGAGCTTGTTGAGCTGGGCCTGGACCATGATGTCGATGATTCGCGGATTGACCACCGTCTGGTAAAGAAGATTCAAGCCCGCCCCGATCACCGAGGAGACGACGGTGATGCCAAACCCTGCGCCCAGGGCCCGGCCGTAGGGGAATCCGGCCTCGGGTGCCGCAGCCGCGCCGCAGGCCCTGGTGCCCAGGGCGATGAACACAATGGTGACCGCGAGGTTTGCGATGGATTGGACCCATTGGCTGCCGTTGAACTTGTCGACGTCAGAGTGCAGGCCAAGGACGAAGAAGAGGAGCTGGACGACGAACACGGTCAGCGCCAGGCCGGCGCCGTAGGCGAGGTAGGTTTTCATTTTTGGGGTAGTTTTAGGAGTCCTTTGGACCGTGCTCCTGGACATCAGCCGGAGGGGTGATCACGGGCCGCGGGTTGGCAATAAAGGGCTTTGGCGGGGGCGCCGCGACATGCTCGGCCTCGTCGATCACACGCTTGATCTCATGCTCGACATCGCCCGCCGCCTTCTTGAACTCGCGGATGGCCTTTCCAAGGCCGCGCGCAAGCTCAGGCATCCGCTTTCCGCCGAACAGGATCAGCGCTATGACCAGGATGAGGACCATTTCGGGGCCTCCAAAGTCAATGAAAGCGAAAGGAAGGGGGATCCGTTCCATGGATCCACTCTGGGCGGTTTTTTGGGAAATGCGACAAGCTTTCGTCGGTCCCGGGAGGCTTGCTTCCGGCCGTGCGGCATTCATAATTGGGGCCTATGATGAGGAGATGGCTTTTGTTGCAGCTGGCCGTCCTTGCGGGCGCAGCAGGCCTGATGCCCGGGACCGCCTCGGCGGCCGCCACGCGTGTGGTGATCATCCCGATCCACGACGAAATCGGCGAGCCCACGCTGTACATCGTCCGCCGCGGGCTCAAGGAGGCGATCGCGCAGCACGCGGACGTCGTCGTGCTGGACCTGAAGACCCCGGGCGGTGCGCTCGATTCCACCCTCGAGATCATGGAGGACCTGCAGAAGTTTCCGGGCAGGACGGTGGCCTATGTGGACGACGAGGCCATGTCGGCGGGTGCGTTCGTCTCGGCGGTCACCGGCGAAATCTGGTTTTCACCGCAGGGGGTGATCGGCGCGGCCGCACCCGTCCAGGCGACGGGCCAGGACGTCGACGCCACCATGAAGGAAAAGCTCGTCAGCTTCCTCAAGGCCCGGATGCGCGCGGTCTCCGAGGGCAAGGGCTACCGCGGCCAGGTGATCTCGGCCATGATCGATTCGGACGCCGAGCTCAGGATCGACGGCCAGGTCCTCAAGGAAAAGGGCGGGCTCCTCTCCCTCACGGCGACCGAGGCGATGAAGGCCTATGGAAAGCCGCCGCAGCCGCTTCTCGGCGCCGGGATTGCGCGGGACATGGATGATCTTCTCAACACGAAATTCGGCGCCGGCGCCTACACCGCGTTGCGCCTGGACACGACATGGTCCGAGGGGGCGGCCGTCGTGCTCACGAGACTTTCCCCCATGCTGCTGGGCCTCGGGCTGCTCTCGCTCTTCCTCGCGTTCAAGACCCAGAGCTTCACCCTCTTCGGGGCGCCGGGCCTCGCGCTGCTGGGGCTGGTCTTCTTCGGCAGCTATGTCGCCGGGCTTTCGGGCCACGAGCCGATCATGGTGTTTGCGGTTGGGGCGGTCCTGCTGCTGCTGGAGCTGATGTTTTTCCATAGCGCCGGTTTCCTGGGCGCGGTCGGGCTGGGCCTGATCTTCGGCTCGCTCATCTGGGCCATGGCCGACCTCTGGCCGGGCGTGCCGCTGGGCGCCGCATGGTCCGCGAACGTGTTCCTGATGCCCTTTGTGAACCTCGGCCTCGGCCTGGCCCTTGCCATCCTGGGGGCCCTGGCGCTGATACGATTCCTTCCCCACGAGTGGATCTGGGACCGCCTGGTCGTGCAATCGGTCCAGAAGGCCACGAGCCAGCCGCTTCCGGCCGCCGCCTCGGAGGTCGTGGGAAAGACCGCCGTCGCCCTGACCACCATGGCGCCCACGGGCTATGTGCTCGTCGACGGGCACCGCTACGAGGCGTCCTGCGAGTCGGGTCTCGCCGAAAAGGGCGCATCGCTACGGGTGCTGGCGGTCGACAATTTCCGCCTGATCGTCACGCGGGCCTAAGGAATTTCCGCAACCCGGCCACAACGGCCGCAACAGACCCCGAACCGCCAGTCCCTCCAGTCATGATTAACCTGCCCTTTGTAGCCCTGATCGTTGTCGCCGTGATCGCCCTGATCCTGCTGGGCGTTTTCCTTTCGTTCTTCGGAACCTGGCTCAAGGCGCGCCTGAACGGCGCGCCCGTCAGCGTCGCGAATCTCCTCGGGATGCGCCTCGGCGGCGTGCCCTACAACCTCGTGGTGACCGCCCGCATCACCGCGGTCAAGGCCGGGATCCCCATCACCACCGACAAGATCGCGGCCCACTTCCTGGCCGGCGGCAACGTGGTGCCCACCGTGCAGGCGCTCATCGCCGCGCAAAAGGCGGGCATCACCCTGGACTGGGACCGGGCCTGCGCCATCGATCTCGCCACCAAGGGATCGGGCAAATCCGTCGTCGAGGCGGTGCGCACGTCCGTCGATCCCAAGGTGATCGACTGCCCGAATCCGGAGAGCGGCCGCACCACGATCGACGGCGTGGCCAAGGACGGCATCCAGGTGAAGGTGAAGGCGCGCGTGACCGTCCGCACGCATCTGGATCGCTTTGTGGGCGGCGCGAAGGAGGAGACCATCATCGCCCGCGTCGGCGAGGGCATCGTGACGACGATCGGCGTGGCCGACTCGTACAAGCACGTGCTCGAGTCTCCCGACAGCATTTCCAAGACGGTCCTGGCCCGTGGCCTCGATGTCGGCTCGGCCTTCGAGATCCTTTCAATCGACATCGCCGACGTCGATGTCGGCGAGAACATAGGCGCCCGGCTGCAGGTGGCGCAGGCCGAGGCCAACAAGAACATGGCCCAGGCCCAGGCCGAGATCCGCCGCGCGGCGGCAGTCGCCCTGGAGCAGGAGATGAAGGCCCGGGTCCAGGAAATGCAGGCCAAGGTCGTCGAGGCCCAGGCGCAGGTTCCCCAGGCCATGGCGGATGCCTTCCGCAGCGGACGGCTGGGCGTCATGGACTATTACCGCATGGAAAACATCCAGGGTGACACGGCGATGCGGCAGAGCATAGCCCAGCCCGATCCCAAGAAATGACGCCCGAGGCCGTTTTGCGCATCCTGCTCGTCTTCGGGGCGCTCCTCGCGCTCTGGAACAAGCAGCGGCGCGCCGCGGCAAGGGCTGCGGAGGCGCGGCCGGCCCCGGTCGCGCACGAGGACGCCATGGAGGCGGAGCGGACGAGGCGTGTGCAGGAGGAAATCCGCCGGAAGATAGCCCAAAGGACGGCGGTGGCACCCCCCCGGCGGCCCGCGCCTCCGCCCGTGGTGGCGGCCCCGGCCCCCGCATTCGCGGCTGCGCCGCCCCTTCAGGCAGCCTCGCCCCTTTCGGCCGCCGAAGCCTCCCCGTTTCGCGCTGATACGCAGCCCGCGGCTCATCCCCAGGGCCGGGACTGGCAGGGCGAGCTGCGGCAGCGCACGGAGGCCCGTCGCGCCATTGTGCTCCGGGAGATCCTGGGCCCTCCGGTCGGCCTCAGGTAGGCAAAAGGCGGCGGCCGGTCCGCCGGTCCGTCACTTGACGTTCGAAAAATCGAGCGCCACCCGGTTGTAGCCGGTCTGGCCGGTTGCGTAATGCCGGCCCTTATACAGAATCTCCACCGACTCCAGGGCCGTGGACGTCAGGAAGAGGGGGACGTTGGGGAAGTCGTGGCGGTCGCCCCTGTCGAGGCTGCCCGTGCCGCCGGGGGAGGGGAAGAGCGCCGAGCCGTCCGACTGGCGGACGACCTTGATGCGGACCGGATTCAGCGCCGAAATGGTGATCACGGAATCCGTCGCGGCGGGAGCCATCGCAATGGGAGGGGGGGAAGCCGGGCTGTCCGACACCAGCGACTTCACGGCCCAGTACCCGAGCAGCACCAGCACGACGACGGCGAGGGCGATCCCGCCGCGAAAGACCAGCGTGGGCTCGATCAGCGGCGCCGCAGGCAGGTTGGCCCTCCCGCGGGAGACGCGGCCGGGCTCCTGGGGCGCCGGCTGGGCCGCCGCCGCCGACTCGGTGCGCTCGTCCGCGGACGCAATCGAAAGGTCCATCCGGCCGTAGACCTCGCGGCTGGGCTGGCGCGGCGAAGCCTCGTCCAGGCCAAGCGAGGCGAAATCGGCCAGGATCCTTTCGGGCGGCAGCTTGAGGTAGGATGCGTAGGCCCGGAGGAACCCCTTCACGTAGATGGGCGCAAGGTCGAGGTCGAACTGGTTGGCCTCGAATTTTTGGAGGTAATCCCCGCGGATCTTCGTGGATTCCGCGGCCTCCCGTATCGAGGCCCCCTTCTTCTTTCGCGCCTCCTCAAAACGTTCGCCAATGGTCTGCATGAAAAATCTGTGGGGCCAGTCTCTAGGTAAGGGGCCGGGAAGTCACCTAAATTTTGTCCAGATCCACCAGGATCTCGCGCGGGCTCGACCCGTTCTCGGGTCCCACAATGCCCTTCTCCTCCATGAGTTCCATGATCCGCGCCGCCCGGTTGTAGCCGATCCGCAGCCGGCGCTGGAGCATGGAGGTGCTGGCGCGGCGGGTGGCGCGGAGCACCTCGAGCGCCTGCCGGTAAAGCTCGTCGTCGTCGCCCGCATCTCCGTCCTCGCCGAAGTCGCCCTCCTCGTCGTCCTCGCGGGCCGCGCGGTCGATGTGCTGCTGCACCGACTGGGCGTACAGCGGGGGATCGTTGTTCTCCTGGAGGTAGGCGACGATCTTCTGTATCTCATCGTCGGATACAAAGGCGCCCTGGGCGCGCACGACGCGCGAGGTGCCCGGCGGCGTGAAGAGCATGTCGCCGCGGCCGATCAGGGTCTCCGCCCCCTTGGTGTCCAGGACCGTGCGGGAGTCCACCTGCGAGGCCATCTGGAAGGCGATGCGCGAGGGGAGGTTGGCCTTGATGACGCCGGTGACCACGTTCACCGAGGGCCGCTGGGTGGCTATGATCAGGTGGATGCCGGCGGCGCGGGCGAGCTGGGCCAGGCGGGCGACGTTGGTCTCGACCTCGGCCGGCGCGATCATCATCAGGTCGGCGAGTTCGTCGATGATCACGACGATGTAGGGAAGGCGGTCCGGCACCTCGATCCCGTCGTCGACCAGGTCGGGGCCGATTCCGGGCAGGGCGGCCTGGGGATCGACGCCTCCGCCCCCGGTCCTCCTCCTGTGGTTGAAGCCGACGATGTTTCGCACGTTGGTCTTGCCGAAGATCTGGTAGCGCTGCTCCATTTCCGCGAGCAGCCACTTGAGCGCGCCGGGCACCTTCTTCACCTCGGTCAACACAGGGATGAGCATGTGAGGCAGGGAGTTGAAGATCTTCAGCTCGACCACCTTTGGGTCCACCATGATGAGCCTGACGTCCCGCGGGCTCTTCGAGTAGAGGATCGAGGCGACGATGGCGTTGACGCAGACCGACTTGCCCGAACCCGTCGCGCCGGCGATGAGAAGGTGGGGCATCTTCGCAAGGTCCGAGACCAGGGGCTGGCCCGAGACGTCCTTGCCGAGAACGATCGGGAGCTCCGCGCGGGCGCCGACCCAATCCTCGCTCTCGAGCACCTCGCGCATCCCGACCGGCGTCGGGTGCTGGTTGGGCACCTCGACGCCGACCGCCGCCTTGCCGGGGATCGGGGCGAGTATGCGGACCGACTGGGCCCGCATGCCCAGGGCGATGTTCTTGTCGAGGCTCGATATCCTCTCGACCCTCACGCCGGGGGCCGGCACGACTTCGTAGCGCGTGATCACGGGGCCGACATGTATCTCGCCCAGCGTGACCTCGACCCCGAACTCGCCGAGGATGCGCATGAGGTTGCCCGCATTCTGGCTGTGCTCCTCCTCGCTGTTGCTCGCGCTCGGCCGCACCTGTTCCTTGAGGAGCCTGAGGGGCGGAAACTTGTAGTTGTCGTCCTCGCTCTGCGGCAGCACGGTCCTGGCCTTCCTCGTCTCCTCGGGCTTGACGATCTTGAGCTGGATCTTGTCCGCGGCCGGGGGCTTTTCTGTGCGCGGGGAGTCGGGCGCAGGCTGGACGGCCCCCGACTTCGGCACGAACACCTTCTTCTCGGCGGGCCCGATGGGAACCGGGGCCGGGGCCGGCTCCGGGGGCGGCCCGGCCTGCTTCTGGCCCGCTCCCGCCGGAGCGGGGACCCGGGATTTGGCCCGCAGAAGGCGCCAGGCGGAGAAATCGGCCGCGATCTTCTCGAACTCGGCCCCGATATCCCTGGTGAAGATGAACAGGAGGCCGAAGAGGTAGGCGGTGCCGAGCAGAAGCATGGAGCCGAACTCCCCGAGCGTGTTCTGCAGCAGGTCCGCGTAAACCAGCCTGCCAAGGAGGCCCCCCAGCCCGTAGGGGAAGAAGTCGGTGCTCTTGTGCTCGGCGAACATGCTCGCGAGGCCGGAAAATGCTGCGATGCACGCCACCATGACCAGGAGGCGGGAGCCCGTCAGCTGGCGAACCCGGCGGACCGAGACGTAGGCGAGCCAGAAGAGAAAAATGGGAACGTACCACGCCGTGAGACCCAGGCTGCGGAAGGCCACGGAGGCCCCATAGGATCCGAAGACGCCGACGAGATTCGAGTCGGTCGGATTGGTCGTGTGGAAGGGATCCTGGTTCGGGCTGTAATCCACGAACGCCACGGCAAGCAGGGTCGCCGCAAGCCCGAATCCGACGGCCGCCGCCCAATTGGGCACCTGGCGGGGAGGCTGAAACGACCGCCCGCTGTTTGGGTTTGAAATCTGCGGCTTCGGCATGTGACCTCAATAGCACTTTAACTCCCGGGCCGGTCAAATGTAAACCCCCCGGAGTCGCCGTCCCATGCAAGAACTCATCCGTTTCAAGCCCTTGTACCAGGAACGCGTCTGGGGAGGCCGGGCCCTCGCCGGAACCTTCGGCCGCCGGATCCCGGCGTCCCGGCCCATCGGCGAAAGCTGGGAGATCGTGGACAGGCCTGAGGCGCAGTCGGTCGTGGTGGGAGGCCCGATGGACGGAAAGACGCTCAGGGCGGCCCTCGAGGCCGACCCGGCCGGCATCATGGGACCGGCCTGGCCGGCGGCCCGTCCGTTCCCGCTGCTCGTGAAGTGGCTCGACTGCTCCGAGCGCCTGAGCCTGCAGGTCCACCCTCCCGCTTCTGTGGCCGCGGAACTCCGCGGGGAGCCCAAGACGGAAAATTGGTACATCGCCCGTGCCGAGCCCGGCGCCCAGGTGATGGTCGGGCTGAAGCGGGGCGTGACCCGCGGGCAATTCGAGCAGGCGATGGCGGCGCAGTCGCTCGAGTCCTGCGTGCACAGCTTCCCGGTGTCGGCAGGCGACTCCATCCTCGTCCACAGCGGCGAGGTCCACGCCATCGACGCGGGCAACCTCATCCTGGAGATCCAGCAGAATTCCGACACCACCTACCGCGTCTACGACTGGGGCAGGGTGGGCCTCGATGGGAGGCCGCGCCAGCTCCACATCGCCGAATCGCTGCGCTCGATCCGGTGGGACGACTTTGAGCCGGCCCCGGTGCGGGCCTCCGCGACCTCGGCGGTGATCGCAGATTGCCCGGAATTCAGGATCCGGCGCCTGTATCTCGCGGCGGGAGAGGGGTTGCGCCTTGCAGCGCACGTCGAGCCCCGGCTGCTCAGCGTGGCGAGCGGAGCCGTGAAGGTCTCCGCCGGGGAGGGGGACGCCCAGGCGCTCGTGCAGGGCGACAACGTGCTTCTGCCCTTCGCCGGAACCTTCACGATCGCGGCCGATGAGACGTCGATACTGCTGCTCACGGAGCATTTTGCCTGACGCGGTCGGGGCCGGGGCCGGCCAGCATAGTTTTCCAACAGCCTGCTAAGGGACTTGAAGAACCGGCTGGATTCCTGCAGTGTTGTCCCCTTTTCCATGCAACCTCCCGAACAAGAACAGCCGGCCGACGTCCCGGTCGAGAACCCCGCCAAAGCCGAAGCCCCGGCAGGGGGCGACCTGGCCGCCCAGCTCGCCGCGTCCAGAAAGGAGGCGACCGACAACTACGACCGCTACCTGAGGGCGGTCGCCGACCTTGAGAACTTCCGCCGCAGGACGGTCCGCGAGAAGGAGGAGTTGAGGCAGTTTTCCGCCTCAGGCGTCCTCGGGGACCTGATCCCGGTGCTCGACAGCCTTGCCCTCGCGGTGGAGGCCGCGAGGCAGCCGTCGGCGGACCTCAAGTCGCTCGCCGAGGGCGTGGACCGGGTCCTCCGGCAGTTCAAGAATGCCCTGACGACGCAGGGGTTCGTGGAGATCAACCCGGTCGGGCTGCCCTTCGACCCCCACCAGCACGAGTCGATCTCCCACCAGCCGAGTGCCGACGTCAAGGACGGTTCGGTCATCACCGTCGTGCGCACCGGATTTTCGCTCAACGGCCGGCTCCTCAGGCCCGCTTCCGTGATCGTGTCGAGCGGTCCGGGAAAGAAGCACTGATCCCCCAACGGCGACCATGGCCAAGGAAGACTACTACGAACTTCTGGGCGTCGCGCGGGGCGCGACCGAGGACGAGCTCAAGAAGGCCTATCGCAAGAAGGCCGTCCAGTTCCATCCGGACAAGAATCCCGGGGACAAGGCCGCGGAGGAAAAATTCAAGAAAGTATCCGAGGCCTACGAGGCGCTGAAGGATCCTGAAAAGCGGGCGGCCTACGACCGGTTCGGCCACGCCGCCTTCGAGGGCCCCGGCGCCGGGCACGGCCCGGGCGGCATGTCCTCGGCGGGGGGATTCCACGATCCCTTCGACATCTTCCGGGAGGTGTTCGGCCAGCGGGGAGGCGGCGGCATCTTTGATGAAATGTTCGGTGGCGGGGGCGGCGGCCGGGATTCGGGGCGCGATGGCGCCGACCTTCGGTACGACCTGGAGATCACTCTCGAGGAGGCCGCGCGCGGCGTCGAAAAGGAGATCTCCATCCGGAAGCTTGTCCCGTGCGAGCACTGCAACGGCTCCGGGGCGGAGCCCGGCTCGAAGCGGACCACCTGTCCCACCTGCCGCGGAGCGGGCCAGGTCCGCCGCTCGGGAGGCATCATCGTCTTCACCCAGACCTGCCCGACGTGCGGGGGGGCGGGGAGCAAGATCGACAAGCCTTGCGCGGTGTGCAAGGGCGAAGGCCGGACGCCCAAGAACACCAAGATCAACCTCAGGATTCCCCCCGGGGTCGACACGGGTTCGCGCCTGCGTTCGTCCGGCAGCGGCGAGGCCGGGGCCGCGGGAGGCACCCCCGGCGACCTGTACGTGGTCCTCACCGTCAAGGAGCACGAACTCTTCGAGCGGCAGGGGGACGACCTCTTCTGCGAGATCCCGATCAAGTTCACGCTCGCGGCCATGGGCGGCACGATCCAGGTCCCCACGCTCTTTGGAAAGGCGACGCTCAAGGTCCCGGCGGGCACCCAGAGCGGCACGACCTTCCGCCTGCGCGACAAGGGGATGCCGTCCCTGCGCGGCGGCCACCAGGGCGACCAGCTCGTGCGCTTCCACGTTGAGGTGCCGGGTTCCCTGACGGCCGAGCAGCGAAGGCTGCTTGAGGAATTTGCGCGGGTGGGTGGCGACGCCAACGAGCCCACCTCCCGCAGTTTTTTTGAAAAGGCCAAGAAATTCTTCTAGGCCGCCGCGCGACTTCGCCGTGTCCAAAGCCCTGAAAGACCCCAAGGTGATGTCGCTGGCCGCCGCCAAGTCGGCGCGCGCCAGGCTTGCCCGGTCCGGAGCAAGGTTTGTCCTGACCAACGGCGTGTTCGACCTGCTCCATCCCGGGCACACTTCGTACCTGGTGGCGGCCCGGAAGCTGGCGGGGCCCCGGGGAAAGCTCTTTGTCGCCCTGAATTCCGACAGGAGCGTGAGGGCCCTGAAGGGGAAATTTCGCCCTATTTTGGCGGAGGCGGACAGGGCGTACAACCTCGCCCAGCTTAGGTCCGTCGACGGGGTCGTCATCTTCCGCCGGAAGCGCCTTGACCGCGAAATAGCCGCACTCAGGCCGGACATCTATTGCAAGGCGGGGGATTACACGCCCGCGACGCTCGACCCGGCCGAACGCAGGGCGCTGGAAAAGGCCGGCGCCAGGATAAGATTCATCCCGTTTCTGGCCGGCTTCAGCACGACGAGGCTCATCGAGAAGATCAGGGCCGCAGGAGATTTGTGACCATGCGCGTCGTCATCCTCGGATCCGGCCGCGGCTCGAACGCCGAGGCGATTCTCAAGGCCCAGCAGGGGGGCGGGCTCGGGGCGGCCCGGGTGGTGGCGATCTTCTCGGACAGGGCGGATGCGCCTATCCTCGGTCTGGGTCCGCGGTTCGGCGCTCCGTCGAGGTTCGTCGACGCGTCGCCCTTCAAGACCAAGCTCGAGGGGGATGGCGAGGCGCGTTACATTGCCGCCGTGGGCGCGGAAAAGCCCGACCTGGTGGTGCTGGCCGGATTCATGCGTGTCCTCAAGCCGGGCTTTCTCGCGGCGTTTGCCGGGCGGATCATCAACCTGCATCCCAGCCTCCTGCCCAGCTTCCCGGGGCTCGACGCGGTGGGACAGGCGTTTCGCCGCGGAGTCAGGATCACGGGGTGCACGGTGCACAGCGTCACCTCGGAGCTGGATGGCGGCCCGATCATAGACCAGGCGGCGGTGCGGGTCGAACCCGGCGACACCGAGGAGTCCCTCGCGGCAAAGGTGCACGCCGCCGAGCATATCCTCCTTCCGGCCGTGATCGCCCGGTTGAGCAAGGGCAAGGGGTCAGGGTGAAAAAGGTGTCCACAGCTGCGGAGGTCCACTTTTTCAACCTGTCCCCGTGCCCTTCCCCATGCTCACCGAAATCAAGGCCGAGATTCCACCCGAGTCGGTCGAGTCCGCCGACAGCTTCCTGCTGGAACTGGGCAACGGCTGCTGGAGCCTGCTTGAGGATGCCATAGCCCGCCGGGCATGGATCGTCGGGATCTTCGAGGATGAGGCGAAGGCTTCCGCCGGCTGGGCGGACCTGAAGGCGGCCCTTCCGGGCCCGCCGCCCGGCGACCCGGTGTTCAAGGCCCTGGGCAGGCGCGATTGGGCGGAGAGCTACCGGGATCATTTCCACGCCTGGCAATTTGGGAGGCTGCACTGGGTTCCCGCCTGGGAGCGGAAGTCATTCCAGGTGCCCCCGGGGCATTCCGTGCTCTGGCTCGATCCCGGGCTTGCCTTCGGGACAGGCAACCACGAGACCACCCGGCTTTGTGTCGAACGCCTTGTCGCGCTCGCCGAAGGCTCCGGAGACCGACGGTCCGGAACGGCCGTGATCGACGCGGGATGCGGGTCGGGCATACTTGCCCTGTCCGCGGCTCTGCTCGGCTTTGGAGACATCCTGGGCTTCGACAACGATCCCGAGGCGGTCAGGGTGAGCGGGGAGAACGCGGTATTCAACGGACTCGGCGACCGGGTGACTTTCCGGACCTCGGACCTCGCCTTGGGCCTTGCAGGCGGGAAGGCGGGGGTCGTACTGGCCAACATCCAGGCCGATATCCTTGTCGCCTTCAGGCGCGAATTGACCTCGGCGGTTGCCCCGGGGGGCGCCCTCGTGCTCAGCGGCATACTCGCGCACGAGCGCGACGCCGTCCTGGCGGCATTCCGCGGAGCGGCCCCGGGCTGGCCTGCGGAAACCCGCGTGCTCGGGGAGTGGGCCGACGTTATGCTTTTAAGGGGGTGACCTAAGAAAACAGGTCCGGCAGCGTGCGGCCCAGGAACTCCTCCATGTAGGCGGTCGTCGCCTTTCCCTCAATGAAGACCGGGTCGGCCATGATGGCCTTGTGGAGCGGGATTGTCGTCTTGATGCCGCGGATAAGGTATTCGCTGAGAGCCCTGTAGGTCCGTTCGAGCGCGTCCTTGCGCGTCTGGCCGGAGCAGATCAGCTTCCCGATCATCGAGTCGTAATAGGGGGGGATGGTGTAGCCGCTGTAGGCGTGGCTGTCTATCCTCACCCCAGGACCGCCGGGAGCGTAGTAGAGTCCGATCGTGCCGGGCGACGGCGTGAAGTTTCTCGACGGGTCCTCCGCATTGATCCGGCACTCGATGGCGTGCTTGGTCGGCCTGATGTCCCCCTGGTCGAACTGGAGCTTGTCGCCATTCGCGATGGAGATCTGCTGCTTGATCAAATCGATGCCTGTAACCTCTTCTGTCACGGGATGTTCAACCTGGATGCGCGTGTTCATCTCGATGAAGTAGAAGTTCCCCTTGGCATCGACCAGAAACTCGATCGTCCCCGCGTTTTCATACTCGGCGGCCGCCGCCGCCCTCACGGCAGCCTTGCCCATCTTCTTGCGCACATCCGAGGTAAGGAATGGCGACGGCGACTCCTCGATAAGCTTCTGATGGCGTCTCTGGACCGAGCAGTCGCGCTCGCCCAGATGGATGATGTGCCCGTGCGCGTCCCCGAGCACCTGGAATTCTATGTGGCGCGGACGTTCGATGTACTTCTCGATGTAGACCTTGCCGTTGCCAAAGGCCTTTTCGGCCTCTCCGCGGGCCACGTGGAATTCCTTCGCGAAGGAGACGTCGTTGTGCGCGATCCGCATGCCGCGGCCTCCTCCGCCTCCCACGGCCTTGATGATCACCGGATAGCCGATCTTCCTGGCGACCTTGATGGCCTCGGCCTCGGAATCGACCGGTCCATCGCTGCCCGGGACGATCGGAACGCCCACCTTGCGCACGGTTTCCTTGGCGACGGACTTGTCGCCCATCATGCTGATCGAAGTCGACTTGGGCCCTATGAACTTGATCTTGCAGGACTCACACTGCTCCGCGAACTTGGCGTTTTCCGAAAGAAATCCATAGCCGGGGTGAATCGCGTCGGCATCGGCGATCTCCGCCGCGCTGATGATCCGGTCAGCGCGCAGGTAGCTGTCCTTGCTGTTGGGCCCGCCGATGCAGATCGCCTCGTCGGCGAGCTGGACGTGGAGCGACTGGACATCCGCTTCGGAATAGACCGCGAGCGTCTTGATCCCCAATTCACGGCAGGCGCGCACAATTCGTAGGGCAATTTCCCCGCGATTGGCGATCAGGACTTTTTGAATCATCAGGCTTGTTTGACCTTGAAGAGGCGCTGGCCGTATTCGACCGGTTGCCCGCTTTCGACCATTATCTCGATGATCGTGCCGGATGTCTCCGCCTGGATCTCATTCATGATTTTCATGGCCTCGATGATGCAGACCACGGTGTTTTCGGTGACTTTGGTATCCAGCTCGGCGAACGGCTTGCTGTCCGGTGAGGGGGACCTGTAGAACGTCCCGACCATCGGGGACTTCACATAGACGATGCCGGCTTCATCCTGGGCAGGATTCTGGGGTGCTGCGACCGGCTGAACAGGAGCCTGGGCGGGCGGGGCAGGAGGTGGAACGGCGGGCTGCTGCACCATGTGCGGTGCATAGCTTTGGGTGACCACCGGCAGCCCATGGGGCTCCCGGCGTATCCTTAACTTGAAGCCCTCTTCCTCGACAGCGAACTCCGTGAGCTCGGAACGCTTCATCAGCTCGATCACTTGTTTGATCTGTTTTAGGTCCAAGGGGGAATCGCTGGGGTTAGGTGTTGCCTGTCTAAAGCGTGTTAGTTGGTGCCGGAGGCTAGGCGTTCAAAAGAATTGGCGACGACAAGCAATATTAGTTTTTGCAAATATTTTGCAAAAGTGTGAAAAACTGGCAAAAACTCAAAAAAATGGCCTGAAATTCACAAAAAATGCCATTTTTATGCGATATTAGCTGATATTCGAATACCTACTAGTTGGTCAGACCGGCGGATGGACGCCTTTTTTTTCCCCGCTTTCCAGGGGGAATTCCGCCTCTCGCTCGGCTCCAAACGGAGCGAAATGAGCCCGGTGGCGAGCCGAGGCGGAATTACCAATCTTTGGCGCCATGAGGAAGCACGTCCAACGAAGTTTCTCGGATTACTCGAATTCCATCGATTTAGGCAAAAAATGGGGCATAAATGGCCTTCAGAGGCCAAAAAAGCTCAAAAAAACATCAAAATGAACCATGTACGGCTTGAGCGTGCGCGCCGACTTCTCTGCTCCCTCGGGGCATGCATCCGCGACGCCGTCGTGAAGGAGCGGAACAAGGGCAAGAGGAACTTTGCCAATGTGGCTGGAGTGACGCCTGCCGATACAATCTACCGAGTCGACAGGATCAGCGAGGCGGCGATTCTCTCCTGGTTCGATGAAAAATGGCCATTTTCCTGGCCGGTCGAGCTGGTCTATGAAGGCATCGAGGGAGAGCCGGGAATGACTTTTCCAAGGGGAACGCCGACATCGAAGACGATGTTCAAATGCATCATTGATCCGATCGACGGAACACGTAACTTGATGCATGACAAGAGGTCGGCCTGGGTTCTGTCGGGCCTGGCCCCCCAGAAAGGATCGGCGACACACCTTGGCGACATTGCGGTGGCCGTTATGACGGAGATCCCCACGAGCCGGCAATGGAGGTCGGACCAGTTGAGCGCCATTCTCGGTGGCGGCCCCCGTGGCGTGGTTGCGACTGCGGTTGACGTGAGATTCCCGGCGCGGCGGACGAGGCCGGTGACGATCGTGCCCACCTCTGCCACCAACTGCCTGCACGGCTTTGCCTCGCTTGTGCGCTTTTTCCCTGAAGGTAAAATACTTACATCAAAAATTGAGGAGCGTCTATGGGACGAACTCTATCGTTCCAAGGCCCGTCCCCTGGTTCCCGTTTTCGAGGACCAGAATATAACGACGGGAGGGCAGCTCTACGGCCTTATGGCCGGCCACGATTGCATGATTGGCGACATCAGGCCTTTGGTCTTTGCAAAACTCCGGAACGCCTCGGCTCGCTCCCTCGTGTGCCATCCGTACGATATTTGCACGGGCCTGATACTGACGGAGTCAGGTGGGGTCCTGGAGGCGCCGGATGGACGGCCGCTTTGCGAGCCGCTTGACACCACAACTCCGGTTGCATGGGTGGGATATGCCAATGGGGCTCTGGCGCGCCAGATCCGGCCGGCGCTGCGCCGGGCAATCAGGGAGGTATTGGGATGATCGAATGCGGGTTTGATCCTTTTGCATTTCTGGTTAATGGGTATGGGCAATGAGCAGCGCCGCGACCCCCGCCGCCCCACCATCCTCCGCCTTGGCGGGAGTTTTTTCCCGTCTGGCGCCTCAGATGGATGAGCTGGACCTTTTCCTTAGGGCGCAGCTCGCCATTTTCGAGCCGGAGATCCGATCCCATGCAGAGGCCTGCATTGACGCTTCGGGCAAACGCATCCGGCCCGCGCTCGTCTTCCTGACGGGCTGGAACGACTCGCCGGCCAGGCCGCCCGAGCTGGTTCGCGCCGCCGCGGTCGTCGAGCTGGTCCATCTGGCCACGCTGGTCCATGACGATATCATGGACAGCGCCGAGGTTCGCCGCGGAAGGCGAACCGTATCGCGGGAAATCGGCCCCACCGCAGCCGTCCTCCTCGGAGATTGCCTCTTTGCCCACGCTCTCAACCTGGCGGCGCAGTTTCCAACGACCGAGGTGTGCTCCGCAGTGTCCGAATCGGCCCGCCGCGTCTGCGCCGGCGAGATCATGCAGACCCTCAGGCGGGGCTCGACCGAGATCACGCGGGAGGACTATTGGCGGATCATCGAACTGAAGACTGCCGAACTGTTCCGCGTCTCCTGCTACCTTGGAGCCCGGCTTGCCGGCATGCCTCCCGGCTACACCGAGGCGGCCTGCCGATTTGGCAGGCATCTCGGAATCGCCTACCAGATCTACGACGATCTGGCCGACTATTTCGGGGATGAAGAGCGGATGGGCAAGACGCTCGGCACCGACCTCGCCAGCGGCAAGATGACACTGCCGCTCTTTGTCCTGCTCGAGCGGCTCCCGCCCTCGGAGCGGGACGCGCTGATGGGCGAGATCTCCGGGCGGCTGGCCCCGCGGCTCGATCTGAGGATGAGGCAGATGGGCGAAATGGACGTGTTCCCCACCGTCGCCGAGTCGGTTGAGAGGGAGCTCGCGGCGGCGAAGTCGAGCCTTCGCAGCTGGAACGGCGCCGCCCCGACGCGCCACCTTCTCGAAGTCGCAGATGTTCTGGGTTCGCAGCTTGGGGCGCTTTGTGAAAAGTCATGAACCTTGCGCCACCGTGACAGACGCCAGCAAAGCGATTGGCAAGCCGCTGTCTGCGTCCCCGGAACGGCAGAAGGAGGCCGATTTGGACGGCGATATTGTCAGAAGCGTTCAGGGCGGGGACGTGGCCGCATTCGACCAGCTGATCCTGAAGTACCGCGCGCGCATCTACGGGGTTATTTACAATCTCACTTCAAATCGCGAGGACGCCTCGGACCTCACCCAGGAAACCTTCATCAAGTCATTTCAGTCCATTCACCGATTCCAGGGGCAATCGTCGTTTTTCACATGGATTTACCGCATAGCCGTGAATTCGACCCTGAGCCACCTGCGGAAGAGCCGCCTGAGGACCTTCTTCAGCCTGGAAAAGATAAATGAGGACGATCCTGTTTCCCGAGAGCTGATCGCGGCCATCACGGACAACACCGAGGTCGACAGGGGTTCCTTTGTCCGGGAACTCCAGGAAAGATTGAACGAAGCGCTTCAGAAGTTGTCTATCCGACATCGCACTGTGGTTACTTTGTTCGAGATAGATGGCCTCAGCCATCAGCAAATAGCGGAGATTATGGGCTGTTCCGTCGGCACCGTCCGGTCGAGGCTGCATTATGCCAAGCAATTGCTTCAGGCTGAGTTACAGCAGTACGTGAGCAAATGAATCCGGACCCGAAACAGAGACCCACGCTGGAGGACCTCCTTCGCCTGAAACGGGCCGAGGCGCCCTCGGAGCAGTTTTGGACCCGGTTTGAGCTCGAACTGCGGGAAAAGCAGCTGGCGGCGATTGTCGAGAAGCGCCCTTGGTGGTGTGCATTCCCCCGCGCCTACGTTTTCGCACTGCGGCACAACCTCCAGATCGGCTCGGTGGCGGCGCTCTCGCTGGTGGTGCTCGTCAGTTACCACGAAGTGCGCACGTCCCAATATGGAATGCTCAGCGACGACGGTGCCGTCGTTGCAAGAGCCACGCCGCGGAATTCCCCGGCGGTTGTTGCCAGCGCGGAGGCTCCGGTCGGCCGGCCTGCCGCGGCGGCCCCGGATCGCACGATCGCCGCCCAGGCATCGGCCTCAAATGTCCAGGAAGTCCCGCACGGAATTCCGACCGAGGTCGAGCAAGCCACGCCTTCCGAGCGGTTGATCGCGGCCAACCTCGCCGCGGCCCGTACATCCGGGCGTATTTTCAGCAGCGGACTTGCGGGCTTCCCGACCGGATTCGAGGCGCAGGTGGCTTCGGTGACGACGCCGTCCCAGGCCGAGGAGCCCCTTGCGCAGATGTCGACTCCCTGGGATGAGCGCCGCTCCCGCCTCATGGCGGGCCCGCTCCCCGCCTCGGCGACAGACAGCGACGTTCCCTCGCACATCGGCGAACGCCTTGCCAGCCGCCTGTCGGACGACCGCCTTTACGAGTCCCTGAGCCGCTACGGGGTGGACAACGGCGGTGTCTCGATAAAGTTCTGAGGGCCGCCCCCTACGAGGGGATGCAAATCCCGCAGGTGTCTGCGAAGAAGTCGTGGCCCTTGTCGTCGACGAGGATGAAGGCGGGGAAATCCTGCACCTCGATCTTCCAGATGGCCTCCATGCCCAGTTCAGGATATTCCAGCTTCTCCACCTTGCGGATATTCTCCTTGGCGAGGATTGCGGCCGGGCCCCCGATGGACCCGAGATAGAAACCGCCGTGCTTTTTGCACGCATCCGTCACCGCCTTGCTGCGGTTTCCCTTGGCCAGCATCACCATCGACCCGCCGAGCGACTGGAAGAGGTCCACATAGCCGTCCATCCGGCCGGCCGTCGTGGGTCCGAAGGAACCGGACACATAGCCGGCCGGCGTCTTCGACGGGCCGGCGTAATAGACGGGGTGGTCCTTGAAGTACTGCGGCAGACCCTGGCCGGCGTCGACCCGCTCCTTGAGCTTGGCGTGTGCGGCGTCGCGCGCCACTACGAGGGGGCCCGAGAGGGACACCCTCGTCGTGACCGGGTACCGCGAAAGTTCCGCCAGGATCTCAGCCATCGGGCGGTTGAGGTCGATATTGACGATGTTGTCGTCCTTGAGGGTGCGGAGATTCGCCGGAATGAAACGCCCGGGGTGCTCGTCGAGCTGCTCGAGGAAGACCCCGTCGCGCGTGATCTTCCCCTTGATGTTGCGGTCCGCGCTGCACGAGACGCCCATTCCCACCGGGCAGCTCGCCCCATGGCGGGGAAGGCGGACCACACGCACATCCAGGGCGAAATACTTGCCGCCGAACTGGGCTCCGATCCCGCTCTTGCGGGCCAGCTCCAGAATCCTCGTCTCCCACTCCAGGTCGCGGAAGGCGCGCCCGTGCTCGTTGCCTGTGGTGGGAAGCGTGTCGAGATACCGCGCGGACGCCAGCTTGAGCGTCTTCATGCACGCCTCGGCGCTGGTGCCTCCGACCACAAACACGAGATGGTAGGGCGGGCAGGCGGAGGTTCCGAGGTAGGGGAGCTTCTGGCCGACCCATTTTTCGAAGCTCTTCGGATTGAGGAGCGCCTTGGTTTCCTGGAAGAAGAGCATCTTGTTCGACGATCCGCCGCCCTTGGCGACAAACAGGAAGTCGTAGGACGCCCCGTCGGTCGCGCCGATGTCGATCTGGGCGGGGAGGTTGGTGCCCGTGTTTGTCTCGCGCCACATGTCGAGGGGGGCGACCTGCGAGTAGCGCAGGTTCTCCCTGGTGAAGCATTCGTAGACGCCGCGGCTCAGCCATTCGGCGTCGTTCGCCCCGGTCCAGACCCGCTGGCCCTTTTTTGCGAAGACCGCCGCAGTGCCTGTGTCCTGGCAGAACGGCAGGATGCCCTCGGCCGAGATCTCCGCGTTCTTGAGCATCGTCAGCGCCACGTAGCGGTCGTTGGTCGAGGCCTCGGGGTCGTCGAGGATCGCGGCCACCTGCTGGAGGTGCTTTGTCCGCAGGAGGAAGGAGCAGTCGCGGAACGCATGCTGCGCCAGGAAGGCCAGAGCCTCGGGGCTGACCTTGAGGATTTCATTTCCCTCGAAGGTGCCGGTCGAGACTCCCTCCTTTGAGAGGAGCCGGAATTCGGTGCCGTCGGGACCCAGGGGAAGGGGATCCTGATAAAAAAAGGGAGGTGTGGCCAAGGTGGTGGGGGGTTGGTTGTTTCGTGAAAACGGACCCGGAGGGGCGGATGGGTAACCCTACCGCGATTCTTGGAAATGAAAACCCGGAATCCAACAAAACATGGTCCGCAGCTCAGGCATAAGCCCGGATGCGGGGGCCGGAATGAAAAACTAAACCAGCCCCGGGGGCCTCCCGGGAACCCTTTCCATCGAGCGCACCACCTCCTCAAGCCTGGGGAGGTCGGCGGGCGTTGCCACCTCGGGGACGCCCCGGCCCCAGCCGGCCCCGCCCGGCCAGGTGCCATGGACCAGGAACTGTTCCACCTTGGGCACAAGGCCGGATACGCTGAGGTAACCCCTCTGGTCGATCTCGTCGCGCACCTGGGTGACCAGGGCGGCCGGGATCGGCGAGATCCGGCCGCTCGAAAGGTAGGCCAGGTCGTTCAGCGCGACGAAGGGCCGCGAATCCGCGAGCGTGGTCGCGGGGCGCGGGATCTCGCCGCGCAGGTAGCGGTAGTAGTCGAGGTGGTTCGCAGCGAGGCCGTCGAACGGCTCAAGCGGGATCCTCTCCATCCGCCCGTCGGTCCAGCGGACCTCGGCATGCTGGCCCACCACGTAGGTGAGCGTGGCGAAGTCGCACAGGACGGTCTCGGCGTGGACGCTCGGCCCGGCGCAGGCATGCGTCAGGGCGAGGCGCATCGTCACCCCCGAGGCCGTGTCGGCCTCGACGAAGAAGGTGTCGGCCCCCTCCGCGGCATCGTGGGCCCTGTAAAGCTCGGCCCGCACGGCCGCCACCTCCGCCCAGCTGAAGAGGCCCGGACCGCCCGTCCAGAAGAGCAGGTTGTGGACGAAGTGCGCCATCGTGTTGCCCAGGCAGGAGTCGAGCACGAGATGGTCCGCGTACCGCAGCCGTCCGGTCCACCTGTCGCGCGTAAAGTACCCCGCCGGCCGCGGCCAGAGCGCGCTGAGGGTGGCCCCGCGCACGGTCCCGAACTCGCCCGCGAGCAGGCGTTCCTTGAGCGCCAGGCGGGGCTTTTCCACGATGAAGTTGAAGCCCACCAGCGAGGCCTTCGGCGACCTGCGGTCCGCGTCGATCATCCTCTCGAGCTCCGCCCAGTCGAGGGTGGGGGGCTTCTCCAGATAGACCGGCAGCCCCCGGGCCGTGGCGGCGTCGTGCATCTCGGCGTGGAGGTGGACGGGCGTCGGCGTCACGACCACGTCGATCCCGCCCGCGAAGGCGTCGAGCATGGCGCGGTAGTCGGTGAACACCTCGACGCCGCGGCGCTGGAAATTCCAGGCCTGCCTCTGGCTGGTGAAGGCCCCGGCGTCCGGGTCGCAGGCGCACCTGAGCACCGCGTGGCCCCTTTCCTCCAGCCGGGCGACGGCATCGTGGTGAAGGCCGGCGAACCCGCCCATCCCGATGATGCCGATGCGGACGGGCGTCTTCACACAATCTTGAACTTGGGCAGGTCCTGGATGTCGATTAGCCCCACGGGCTTCCCGCGGGCGTTGACCACGATGAGGTCGTCGATCTTGTGGAGGGCGAAGAGGCGCGGCGCCTCCACGCCAAGCTCGTCGTCGCGGATGGTCTTCGGAGACCGTGTCATGAACTTGGATACAGGCTGGCCCAGGAATCCGGACCCCGAGAGCGCCGCCCTGCGGAAGTCGCCGTCGGTGAAGATGCCGGTGAGGCGGCCGGAGCCCGGGTGGACCAGGGCGATGCTCCCGCTCCGCGCCCGCGTCATCGCGAGGATGGCCTCCTGCGTGCTCGCGGAATGGGGGGCGGTGGGGAGGCGGTCTCCCGTCCTCATGATGTCCCTGGCCCTGATCAGGAGCACCCGGCCGAGGTTCCCGGCGGGGTGGTACCTGGCGAAATCGTCGCGGGTCAGCCCCCTGGAGGCCAGGAGGACCATGGCGAGCGCGTCGCCAAGCGCGAGCGCTGCGGTCGTGCTGGCCGTGGGGGCGAGCTTGAGCGGGCAGGCCTCCCTGGTCACCCGGTAGAAAAGGTGGAGGTCGGCCCCCTTGGCGAGGTCGGAGGCCGGATTGCCGGTGAAGGCGACAACCTTGACCCCGAACCGCCGCAGGAGGGGAAGCAGCCGGAGGATCTCGTCGGACTGGCCGCTGTTGCTCAGGAGCAGGGCCAGGTCGCCCTCGGCGCAGAGTCCCAGATCGCCATGCTGGGCCTGCGTTGCGTCGAGGAAGCACGAGGGCACGCCCGTGCTGTTGAACGTGGCGGCGATCTTCTCCGCGATGTGCGCGGATTTGCCCACCCCGCTCAGGATGAGCTTGCCCCCGCCCTCGACCGCGGCCTCAACGGCCCGGACTGTCCTGACGAACTCGGTCCCGAGGCCCCTTGCCGTCCCTTCCAGCGCGTCGGTCTCGATGCGGATGCAGGCGCGGGCCCGGGCGAGGACGGATTTGGACGTGAGGGCCATTTAGGGTTTGAGTCGCGTAATCAGACAGCGGAATTTACCTTTGGTTTACGACCGTTCAATCTCTTTCCCGTACGATGCCAGCGCGCCCCAAGATTCTCGCCCTGCTCGCCCTCGCCGCCGGGCTGGGCGCGGCGGGCTGCGGCCGGGAGAATTACGCGCTCTCTGCCGAGACCGACGAATCCACCTATCGCGAGGGCCAGCAGCTGAACCGCCAGGGGCGGACGCAGGAGGCGCTCGCCGCCTACCTCAAGGTGATCGCGCTGCGCGGCGACCAGGCCCCGGAATCGCATCTCGAGGTCGGTTTGATCTACCTCGAGCACATCCGGGACCCGATCGCGGCGATCTATTACTTCCGGAGGTACCTCGAGCTCGAGCCCAACTCCCGCCAGGCCGTCTACGTGCGGGGCCTCATCGACACGGCCAAGCGCGACTTCGCCCGCACGCTTCCCGGCCAGCCCCTCGAGAACCAGGCGGTGCGCCTCAACCAGGCCGACGATTTCGAGCGGCTGCAGCGCGAGAACGAGGATCTCAGGGCCGAGATCGCGGCGCTCCAGGCAGGCGGAGCGGCCGCTCCCGCGCCCCATGTGGCGGGCGATGAGCCGGCGCCCGCGCAGAACATCCCGGCCCCCATGTTCGTGTCCCCCGTGTCCCAGGCGCCGGCGCCCGCGCCAGCCGCCGAGGCACGGTCTCCCATCACTCCCGCCCCCATGGAGGCCGGGAGCGCCGCGCCCCTTGACGACGCCTCCCCGGCGGCCGCCCCCCAGGCCGCCTCGGCCCGAAGCCACCCGGTGGTCAGGGGAGACACGCTCTATAGCCTGGCTCAACGGTACTATGGGAACCGCTCGAAGTGGCGGGATATCTATGCCGCCAACCGCGACAAGCTGCCCAGCCCCGAGACTCCGCTGAAGATCGGCATGGATCTGCGCATCCCCTGACCGGGTGCGCCTTGACGGTAAAGTGAGGATTCGGGCCGAAGGATTTCCGGGCCTTCACGATGGTGTTGCCCGAAACATCGAACGGGTTAAGGCTCGTCCCCTTCCAATGGCGTTCACCCTGGGCATTGATTTTGGAACCAATTCCGCGCGCGCCCTGGTGGTCCGGACCGAGGATGGCGAGGAACTGGGCGCCTTCGTCGCCGACTACAGGAGCGGGGCCCGCGGCGTCCTGCTCGACACGAAGGATGTGCACCTCGCCCGCCAGCATCCGGGAGACCATGTTCGCGCCCTGGAGGAGAGCGTGCGGGGGGCGTTGCTCGCGGCCCGGCGCAGGAGGGGATTCTCGCCCGGACGCGTCGTCGGCATCGGCGTCGACTCCACCGGATCGAGCCCGATTCCGGTAGACCGCTCCAACCGTCCGCTGGCCCTCGACCGAAAGTGGCGGCGTTCGCTCGCCGCCCAGTGCTGGCTTTGGAAGGACCACACGGCCTGGCGGGAGGCGGCGCGGATCACGGAGACGGCGGCGAGGATCCGGCCCGAGTACATTGCGAAGTGCGGCAACACCTATTCCTCCGAGTGGTTTTGGTCCAAGATCTGGCGCTGCCTGTCCGCGGCCCCGGACGTCTTTGAGGCGGCGTACTCCTGGGTTGAACTGGCGGACTGGCTCCCCTCGATCCTCTCCGGTGTCTCCGATCCCCTCAAGGTGGTCCGCGGTATCTGCGCCGCGGGCCACAAGGCCCTCTACAGCGACGAATGGGGAGGGCTTCCGGACAGGAAATTCCTGGCGGCGCTCGATCCCCGTCTCGCCCCCCTGAGGGACCGCCTTTACGAAAAGGCCTACGACGCCAACACGGCCGCCGGGGCGCTCGGCGCCGAATGGGCCGCGCGGCTCGGACTCCCCGAGGGAATCCCCGTGGCCATCGGGGAGTTCGACGTCCACTACGGCTCGATCGGCTCCGGAATCCGCGAAGGCACGCTGGTGAAGGTGATCGGCACCTCCACCTGCGATTGCGCGGTCGTGTCCTCGAGGAGGAAGGTGCCCGATATTCCGGGGATCTGCGGAATCGTCCCTGGAGCCATTCTTCCCGGATTCTACGCCATCGAGGCTGGGCAGTCCGCGGTCGGCGACATCTTCAACTGGTGGGTCGAGGGCATCTGCCGCGGCGACCGGACCCTGCACGCGCAGCTCACAAGGGAGGCCGGGCGCCTCGCTCCCGGCCAGAGCGGGCTTCTCGGACTCGACTGGCAGAACGGAAACAGGACGATCCTCGTCGATCCGCGGCTCTCAGGGCTCCTGGTGGGCTGCACGCTGCACACGACCCGGGCCGAGATCTACAGGGCGCTCATCGAGGCGACCGCGTTCGGGGCGCGGATGATCATCGAGCGGATCCGCGGCCACGGCGTGCCCATCCGCAGGATCGTCTGCGCGGGCGGAATCGCCGAGAAGAACCCGATGCTCATGCAGATCTATGCCGACGTCACGGGCTGCACGCTTTATGTGGCCGGCTCCAACCAGGCCTGCGCCCTTGGCGCCGCGATCGGCGCCGCGGTGCTGGCCGGCGCACACCGGAATTTTGCGGCGGCCGAGGCGGCGATGACCCATTTGAAAAACGCGTCCTACCGGCCGGATCCGCGACGCCGCAGGGTTTACAACCGCCTTTACGCGCAGTACCGAACGCTTCACGATGGATTTGGCGGCGTCAGCACGCGGACCGACATGGCATCCGTGATGAAGGAACTGCTCGCCATCCAGGCCGACTCCATCCCCGCGGGATGACACCCCACCCATGACAAAATCGCTTCCGAAATCCGAAGTCTGGCTGCTCGCCGGCTCACAGCATCTCTATGGGCCGGGCCCGCTCAGGCAGGTCGCCGCGAATTCCCGGAAAATCGCCCGCGCGCTGGGCGCATCCCCTGCGATCCCCTATCCCGTGGTCTTCAAGTCCGTGCTCACGACGGCGGACGCGATCCGGGAAGTGTGCCTCGCCGCAAATGCCGCGCCCCATTGCGCGGGCCTCATCCTCTGGATGCACACGTTTTCTCCGGCCAAGATGTGGATCGGCGGGCTCTCGGCGCTCCGCAAGCCGTTCGCCCACCTTCACACCCAGTTCAACAGGGACCTGCCCTGGGCCGCGATAGACATGGATTTCATGAACCTGAACCAGGCGGCCCATGGGGACCGCGAGGCGGGCGCCCTCCACGCTCGGATGCGCCTTCCGCGGAAGATCGTCGTGGGCCATTGGGAGGACGCCGAGGTGCAGGAGAGGATAGGAGCCTGGATGCGGGTGGCCCGGGGTTGGCAGGACCTCCAGGGGGCGAAGTTTGCAAGGTTTGGGGACAACATGCGGCAGGTGTCGGTGACGGAGGGCGACAAGGTCTCCGCGGAAATGAGATTCGGCTACTCGGTCTCCGGCTACGGCGTCGGCGATCTCGCCGCGGGGATCGGCCGGGTGGGAGCGGATCGGGTCACCCGTCTCTGCGCCGAGTATGCGGACCGTTACGCCGTGGCGAGGGAACTACGCAGGGGCGGTGCCCGCAACGGTTCGCTGCGCGAGGCGGCCCGGATCGAGCTCGGCCTGAGGGATTTCCTGGAAAACGGCGGCTTCAAGGGATTCACGACGACCTTCGAGGACCTCCACGGGCTCCGGCAGCTTCCCGGACTCGCCGTCCAGCGGCTGATGGCGGACGGCTACGGCTTCGGGGCCGAAGGGGACTGGAAGACGTGCGCGCTCCTGAGGCTGATGAAGGTCATCGGGGCGGGTCTCGGCGGAGGCACCTCGTTCATGGAGGATTACACCTATCACCTGGACCCTTCCGGAAGCCTCGTCCTCGGCGCCCATATGCTTGAGATCTGCGAGTCGATAGCGTCCGCCAAACCCTCGCTCGAAATTCATCCCCTGGGGATCGGCGGCAGGGAGGACCCGGTCAGGCTTGTCTTCGATGCGCCACCCGGCCCCGCCCTGAACGCCTCGCTGGTCGACCTCGGCGACCGGTTCAGGTTGGTGGTGAATGAGGTCGACGTTGTCGCGCCGCCCGAGCCCCTGCCGAGACTTCCGGTCGCGCGCGCGGTCTGGAGTTGCCGGCCCGATTTCAAGACGGCGTGCGGGGCCTGGATCCGTGCGGGCGGAGCCCACCACACGGGCTTCAGCTATGCCGTCACGTCCGAGCATCTGTCCGACTTCGCCGAGATCGCCGGCATCGAGCTCGTCCTGATCGACGCCGAAACCCGCGTTGCCCAGTTCGAAAAGGAGCTCCGGTGGAACGAGGCCCATTATCGTTTCGTCCCGGGCCCCCGGGGCTGACTCCCACCCGCCCATGCTGACCGAACTCAAGCGCGAAGCCTACGAGGCAAACCTGAGCCTGCCGGCGCACGGGCTTGTTCCCCTGAATTTCGGAAACGCGAGCGCGCTGGATCGCCGCCGCGGAATCATGGCGATCAAGCCGAGCGGCGTTGATTATGGAAGCCTGCGCCCCGCGGACATGGTCCTGGTGGACCTCCACGGGAGGAGGGTCGAGGGCCGGCTCAAGCCGTCTTCCGACACTGACACCCACCTTGAGCTTTACCGCGGGTTTGAGCACGCGGCGGGCGTCGTGCACACGCATTCGGTGTGCGCGACCGCGTTCGCCCAGGCGGGGGTGGCGATTCCCGTCCTGGGCACCACCCATGCTGACTTTTTTTTCGGGCCCGTTCCCGTGACGCGCGCTCTCACCCGAAGGGAGATTGCCGGCGCCTACGAAGTCGAGACGGGCCGCGCCATCGTGGAACGCTTCGCGGGGATGGATCCAAAGGAGATTCCGGCGGTGCTTGTGCTCCACCATGGGCCGTTCACCTGGGGGCCTTCGGCTGCCAAGGCCGTTGAAAACGCCGTGGCCCTGGAGCTCTGCGCCAGGCTTGCGATCGACACCCTTGGCCTGAGGACCGGTGGTCCGCGCATCACCCCAGCTCTGGTCGGCAGGCACTTCCGCCGCAAACACGGCCCCCACGCCACCTACGGGCAGGGCTGATCAGAACGGAACGTCTTCGTCCGGCACTTCCTGGCCCTGCGGCGCAGCAGGCTTGGCCGGACGCGGCGGGTAGGGGGCCTGCCCCTGCGATGCGGCGGGTTCCCCTTCGGCCGCGGGCGCGGCGTGGCCGCCGGCGCCTCCCGAACGGCTGGACAGAAATTGAACATTGTCGAGGACGACCTTCATCTTGCTGCGCTTCTGGCCGGTCGTCTTGTCCTCCCACTGGTCGAGCTTCAGGCGGCCCTCGACCATCGCCGGGCTGCCCTTGGTGAGGTATTTAGAGACCAGTTCGCCCTGCTTGCCCCAGGCCTCGATGTCGACAAAGGTCGTCTCGTCCCGCGTCGCGCCGGATTCGTCCTTGAACTGCCGGTTGACGGCGATGCCGAACTGGCAGATCGCCGTGCCCTTGGGCGTGACCCTCAATTCAGGGTCCCGCGTCAGGTTGCCGATCAGAAACACCTTGTTGAGGTAAGCCATGGGGAGGGGCGCGGGCCGGGCCGTCAGACGGATTCGACGAACGTGCGGTAGATGCTCCCGTTCAGGCGGAGGCGCTCCTTGAGCTGGGCCGGGCATTCAGGCGGGGCGCTGAAGGCGATCTGCACATACGTGGCGCCGGTGAACTTCCGATCGGTCACCCGCACAAAATCCTTCTTGCCGATGTTTTCGACGGCGGTCACGTCGCCCTGGTTGGCGGCGATCTCCTTCTTCACGCCCTCGATGATCTGATCGACGGCGTCCTCCTTGCCCCTGTTGTCCAGGATGAAGGTGGCGCGGTAGTTTCGTTTGGTCTGGTTCATGTTGATTCCTTGCGGTTGAGCCGGTTCATGGCTGGATCGGCGCCGCTGACGAGCAGCAACTCCAAACCTTCCACATAGTGGTCGAGTTTCTGTTGAATAATAGCAAGCTGTTCGGCAGTGAATCTGCCGAGGACAAAATCCTTCAGGTCCATCTCCGGGGGCTCCTTCGGTCCGACCCCCAGCCGGTAACGGGCAAAGGCCTCGCCGAGGTGCTCTATGAGGCTTGCAACCCCGTTGTGGCCGGCTGCGCTTCCCCCCACGGACACCTTCACCCGGCCGAGCTCGAACGACAGGTCGTCGTGGACGGCGGCCACGGAGTCCACCGGAATCTTGTAAAACCTTGCCATGGCGGCGACAGCGCGTCCGCTGTCGTTCATGAACGTCAGGGGCTTCGCGAGCCAGCATGACCCGCCGTTTGGAAGCTCCCAACGGGCTGCCTCGGCATCAAATGCCGCTTCCCTGCGCCAGGCCAGGCGGTGCCTGGAGGCGAGGGCGTCGATGACGGTCCACCCGAGATTGTGGCGGGTGGCTGCGTAGTCGCGGCCCGGATTACCCAGGCCGGCGACAAGCAGGATGGACATGACTCAAAGAACGGTCGCGGGGCCGCGCATGGACGCGGTCCGCGCAGAGGTTGATTACTTTTTGGCCGGGGCCGCGGGCTTCGCGCCTGCGGCGGGCTTGGCACCGGCGGCCGGGGCCTTCTTGTCTCCGGCGGCGGGGGCTGCCGCCTTGGCGTCCCCGGCAGGCGCTGCGGCGCCCGCCTTGGCGTCTCCGGCGGGAGCCGCTGCTCCGGCCTTGGCGTCGCCGGCGGCTGGAGTGGCGGCTGCGCCCTCGGGAGTCGCGGCTGCCGCGGCCACGGGCGCCTCGACAACGACTTCGGCCACGGGTTCGACACAGGCCACGACCGGCTGGCCCTTGGTGTCGAGGAAATCCACGCCGGGAATTGCCTTCACCTGGCCGACCTTGATCGTCTCGCCGACCTTGAGCTCGGTCACATCGACGTCGACTGCGGTCGGCAGATCCTTGGGGAGACAGCGGATCCGAAGCGTCTGGGTGACGATTTCGAGGACGCCGCTCTGGTTCTTCACGCCGAACGATTCGCCCGTCAGGCGGATCGGCACGCGGATTTCAAATTTCTCGTCGGCCTTCACCTCGTGCAGGTCGACATGCAGGTACTTGTCGGTGATCGGATCGCGCTGGACCTCCTGGAGGAAGGAGAGTGCCTTTTCCGGCTTGTCCGCGCGGCTGAGCTCGAGGAGCACGGCGCGTCCCGCCACGCTCTTAAGGAGGCGGACGAACTCCGGTCCGTCGATGCTGAGCTTTTCGGGCTCGGTGTGCTTCCCGTACAGGATCGCGGGAATGCTATTGGCCTTTCGCAGCCGGCGCGAAGCGCTTCGGCCGGTGGTGGCGCGGACTGTCACGTTGAGCGTCAGGTGGTTTTTCATGGTTTCGTTCCCCCTGTCACCCCGGGAAGCGGGGGCAGGCGTAGTGGAAAGGGTCCAAACCAGCCTTCCCGAAGCCCGATGGCAACAAAAACTTTAGTTCAGGGGTTGCGCGCCCCCCCCGTACCCGCACTCGCAATGCCACGAAAAACAGGTACTTATCGTCACCCACAATGACGTCCAAGGAACGGCGCCTCGTCGTGATTGCGGGCGGCGGAGCCGCCGGGTACTTCGCGGCGATCGCCTGTGCCGAGGCCGATCCCTCCGCCGAGGTGCTTCTTTTCGAGGCATCGGCGCACGATTTGTCCAAGGTGAGGGTCTCCGGCGGCGGCCGGTGCAACGTCACCCACGCCTGCGCCGATCTGGCGGATTTCGCCCGGCACTATCCGCGCGGATCCCGCGAGCTGCTCGGACCTCTCCATAGGTTTGGCCCACGGGAGACGATTGCCTGGTTCGCCTCCCGCGGGGTGGAGCTCAAGACCGAGGACGACGGGCGAATTTTCCCGGTCACCGACGATTCGGCGACCATCGTCGACTGCCTCCATCGCTCGGCCGAAGGGGCGGGGGTCCGATGCAGATTGCGCTGCGGAGTGGCATCCGTCAGCCGCATCAACGGGGCGGTACGGCCGCAGGAGCGACTCCGGGTGATCCTGCAGACGGGCGAAACGATCGCCGCCGACTGCCTGCTGGTGGCCACGGGAGGCACCAAGGGATCGGCCGGGCTGTCGATCGCCCAGGGCCTGGGGCACGGGATCTCCCCGCCGGTCCCGTCGCTTTTCAGCTTCCACGTCGATGACCCCCGGCTGGCCGGCCTCGAGGGATTGTCCGTCCAGGTCGCCGGAGCGTCGGTTGCCGACCTGCGCCTGAGTGAATTGGGACCGATCCTTGTGACCCACACGGGCGTCAGCGGGCCTGGGATCCTGAGGCTTTCGGCCTGGGGAGCCCGGGAGCTCAATGCGCGCAACTATGAGTTCACGCTGGCGGTGAACTGGGCTGGATCCAGGACAATGGAACAAACGCGGTCGGAATTGGCGGCTGAAAGGAACTCCCATGCCAGGCGCTTGGTTTCCACGGCGAATCCCTTCGGCCTGCCGTCGCGCCTCTGGGAGCGGATCGTCTCGGCCTCGGGTCTGGCCCGGGCCACCTGGGCCAATGTCTCCCGGGAGTCGCTGCGCGCCCTGGCGGCCCAGACCTGCGCGGCCGAATTTCAGGTGCGCGGGAAAAGCATGAACAAGGAGGAATTCGTCACATGCGGCGGCGTCGTGCGCTCCGAGGTGAACTTTGCCACGATGGAGAGCAGGATCTCCCCGGGGCTCTATTTCGCCGGCGAAGTCCTCGATATCGACGGGGTGACCGGCGGATTCAACTTCCAGAACGCGTGGACTACAGGCTGGCACGCCGGACGCGCCATGGCGGCCGCCATCTCAGC
>Ga0302319_10002142_pt1 | contig 43154 bp, 35 predicted proteins | sample Bog_T0_2_FD_203319 | JGI IMG/M metagenome (GOLD analysis project Ga0302319, IMG submission 203319) | Peat permafrost microbial communities from Stordalen Mire near Abisko, Sweden - Bog_T0_2 | ecosystem: Environmental > Terrestrial > Soil > Wetlands > Peat | place: Sweden: Abisko, Stordalen Mire...
GGGCGTGACGGCAGCGCTGAGCGAGACCGTCTGCAGCACGGTCGCAGGATTGGGTGACGCCGCCAGCGTGGTCGTGGTACTGGTCACGGCAGTGATGGTTTCCGCGACCGGGATCGATGTCGAAGTGGCGAAGGCGGGGTTTCCCGAATAGACGGCGATCAGGCTGTCGACTCCGGCGGGCAGGTTCGCGGTAGAGAATGTGGCCACCCCGGAGGAGTTGAGGTTGACGCTGCCGAGTAGAGTCGCGCTGTTGTAAAAGCTCACCGTCCCGAGAGCGGAACCGGTGGGCGCGGGCGTGACGGCAGCGCTGAGCGAGACCGGCTGCAGCACGGTCGCAGGATTGGGAGACGCCGCCAGCGCCGTCGTGGTTGAGGTCGGCGAGCTTCCCATAAGATCCACGGTGGTGGAACGGCTGGGCGCTCGGTCGTTGTCGCCGGGATAACTAGCCAATACGTTGTGCGGTCCCGAGGGATAGACCGCAACATTCGTGGCCGTCGCCGTCTCCGTGTGAGCCTGAAGCAGAATTGTTGCATCGGAAGATCCGCTGTTCGATGTAGCAACGTCCAGCAGTCCGTCGCTATTAAAATCCGCCAGAGCCACAAATGTAGGATTGCTGCCAACTGCATAGTCCGTCTTTGCCCCAAATGTGCCGTTTCCGTCGCCCAGCAGGACGCTCACCTGAGCGTCTTCGTTTTCAGCCGTATTCGGCACCACCAGGTCGAGGACTCCGTCGCCGTTCATGTCTCCAACCGAAACCCCGTAGGGGCCTGCGTCCACGGTGTAGCCCACCGGCGGTCGAAACGATCCGTCGCCGTTGCCCAGAAGCACATAAATGTTATTCGAAGCGCCAGAGTCGGGAACCACCAGGTCGATGGTTCCGATGTTTCTCAAGTCGGCTGCAACCAGCCAATAAGGACGCACGGAATCGGGCAGCACGACAGGCTGCCGCGGCTTGAAGGTGCCGTCCCCATTGCCCAGCAGAATGCTTATCGTGCCATCGCTGAGATTCGAGACCGCTAGATCCGGTATTCCATCCTGATTAAGATCCCCGACGGCAATGCCTTCGGGATGCGAGCCGACCCCATAGGTCGTCGCCACCCCAAAAAGCGAGGCATCCCCGCTACCCAGCAGAATACTCACCGTTCCCGATTCATAGTTCACCGCCGCCAAGTCGGGCCAGCCATCGTTATTGAAGTCCGCTACGGCGACGAATGTCGTGAAACATCCGGTGGAAAATGAGACCTGCGGCTGAAACGTGCCGTCGCCCGCGCCCAATAAAATGCTTACGGAACTCAGGCTGCAATCTTTGGTGGCGCACTTATTCGCCACAATGAGGTCGAGTGCGCCGTCACCATTCACATCCGCCACCGCGAGCATTTGCGGATTCAGGCCGACTCTATAGTTGACAGGCGATTGAAAGGTGCCGTCGCCATTTCCAATGAACACACTCACCGTGCCGCTGACTGCGAGATTGACAATGGCGAGATCGGGAATTCCATCCTGGTTGAAATCTGCGCTGACCACAAACTGGGCAAATTTGTCTGCCAGGGGCGATTGCGAAGCCGGATTAAACACCGTAGCGAACGTACCCGGATCCAGCGCGACGGACGCCACTTCGTTATCGCCGTAGCTGGTATCAAGATACGAGATGCTGCCGGTTGCGGTCGGACTGCCGAAAGCCGTCAGGGTGGCAGTGAGCGTGTAGTTCCCCACGCCGCCGCTCGCGGCAATCGCCGTACTGGAGCCGTAATTGGCTGCGCCCGTCACCGTGATCGCCTGCGGTGAGGATGTGCTTCCGCCGACTCCGGCGAAGCCCGCAAATACCGCTTGAATCGTGTAGCTGCCGACTCCCAGCGTTCGCGTGATTGCCGCCGTGCTGCCGCCCGTGACCTGTGCGATGCCGAAGACCGCCGCTCCATCGCAGCGCGCCGCTCGGGCGTCGCAGAACGCCACTTGCCCCTTCGTCACCGGCGCGAATTTTCCGGTTACCGTAGCCGTCAGCGTCACTGCCATCCCGGCTGTCAAGCTGCTCGACGACACAATCAATGTAGTTGTGGTCGGATTACCGTTCTCATCAGCGAGCAGCCGCGAGCCAGACGCGAACGCGACGGAAATCAGAATTGCGGTAAGAGTCTTGGTGCTGACCATATCTGTTCAAATCTGCTCTAACGGCTCGGCAGAGTATTTAAGAAATTAAGAGGATTCTCAGGAGAATTGTTCTCATCGCAGTCCGAAGCAAATAGGCTGCCACTCTCGGTCCGCGAAACCGAACCCTGGGCCGGATTTCGTGAAAGCCACCCGATATGTTCCGACGTGCAATGTCTTAAGAGGCTCTAATTCGAAACGGCGATTTGCTTGCGAGAGGTTGTTGCAATGCCTGATATGCGGCGGGCCGGATCTTCAGTACAAAGCGCAGTCTTAAAGCCGCAGTCAGGATAGGTCAGCAAATCCGTTCCGTCCGACAATCGAAAGGAAAGTTCTGTATGCGCAGGTCCAGCCAGTACTGTTTGCCGATGTTCTTGCTGTTGGCTCTGATCTTTTCCGCCGCGGCGCAGGACTCCCCTGTTACCTCTTCGCCGTCCCGGGAAGGCGCGGCCAATCCCCCTGCGGCGCCGGCTTCGTCCTCTGCTCCCGGTTCGTTCGGTGAGGTCATTCACCACGCTGCCGGACAGGAGCACCAAGCCTCTTCGATCGCCCCGGCTCAGGAACGGGCGGCCGATCCCTCTGCGGCGGCGCTTTTGTCCTCCGCTCCGAACACGTTCGAAGATGTCATCGACCGTGTGGTGCAGCGGGAACACCAACTGATTGCCCAAATCCGTAACTTGCGTCCCATGGTTGAAACCTATCTGCAGAATCTCAAAACGGATACCAACGGCAATTCCGCTCCCATACACGACCAATATTTTCTCGGACGCCTGGATATGAGCCAAGGTCCGGAGGACGTTTCCTTCCTGGGGCAGAATGGCCGGGATCGTTTCAGCAAGTTGACGGGAATCTTTTCCCTTCGTTTCCAGGGTCTGGGCTTTGCCCAGATGGTTGTTCCCGACGCCGATCTAGACAAGAAGTACTACGACTTCACCTACGTCCGGCGCGAATTTCTAGGGGAAGTGCGCTGCTTTGTCATTGATGTCCAGCCCAAACCGAAGGTGCCGGCGGGGCGCTTCAAAGGGCGTATCTGGGTGGAAGACCGGGACTACAACATTGTCCGCTTCAACGGCACGTACTCGCGGGTTTCCCAGAACAAAGTGTATCTGCATTTCGACAGCTGGCGCCTGAACCTGAAGCCCGGACTCTGGCTCCCGGCATATGTTTACAGCGAGGAATCCAATCTCGAAACCGGGGCCGGCCACGTGCATCTGAAAGCCCAGACGCGCCTATGGGGCTACGATTTGAAGGGTATGATCAGCAATCGCAACCAGGAATTCGCCAAGATTCTGGTGGATTCGCAGGAACTCGTAAAAGACCAAAGCGATACTGCCGCAGATCCCAATCCAGTGCTGGCGGAACGGATGTGGGAACACCAGGCCGAAGACAATGCGCTGGAGCGTCTGCAGCAGGTCGGTTTAGTGGCCCCTCCCGGCGACATCGACAAGGTTCTGCAGACTGTCGTCAATAATCTGTTGCTGACCAATAGCATCGATGTGCAATCCGAGGTGCACTGCCGAGTTCTGCTCACCGCTCCTTTGGAATCGTTTACCATCGGGCATACCATCGTACTCAGTCGCGGCCTCTTGGATGTGCTCCCGGATGAAGCTTCGCTGGCCATGGTGTTGGCGCACGAACTTGGCCATATCGTGCTCGGACACCCCTTTGACGCCAAGCTCGCTTTCAACGACCGCATGTTTTTCCCCGACGAACAATCCTTTCAGCGCCTGGACTTCAAGCGGCGTCCGGTGGACGAAGAGGCTGCAGATGCGAAGGCTCTGGAATTGCTGAAAAACTCGCCTTACAAGGAAAAGTTGGGCACTGCGGGATTATTCCTGAAGGCGGTGCAGCAGCGCGCCCCCGACCTGCCCAACCTAATCCGTCCTCATCTCGGAAATAGTTTGGCTGCGGGCCAAAGCGTCCGCATGTTTGCCCTGATGGCCGCCGCGCCTCCACTCGATAAGGACCGCATTGATCAGATCGCAGCGCTTCCTCTGGGCGGAAGAGTGAAGCTGGATCCCTGGAGCGACCAGGTTGCACTGGCGAAGATTCGGACCGTGACTTTGGCGTTGGCCCGAGAGAAGATGCCATTCGAAATCACGCCGTTTTTTCCTTATCTGACGAGACTGACGAGCGAGGACGCAGGAAAAGTCGCAGTTGTAGGTCCCGGGACCAAGTAATTGAGGACCGGTCCGAATAAACCGTCCAGGTTGTCCGCAAAATGACCTTTTGGTCTGCACTGAACCTAAGCCAGGTATTTTCGAACAGCCATTGAGTGAACTTGGATATGAGCTCCGTTGCTTCCCGAGAGAATCTCTTCTCCCTGCTCCCGGAGACGAGAACCCCTTGGAAGGAATTCGTTTTCAGCACCGCCGCGCAAGCGCTGGCGGTTGGGTTCATCGTGTGGGTGCGCTCGTTGTATCCCGCCGGGGTTTCGTCCCCGGAACACAGTTTCCGTTCAGTTGAACTCGTCAGCACATATGCCTACACACTGGAGTAGATTCAAACCATCCTTTCCCTCCTACCAGAGCCTTCAGCAACGGCTTTTGCCGTGGCTGCATTCATGGGGCTAAGGCATGGGAAATTCAAGGTCTACTGTGGGAGAACTACCGGGACGGGGAATTATTTTGTTTCCGTTCGATCTGGAATGGCCGCGTCTCAGACCCCAAGACTCGCAAGGGTCGTGCCCCGGTTCCTGTTGTCCGACAACTGGCGGATCGGTTGGAACTTCATCGGCTGCGCGCGGGAAATCCGACTGTTGGTCCGATCTTCGCCAATAGTGCAAAGAAGGCGCTCGCGCTTGGTAGTTTGGTCAATCGCGTCATTCTTCCCGCGCTGAATCGCTGTGAGTGCGGGAAAGCAGAATCAAACCACCTGAAGGTAGATCACCCTTACAAGCGTGACGCCAGTATTCCAGAGTGGCACGGTTGGCACGCAGCGCGGCGCGGGTTGGGAAGCAATCTGTACCGCCTCGGAGTGCCTGATATGGTGATTCAGCGAATCCTGAGACACGCAAACGTGAGCACCACGGCGACGTACTACATCAAGACTGCCGCCGACGATGTTCGCAAAGCGATGACGAAGCTAGAAAACCACATCGTAGACGGTGGACAGATTCAATCGGACACCGCTGGGACACGAAAGCAAATCACCCGTGAAGCCTTCCACGGTTCAGTAGACGCTAATTGGTTGGGATTGTAGGAACTGGCGGAGCACGCAGTCTGGCGCTAACCTTTCTCTGGCCAAATTCCCTGCTAACAGGGAAAATAACAGGGAATTTGCGAAATTTTGGCCTCCGAAACCGCACTCCTGCTCTCTAAGTTGCACATTCTGCGGGAGAAATGTCCGATGAGGCGAGAATCGAAACAGGGAATTAACAGGGACGTATCAGGGAATTTAATTCCTGATCAGGCTATAGAGCAGGGGAGATTTTTGGACGATCCGTAACGGCCGTGGCGTAAAATTCTCCGCGACCTTTGATCGATATGGCCGTCCGGGCGCTCACACCCCCAACCAAAGAGACCAAAGAACTGGTCCGACTTTGCCGGACCGGACGGCTCTACGACCTTGAGTGATTGCCGAGGGGAAGCTGCCGGAAGGTATCATCGCCAAAAGGAAAACCCTGCTCCAAATCGCGTTGGAAACTGGCTTTCACAGCCTCGTCGAATTGATCGCCAAGCACGAGCACAGTCAGACATCCAGGGATGCGGCGCTTGCCGACTGCCTTTCCTCCCGGCGACTCGATTTGGTGGAACTGCTCATAGAAAACGGAGCGCAGATCGCTGCGGTTCCCTTCGCCGATGTTCTGCTGACCTGGGAGCCGAAGCTCATTCGTTTTTTCTTGGATCGAGGAGCCGATCCAATTAAGGATCAGCCGTTTGCGGTTGCCTTTGGTGCCAAAGTTCGGACCGCTCTCCGCCCCTTCGTCGAGTACATAAAGGTACATCCTGAGCACGCCGAGGCACTTCAAGAGCAGGCAAACATTGCTCTTCGCTATTTTTGCTATGAGGGCGACTTGAAATGGATCAGCCTCATGCTCTGGGCAGGAGCGGACGCCCGTTCGATGGGGCCGAGCTTGGAGAAGGAATACACATACGATCCCGAATGTTATACGTCCGGTCTGGAACAAGCGTCTTACGCTGGGAACGTAGAGGTACTGAAGAAGCTCAAACCGCAAGTGAACCGCGATAACGTGGAAGGTTTGCTCCACGATGCTGCTATTTCAGGTAAGAAGGAGGCCCTGCACTACTTGCTGGAGATCGGGGCAAAGGCAAACAACCAGGAAAATGGAGGCTCCTCGGCACTGGACACATGCTTGTGGCGCCTGAACTGGGGACGCTTCAACCGCTTCGGCGACCGACAGATGGTGTCGAAGTATGAGGCCTCCGGCGCTCTAGAGTGCCTACAGGAACTTCTCGCCCACGGCGCAGTCTGGAATCCTGGAGAGCAGCATCAAATGACGTCGCTTCGCCGCGCCCTTTGTGAGTGCGAGCCTGAAGTGACTGTCGAACTGCTTCGACTATTCCACAGATACAATGCATGCCCTGCCGAGCGGATTCATAAGCTATTGGGCACACCTCGGATAAGGGAGCATCTTGCACCGGTGAGCCGGAATATTTCGGGGCTGGGAATTCATTTCGAAGCTCTATCGACGATACGCCAGTTTCGTACCGCAACACGGAAACGAGCCTGAGCTATTTCGCCTGCGGGCGCTCAAGAAAGCCTGCTGAGATCAACACTCGACAATAATTACAAAATGGGGGAGAGCATGTGGCTGCAATACAACCGAGAAGAGCTGTTCGAGAAGGTCTGGGAGAAACCAATGATCAGAGTCGCTGAGCAATACGGCGTATCTTCCGTCGCGCTTAGTAAAGCGTGTCGGAAACTGTCTGTGCCGGTTCCAGGTCGCGGGCATTGGGCTAAGCTGGCTCATGGAAAGCCCGGCGTTACGAAACCCAACCTGCCAAAACTCGATAAGGTGCCGGTTGTCTTTCGCTCGGAGCGGGCGCAGTTGAAACAGAACGCTCATGAAGAGAGCAACCCTGAACTCGCTGCCATCGACGGCCTGCTGTCCTCAGGTGTGCTCAACCCACCGACCGAAAGCGCAGCGAAACCGCATGCGCTGATTCGGGAAACGGCAAGTCAGCTTCGGAGCCGCAGCCGAAAGGACGAGCATGGAAGGCTGCTGCCCCGAGAACCCGGCGGTCTCGATGTTCAGGTGACAGAGGGGATTCTGGATCGGGCGTTGCAGATCATGTCCCAAGTTCTGTCCGTTTTGGAGAGGCAAAATCTCCGCGTAGAAATATCGGAGCAACATAGCACCGTCGCGCTCATTGAAGGTCAGCACATTTCGTTCGGCATAGAGGAATCGATCAGGAAAGTGATAACCCAGAAGCCACGCGTTCCTAATCCGACCGACCGCTGGGACTACGATCAGACCGTTACCTACGAACCCTCGGGGAGGCTGGCTCTGATGATTCAATCAGAAAGCTGGAGGACACCGGGGCTGCGGACGAAATGGAGCGACGCCAAAATCCAAAGGATCGAAAAGATGATCCCTGATTTTGTCGCGGGCCTGATGCGTATTGCCGTCGTGCTCCGGCAAAAGGCAGAGGAACAAAACCGGCGGGAACTGGCAGAGCAAAAAAGAGCGCGAGAACTAGAAAAACTGCGTAAAGATATTGAAGCAGAGGAGAAGAAGCTGAAGCAATTTGATGAGTGGCTGGGAAACTGGGAGCGCGCCAGGCGCCCTCATCTACTTGGTTAATGTGACCAATGGGACATTGCACGCGCCAAGTCCCATACAAGCAAGCGCGCGCTTTGGTTGGAGCAATCGCGATGGCACCGATTGCCCCAACCAACCTCACCACTGTCGCGAAAAATGCTCTTCTCGTCTTCATGACTTTCCCTTGATGGCTCAGTTCAGATTGTAGAGACCCCGTCGTTCTCCGTAGCCTCGGAACTGCCTTCGAATCGGCTCGGTCGCACCTTCGAAATGGACCAGACGGTTGTACATTGTCATAGCGATATTTGGAACCGATACGCACTATTTTTGAGGTGCATTCGCTGATTGCTGCGCCTTCTGTGCCGTGGTGTCGAAGAACGTCGTGAACGAGTTAATGACCGAGTGAATGCCATCAGCTCCGCCGGCCAGTAGAGCCGCGGAGAGTACGAGGTCCACTACTAGGAATAGCCACTGTTGGTGACTGCCAAGCTTCTCGAAGGTCTGGTGATCAACAAAAGGCCACAATGCGCGGACCCCGACGTAGGCGGCCGCCAAACTAAACGACAAAGATGCCGCAAACGCATACTGCTGCGTTTCCCCTCTATATTCTTGAAATTGTGCATCTGCTTTCGCGATCATTGTCGCGTCCACGGCGGGCACTTGCGCCTTTAGCGTATCCACAACATTGCCTAGCTTGGTTGCCCCGGCGTCCCGCCAAGGGCTAATCACTATCTCCACCGCACGCTCAATGAATCCTGCGGTTAGCAGCAGCGGTGACATGACACTAAGAATGTTACTGGGGTTCATCGATAAACCGAGGCCGCGCCACCGCGACAGCCACGTGAACAAAGTCACCACGAGCACAGCGCTCGCACTTGAAACATAGAGTGGTCGATTCGCTTTGATGTTCATTACTACCTCCTTCACTTACATTAGGCAAGTCGCAATAGATATAGTACTTCGATACTGTTTAGGAACCTTTGGAGTCGGAAGCCGGCGCAACGCGACCTACTTCTGGGGGGTTCGCTTATTTAGAAGCATGTGACCCGCGTCGCAAGGGGACAGTGCAACGACGCTAAAACCACGAGGCGGCCAGAAGTGTATAGAAATCCTTACAATGCGCTGCACAACTACATTTGTGTTACAAAATACGAACAACAGGCGTTTTCTGGGCATAATATTGCCGAGGGCGACAGGTCTTATTTTTGAATTCGCGCCGCTTGTTACGAAACGCGAACATCGACTTCTTCTCTGAATCGATCGAACGTGCTGCTGACCTGCCCTTTAGCGAGGCTCGAACATTCGGTTGCGGCGAGTAAGCCGCTGAAATAAGTGATCCTCGTACCCGGAGCGAAGACCGGCGTGTAAGGTGGCCGGTGTATGTGCAAGAACTTCTACAACTCCACTTAGATATCTTTCAAAATGTAAACGCCCTTCGGTAGTCTCTCCTCGTCAAGGCTACACATAGGCGCATCCCCTCGTGAGCTTGCTTCCTGGGTTCATAAGATTGTCGCAGGGTCTTTATTTCAAGGCGTCAACCAAGAGTACCGAGGAATTAAAAGCGAATCTCTCTTATTCGCGTGGCGTCGGCTACATCATGGTTTCTTGTGGGGGGCGCTATCGGCGCGCAGACGAGAGGCGCGCCGCCCATCGTTAAAGTGGCGCGCAAGGAACTTATCCCTCACCAAATACTCAGAGGGCGGAGTTGGCAGGCGATACTTCCGAGCGTGCTGCACGATGTTGTTTACTCGCGCGGCAGTGGCATTGCTTCCACTATCTCCTGACTAAGAAATAAGTGCTCGCATGGGGAGCCCTGACAACACTCGCGACGCGTGCCTCAATGATTAAAACCTGGATGGGATTCGGAAACGCTAATCTCAAAGTTGTTGCTCTGCGCGAGCCAAGTAAAATTCTCTGAGGCCATACCGGCAACGCTCAGCCAACCCTTCATTTCCTCCAAGATCTTTTCTGACTCCGCACCCACCACCTCCAGACGGCGAGCATCGACCAGATCAAACAACGCAATGTAATACAGACCCCGTTGACGTGACGTTTCGCAGTTTTGCGTTATCTTGTGGCCCTGTGTATAGGCATCCAGGGCGAGCCGAGTGCGGCCGCTCGCTAGAAACGCGAGAGCCAGATCGAACTGGACAGTTACATTATCGGAAGAGCGCGCCAATGCGGACTCTAGCAGTCGAATGGCCTCGTCGTATTGCCCCAATCGATAGTTACACCACCCCAGTAGTCCTACAGTGCTGACATTCCCGGACGGTCTCTCGACTATGATCGAAGTGCCGGACTGATATTTTTGTTCTTTCAAAATCTCGGTAAAATGCTCCTTGGCCTTCTCCTGATCGGAGGTCATTAGAACGTTGGCCATGCCCTTGCGATACCATGGGTCTTTATTCCCGCTCATCTCGAAGGCTTTCTCATACGATTTGAAGGCCTCGCGAGCACTGCCTAAATGTTGAAGGCACCAGCCGTGAAGGTTCCACAGGTGAGCCTGCGATTCGTCCTCCCGTGGAGATTTCAGGGCGCTCTCCACGCAAGTTCTGGCCTCAGCAAATTCTGCGACGTCGCAATGGTACAAAGCCTTACCGAAACACACATCCTGGCGGGACGCATCAAGGTCATAGGCGCGGAGATAGGCGGCCCTCGCATTCTCATACTCTCCGCGACGCCGCAGCACATCTCCGTAGTCCACCAGAATTCCCGGCAAGGTCTCCAGTGCGGGAAGCTCCTCCGCCGCTTGGGCCGCTTCCTTCAGGGTTTGAATGGCGTCCTTCGAACGTTCGTCTACAGCCTCGAACTTACCTCTGTACCACAAGGCAAGATAACGGAGAGGCCCGGATAGGCGGTATTCGATTTCATCGGAGGCTTGTGGCCGAAGATCCTCACTGCCGAGAAGACCCATAAGTCTAACAAAAATATTGGGCTCATCCGGCGCAAGGCGCGAGGCCTGGCGGTAGTACATCAGCGCGCGATCGACGTTCTCAAAGTGCTCTGCGCATATCCCTAGCAAGTAATATGCACTCGGGGAGCGCGGGTATGCATCAATTAGAACTTTTAGCTCCGTCTGTGCCTCTTCGTACTTCGCACTGGATATCAGTGCTCTGCAGAGATTTACAGCTACTTCCTCGGACGCATCTCCGAGCTCTCTTGCTTTGGCGAGCGTGGGGGCGGCTGCCTCGTACTCTCCGCAATCAACCTCGAGAAGTCCTAGAACGCGGCGCACGAACCAGTCGGTGGGGGCGAGATCCACCGCCTTCCTCGCTGTTTCCAATGCCTCAGGCAGTTTGCTTGGGTCCTCACTCAAACTTAGAGCAAGCTGAGCCTGAACCCAAGCCAAATCGGGCGAAGTGGCTCGAATCGAGCTCAGAACCGCGACGGACTCCCCCTGCTTTCCCAAATCCCTAAGCAAAACGCCCTTCATCCCAAGCGCAACCGGATGATCCAGCTGCTTCCGCAAAAACCATTCGACGATCAGGAGTGCTCGTCTACCCCTTCCCAGGCTTCGAAGCGATTCCACAGCCAGGGCCAGAGCTTCTTCACTGTCCCGTTGATTCCGCAACGCCCGAAAGCCATCCAGAGCTGCAGAGTGAAAATCACCCACATTCCTTGCGATTTCTCCCGCTCTGATGTAAGCGTCTGCAGCATCTTTGCTTAATGCAACGGCGTTATGGTCCGGCTGTGTGCGGTCGGCTTTGCGTGCACGAGCAGCCAGGACCTTCGCCAGATAAAAGCTCATCGTCAGGTCAGCCGGCGCAATCTCAAGGCCCTTCCTAAGCGCAGCCTCGGCGGCCTCCAACTTGTCGGTTCTCAGCTCACCATAACCGAGATAACCGAATGCCTCCGCTGGTGCTACACCTCCTTCACACACTTTCGATAGCAAGGCCATTGATTCCTCAGTGCGTCCGATACGATGGAGAGCGATGCCCCAATCCGTTAGTAACCGCGTGCGGCTCTTGTGACCTTCGATCTGCAGTTTGTACTTCTCGAATAACTCCACCGCGTGCTGGGATGCCCGACGAGAAGCATCGGAGTCCTTCCGGCTCACAACCCTGCCTAACAAGGTAAATAAACTGGCTTCGCTTCCAGCAGCGCGAATTCCGGCTCCAAACCCGGAGGCGCGGAAGGCTGAGCCTCCGTCAGATGTTTCCCTATGTCCTCCAGTACCTGCTTCACAGTGGCCGATCTCGCCGCATATTCGGCACGGGCACGGGCCAGTTCCGTCTCGAGTGCCGCCAGAGTCGCCTCCGGCCGGGCCGGAGCCGGAACCGCCTCCGGATCGCGACGTTTCGAAGCTTGGCTGGGCAGCTTGTTCGCAGATATGGACGGATCTCCCGGCATTACTATCCTCCTTCCCTCTCTTGATAATTTTTTACCCTGACTTGCAGCGTCTTCACCGCCGCATTCAAGGACTGGAGATTGTCATCCGAACGCACCCGTGCCAGCCACGCGGCATTCAAAACATGCCGCAGTTCCACGCCATTGGGCAGTTTAATTTCCTCCACTCTGTCTTGCAGCAGCAGCGGTACCCACGGCTGAATCTCCTTCCAAATGACGGCACTAAATTTGGCAGAGGTCTCGATTTCCAATACTTCCCAGAAATTACGGATCAACATTCTTAGGGCCTTGCCTTCGGGATCCGTCACATCAGCTTTTTCAGGGTCGTCGACGTCGAAAGACCTGCCGAGATTATCGATGGCTTCTGATACCTTGGACTTATCCACCTCTTTTAGTTTGTCGAAAGCCGAGCCAATAACACCCTTCGTTCCGCTGTCAATTGAGTGCAGGGTTCGGTCCGCACTTTCTCGGAAAAGCTTCAAGGCGTCGTCAAGGTTTGCGGACGGCTCTTTCTGTGGCGCGAAACGCAAGGCGGTGGACTTCGCGATCTGCGACCCCACAGCTGAACTCGTCGCCTGAATTTGCGCGACAGTATCGTTTAGGAATTTTGAGTCCGCTCCCCGGCCGTGCTCGTTCATCGCCAAGCCTGCCGCCATTAACGCATTGGCCGATTGCAGATCCAGGAGAATTCCGGAAAGTACATCTTCGGGCGACTGGGTGGATGTCGCTGGCTTCGCCGTCAGCGCCGGTTCAAAACGTGTACGCAGATCGGCTGGCCCCGTGGCGGCCGTGGCAGACTCTAGTTCGCTGACGACAATGCCGCGGTCCATCGTGGGATCTGTCATAGTTTCCAGCAGACTCGTTCCGGCGTCCGCCAATCTTCTCGATCTACTTGGATACTCCGAACATTTCATACCCGACCTCCCATCCTTGCAAAGGGTCAGAAGCCAATGTCTAACTCAACGATAGGGTAAAACTTCGAAACTGGTAAAGCGTTCCTTCCGCGTAAATCATATATCTTGGTGGCGCTAATCTTACAAGTGTGACAAGCTTCACAGGAAGGCCGCGACCAACCCTGCATTACGAATCCATTTGTCCCTCCGGGATTCTATCCAGCCTTGCTGTATGTTAGTCAGTTTTCTGAAAACGCAGCCGCGCTGCCGAGCCTACAGGGCAGTCGTTTGAGCAATTCGGCTCTCGCCGACAGGAGCGCAGTTCAAAGTCATCAACGAAAACAAAATCAAAAGGAGCCCGACGACACGGAAGTGAGCCTGCGAAACACTCCCCTCGGTTACAATCCAAGTGGTTGACGCAGAACCGCCCTAGGTCGACCTGAACGTCGAGCCGTGCGATGGTCCTCTGAAGTTCGAACAGCCGTCAGCGGATAAACAGTAGAGGCGGCACTGGCCTTTGCGGAATGGCCTGAAGGTGCCACACCCGCATGCAGGTGACGTGCGGTGCCTTGCGACCGCAGATAATTCCTAGTTATCCAAACCGAGTCCGCATGCAAAGTGGAAGTGGTCATGCGAACCCCTGGCACCCAGTTGGCGCACTGAACTTACTAGCATCTTCACCAGCCGGTGGACTTCGGTCGAGCGTTCGATAGATCGATCATTGTTGAAGAGGCTGTGCGCGGTAGTCTGCCCAAGACACACCACGCCACGGCTATCACGTGTGACGCCAATTGGTCGGCAGCCTATAAAGCAGCAGGCAGGAACGTGCCTCACAAGGATACGCTGCGCTTGTATTCCGCTGTTGCAGGTCACTACTTTGGCGCATTTGAGAAAAAACCCTTAAAAAAAATTGGCCAGTCAGGATCGCGTGCGCAATTGGGCGATGGCATTTCGTACAGCGTCTTCAATTCGAACGCCACGACGACTGAAACCGAGTATCGGTACAATCTCATCAATGATCTGATCATCAGTTCGCAACTGACCATCCGAAGTAATCCACTTGACCAGCTGAATTAATTCAACACTCCCATACTCGCTGATCGAGGTCCGAACTGGAATCGAAGGACGCGGACCTCGCTGCAGGGTTGTGGCAGCTGTGCTGTGATGATCACCGTTGCCATGATTCGGTTGGACGACACCACCATCGAGCTTGTCGGCAAATTGTACGGACTCACCAAACGCTTTCAGAGCACGCTGGATCTCGTCTTCCTTACGCATAAACCAGTCAGTCGACCAGATTCGGTGAAATCGCCACCCTAGCCCCTCAAGCTGTTGTTGTCTTAACCGATCGCGATCTCTGGCGGTATAGCTGCAGTGGTAACTTGCCCCGTCACACTCGATCGCCAGAACGTAACGACCAGGTTTTTTAGGATGTTCGGCAACCATATCTATTCGAAATCGAGACGCCCCCAATTGGGGAATCAGCCTGATCCCTTTGCTTGATAACGAGTCAAACACTTCCGCTTCGAAAGCGTTCAACGGTTCTCCGGTCACCTCGGAATCACCGAGCCGCTTGCCATTCGTGGAAGCGTACTGCAGATAGTTTCGGAGCAGTTCTACGCCGGTTCCTGGCCGCACACGCGCCAAATCCAAGTCCACGTGACTAAAGTAGGACACTACTGTCAAGCGCTGGCGCGCACGGGTCACGGCCACGTTTAGCCGTCTGCGTCCTCCTTCCGGAAGCAGGGGTCCAAAGCGTAGCGGAAGGTTTCCGGCACGGTCCTTCCCGTATCCAATACTGATAATAATGGCATCGCGCTCATCTCCCTGAACCCGCTCCAAATTCTTCACGAAGAACCGTTCCCTCTTGCCGGTATCAAAGAACGCACCAAGCGCTGATTGCTTCTCCAATGCCTGGTCGAGACCAGCCTGGACTCGATTCATGTGCTTGATGCCCATCGTGATCACGCCCAACGTTTGCTCTGGGTAGCTGCGGGCATGCTCCAGTGCTAAAGCCACGACTCTCTGCACTTCGCTCGAACAGCTGTCTTCCTGACCGTCTACACCAAATTCCTGTTCAACTAATACGTGGCTGATTGCGGGTGGACCCCCCGGCCCCGGAAAAGTGACTAAGCGGTCCTGGTAGATGTAATGGTTTGAGAAATTAATTAGGCTCTCGTCCCTGCTCCGATAGTGCCAGTCGAGGTAGGACCCATTGAGAAAGGAGTTCATTGCGTCCAGTAAACTTTCATACCCTTCAGTTGCAACAGACTCTTCCTCGGAGTCGTAGTCATCATCGGCGGCGGCAAAAAAAGTGGTCGGTGGCAATTGCTTACTGTCTCCTGCGACGACCAGCTTGTTACCGCGGAGGATCGATGGGATCGCATCTTCAGGTAATACCTGGCTGGCCTCATCAAATATCACGAAATCAAAATACTGGTGCCCACTGTCCAGCAACTGGCTTACCGAGAGGGGGCTAGCCATCCAGCACGGGCAAACCGCAGTCAGAACGTCGGCGGCTTGGGCGAATACTTTCCTCAAAGGCAGATGTCGCCTCATCTTTGTGGCCTCTGCGCGTATCAGTTGTTCACCAGATGGGTTGGCGTTCATCGTTGCAATAGCACGCTCTCCATGCGCCCTTCGGACACGATCGCTCGCTAGATTTATGCGCTCTTCATCAAGGCGCGTAAAATCTCCGACGTAGCGATTATGCGTGGATCCGATGAATCCCCGGATTTCAGGATCTTTCTGGCTGATGTGGTCCAGAGCGGAGGAGAGCCAAGCGTGCGTAAATATTGCGGGCCAGGACTTGGGGTCTGGCTTTAGACTCCTGACCTCGTCAATGAGCTTTGCAGCACCCGCAGTTACAAGATCAGCTTCAATCTGCATGAGCTTGGGAATCTGGAACGGCGTACTGTGATCGTCGCCGAGCGACCTGAGCAACTGCGTAAACGCCGGTACTGACAGCTGGGAAACTCGTTGCAGTGGCACAACCGCATTTAGCGTTTTTACGTCGTCGGATAAACGTCGCAGATTTTGGACATGCTTTTCGATATTCTCGAATGCCACCGGATAGGGTTGCCTTACTGCCCATGTGCTCCATACCCGTAGTTGCGCGGCCGCTGCTATGAGTTCTTTGCAGAGCTGAGTTGTCGACGCTTTGCCTGCTGTTCGCAGTGTCAGCAGAGACGTGCGAGCTTGGCGATAGTTGCTGTTGAAGCACCAAGCCCAAACTGCAGAGACTCCACCATCTTTTCCCGCCCTCAGACTCCGCAAGACCGATTCCAGATCAAATCCGTAAATTTCTGGGGAATAAATCGACAGAGTTATCAGTACCCCCTCCAAGAGGTCCGCAAGCTTGCTGGTTTCTGCGAGCGAATCAGGTGGCCGAATGCCAGCGTCTGTTATACCCTTCACCGACTCAAGGAACCTCGGCAGCGCTTCAAAGCGGATCTTCTCCACAAGATCGAGAGTTGTCTGGACAGAATCGCCAGTAGGCAGATTTGCGCCAGTCCAAGGCGAAGGATCAGTTCTCAAAAAGATAGAAGCGAGGCCGCCAGCCTCCGTGAGTAGGTCGGTAATCTGTCGATCGACCGGCGGAGTCATCCTTAATAATTCATCTCCACGCCATCGAGTGGAAGATTTCACCGAGTTCCCGAGTTGTAGAACCAAACCTTGCATCTCGTAAAGACTCTTGCGGACCGGCTCTCGTAAGGAGTGCATTCTTGTTACGTGAGCATTTAGCCGATTCCGGCGGTCCACAAGTTGTGTATGAACTTGCTGGCAATTGACCGGAACTGCAGTGCGAACAACTTGTAGGGTGTGCGCAACCTGCTGCATTACTTTTTTGGGAGACAGATCTGCGCCGTGCAGGACGATCGCTAAGTGTCCCAGCCCGACCTCTTCCAGCCGCCGCTTCACGACATCCAGCGCGGCTTTTTTCTCGGCCACAAAGAGCACGCGTTGGCCGGTCGCAGCGAGGTTGGCGATGAGATTCGTGATCGTCTGGCTCTTACCAGTCCCTGGCGGACCGTGGATAACGCGACTTTGGCCTGCAAGAACTGCAGCAATCGCGTTTTGCTGACTAGAATCCGCATCCAGCACCGCGAATTCATTCTCCGGCAGGACGGTATCAAACTCCCTGGGATCCGGATCAACCTGCTTGGCGTTCATCTCGCTCTTTGCCTCTCCGTCGCCCGCAATCGCAGCAATGACGGAATGGGCAGCCAGATCGCTTGCTCGTTCCCGCAGATCTTTGACCATAGCCATCTTTTGAAAGGCAAAGTTTCCAAGGATCGTTTTAAATACAATCTCGAACCCTTTGGTCTCTTTCATTCTTTTCTGGATTTCTCCACAGATGCCTTTCACGTCGCACACAGTCCCGTCCTCGGCATCGCCAGAAAACTGAGCGAGAAGTTCGTCGGACTGGAGCGTCAGTTTGAATTCGTCTTGCAAAACGTGCAGGAGAGCGAGGTTTAGCTGAAAGTTTCCCGTACTGGAGAGATGGTAAGAATTACTGCCCTCTCGTTTGGTAAGAGTCACCGGCAAAAGAAGGACGGGAGCCTCCGCTGCTCTACCGGAGTCTGTTGCTGGCCAGGTCGCCATTCCAAACGTCAGAAAAAGTGTGCTCAAGCCTTTCTCTTCCAAATTTTCCAGCGCTCGGCGGGAGATATCTCGCAGAGATTTATTGAGGGCTTCATCTTCGATATCCGGCAGCAACTTGCTCGCGGCAACGTTTTCCCCCGCAAGAAGCTTTCGAATTTCCTCCGCCGGCGCTGCGGACAGATCCAATGTTCCGGTTTTCAGTGGCCTGTAATAAAGAAGATTGTTGCGGCGGGAGACATCAATTAGTTTCTTAATCCACGCTTGGCGTGCCTTCTCGACGATTTGTCGCCGGGCGTCAGATATTCTAGGCAAAGGATTCGATTCGGATCGCGATTTGTATTGTGCGGGAGTACTCAACTGGTCCTCAACAGTGGCCGGGAGGATGCCACTAAACGTGATGCCTTGGATTAGACCCACGAGTATACTTCAAACCGCCAGCGAACTTAGAGGGATGATTAAACTGTTCGCAAGCCGCAACCCTTGCTTTCTTCCTGTGCAGTAGCTCTCATTCTGGCGGCCGCAGAGTTAGTGCGTGGCGATCTCGTGAAATTATCACTTGGCGGTGTTGCGCATAGTGCGTAATCTGCCCTCGCAAGTTCTGAGGGAGGCGATGACGCTGTGGATGCCGCGATTCGCTCTGCCTCCACCCAAAAGCCCGTATCGGATCTTCCAAAGCTAATCACGTTTGTGCCATTCGACCCTGCCAAGAAAACCTCCGAAGCAACAGCAAGCGATGCAAAGGGTGGCGTGGAGCGCATCGTCAAGGGCGCCTTCACGGTCGTCGCGAGCCTCACCGCCGCGCTGCCTACCGCGGCTGGTTTGGCCGACGAACTGGAAAAGCAAGGCTTCAGAGTGTTGGCAGTAGCTGCCGGCACCGCAACAACTCTGAAGCTTATGGGCCTGATTGCACTCAGTGACCCGCCCCGTAAGGACTCTATCTCTCTGATCTCCGAGCTTAAGACCCTGGGCGTGCGCACTGTGATGGTGACGGGTGACGCTCCGGCTACGGCGGCAATCGTTGCCCATGCTGTGGGATTGGATGGGGCAGTTTGCCCGCCCGGAGCGATACCCGATGGCGTAAAACCTGAGGATTTTGCGGTATTCGCAAGTATTCTTCCCGAAGGAAAATTTGATCTCGTCAAGGCCTTCCAGAAGGACGGGCATACGGTCGGGATGTGCGGTGATGGCGCCAATGATGCCCCAGCGCTGCGTCAAGCACAGATGGGGATTGCTGTATCGACCGCAACCGATGTCGCCAAATCGGCAGCTGGTATCGTGCTGACGAAGGCCGGGCTTGGTGGCATCGTCGCCGCCGTAAAAGAAGGAAGGATCACCTTTCAGCGCATTCTTACCTACACTCTGAACTCCGTCCTGAAGAAGATTGTGCAGGTGCTTTTGCTGGCAATTGGCCTGGTCATGACCGGACACGCGGTTTTGACGCCCATGTTGATGGTCATTGTGATGATCACCGGCGACTTCTTGGCCATGGCGTTGACGACGGACAGAGTGCGGCCATCGCCCATGCCAAATTCCTGGCAAGTCGGCAGGATTACGATGGCCGGGGTCACTCTGGGAGGCTGCTTTTTAGCGTTCTGTGTGGCCGTCCTCGCGGTTGGCAGGTTCGAAATGCAATTCGGAATCGAAACCCTGAGAACGCTTTCTGTCGTTGCCATCGTATACGGCGGCCAAGCCACCATTTACGCCCTGCGAGGGCGTCGTCACCTCTGGGGGCTGCGCCCCACGGTATGGCTGGTGGCTTCCTCTGTTGCCGACATTCTCATTATCTCGACCTTGGCTATTCGCGGAATTGCGATGGCACCACTGCCCGCTCCCGTCCTGGCGTGTGAGTTTGGAGCGGCCATCATTTACGGATTGATCTTAGACGGCCTGAAGATCCCTGTCTTCGCACGGCTTGGCATCTCGTGACCACTTGGGCAGGGGTGCGGTGAGCAAGTTGGCCAAATGCCGGCCGCCCCACAGCCGATACTGATAAATCGGTTCGAATCGCAGAGGATACAAAAGAGCTTGATTCAATGCTCCTTCTCTGTCCTCGACAGCCAGGCTGACGGTGGTGTCGATCATGACTGATCTGAGAATGTCGGCTCGCGAGAAGGCGGATCAGTTCTGTGAGTCCGTTGATCGTGCAATTTGCCGAGGGTATGCTCGATCAGCCTGGCTAATTTATCTGCGGCACCGTCGACGGCCAGGTCCACAGTCGCCGCTTCGTCGGTGACTGCGATAGGCTGGCGGCCTTCGAGGCGCGCCTCCATCATGCAACGTTTGTTATTCGCGCGGCTCTTAGGGCCGCTCTCGTCGGTCAGGTGAACCTCCACCCGCGTGATGTGATCGCTCATTCGGCTCAGGGCATTCTCCACCACGCCCCTGATTTGATCGGCTAGAGCCTCGTGACCTTCGACTGTGTGGTCTGTATTGACTTGGATCTGCATGCTGATCTCCTGCCTGATTGTTGAATCAATGATGTTTCTTACGCTCACAGATTGCCGATGCGAAGTTCATGGAACTCTGCTACCGGCCGGCATTTGCTTCTGGCGGCCAGAGGGTATCATCGACAAGTCGTTGGTTCCGACGTAAATACCGATTGCAACGAGCATGGCGAGTAGTCCGAACCAGAATCGCCAATCATGATGTGCCCGCCGCCAGTACGGAGTCTGGCCATGACTATGATGACTCTCGCCGTTCGGATGCAAATGTTCGGTATTGTGCATGGTCATGCTGATCTCCAAATCAAATCGAGGAAGTTGGGCAGTGTGCCATCAGTGCAGGCGAAAATCACTGGCCGCCCTTTTCACGAAGGCGACTGTCCTGATCTAAACGCCGCTCAACGACAGGGCGGCCTTATGTTCTGCGTCCTGCAGCCAATAGGGCGCCCGGCCGTAGTGAGTATGGAGGCGGTCTTCGTATTCACGAGTGAGAGGCGCAGACTCAGCGAACGCCGGCGCGCTTTTGATGGCATCCCGCCAGAGACCGACGTACACTTTCGACTCAGTCCAACTCACCTTCTGAATCCACGCGGGCGAAACCAATACCTTCTTACCCGGCCACCAATTCCTGGTTAGCACCTCAATGTAGCGAATGGCCCACGTTTCGTCGTCTACCAAGAAGCCCGCCACATGGCCGATCTCGCCATCCTCAGCCTCAATGTGATAGCCGGTGACAGCTCCAGTGCTGCGAAGATGCGAATCCATCGACTCTCTCCGCATCTTTTCCGCCAGCACATCCTTAGGAGTCGCGATTCGATTCGACAAGCTCGAGGGATAGGCCCCGGGACCCCATAGGAAGGGGCCGCTCCAGTAGTTCGGATAATTGTAATAACCGAGATATTCGCTCTCATACTGCCGCGAAACAGGCCGCTGCGTTTCTCTGTTGGGGCTATTCTCGATTTGCTTTTTCGTCAGCGCCACATCCAATCGCTTGCCCTGCCAATCCACGTTCGTCACAGAGAATGGTGAGATCAAAACTTCCCGGTCGCTGAGCCAGCCTCCGGTTGCCACCGTCAGGTAGCGAATCGCCCATGTCTCGTCGTCGAAATACAACTGATCTACAGTGCCAATCTCGCCGTCCGTGGCCCGGATCACAAGACCTTTTATGTGGTTCACATTCGTTAACATCGGTAGTCCTCCTATTGTCTGGTCTTCAACTTTCCAAATTTGAGTCACGTGCCCTTCGCTCCAAGCAAGAGTGACCAAGTCACGGTTTCTGAGTCGGAGCTTCCGCACGTTGAATCGGTCCTGTTTTCTGGCCCAACTCTTGCGTGAGTTTGTGAACATTCATGGAATGTTCATGCGCCTGTTTACTGAGTTCGTGAGCAGTGAGGTGATCTTCTTTGCCATGGGCGACTGCCGCCGCCCCGTGCGCGTGGGCCGCAAGGTTGTGGAGTTCTGCAGCTCGCTCGTGTGGTCTCTGTGACATGATTCTTCTCCTCGTCACTCTGCGTTTGTTGCACGTGTCGTCGCTCAGGCTGACCCACTTCTCGACATTCAGGGGGCGACGGTTTATGCAACGCGGTCGTTGTCATTTCGATACTCTTCGGGAACGTCGTCCTCCGGCACTTGGCGGGTCGTGACCTCCGAGACATCCGGATCTTTGGCGTTCTCTACACCGTCGATAATCGAGGCTTCGAAGGCGTTTCCCTCTTCTACTAATTCCTCGACGCTCTCGGAATCTGCTTCGGCCGGGGGCGACATGCCCTGAATGTCGCCAGACTGCCCGGCCGAGTTGGTTTCACGTTCCTCTTCGTCGCGCTCGTTGTCGCGCCGATTATCTACAATCATGTTCTTACCTCGTTGAAATGAGCTGCCGCATTTCTGCAGCTCTGGGTAGTACGCGGCCACAGGTTCCGCGGTATGCAGTGTGGAGTGAGCAGGATTCGTGCTTTCGATGATCTCCTTCGCCTTGGCTACTTCAGCTGCAGTTCCATGGGCGATCAGCAGAAACTGATCGGTTGTGAGCGCCGCCTGGTACTTCACAATGCTGTCCTTGGGGATTCCTATGCTGAACAGACCAGCTCCCAAAACACCCAACGCGCCTACCTCTACAGCACCTTCCAGTCCCGCCACGATCCACGCCACCAGAGGTCCAGCCACTAAAATTGGGCCGAGCCCCGGGATCACGAACATCGCGGAACCGAACAACAGTGCCCAAAAGCCTCCCCAGAACGCACCAACCTTGCCCCAATATTTCATGCGGTCGCCGGTATTGTAGTAGCCGACCACTTGCTCATCTGTGTGATATCCCTTCCCGACGATCGACAACTTGTGCATGTCGACGCCGCCACGCTGAAGTTCCTTCACCGCCCGATCCGCATCCGTATGAGTGTGATAAATTGCGACAACTGAATTTTCGATAGACATTTGTTAATCTCCTCGGCCATTAGCCGGCATTCTTCAAGCCATCAACACAGGTTTCTATTCGCAGTATGACAACGCATACATGCGAAGACTGGTCTTTATTGCTCAGTGTCAGTGTTTGATTCGGTGTTCGATTACGCGCCCACGAACTCGGGACGGTAATCCTTCCAAATCACCGTCGCCGGCGAGATCACGCGGACGGGAGCATCCTCAGCGTGCTTCGCGGTCCTCGCCCATTGCTAAGCGTTCTGCATTTCGGAGGATTCGAAGTAGCGCGTCTCTGACTGGAGAGCTATCGCTCTCACGGCTTCTCAGGCGTCTCTGAACACAGCTTGTCCGATGTGTCCGCAGTGGTTATAGAATTTATCGGTCGATGGGCGCAACACATGCCGACGCGTATCAGAAAACGTCGATTCGGTCGGTGCGTTACTGTTTGGGATTGTCACACCTCACGTCGATCAGTGATTTGGGTCACTGATTGGAATCCTCGATTTAAGAGATAACTAATTCAGTTAGTCCCGAGGTTACTGCGGCCGGAGGGTTGCGGTGGAACCACAGGGATGACGGAGGAAAGCAACGACCCCCTAGCGCACATTGCATTAATTCTTACTCTACTCATTTGGCAGAGCGCGTCGGCCTTGACCCTGGCTTCTCCGTTTTCTTGCGACTCCACGAATATGCCCTACGTCAGAGTACGCTGGCGCAGCCTTCGCGGGATCATACCGTTCGCAGGAAGGCGCTCATGTCAAAGCATCCGACGATAGAAGAACACCTCAAGGCTAGCGGGGTTTCCCGAAGAAACTTCCTCCAATTGTGCAGCATGGTGATGGCAGCCGCGCCGTTCGGACTGGCGCTCACCGGCAAGAAGTCTCTCTTGCAGGTAGCGGCAGCGATCGGCAAGACGAAGCGGCCATCTGTAATCTGGCTGCATTTCCAGGATTGCACGGGATGCACAGAGACTTTACTGCGAACCTCCGCCCCCGATGTTGCCCACCTCATTCTCGATGTAATCTCCCTCGACTACCACGAAACCTTGATGGCAGCCTCTGGCGCGCAGGCCGAAGCGGCGCTGTGCTCAGCCATGGCTGAGAACGCCGGCAAGTATGTGCTGGTGGTGGAAGGCTCGATCCCGACCAAAGATGACGGGATCTATATGGAGATGGGTGGACGTCCAGCCCTTCAGGTGCTGAAAGAAGTTGCGGCGCAGGCGGCAGCGGTGATCGCGATCGGCTCCTGCGCGTCGTGGGGAGGCATTCCCTCGGCCGATCCGAATCCCACGGGCGCGGTTGGAGTGGATTCCATCATCTCGGGCAAACCGATTATTAACCTGCCCGGTTGCCCACCCAATCCGTACAACTTGCTGGCGGTGGTTCTCGAATACGTCACCATGGGCAAACTCCCTGAGATGGATGAGTTGCACCGTCCCAGGTTCGCCTATGATCGCGTGATTCACGAAAACTGCCCGCGGCGAGCTCACTTCGACGCCGGCCGCTTCGCCCTGTCGTTTGGCGACGCGGGCCACCGCCAAGGCTGGTGTCTTTACAAGCTCGGTTGCAAAGGCCCAGTCACGCATGCCGCTTGTTCCCTGCGCCATTTCAACGAGATTCCGGGTGTGTGGCCAATCGGAATCGGAGCGCCTTGCGTGGGCTGCACGGAAAAAGGTGTGGTTTGGTCGATGGGTACTTTCGAAACAGTCCCGATTCACGGGGCGACTCCGCCCGACAATTATCCGCCGATTTTCACTTCCATCGGTGGGGTAAAAACGGGCGCGGCGGTCTTAGTGGGGCTGACCGCAGGAGCGCTCGCGACCGGCGCAGTCATGGCCTCCAGGCGCCTGCCCAACGAGACTCCAGAAACTCACCAGCCGGACAGTAAGACTCCGTCAGGAGACTAACGATGGAAATCACTCGGCGCGACCTGTTGCAGAAGATCACCACCGGAGGAGCAGCCATTGCCGTGGGCGGCGCGGTTTCCGCCGCAACGCTGACCGGTATCGCTCAAGCTGAGGAGGCGAAGCTGTCTCCGCAAGCGGTGGGCATGCTCTACGACGCTACACGCTGCATCGGTTGCCAGACCTGCGTTGTCGCTTGCACCAAAGCCAACGATCTGACGCCGGATATTCGCCGCGATCAACTTCACCAGGAACCGGGCGATCTCAATAGCAACACCAAGACGATCATTAAGCTTTACAAGTCAAACGATGGGAAAGAGTTTTCGTATGTAAAGCAGCAATGCATGCACTGCATCGACCCGGCCTGTGTGTCTGCCTGCATGTTCGGTGGCCTTAAGAAAGATGAGAAGACGGGCGCAGTCTCCTGGAATGGCAAGTTTTGCGTTGGATGCCGCTATTGCGAAATCGCCTGCCCCTTCAACGTACCGAAGTTCGGCTGGGAGGGCTTTAATCCAAAGATCGTAAAGTGCGAATTCTGCAAAGAACGTCTCGCCAAGGGAGTGCAGCCTGCCTGCACGGAAGTTTGCCCCAAGAAAGCCGTCATCTTTGGACCGCGCGAAGAATTGATGAAAGAAGCGAAGCTCCGGATTGCTGCGAGTCCTGGAAAGTATTTTGAGAACCGCGTCTTCGGCGAGCACGAAGCTGGCGGCACTCAGGTTCTCTATCTCTCCCATGTTGCGTTCGATAAGCTCGGCCTCGCGCAACCGGGCGATGAGTCAGTTCCACATAAATATTTGAAGTGGCAGAAACGCTTGTACAGCTATCTGGTTCTTCCCGCCGGTCTGTATGCGGTGCTCGTGGGCTCCATCCGTAAGAATTGGAAGGACCACGAAGAGCACATGGAGGAGGAAGAAAAGGAAACTGGATTGAGGCCGCAATTATGAACAACACCTGGCAAAGAGACGTTCCTGTCTTCAACGTGCCCATGTGGACCCGTCCCTTCAAAGTGCTATGTGGATTGGCTGGGCTGGGATTGATTCTGGTGGCCTACCGGGAAGTGGTTGGACTCGGACCGGCCAGCGGCATGAATGATGCCTATGCCTGGGGTATTTGGAAGACCTTCAACACGATGGTTCTTACTGGCTTGGGTTCAGGAGCATTCGCGATTGGCATCGCTGCCTGGCTATTCCGCCGGAATCAGCTGCATGTGGTCATGCGAACCGCCCTGTTGACCAGCTTTCTCGCCTATGTCTTCGGGCTGGCCATGTTGGGTGTGGATGTTGGGCGGCCATGGAATTTTTACTGGATTCTGGCGCCATGGCATTGGAACTTGCATTCCCCTCTTCTGGAAGTCGCGGTCTGCATGTCGATCTATGCGACTATTCCGCTCTTCCTCGAGAACATACCGCCGGCGCTTGAATACGTTTATGGGCAGTGGCCCAATCTGCGGCCGATGGTGAAACAAGTTGAAAAGTATTTTGTAAAGGCATTTCCCTGGATCGTTAGCCTCGCCTATGTTCTGCCTGCGATGCATCAGTCGTCGCTTGGAGCTCTGATGCTGCTCGGCGGGAATCGCGTATCGCCGCTCTGGCAAACACCGTTCTTACCGCTTCTTTATGTGTGGGCAGCGGCCTTCCTCGGATTCGCATTCGTAAGCGCGACGCTTCTGTTCTGCGGTGTGATGTGGAAACGTCCGCTCGATATCGACATTCTCGGCGAAATGAGCCGCATCAACTCATGGTTGATTGGGACGTGGCTGGTGTTTCGCATCGCCGATCTCAGCATCCGCGGGCAGATTGTCGCAGCCTTCCGACCCAACGTTGACGCAGTACTATTCTGGGCAGAAATGGCATTGCTGGCCGCCGCCTTCTGGTTCCAGCGCAATCCCGCTGTCAGGCGCAGTCCAAGGAAAATGTTCTACGGAGCATTGCTGGCCACTGTGGGCGGGATGCTCTACCGCTTCGATCCCACGACAACGGCGTTTCAGCCTAAGGCGAACGCGCTCTACTTCCCGAGCGTGATTGAAATTCTGATTTCGGTGGGATTCATGTCGCTCGGGATTTTGATTTTCATCTTCCTGGCGAAGGTGCTGGCAATTCTGCCCGCGCCGAACAAGTTGTGGCACGAGATGGAGGCCGAGCGATCAAAGAGCCCTCGGCCCAAGCCTCATGCGGTAAGGCCGCGCGTCGGAGAGTACGTCGCCGGAGACTAAGGGAAAAATTTAGAAATTCAAGTTGCAGGTAAGGATTCTATGTCAAAACGAATCACCATCGACCCCATTACCAGAATCGAAGGCCATCTTCGCATCGACGTCGAAGTGGACGACAATGCGGTCAGCAACGCATGGGCTTCCTGCACCATGTGGCGCGGCATTGAGAAGATTCTCCGCGGCCGCGATCCACGCGACGCGTGGCTATTTACCCAGCGCTTCTGTGGGGTGTGCACCACTGTGCACGCCATGGCGAGCGTGCGCGCGGTGGAAGATGCGTTGCAGCTTGAAGTGCCGCTCAACGCCCAGTTGATCCGCAATCTGATTTTGATTGCGCACGCGCTGCACGATCACATCGTCCACTTCTACCAGTTGTCGGCGCTCGACTGGGTCGACGTCATGCAGATTCCGAATGCCGATCCCGAGCGGACCGAGAAACTGGCGGAGAGTCTTTCTCCATGGACGCGCAACTCCCGCAATGAATTCAAAGCCGCGCAAGATCGCGTGAAAGCGGTTGCCGCGAGCGGACAGCTTGGAATTTTCATGAACGGTTACTGGGGCCACCCGGCGATGCACCTCTCGCCGGATGTGAACCTGTTGGCCTTCTCGCATTACATCCAGGCTCTCGAGTACCAGCGCAAAGCTTTGCAAGTGGTCGGAATCCTGGGATCGAAGACACCGCACATTCAGAACCTGACCGTGGGCGGCGTGGCCAATGCCATCGACCTGGACAGCGCGACCGCTCTCAACGCGGACAAACTGGAGCATATCCGCGAGCTGCTTAGCGATGTGGTGCGGTTCATCAATGAAGTCTACGTGGTGGACGTTTGCGCGGTCGCGGCCATGTATCCGGAGTGGTTCAAGATCGGCAGCGGAGTAAAGAATTATCTCGCAGTTCCCGACCTTCCCCTGGACAGCGCCGGCAGTGCCTACGATCTTCCGGGTGGGTACATCCTGAACGGAGACCTCGCCGGCACGCGTCCCTTCAAGACCGCTTCGGATAAAATGTTTCGCGATTCTGTCACCGAAGATGTGACGCACGCCTACTATGAAGGCGGAAAACCTCTCCACCCGTGGAAAGGCGAAACTGAACCCGAATTCACTGGCTGGAATGGCGACAAGAAATACTCCTGGGTCAAAGCCCCGCGCTTCAATGGCCAACCGATGCAGGTGGGGCCGCTGGCGCAGGTGCTGGTGGGCTTTGCGCAAGGCCATCCACTCACGGTGAAACATGCGACGGCCGCAATTGAAAAAATTCAGGCCGTTGGTGGAATCAAAGTAACGCCGGACATGCTGCACTCTACGCTGGGCCGCCACGGCGCGCGAGCGATTCGAGCCTCGATGCTGGCGGAACTCGCGCAGAAACATTTGCAGCTTCTTACCGATAACATTGCGAAGGGCGACTACACGGTTTTCAATCAGCCGGAGTTTCCGAATCACGAAGTGGAAGGAGTGGGAACCCACGAGGCCCCGCGCGGCACGTTGTCGCACTGGATCGTAATCGAAGACGCGAAAATCAAGAACTACCAGGCCGTCGTGCCCTCGACCTGGAACGCGAGCCCGCGCGATCTCTCCGGCGCGCATGGTCCGTACGAAGCTTCGTTGCTGCACACGCCGCTGGCACGGCCCGAGGAACCACTGGAGGTTTTGAGAACTGTGCACTCCTTCGACCCTTGCATGGCTTGCGCCTGCCACACCTTCGATCCGACTGGCCGGGAGATTGCCCAGGTGAAGGTTCTATGAAGATCCTGATTGGCGGCATTGGGAACGTCTTGCTGGGCGATGACGGCGTCGGACCTTACGTGGCACGGCTTCTCGAGGCCCGTTACGAGTTCGAAGACGGAGTCGAGATCGACGACCTGGGCACGCCGGCTCTCGATCTGATCGATCGCATTTCTGGCAAAGATGCCGTCATCCTGATCGATTCCATTGATACCGACGTTGCTCCCGGAACCGTGGTGCTTTACCGCAAAGCAGATATCATGCGACAGCGTCCCGCCGTGCGCATGGATCCGCACGCGCCCGCCCTGGTCGACGCCATCCTCAGCGCCGAACTTTTTGGAGTCGCGCCCGCTGAAGTGCTTCTCGTAGGAATCAAAGCCGAATCCTTCGAAACAGGGTGCAGCTTGACCGCAATCGTAAACGCCTCGTTGGATCAAGTGATCGGAATCGTCTTAGCAGAACTGGATCAGTTTCACGTCCAGTATCGACTGCGGGAAAACCCCGGCGAAGTCGGCATCTGGTGGACAACGGTCGAGGCGCTGGACTCTGCGCTTGCCCGCTAAAGCACTCGTATTCGTAATGTATTCCGCAATCACCGGAGGAGTTCTTCCGACTGATTATTTTTCCAATTTTTACGACCATGTGTTTTCCTGCCAGTTCGTTCCCTTGTCACGTGTGCGTGTGACGTTCGACACAGATTCGAGTGTTGAGAGCCGTCTAGACTCACTATTCAAGGTACGCCGCTATGTGTCTCGCGATCCCCGGACAGATCATCGAAGTCCAAGAAATAGGCGGCTTGCGCGCCGCGCGAGTGCAGTTTGGCGGAATTGTGCGACAAGTGTGTCTGGACTTTGTGCCCGAGGCCGACGAAGGGGACTACGTGATGGTTCATGTGGGCTTCGCGATAACGAAGGTGGACCGACTCGAGGCCGAACGCACCTTCAAGGTCTTGCAGGAAATGGGAGGGGTCGAAGACGAACTCGCATCTTCGAGTTCCGAGCTGCCCTGATGGCGGAGCCCATCCGTTCCGTCGCATGTGTCTTATTGCCGCACCACACGAACGCGAGTGACCTCGTCACAGTGAGTTGTATAAGTCCATCCAACATTCTGAAATGGATGCTGCGCTGTGAAATATATCGATGAATACCGTGAGGAGCACATCGCCAGGGCCCTGGCCTCGGAAATAAGCGAGCAGACGACCCGGCCCTGGGTTCTGATGGAGATCTGCGGCGGACAGACTCACACCATCATGCGCTACGGGATTGACGAGTTGCTTCCTCCTGAACTGGAATTAGTTCACGGTCCCGGATGCCCCGTCTGTGTCACTCCTCTGGAAACGATCGATAAGGCGATTGAACTGGCAGCTCGACCGAATGTAACTCTCGTCTCCTACGGAGACATGTTTCGCGTTCCTGGGTCTGTTTCGCGCTAAGGCTCAAGGGGCTGATGTGACTGGCCGCGTTGTGGATATGCTGGCCGGCGACCAATTACCCCGGATTTGCTGACACCTTGCTGATATCGCGCGAGGCAGCACTGAACCGAGGAGTTCAATTCATTGCGAGACCACGCTTTCCTCTCGCGCCTTCAAGGTGCGCTTCGATCTCTCTTCAGAGTCTGCCATAATCTCTCTCATGTGCGGGCGCTACCGGCTATCGCGGAGAAAGCAGCTGGTCGAGGAGTACTTCGACGCCCTTCCAGGGGACGAAGATTGGACGCCGCGTTACAACATCGCACCTACCCAGCCGGTCCCAGTCATCCGCCAGAATCCGAAGGAACCTCGTCGAGAATTGTCATTGATGCGTTGGGGTTTGATTCCTTCGTGGTCGAAGAATATGTCCGGGGCTGGCATGATGATTAATGCCCGATCTGAAACGGCGGCGACCAAGCCCGCGTTCCGCGATCCGTTGACCAGTCGCAGGTGTCTCATTCCGGCGGACGGATTTTACGAGTGGTCGCGGAGCGGCAAAGCCAAACAGCCTTACTGTTTTGAGGTTAATGACGGCGAGTTGTTCGCGTTCGCGGGAATCTGGGACCGCTGGAAAAACCCGAGCGGACAGTGGGTCAAATCCTGTTCGATTCTCACCACGACCCCGAACGCTGTAAACTCAGCCGTCCACGACCGCATGCCGGTCATCCTCGACCGAGCGGATTACGATCTGTGGCTCGATCCAGGGATGAGGAATATCGACGTCGTGTCGGAAATGTTGAAGCCCTACGATGCCGGGAGGATGCGGTGCTATCCCGTGAGCAGCCGTGTCAATCATGTTGCCAATGACGACGCGGAGTGTTCAACACCGATCGAACCTTCCCAACCACAAGGTACGTTGTTTTAGTGGGCAGCGGACAAGGGCGTCCGCTCCACAGTTGCGACGGCAGAGAATCTGCGCTGCAGGCTACTGGAGAGCGTTTTGCTGCGCTTCTTGTTCAGGGTTTGATACTGGGAGCCAGGCGCGGCGGCCGTTTTGGCTGAGGATTACGCGGGCTTCTCCGTATTGAACCAGGCGCTCGAGTATCACGGCTACCGCCGCGGCGAGATTTTTGGAGGAGCGCAGAGTGATTGGATCCTGCTGCTGAATATGCTCGCTTAGCTCTCTGGCACTCAGGGGGCGGTCGAGCTTTCTTAAGACGGTGCGGCAGGCCTGGGTTAGGCCGGGACGGCGGGTTGCGGGCTTATGCTCCGCGAATTCGCGCAGGTCATCGTCATTCAGTTCGTCTTCGCCGAACAGGGTGCATAGGTTCAGGATAGTTTGCTTGATGGTCCCGATGCGCTTGGTGATGTCGGCGCGTTGTTGGAGAAGTTGGCGTAACTCCTGGCGAGCGGAGTTGACGATCGGTTGAATATTTGCGGCGTCAGTATTTGTGTGAGCGTTCGTATTCATGGGTCCCCGATTCGTTTGTTTTAGCTCTCATGGGTGAGGTGAGCGCGCGTGTTATTCCTTGCTGAAAAAGGGAGGCCCCCCAGGCGGGCCTCCCGAAGATGCTCGGCTGTGTGCATTCCGCTACCAGGTGAACGTTCCCCCGAGGCGGATGTGACGCGAGAGCTGCCAGAGGTTCGGTTGACCGTACATGCCGTTGAGAACGATGCCGTTCGCAGGGGTCCCGCTTCCGTTGGCAGCGGCCTGTGCGCTGTATCCGGTTTCAGCGGCCTGGTAGAAAGCTGCGCCGCTGAAAATGCTCTGTCCGTCTGGCAACAACACCGAACCTAAGTAGTTCGAGTTGAAGCCTTCCCAGTACGAAGTGACGGAGTGTTGATTGAGCAGGTTGGTGAAGGTTGCGTTGAAGTTGAGTACCTGGTTCTCGTTGTTCTTGTTCACCTTGACGGAGTGTTGAAGATTGAAATCGGTCTGCGTGTACCACGGTGTGCGGCGCGCGTAGGGAGCGCCCAGGGTAATGTTTCCGTTCGCGTCCTGCGTGATGTTTGACCAGTTGCCGCGGCCAAAGATGTAAGTGGCTTCGAGCACAGCCGGATTGCTTGCGCCATCGGGGTTAGCGAGGCCCACGTCTGTGAACGAACTCATCGGGCTGCCGGAGTAGGCGACCTGGAAGAGTCCGAAGGTGGTGGTGTTGTTTCTGAAGTTGCCGCGCCAGGGCATGGCGTAGTAGGCGTAAGTTTTGAATGCGTTGGGACGGTCGGTGGGCAGTGGCCCGTCAGTGGACTTGCCGTTGGCGCCGAAGTAGTAGAACGGTTCATCGAAGGAACGGGTGGTGTCAGGCGAGTTGCGTCCGGTGATGCCGCCATCGCTTTGGTCGGTGGTGGTGAGGCCAGCGTAGTTGCCCCAGAGCCGGCTGTAGGTGTAGCTGAACATTCCAGACCAGCCCCTGGCTTGCGATTTGGTCAGCCGGAATTCCAATCCATCGTAGTCGCGGATGGCGATTGGGTTATTGGGGCAACCGGTGCAGGTGCCGAACGGCGTGGCTGGATTGCCGTTGAAGGCTGATGTGCCGGGGCCGTAGGCATCGCCAAGAGAGGTAAGGAAGTTGGCATAGCCATTCAGGGTTTTGTTCACGCCCTGGCCTGGGTTGACGACGCTATAGATTTCGAAGGCGCTGGGATCAGACAACGAAGCGTCCTCAATGACGTGATCGAGGCGGCGACGATCATAGCGGGCTTCGAAGGCCCAATCCTTGTTGAGTTGGTAATCCCACCCGGCGACGTACTCGTGCTGGCGATAGGGTTTGAGGCTGGGGGCGACTGGTTCTTCGGGACGGAAGTTGACGTTTTCAATCAGCGAAACGCCAGTGCCGCCGTCGGTGAGAGATTGCGGAGTTACGCCGCCGACAAAGTTGGCAGGCGAGGTGGAGATGCCGGTTGGGCAAGCGCGATCGGAAGCGGTGAAGGCGATCGTAGAAGTGAGATCAGCGTTGGTGAAGGTTCCGGCTGAATCGGGACCGAGCGGGTAGTAGCAATTCTCGAATCCCTGAGCGCCCCACGAGCTTTGCGCGAGCAGCAACTTCATTACGTCGTTGGTGACGCCAAAGCTGCCAAAGATTTTCATCTTGCCGTCGCGCGAGCCCCAAGCGGCTCCGATGCGAGGAGCGATCTTGTCGGCCCACGAGAAGCTGATTGTCTTGATATTGGCAATCCCGATTCCCGGAGGGGCGGGCAGGTTTTCCTTTTCGAAACGGATGCCGAGATTCAGGGTGAGACCGTGTCCAATGGTCCAGGCATCCTGGATGAATAGGGCATGGTTCTGATCGGTGGCGGGGACGAGTGCACCAGAGCTATTTTTCAGCACGGTGGCGAAGTCGTTGATAATCACATAACCGTACTCGCCGGCGCAGCCACCCCATTCGGAAGACAGAGTGCCGCAATTGTTGACGCCATTTAGTGTGTTTTGATTGGAGTGGTCGTTGCCGGCACCAAGATACAGATCCACTAAGGGAACGTTGCCGTGCTGATTAATCACGTTGGAGAGTTTGTTGAATTGATAGCCGCCCTTGATGTTGTGGGTTCCGAACCAGCCGCTCTTGAAGAACGCTACGTCCTGGTTGAACTGGTAGTGCTTGCTGGCATTGACCTCAGTGAACTGTTGATCAAAGGGGTCGGTGCTGGTATTGACCGGCAGCTGTAAGGCGGCCGGCAGGGCGACGCTCGGAGTACATGAGGGCGGGTTCCCAACGGGCATGCAGTTCTGAAATGCACCCTGGTTGGCCTGACCAGTCGTTTGCCAACTCAGGTCTACGCCCGTGGTGGGCCAACCGGAGTCGTGGTAGTTGTTGAAGAAGTAGCCGAAGCGCGTAGTGGCGACGATCTTAGGAGTAAGGGTAATATCGGCGCCAACATTGTAGGTGGCGTTGGGGTTGGAGAAACCGAGACCGTGCGAATACTGAGTGATCGGACTATTGATTCCGGTTACTGGGCTCGTACCTAAAATGAGCCCGCTGTTGGGCAAGCCGGTAGTTGAGTCGGGGGCCGGCAAGCTGTCGCCGCTCTCGCGCTGGTACTGGTAGAGCCATGAACCGAAGACGCGGATTTTCTGCGTAAGGACAGCGTCGAGGCGGGCGGTACTGAAGTAGGTTTGCTGATCCTGGGTGAAGTGCTGGATGCCGAGGCCAAGAGGAATATTGATTGGGTTTGAGCTGTCGGTGAAATCCACATTTCTGCCGACGGTGTTGTACTGGGGCGCAAAACCGAAAAAGAAAAACAAGCGGTCTTTCATGATGGGGCCGCCGACGGTGAAGCCGGGTTGAATGATGCGGTAATGATCCCTTTCCGGCTGATAGAGCTGGGAATTGTCGTCGAAGCCGGGGCCGGCTGCACTGGCGCCGAAGGGCGCGCCGTTGGGGTTGTAACGCAGGCCGGCGTTCGTGCTGCCGTTCAGAGGATCGCCTTCGTAGCTGGCGAAGAAAGATCCGTGGTATGCGTTCTGACCTTTCTTCATGACGACGTTGACTACGCCGCCGAGAGCGCCGCCGTGCTCGGCTTCGATTCCTGAACTCTTGACTTGAACTTCCTGAATGAACTGGAAGGGAACGTTAGCGCCGGAAGCGCCGCCGGAGATATTTTCCGTGTCCTGGCCTTCGACGAGGTACTGATTTTCGGAATCGGCGCCGCCGCCGACGGAGAAGCCGACGTTGTTTCCGTTGCCGGCGCTGCCGGGCAGGGAGCCGCCGGAGTTGCCGGTCATGCCAGCTGAGCCGCCCATGAGAGGTTCATTGCGAGCCATGGGCGAGAATTGAATCACCGACTGGAATGAGTAGCCGTGCGGAGTGTTCTCGAGAATGTCTTGCGTGACGTTGGTCTGATTGGTGTTGGTGGTGACGTCGATGACGGGCGCCTGACTATTTACTTCGACGACGGTGCCGGCTGCGCCGACGGAGAGAACGAGATCGAGCGTGGGAAGGTGGCCGACTTCGATGGCGATATTGTCGCGCTTCAATTCGGAGAACCCCGCGGCCTTGACCACGACGGTGTACGTGCCCGGTGGCAGGTTGGCGAAGCGGTAGTAGCCGCTGCTGTCGGTGTCGAGGCTTTTCTCGCCTCCGAGTGAGGTGCCGGTGAGTACCACCGATGCTTTGGGGACCACAGCGCCGCTGGGATCTTTGACTGTGCCCTGCAATCCGCCTGTAGTCTCTTGCGCGAAGAGACTGGAAACCAGCAACAAGCTGGAGAGCGCCAGGGACAGAACTGCTATCAGCACGAATAGCCTGCTCGATGTTTTGGATCGCATTGGTTTATCTCTTTTCATTTTCTGAAATTCGCTGGATTCGTTCCCGGGTTCGAGAACTCTTCCGCACCCGTACGACATGCTCAATAGCATTCGGAAGGCCACGGATGGCGCGGGTTTGAGCGCTGGACTACGGGCGTGGGGAAATCGGGAACGAGCGTACAGGCGCGGTCCACAGACAGACGGGAATAGCGAATGCGTGCAGGGCGCTGAAGTGGCTGAGTTGACGATGGAATCTACCAAAGGACAGAGCTTGACACTGAATGCCTACCAAAAACCGGATTGCGAGGCGTATATTACTTGACGCTGCTGGGGTTAACATACATACTAGTTGGTATGTTAGTTGCACATAAGAATGGAAAACGCAAGGTGGGCCGGTTTCGCGATGCTGAGCGGACGCGGGAGCGGCTGGTGCAGGCGGCAGCGCGAGAGATTTACAGAGCGGGCTTCCAGAGCGCCAGCCTGGAAACAATTCTGGCGGCAACTGGGGTGACCAAGGGTGCGCTGTACTACCACTTCGACAGCAAGGAAGCCTTGGGGTATGCGGTAGTGGACGAGGTGATTGCCCCGGACCTCCGGCGGTCGTGGGTTCTTCCGCTGCAGACTGACAAGGACGCTATTGATGCTTTGATCGGCGTGGTGCGAAACGTACCGGTTCATACGGCGGATGTGCGAGGTGGGTGTGCATTGAACAATCTGGCGCAGGAGATGTCGCCTCTGCATGCGGGATTTCGGAAACGGCTGGCGACCGCATTCCATGGATGGCGCGCGGCTGTGGCTGCGACTTTGAGGCGGGGCCAGGCCCAGGGAAGCGTTTCCGCCGACGTAAAACCGGATGACGCCGCGGAGTTACTGATCGCGATGGTCGAAGGCTATGGCTCGCTGGCGAAGAATGCACAGGATCCGAAGGTGATGAAGGCTGGGATTAGAAATATTGTGGGCTGGCTGGAATCTTTGCGTTCTTTGCCGTCACGGGGCAACCACAAGCGAGGGTGATCGCATCGGTGTAAGTTAGTTCGAATGTGTGTGCATACCAACCGGTATGTATGTTTGTGAAATGGTCGCGTTGTGATCGCATGCCGTCGAGGGCTGCGAGGAGATTACTCGGCACGGGAGAAAAAAGATGAACCGAAAAAGATTTCAAATGGTTGCCTCTCTAAGCTTCGCGCTGATTCTTGTTTTGGGTATGGCGTGGCGGGCAAGGGCAGCAGATCGTGCAACGAAGTATCCGAGTATGGCCCCGGTCGAGCAATACCTGATGGCGGATAGCAATGCCGAGATCGCGCTGGCGAGAAGCGCGGCTCCAGAGGCGATATCGCGCGACGCGACGATTCTGGTGCTGGGACGGCATGGGTACGAGACCGCCGTTGAAGGGAAGAACGGTTTTGTGTGCGCCGTGGAGCGGGCATGGATGGGTCCATTCGAGGGTGAATTGGCGGCGAATTTTTGGAATCCAAACGTTCGAGGTCCGCTGTGCTTTAATCCGCCGGCCGCGAGAACCGTCCTGCCGATTACCTATAAGAGGACGGAGATGATTCTGGCGGGAAAGTCGAAAGAGCAGATTATTGATGCCTTCAAAGTTGCCTATGAGAAGAAAGAACTGCCGGCTCTCGAGCCTGGTGGGATGAGCTACATGATGTCGAAAGACCAATACCTTACCGACAATGGGGATCACCGCTGGATCGCTCATCTGATGTTTTATACGCCGCTGATGGACGGCGCGGTGTGGGGCGCGGATGTGCCAAAGTCTCCGGTGATGCTGAATCCGCAGTTTAGCGGCGCTCCGGAACCGATTGATGTGTTCATGATTCCGGCGGGTATGTGGTCGGATGGAACGGCTTCGCCGGCAATGTAGGAGTCGCGATGAACACTCTGGGGTTGGGTACGGCTGGCGAGGTGTCGAGTCTGGAGTGCGCTGGCGATACGCTGGTCGGTCCCATGGCGCAGCATTCGAATGCAGCCCTGGTGATGGCACGCGACGTGGGAGAACAAACAGCGAGTTCGACGAAGACTCTCTTGAGGTTGCGGGGGCCGGTGAAGGCGCAGTCTCTGCGGGTGGCGATCAAAGTCAGGGGAAAGATTCTCTTTATCAATCTGGGCGACGTGGTCGCTGTTCACGCCAAGGGTAAATGCGTTTCGCTTCGGCAGAATGCGAGTTCTTATCTGCTGCGCGAGTCTATTTCAGTCGTGGCTGAGAGGCTCGAAGCCCATGGATTCATCCGCATTCACCGGTCTGTGCTCGTGAACGCAACGTTTGTGGAAGAAATCTGGCCGCTTTCGACGGGAGAATATTGCCTTCGAGTTGAGGGTGGAAAAGAATATACAGTGACGCGCACTTATAAGAAAAACCTTCAGGCGCTGGCGGAATTTTGGATTGGCACTGGGGCGCTCTTCCCCGGTTAGTTTGGTTGCTTCAGCTTTAGTTCTCAGCTCTCAGCTCTCATCTCAGCTCAGACAAATCCTACCTCTTGCTATTGAATGAATCTTCGGCTGCTCTGGAATAAAAGGGCAGGTCGCCGGTTATCTCCATTGATGGTCGTGGTGCTCACCTCCGCGTTTGGTCCTCTCCTTTTCACGCGGGGGTGAGATTGTTTGCAGGTACAGTTTGCGGGTTCAGGAAGATGCGATGGTAAATCCCTTTGATTTTAGGACGGCGCTTCTGGCTAAGCACGCGCAACATGTCGTGTTGATCCACTTTCCGATTGGGCTGTTCATCACGGCAGTCGCGTTCGATTTCATTGCGGTCGCGACCAAGCGGAAGGGCATGGCGGAGGCCGCTTACTACAACACGCTGGCGGCGGCGATTTCGACTGTTCCGGTTGTTACGACTGGATTGCTGGCTTGGCAGTTTCAACTTGAAGGGCAGAAACTGAAGGGCATCCTCTTGATGCATCTTGTTCTGGCTTGTGTTTCGACTGCGATGATCTGGCTGGTTTGGTGGGTGCATTTCTGGGCGCGGCGACGGGGAGTCTCGGGGCCGGCCAATTGTCTGGCGCTTGAAGTTGTAGCGGTTGTAGTGATTGCGCTTACCGGACATTTGGGGGGATTTTTGAGCGGCGTGAATCTGCCGGGTTAGCATCCTCGATTCGATTCTTGGGTTGGTGAAATTGTGCTGGCAAAAATCTCTAACACAGAGGACACGGGGTAACACAGGGTAAAGCCAGGTCTCGGGCTCGGGATTGCGGAGTAGGGCTTGGTCTTTGGATTAATTCTGATTGGTGGGAATAAAAACGGGTCTGGCTGGTTATCTGCGTAGAAGGTTCCGGCGCGGCTGAAGCTGCGCCCTTTCAAAGCGAATTTCAAACCGAGGTAAAAGGAAGAAGAGAGCGATGATTAGAAAAAGTATGAGAGTGGCAGGCGTGGCGGTGACGGTGATGATTGCTATCGTGCTGATGGTGGCAGGATCAGCGCGGGTGACGGCCGGTAGTCCGGCGAGCGCGGCGGTGAAGATCGATAATTTCACCTTTGGTCCGCAGACGCTGACGGTGCCGGTGGGGACTACGGTCACTTGGACGAACAGCGATGACATTCCGCATACATCCGTGAGTACGGATGGCGTTTTTAAGTCGAAGGTGCTGGATACGGATGAAAAATTCTCGTTCACGTTCAGCAAGGCGGGAACTTATTCGTATTACTGCACGATCCATCCGAAGATGACTGGAAAGATTGTGGTGCAGTGAGGTGATCTGGAGATTGCGGGGAGGAGTGCGGATGCTTTGCGGAGTTTAGGCGTTTGCGAGTTTAGGGCGAGGATATTTTGCATCTTGTACACTGCTGAAGGCTTTCGGATGGTCGAGCTGGGGTACGCGTGTGCGGACGAACTATGGGTGGTGGAATTTTAATTGAAGTATGCGTGGACTCGGTTGCTTCGGCGATGGCCGCGGAGCGCGGCGGGGCCGGACGCGTGGAGTTGTGCAGTAATCTGCTGGAAGGCGGCGTTACTCCCAGTGCGGGATTGATTGAGGTCGTGCGGTCTCGGGTGAAGGTGGGGCTGCAAGTGATGATCCGGCCGCGGGGTGGGGATTTGTTTTATACGGCGGAAGAGTTTGAGATTATGCGGCGCGATATTGTGGCCGCCAAGAAACTTGGGGCAGACGGTGTGGTGGTGGGAGTTCTTGATGCCGCGGGAAATGTGGATGTTGAGCGTACGCGGGAACTGGTCGAGTTGGCACGGCCGTTGCAAGTGACTTTTCATCGCGCCTTTGACATGGCGGCGGATCTTTCGCAGGCTCTGGAAGATGTTTGCGCAAGCAGCGCGGATCGGCTGCTGACCTCGGGCGGAGAACAGACTGCGTGGCAGGGCGTGGAATCAATTGCTCGGCTGGTGAGGGCCGCGCGCGGGCGGATCGTGATTATGGCTGGCTCGGGGATTAACGAGAAAAATGCTGCGAGTCTCGTTGAGCAGGCGGGGGTCAGAGAAATTCATGTGGGGTTGGGAAGTGTTTTGGAGAGCCCGATGCTTTATCGCAATCCGCGGGTTTCGATGGGAGTGGCTGCGGGGCGGGAGTATCAGCGAGTTCAGGTGAGGGAAGAGGATGTGTTGAAGCTGCGGCGGGCGGTTATGAGAGCGCAGGTTGCTACAGGTGACGGTAAGACGCCGCTTGAGGAGAACCTCAAAAACACGTAGTGCGGGCGTCTGTGGTTCCCACCCTTCGACAGGCTCAGGGCAGGCTCTTTCGCAAAAGATGCGAAAGATGGGGCCCCCACTTTGTTTGTAAGGATAGAAATTCGGTTGGTTAGATTACTGGCGCTGGTCGCAGTTCTTGGAGACGCTTTGCTAGGAAGTCCAGAAAATCTTGCATGCCCTCGCCGGTCTTTGCGGAGAGCTTGAAGACTTGCATGCCTGGACGCACGGCCTGAACGTTTTTATACGCGGTTTGCGAATCGAATTCGACGGCTGCTGCCAAATCCATTTTTGTGACGACTGCTACGTCGGCGCTGTTGAAAATTGTGGGATACTTCAGCGGCTTGTCCTCGCCTTCGGTTACTGAAATCAGCACTAGACGCAGGTCTTCGCCTAAGTCATACGATGAAGGGCAGACCAGGTTGCCTACGTTTTCGATGAAGAGGAAATCGAGTTGGTTGAGATCCCAATGTTCTTCCTGGATTGCGCTTTGCACCATGGCGGCTTCGAGATGACAGAGAGTGCCGGTGGTGATTTGCTTGACTGGAGCATGGCTGCGGGCCAGGCGGACGGCGTCGTTCTCTGTGGCGAGATCGCCGACTAGCGCGGCTACGCGATAGTTGGGGCGAAGCAGGGTGAGAGTTTTTTCGAGGAACGCGGTTTTGCCGGAGCCGGGGCTGGAGACGAGACTCACGACGAAGACGCCGGCGGCGTGAAAGTTGTCGCGAAGAGTGCGCGCGATAACGTCGTTCTGCTTGAGAACGTTTTTGCGAACTTCGATCAGGCGGGGTTCGGGGCGCATTCTTTTATCTCCAGTGCAACTACTTCGAGTTCTTTGCCTTGCACGATTAGATCGGACGGAGTGCCACACTTCGGGCAGCAGAATAATTGTATCGAGTTAAGAGGATGCTGGGCCTGGCACGTTGTGCAGAAGATGATTACGGGCAGTTCTTCGATGATCAGGCGAGAGCCCTGCAGCGGGGTTTCGTCGCATGCCATTTCGTAGCAGGAGAGCAGGGCGTCTTTTACTACGCCGGATAAAGCTCCGAGCTTTAGGTGGACGGCTTCGATTTGAACGCCGCGACGGGCGGCTTCTTCTTCCGCTAGTTCGACTATGCTCATCGCAATGGAGAGTTCATGCATGGGTTGACTCGCGTGTTTTGGTTTCTCTTCCCGGCTGTTGAAGTATGTCGAAACGGCCGAATGCCGCGAGGGCGGCTTGTCCCAGGCTGATTCCGCCGTCGTTGGGCGGGACTTCGTGGTTTGTCCAGACTTGCAGGGATGCGTTCGTGAGCAGGGATTTCATGTCTTCTAATAGTAGCTCGTTCTGGAAGACTCCGCCGGAGAGAACTACTGTGTCTGATTTGTTGGCGGAGGAGATTGCGATCAGAGCGTCGGTTAAGCCGTGAGCTATTCCTCGTTGGAAGGCTCGGGCGATCTCGCGAGGCTCGCGGTCGCGGGCGCGGTCTTGCGCTACGGCTTGCAGTAATGGACGAAAATCTAATTCGTTGTCGATGAATGGAAAGGGATACGGATCGGCGGAGCGCGCTGTGCGGGCCAGTTGCTCGAGCCAGATTGCAGCCTGGCCTTCAAAGGTGACGTCGCGCGTGAAACCTAGAAGGGCTGCGGCGGCGTCGAAGAGGCGACCGACGGATGTTGTGGGGAAGGTGCGGACATTTTTGCGGACTAACTCCATCGCGCCACGGTAGCGATTGGGAAAATTGAAGGGCTCAGAAAGCACGTCTGGCAGGCCATTCGGCTGAGCGAGGAAACCAGCGGCGGCCTGCACGGGAGAATGAGCGGCTGCGTCGCCGCCGGCTAGCGCGGCTTGACGGAGGTGCGCTACGCGAGTGAAACCTTGTTGCACGCTGCCGGCGAAAATCTCACCTCCCCAGATGGTGCCGTCGTCGCCGTAACCCGTGCCATCGAAACTCGCGGCGATTACTTGCTTTGTCCACTCAGTTCGTTCGGCGAGCACGGATGCTACGTGGGCGCGATGATGCTGGATCGCGTGAGTTTCTGGAATTGCTAGCGAGGCGGCGTGAGCAGTGGAGAAATACTGCGGATGGAGGTCGTGAACGAGCAGCAGTTCGTCGCGACGCACTTCGTACATGGAGAGCAGGTCGTTGATGGTTTCATGAAATGCGCGGAGGGATTGGTAGTGATCGAGGTCGCCGATGTACTGGCTGACGAAGGCCTGTCCGTCGACGACTAGGGTGATGGAATTTTTCAGGTCGGCGCCGAGAGCGAGGATGGGTCGAGTGGTGGGCAGCGATGCTACCGCGCCGGGAGCGTAGCCGCGAGCGCGGCGCAGGATTACTGGGCCGAAAGCGCCGGCGCGGGCTACGGAATCGTCGATGCGGCGGGCGATGGGGCGCTGGCCGATTAAGAATGAGTCTGCGATTTCGGCTAGGCGGTCGAGGGCGTCTTCATCCTCGTAAGCGATGGGCTCGCTGGAGCGATTGGCGCTGGTCATTACCAGCACTTCGGGTGCGCCGGCCGCGAATAGAAGGTGGTGCAGTGGGGTGTAGGGAAGCATCACGCCGAGTTCGTTATTTTCGGGGGCGACTTCGGGGAGTTCGATTTTTGCCGGGGCGAGTACGATGGGACGGGCTGTGGAGGTTAGCAGGGCTTCGGCATCGGGAGAAAGCTCGACCAGGGTTCGGGCCGTGACGATATCTTTTGCCATCAGCGCGAAGGGTTTTTCTTTGCGGTACTTGCGATCGCGCATTGCCGCGACTGACGCGGGATTGCGGGCGTCGCACGCGAGGTGATATCCGCCCAAGCCTTTCACCGCTAGAATCTTGCCGGCAGTGAGGAGTTGGGCTGCGCGGCGGATGCAGTCGTCATTGTTGAGTTCTTCGTCTTTATGCGGGTGAAGATAAAAATTGGGACCGCACGCGGGGCAGGATACTGGCTGCGCGTGAAAACGACGGTTGGATGGATCGGAATATTCCTGGGCGCAGTAGGCATCGAGCGGCCACGATTTCATGGTGGTGTTGGGGCGGTCATAGGGCAGGGCGAGCACGACGCTGTAGCGCGGTCCGCAGTTGGTGCAATTGATATAGGGATATAGATAACGGGGATTGGCCGGGTCGAAGAGTTCGGTCAGGCAATCGTTGCAGATGGGCAAGTCGGGAGAGATGCGGACTGTGGGCCGATGTTTTCGTTCGCTTTCGCGGATGGTGAATTTGTTCAGGCCTGCGGGTTGGGCCGGTTGAACGTCGATTTCTGAGATGGTGGCTGCGGGCGGGGGTTGGGCTTTCAGGTAGCGGACGAAAGCTTCGAGGCTTTTCTCGTCACCCTCGAGATGAATTTCAACTCCTTCTTCGGCGTTGAGGACCCATCCGTTTAGGGTGTTGGCGCAGGCTAGGCGATAGACGAATGGGCGGAAGCCGACGCCTTGGACTACGCCTCGGACTCGGATGGAACGAGCGGTGATCATTAATTTTTGTTC
>Ga0302319_10002144_pt1 | contig 43125 bp, 38 predicted proteins | sample Bog_T0_2_FD_203319 | JGI IMG/M metagenome (GOLD analysis project Ga0302319, IMG submission 203319) | Peat permafrost microbial communities from Stordalen Mire near Abisko, Sweden - Bog_T0_2 | ecosystem: Environmental > Terrestrial > Soil > Wetlands > Peat | place: Sweden: Abisko, Stordalen Mire...
ACGAACAACACCAACAACAGCACTTCGACCTACGGGTTCAATCCCTCGCCCGATCTCATCGCCAAGATCGCCTTTGATCCCGGCTTTGGGCACTACGAGGTCTTCGGCCTGTCCGATCGATTCCAAAACCGCATCTTCCCGTGCGAGAACATTCTTTTCGCCGGCACGCCCGCGGTTCTCGTCGCATCCCTGCCCGCTTGCACCTCGGCGAGCACCCTTACCGCTGCCAGCACGGTCGACGCCTATAACAGCACCAAGGCCGGCGGCGGCTTCGGCGTCAATGCTCGTTGGAACTTTTACAACAAGCACATCGTTTTCGGCGTCCATGGTTTCGGTGGCAGCGGCATCGGCCGTTACGGTGCCTCGCAGCTTCCCGATGTCTCGATCAACGCCGATGGAACTATCCACCCGGTCAAAAACCTGCAGGGCTTGGCCACGTTGGAATGGCATGGGAAGAAGCTTGATGTCTACAGCTATGTCGGAAGCGAGTACGCTGCCCGGACGTACAGTTTTGATCCCATTCAAAATGTGAACGTTGGCTATGGGGCGCCGACCTTCAACAACTCAGGCTGCTACACGGAGACTGCCCCGACAACAGGCACTCTGACGGGGAGCACGCCGATCGCGGGATCTCTTGCTCACTGCTCCGCCCAAACCCGTGACATAACTGAAGGAACGCTTGGACTCTGGTACCGCTTCCACAATGGTCCTCGCGGCCGCTATCAGTGGGGCTTGCAGTATTCCTACGTGAACCGCGCCACCTGGGCTGACGAAGTCCACGGTGCCGAACCTCACGGACTCGACAGCATGGTCTTCACCTCGTTCCGCTATTACCTGCCGTAAAAACCGAAATGGTCCCGCGCCAGCTTTGACGCGGGACCATCCGGTTCTCCGACTAGTTCTAACGACTTCTCAACTTTTCGGAGGGCGCCTTCCCTTCGGAAACGCCGCCGGCCCGGTTTTGGGCTACTCTCCTTTTTCCGGGCCGGTGGTGTTAACTTAATCTATGACAAGTTCCGTAACGCCGCTCGAATCGCAGCGCGATAAAGCAGCGCAGCAGCGCAGCAAATGTAGCGCGGCGGGGCAGCGAATGTAGCGCCGCCGTCTCGGCGGCTGTTGTGGGGGCGTCTCGCCCCCACAAGTGCCACCAAGAGTGTTGGTGTTGCGAAGCCGTGGAAGAGCGGCGCTTCAGCGCCGCGTAAAGCCAGTTAAGTTCAGGGCTTTAGCCCCTGAGGGGTGAGAATGAACTCCAGACGCGACTTCCTCAAGTACGCATCAGCAGCCGCATTCGCAACCGGCGCAACTCCGTCCCTTTTAACCTGGGCCTTCCCGCAGGAACAATCCGTCGACGTCCCCGGCGAAGACGGAATGCTCCTCCGCTCCTTCCGCTTCGTCGATCTCGAAACTCCCGTCGAATATTTCAACACCTGGCTTACGCCCGTCCCGCATTTCTTCGTACGCAATCACATGTACGAACCGGTTCAACTCGATGCCAACGAATGGCGTCTCTCCATCGGCGGAGAAGTAGAAAAGCCGATAACCCTAAGCCTGGCCGATCTTTCCAAACTCGAAACTTACTCCGTCGTCAACACCCTCGAATGCGCCGGCAACGGACGCAGCCTCCATCGCCCGCAAGTCCCCGGCATTCAGTGGGGCAAAGGCGCGGTGAGTACCGCGCGCTTCTCCGGTCCGCGTATGCGCGACGTGTTGCATCGTGCCGCGGTAAAACCCACCGGCAAGCATGTAATGTTTCGCGGACTCGATGAAGTTCCCGGCAAAGTCCCTCCTTTCATTCGCAGCATCCCAATCGAGAAAGCGCTCGACTCCGATACTCTGATCGCCACTCACATGAATGGACAGCCGCTCACCAAGCATCACGGCTTTCCCGCCCGAGCCCTCGCGCCCGGCTGGATCGGCGCAGCCTCCTGCAAATGGCTCACCGAAATTAAATTGCTCGACGCCGAATTCGCCGGGAATTTCATGAACCCTGCCTATCGCTGGCCGAACCAACCGGTGAAACCAGGCGATGCAGTGAAGCCCGAAGACACGCACCCGCTAACCGCATTAAGCGTGAAGTCGGTAATCGCCGGTCCAACCGACGGCGCAAGCGTGAGTTCAGGAAAAATAATTGTGCAAGGCGCAGCCTGGGCCGGAGAAGCCGACATCACGAAGGTCGAGATCTCAACCGACGACGGCACAACTTGGAATCCCGCGAAATTGGGTCACGACCACTCCCACTACGCATGGCGCCTTTGGACCTACGACTGGAAAACTACGAAGTCCGGCGACTACACCATCCAGTCCCGAGCCACCGACAGCCAGGGCCGCACCCAGCCCTCAACCCCAGCCTGGAACCCCAGCGGCTACCTCTACAACGCCATCGATCAGGTGAAAATCCATGTCGCATAAAGCTATGAAGTCGTGGACGAATATGGACGCCTGCAGCACCGTGGAAGATCGGCGCTTCAGCGCCGCGTCAAGCGCCAAAAATAATCGGGGCTTTAGCCCCAGTGGACGCACTGTCTGCGCCACAACCATCATCATCACCCTGCTCGCGCTCGCGTCCATTACATCCCAAGCCCAAAAGCCCACAGGAGCAAGCCTCACAGCCGATCTCCCCGCCGGCTCCATACAAGCCAAAGCCACCACCGCCTGTCTCGAATGTCACGAAGCCCGCATCATCCTCCAGCAGCGCCTGAGCAAAGCCGCGTGGACCAAAGAGGTCGACAAAATGACAAAGTGGGGAGCGTTAGTCGATCCCGCCGACCGCGACGCGCTAATCGATTATCTAAGCTCGAACTTCAGTCCCGACAAACCTCCCTACGAGCCGCAGCGAACCTCAGGAGGCACTAGCTCGAGAAAGTAATCGCGACAAAAACATTCTGCAATTTCACTCTGCGCGAAACTCCCCGCTACAATATTCCGTGCCCTTCACTATTCGGGACTTCCAGCCCACCGACTTCGACACCCTCTGGCAGATCGACCAAGATTGCTTTCCTCCCGGCATTTCCTATTCGCGCGCCGAACTCAGTTACTACATCCGCCGCCGCTCATCATTTACCTTGCTAGCCGTACCCGCCGGAACAACCGATCCCGATCAGCCGCATTCGCAGGAAAAGCTCAAAAGAAATTCTCCGCCCAAACCGAAGGCAAACATTCCCATCGCCGGCTTCATCGTAGCCGAAGCCGTTCGCGCGTCCGGTCATATCATCACGATCGACGTAATCGCCGCCGCCCGCCGCTCCGGCGTAGGATCGCTCCTCCTCCACGCCGCCGAAAATCGCCTATGCGCAGCACACTGCCGCTCGGTCGTACTCGAAACCGCCGTAGACAACATCCCAGCCCTCAAGTTCTACAAACTCCACGGCTACAGCGTAATCAAAACCCATCCCCGCTATTACTCCAACGGAGTAGACGCGCTAGTCCTCGAAAAAAATTTGTCTTAGCTGTTCTCAACGTCCTCCGCGGCCGTTCTCCGCGAACCCCGCGATTAAAGTTTTTGCGCCCCGAAGTTGCACGAATCCGCCCACTCCAATTACCTTGCCAATAAATGAACCCCGCCACAAAAGTAGCGATCCAGGGCGAACGAGGATCCTTCAGCCACGAAGCCGCAGAACAAATGTTGCCTAACTGTGAAGTCATTCCCTGCGCCCGTTCCGCCGAAGTATTCCACCGCCTCCAGCGCGGATCCGTCTCAGCCGCCGTAATCCCCATAGAAAACTCCCTCGCCGGAACCGTAGCCGAGCATGCCGATCTCCTCGTCACGCAAGACGTTTTCATCCAAGCCGAATTCCTGCTCCGCATAGTCCACAACGTAATCGCATCTCCCGGTGTGAAGTTAAGCGCGCTTCGCAAAGTGCTCTCGCACCCGGTAGCGCTCGACCAATGCCGCGATTTCTTCCATCACCATCCCCGCATCGAACCCGTCCCGTTCTACGACACCGCCGGCAGCGTGAAGCATGTAGTAACCCACAATCTCCCCGACTCCGCCGGAATCGCCAGCCGCCACGCCGCCCGCGAATACTCCGGCAAAATTCTTCAGGCCGGCATCGAAGACGACAAACGCAACTTCACCCGCTTCTTCCTGATTCGCAAATCACCAAAACCGCGGACCGCGAGAAAGGGAAGCGCAGCCAAGTCGAGCTACCAGCGCCTAATCCCGCCCAACGCAAACAAAACATCCATAGCCTTCAAAGTAAGAAACGTCCCCGGAGCCCTCTTCAAATCCCTAAGCGTCTTCGCCCTCCGCGACATCAGCCTCAGCAAAATCGAATCCCGCCCCCTGCGCGGACGCCCCTGGGAATACATCTTCTACGTAGACTTCCTCCGCGGCGACGACGAACCAGCAAGAAACGCCCTCCACGATCTGAAAGAAGTAGCAGAACAAGTAAAAGTCCTAGGAATTTACAAAGCAAAGTAACGCCGCGGTCCCGCCAAATGTCCAAGCGCATCCCCACCGAAGGTTTACCCCGTGTTCCTCCGTGTCCTCCGTGTTAAAAGGTTTGGCTCTTCGCTCTACTCTTCCCATAAGGGGACTGAAATCTCCTCCGCAATAGCTGCTGCACCTCCGATACACCACAAACCCTCCTCAACAGGACTAGAATTCATTCTGCCGACCACGGGAAGCCTTGAAACCTTTCCCGAGGAATCACATCTAAAGCTTGAGTCAGTTACACTCAAGGAGAGCCAATGAGCGATAAGCCGCTTTCCGAGCAAGCACCTAAGCATCGGGAAATCAATGACGTACGAGCCTTGCCCGTACTTCCTGTGCGCGATACCGTCCTGTTCCCGCACGCCGTCCTGCCCCTAACCGTAGGCCGGGAGAGTTCCGTCCAACTTATTAATTCGCTCGGAGAAGATAAAACCATCGTAGTAGTGGCGCAGCGCGAAGCCCGCGTTGATAGCCCCCAGGCGAGTGACCTCTACACCGTAGGCACGTCCGCCGTAGTCCACAAAGTCGTCAAGATGCCCAACCAGAGCCTCTTCGTATTCGCCGAAGGCCTGGAGCGCGTGCGTCTCGGCGAGTTCACGCAGTTAACCCCATTCATGGCCGCGAAAGTTTCTGTAATCCCCGAGGCCCCACCGCCCGACAGTTCCGAAATCGAAGCGCTCCAGCGCAACGTGCTGACGCTGTTCCAGCAGATCGTCGCCGGTTCGCCCACGCTTTCCGACGAGCTTTCCACCGTAGCCCTGAACATCGACGAGCCGGGCCGCCTCGTGGATTTCATCGCCTCATCTCTACCCTCTCTTTCCACGCCCGACAAGCAAGACACGCTCGAAACGCTAGACATCCGCGCGCGCCTCGAAAAAATTAATCATCACCTGGCCAAAGAACTAGAAGTCCAGCAACTGCGCAACAAAATCCAGAGCGAAGTGCAGGACCGCGTCCAGCAAACTCAGCGCGAGTATTACCTGCGCGAGCAGATGAAGGCCATCCAAAAAGAATTAGGCGAGCAGGATGAAGGCCAGCGCGACGTCGAAGACCTCAAAAAGAAAATCGACGAAGCCGGCATGCCCGACGAAGTAAAAAAAGAAGCGCTCAAGGAATTGGGCCGCCTCTCGCGCATGTCTCCCATGGCCGCCGACTATTCACTCACGCGCAACTACGTCGAGTGGCTAGCCGTACTGCCGTGGAACAAAACTTCCGGCCAGGAAATCGAGATTCTCAAAGCCAAAGAAATTCTCGACACCGATCACTACGATCTAGAAAAAGTAAAAGATCGCATCCTCGACTATCTCTCCGTCCGCCGTCTGAAGCCGAACATGAAAGGCCCGATCCTTTGCTTCGTCGGACCTCCCGGCGTCGGCAAAACTTCGCTAGGAAAATCAATCGCCCGCGCGCTAGGCCGCAAATTCGTTCGGCTATCGCTCGGAGGCGTGCACGATGAAGCCGAAATCCGCGGCCATCGCCGCACCTACATCGGCGCACTCCCCGGACAAATCATCCAGGGCATTCGCCGCGCCGAGACCAAAGATCCGGTTTTCATGCTCGATGAAATCGACAAGGTAGGCCGCGACTTCCGCGGAGATCCCGCTTCCGCATTACTCGAAGCGTTAGATCCCGAGCAGAACTCGACCTTCCGCGACAACTATTTAGACGTCACGTTCGATCTGTCGAAAGTTCTTTTCATCACGACCGCGAACATGCTCGACCCAATCGCCGAGCCTCTGCGCGACCGCATGGAAATCATCGAACTCCAGGGCTACAGTGAAGAAGAAAAACTTCACATCGCGCGCCGCTATCTGGTTCCGCGTCAGGTGGAAGAAAACGGAATCACCGCCGAGCAAATCGAATTTCCCGATGAAGCTCTGCGCTACGTCATCCGTCACTACACGCGCGAAGCCGGAGTGCGCAGCCTCGAGCGCACCATCGGCACCATCTGCCGCAAGCAAGCGCGGCGCTTGGCCGAAGGCAAGACCGAGAAGCTCGTAGTCACCGAGCAAATCATTCAGGAATTTCTAGGCGGTATCAAGATCCGCGTAGAAGGCGAAATCGAAGAACGCACTGAACGCCCCGGCGTAGCCGTAGGCCTTGCCTGGACTCCATCCGGCGGCGACGTGCTCTTCGTAGAAGCCAACGCCATGAAAGGCAAAGGTGGATTCACTATGACCGGCCAGATCGGCCAGGTCATGCAGGAATCCATGCAGGCCGCGTTAACCTGGGTGCGCAGCAACGCCGCGCAGCTAGGCATCGCCGAAGATTTCTTCGCCGACCATGACATTCACATGCACGTCCCAGCCGGAGCCATTCCAAAAGATGGACCATCCGCAGGCGTCACCATGGCAACCACCCTGGTCTCGCTGCTAACGGCCCATCGCATCCGTCCGCTCACAGCAATGACGGGAGAAATCACGCTAAGCGGCAACGTGCTTCCAGTAGGCGGCATTAAAGAAAAAGTCCTCGCCGCCAAGCGCGCAGGAGTCACTACCGTAATTCTGCCCGCGGAAAACAAAATGAATGTAGAAGAGGACCTCACGCCCGAACAAGTCGAGGGCCTAAGCATTCACTACGTAAAGTCAATCGAAGAAGCCATGCGAGTCTCGCTGCCGGCAGTAGCCGAATCGCTAGCCGCAAAGGTCTTCATGGAAACGGACGCGACGCCGAAGCCCAAAGAGCCCAAGCCCGAAACTCCGCCAATCCGCACCATCCAGGAGCCAGCCGTTGTCCACGACAAAGTAGTAACCTGGCAATCTTGATGAGCATTCGGTAATGCAGTAGTGACGAGCATTCCGCCACTCTGTCATCCTGGGCATTCCGTAACTCTGTCATCCTGAGCGAAGGTTGTGCTTCGCGAAAGCGAAGCACAACCGCAGTCGAAGGACCCCTACCCCGTCCGCACTGTCCGTGAACTGGCAAGGCATTTCTATGAACGCGCTTCCCAGACTCGTCTCGTAACAAGGGTAGGGCACGACTTCAGAGCCCGAGCAAAGCGTTCGGGAAGGGCACGACGTTCAGTCGTGCCATAAAACCAGCCAAATCATCGCACGGCTTCAGCCGCTGAGGTACGCTCGGTCGAAATCCACCCCCACCTAAAGTAACGTGCTCTTGCAGAACTGAGCGGTAAGCTGCTGATCGACCTGGCAACACCAACCCCCGTGTCATCCTAAGGCAGCGGAGTCCTCGGCGATCGCCGAGGACTCCCAACGAAGGGCCTGCCCTGAGCTTGCCGAAGGGACCTCTGTACTTGCTGGCAGCACCAGTGCCCACGGCGTTTCCCGGTTGACATCCCCTTCCACCTGAAGTAACGTCCATGAACGCAGGCCGCCAGCAAGCCCCCCAAGGCCCAATCGCACTCCCCTCAAGGACGTAACATGAACACCCACTCACCTAACCCGCTACGCCGCATAAAATCAGCTGCCCTAACCCTCACCTTGCTAACAGCCGCAGCCCTGGCTCAAAATCCCATCCCGCAAATCGTAGGCCCAGTAAATCCCGACGCAGTTCCACCCGGAGGCCCAGACTTTACCCTAAGCGTCTACGGAGCCAACTTCGTCCCCGGCGCAACCGTGAACTGGAACTACCACCCGCGCACCACCACCTACATTTCAGCCCACGAGCTGCAAGCCCAAATTCTCTCCACAGATATCTCGAACAACACAGCAGGCTATATCACGGTCACAAACCCAGCGCCGGGGGGTGGGAGTTCGAGCGCAAGTTGGGCGCAGGTGGAAGTACACGATCCGGTATCGACGATTGTGATGAACTCGCCCACGTATTATTTCTTCGGATTTTGGCAGTTGCTGGTGGCCGATTTCAACCACGACGCTATCCTGGACCTCGTCGACGGTTACGACCTTGATCTAGGAACTGGGAAAGGCAGCTTCACCATTTCGTCTGGAGTCGACCGGCACTACCTCTCGCCCTGGCAGATCGCCTATGGAGACTTCAATAACGACGGCAATCTTGATGTGGCGGCAGGGTCAGCACTGGGCTCCATCGACGACTTTGAACCGACGCGTATGGACATTATGCTGGGCAACGGCAAGGGAACGTTCACTGCGGGTCCCCCTATTTGGAGCCATGAGGATAACCTTACGTTTGTGGTGGCGGGCGACTTCAACCAGGACGGCAATCTGGATCTGGTCGCCAGAGGGGCCAACCTTACCACGTATCTCGGCGAGGGGAACGGTAGGTTCCGGCCTGGCGCCCACTACCCATACATTGCGCATGAAATGTTGGCCGGAGACTTCAACGGCGACGGCAAGCTTGATCTGATACTCCTGAAAACGAACGTCTCGAATTCTAATATGACCCTCTCGTTTGTTGAGGGTAACGGCGATGGCACTTTCAAGGCGCCACAAGGAATTGCGGTGGTGCCATACACGGGGCCATGCAGCGACGGGGCTCCCGCCCTGCAGTTGAGCGACTTCAACGGCGATGGAAAGCTTGATCTCGCCTTCTGCGATAGCAGCCAAATTGGAGTGATGCTAGGCAACGGCGACGGAACTTTTCAGACGCCGATTTTCTATACAGCCGATCCTCTTAATCAGGGGCAGTTTACCTTCGCAATTGGAGATATCAATGCCGACGGCAAGCCGGACCTGCTCGTATCGGAGTATCAAGATTTCAACAACCCCCAGTTCGTTGTGTTTCTTGGGAATGGGGATGGCACTTTTCAATCTCCCCTAACCGTAAGCATCGCGCAAGTTCCACTGCCTGAACCGGGTATCACGGTTGGCGACTTCAACTCCGATGGGTTGTTGGATTTCATTTACCAGTCGGAGGGGGGGATGGATGTGTTTTTGCAGCAGTGAGCGGTGCGTCCCTGATCGCCCAGCAACCCCGACCCAATGTCATCCTGAGGCAGCGGAGTCCTCGGCGACAGCCGAGGACTCCCAACGAAGGATCTATGCAACTAGCCAGCGAGGCTAGCCGGTATCCGCAGCCGGCACCGTATCCATCAACAGCGCAACGAACCGTAGAGGCCAACAAAAAAGCCAGCACAAGAACTGACCACTGACCACTGCTACTGGCTCAGCTTAATAGCCAACTGCCGCTCCGGCTGCGTCATCTGCCCCCACAATTTCTGCAAGTCCTGCTGCAGGGCCTGATTCTCCGGCTCTCTATGCAGAGCCAAAGCAAACCACCGGTAAGCCGTAGGCAAGTCCCTAGGAGTGCAAGTCCCAGTCGAATACATCACCCCGAAAGAAGTCATAGCCCGAGCATTCGATTCCGCAGCCGGCTTCAAAATCCGCAATCCGCGCTCGCAATCCTGCGCCACGCCGCGCCCATAAATATAGCGCTCCCCATCAGTAACAGAATCAACACCGCGAGCCGCAGAAGGTTTCACCGCAGCAGGCTTAGCTGGAGCAAACCTGGCCGCAGCAGCCTTGCGCGCTCGAACTCGCGGGGCAACCGCAGCCGCAGGTTTCTCAGATTCAGAATCAGCAGCCTCCGGAGCCTCCGCAGCTTCCGGCGCTTCCGAATTCCCCGCGCCATTTTTCTGGGCCTCAGCATTCGCCGGGGCAGCAGTCTCAGCCGCACCACTCTGCGCCGGCGCAGCCGACGGAACATTCTGTTGTGAAGCATTCGGCGAAGAAGAATCCGATCCCGCTACACTCCCGGCCTGATTAGGAGCCTGCCCCGCACCACCTTCCGCCGGATTCGCCGCACCCGCCGTTCCAGTTCCACCCGGCGCCGCAGCCCCGCCCGTATTCCCCGCTCCAGAATCTGCCCCGCTCTGCCCAGCATCCGGACCCTGCTCCGTAGCCGCCGCCTTCTTATCCCCGCCGTTCACCCAATCAAATCCGCCACGCTTCCAATGCAAATACCCAAATCCCCCCAACAACGCGAGCGCCACGACCAGCAGTATCAACTTCCCCCAACTCCGCCCAGGCGGCTCATCATCCTCAAGCAGATAATCCACATTGGAAGAAGGCCGCAACGCACCCTGCCCGCCATCCGCTTGACGATCGCCATCCACGCCGCGCCCCGATCCAGCTCCGCCAGCAGGCGCACCCAACCCCAAAAAAGAAGGCCCAGTAATCCCCACATCCGAACGAGCCCAAGTATCAGCCCGACCCTGAGACGCAGCCGCACTCACCGCCGGACCACGCTCCACAACCGCCGCGCCAACCACCGGCGCCGCAGCCATGGGCGCCGCAGCCACCGGCACTTTCGCCGCAGGCGTATCCTGCGCGACCAAAGCCGCCCCGCACATCCCGCAAAAGCGGTGCCCCTCAACATTCTCACTGCCGCATTTTCCGCAGCGCAAGCGCCCTCCTAAAAATTCACTCTTTAGCTTAAGCTTAACTCCCAAAACAAACTCCCGCGAGTACGATGCAGATTCCAGCCCCAAAGGCTCGTGTGGAGCGGACACTCCTCTCCGCTGCCTTTGACTTTCTTTCTTGATCCTGCATGGAAAAACGCGCCACAAAACAAGTGTGGGGAAGAGTTCATGTGGGACAGCCGCCTCGGCTAGCCTGCCCTGAGCGCAGTCGAAGGGTCCAGCCTAGCGCAGCGAGGCGCACTTCGATTTCGACTCTCTGAAAAAAACTTAAACTCGCGCGCGCGGACCCTAATTCAAAGGCGTGCCAGCCGGGTCCGTAAGGGCCACCAACTTCCCCACCGGATACTCTTCCTGCGTAAGCGGAATCTCAGGCTCCGAGTTCAGTATCGTCACCACCGCGCCGCTCAACACTCCGCGCAACAGCAACCGATCTCCCTCCACGCCCACCACTCGATATTTCTCATCGAAAACTGACATAGCAGCAGTCTTTTCCACCTGCGAATTAGATGCCAGCATAGCGACCTCCGCTACCTAAGGAACAAACCCTTTCCCAAGCGAAAAGTTCCAAAGCCGACCCACCCCATCTCACCAACCACCCCACCGCATTCCGCCTCACCGGCCCGCCGCCATCACCTTCCCACACTCCACGCAAGCCACATTCGCCCGCGGCGTAATCAGCCCGCACGACGGACACATTCTCTGCAACCCATATCCCGCCATCTGCGGCTTCTTTCGCCGCATCCAGTAAGCCGCCACCATGGCAAACACCACCGCCACAACGCCCACATAAATCCAGATTGCGCCCATCGCCAGTCCTCGACTCTCAACCCATCATCAGCCGAATCCCGTCCCAGCGATGTTCACAATTGCTCTAAATCCCCCGCGAGCCATCCCGCAAGAATCTAGCGACTCCCGCCACAAATCTCCCGCCACCAGGGATACCCGTTTCCATCGTAGTTCGCCGGAAGTAGGGAATTTCAACGAAGCAACGAAAGTTTTCTCCGAAGCCCGAAGCCCACCCAGCAGACCACCTGTTCCCGTTTTACCCTGTGCCTTCCTCCGTGTCCTCCGTGCCCTCTGTGGTGAAAGATGTCGGTGTTGGTGTTGAACTTCCCGAAGCCCGAAGCCCTCCTACCCCAGCCACTCCCAAGCCTCCCGATACCCCTCCCACTGCGCATTCCTCCCCTTCAAATCCGGAAACAGCCGCAAACTCTTCACTCCCGCAATCGCCGCCACCGGCAGCAAATACCAAAACTCTTTCTCCCCAGCGATCACATGCGCCGCCAAAACATCAATATCCTCAGCCGTATAAGTCTTCTTCCTTCCACCCCGACTCGAATAAACCGGCTGCACATCATACCCTCCGCGATACAGCCGCCCAGTCCCCTTCACCTGCACCCGCAACAACCGCCCACCCGGACGCCGCCACACAATAAAGTCACACTTCTCGCTATCTCCCCAAGGCACCGCCAGCCCAAATCCCAACCTCTGCGCCCGCACCAGAAACGCCGCCTGCGAAAACTCCCCCAACCGCTTAGGATTCCCACAAGCCCGCTCCCACCACGAAGCATCCGAATCCGCCTCCGCAAATATCCAAGGCAAATACCCCGGCACAGCCAACCCCGAATCCCCGTCCGAATCCGAATCCGATTCCATCCCCAACCAATCGCTAGACATCCATCCCTCCCAAATTCGTAAACCCGCACCAACCAGAATAGCCCGAACCCATTTCGCAAAGATGTGACATCTGAACATCCCCCCTGTGGAAAAAGCGACTGGAGAAGCGGACGCCTCGTCCGCTCCTTTGACCTTGCCCGTGTAGATCGGACACTCCCGTCCGTTGCCTTTGACGTTGATTTTGACTTTCTACCTTTCTCCCCAGCCAATATCCTGTCATTCCGACCGCTGCCGGACCCTGAGCGTAGCGAAGGGAACGGCGGAGTGGAGGAACCTGCTGTTCGCCGGCACCACCCGAAAATGGGGTGCCCCATTTCTCGCATACTCTCCGAGAAGTGGGAAGCAATGACGCCGGCATCGCAGGCCTTTGAAGTTGACGTTGACGTTGCAAGTGTGGAACGGACACTCTGTCCGCTGCCTTTGATTTCGAGATTCGTATCAGGGCATGCCTTCAGGCATGCCGAAAGCCGTCACCACCGTGGAACAGCGGCGCTTCAGCGCCGCGTTAAGCACGCAAGGTGGAGCAGGCCTTCAGACCTGCGTCAAAGGCCACCACGTTGAACCGTCCGCCACAAAAAAATGGGGTGCCCCATTTCTCGCGTACTTTGCGAGAAGTGGGAACCACAAACGCCGGCAGCGCCGTTCTTGAAGTTGACGTTGCATGTGGAGCGGACACCTGTCCGCTGCCTTTGACCTTGACCTTGACCTTGACCTTGACCTTGACCTTGACCTTGACCTTGATCTTGATCTTGATCTTGACCTTGATCTTGATCTTGATCTTGATTTGGACTTTGACTCCCGATCCCAAGAAAGATCGAGGCTGCCCCATCCTTGCGCGCTCTGTGAGCAAGAGCCTGCCCTGAGCTTGCCGAAGGGGTGGGACACTCCGAAGCCCGCAGCGCACGCCTTTGAAGTTGACGTTGCCCGTGTGGAGCGGACACTCCTGTCCGCTGCCTTTGACGTTGATCTTACTTTTCGACTGCTGCGGCAAGAAGATCCGTATCAGGGCATGCCTTCAGGCATGCCGAAAGCCCGCACCACCGCGAAAGAGTGGCGCTTCAGCGCCGCGTTAAGCAAACAGGGTGGGGCAGGCCCTCAGGCCTGCGTCAAAAAGGCCAGCAAATCCAACCGGGGCTTCAGCCCCAGAAGTCACTAAGCACGCGCCATAAAAGGTCGAGCGCCACCATTTCTCACGTACTTCGCGAGAAGTGGGAACCACAAGCCGCCCGCAGCGAAGGTCTTCGATACTGGTGGTGATGCTGCCCCTGCGGAATAGACACTCGCGTCGAACCGGACGGCCGGGTCGAATAAAGTGCCATCGCGATTTATCGATCATCGACCCTCCGCATTTGTGCTAAGCTTCCCGCGTCTGGTTTTCTCCCCTTAGTAAGTTCGGCCCCAATTCCAATTTGTGTTTCCGACGCGCCTTCTCTCGAAAGGCGTTGCAGAAACCACTCCGAGGCACACCATGAGATTTTCAGGATGGTCATTTCTGCTCCACGGCGTGGCGGCGGTTCTGTCGGTCGGCTGCGGAATGCTGTTGGCCGCAAACGCGCAGACGTTTACCTCGCTGGCAATCCTCAATGGCACTGACGGTGCCACCCCCGGTTATGGAAGCATGGCCCAAGCCACGAACGGCACATACTACGGCGCTACACTGTACGGAGGAAAGTACGCCGAAGGGACCATCTTCCAGATAACGCCCGACGGCACTCTCACCGACCTTTATAGCTTTTGCTCTTTTTACAATTGCGCCGACGGAGCAATTCCGTATGGCCCGATCCTAGGCAGCGATGGAAATCTCTACGGCGTGACCTTTGGGGGCGGCAGTGCTAATGAGTACGGAACGGTATACAAGCTAACGCTTGGGGGCGAAATTACCAAGCTCTACACATTTTGTCCAGCTCAACCGTGTAGCGACGGCGAAGGTCCGGTCGGCCTGGTCCAAGCCGGTAATGGGAACTTTTACGGAGTCACGACTGCCGGTGGAACGTTTGGCTACGGCACACTCTTTGAGCTAACGTCGACCGGCAAGTTCAGGCTGCTGCACACGTTCTGTTCCGAGCAAAACTGCACGGACGGTGGCGCTCCAGTGTCCAGCCCTATCCAGGCGAGAAATGGGAATCTGTATGGCACGATTGAGTTCGGAGGAAGCCACGGAGAGGGAGTTGTATACGAGATTACGCTCGGGGGCTCGTACCGGGTCCTCTACAACTTCTGTTCCCAGGCGAACTGCGCCGATGGATCCGACCCTTTTTCTGGACTCGTGCAAGATGCCGCGGGGAACCTCTACGGCACCACTGTCGAAGGGGGCAACCTAGCTGCCGGGGTAGTGTTTCAGATCACTCCGAAGAATGAGTACTCGGTGTTGCACAACTTTGATGGGATCCACGGCGGGAGTCCGGTGGCTGCGCTAACTCTAGCGAATGACGGAGACTTGTACGGAACTACCATCGTCTTCAACGACGAGTTTGGCGATGGAAACATCTTCAAGGTCACCCCAGAGGGCAAGTACACCTCGTTCTATGGCTTCTGCAGCACCGGATATTGCACGACGGGAAACTGGCCCCTGACGACCCTACTCCAGGCCACGAATGGAACGCTGTACGGGGCAACCGGTTTCGGTGGCACTGACGACGACGGCGCGATCTTCAGCCTCTCGAATAACCTAAGCCCCCTAGTCGAGACTGTGCCCACGATGGGGAAGATTGGGACGCGTGTGATCATTTTGGGGGACGGGCTGACTGGATCATCCGCCGTAACGTTTAACGGCGTTGCGGCAGCGTTTTCGGTGGAATCCGACACCTATATTTCGGCGACCGTGCCTGAGGGCGCAACCACTGGGACGGTCTCAGTCGCGACGCCGACCGGGACGCTCAACAGCAATCCGCAGTTTGCAGTTACGAAATAACTGTTGTTACTAGGCTATTTATCCTCAGAACCCCGCCGCAAGCAGCGCCGCCAATCCTTTCGCGCCCTTGCGAAAGGATGACCTTCACCGCACCCCCAACTCCCTCCACAAAAACGAATAAACATCCGTAAACTCCTCAACCCGCTTAGCAACAGGCGCCCCCACCCCATGCCCAACCCCAGACTCCACTCTCAACAAAACCGCCCGCTTCGACCCCGAAGCCTGCAAAGCCGCCGTCATCTTAAAAGCATGCATAGGGTCCACTCGCGAATCCGAATCCCTCTAAAATATCTCTCTCATCATTTCCAGCCCAGTAGTACCAGCAGATGCCGAACTGCCGCGCAACGCAAAACAGCCCCGATAGCCAATCGGGGCTGTTCTAGAAGTAGATACCGAACGCTGCTTGCCAATACTAATCTTAACGCCCGACGATTCGTTGTCAAGCACATTTAAAACGGGTCGAGTGGAACGGCGGAGGATGAGGGAGTCGAACCCTAGTGGCTGGCTGAGCCACTCGACTGCTTGGCAAGCAGCGTCCAGTACCCACTGGAAACATCCCCCAGACGTTGATTGCCGCAGAAAAAGTCTATCGCTTGATCGAATCAAGAAATGCGAATCCGAAGACTTTATTTGGAACTGGGTTCCGAATCGGGACGCCTCACCTGACCCCCAGCTGCCAAAACAAAAACGAATAAACATCCGTCCATTCCTCCACCTTCTTACCCACAGGCGCCCCCACCCCATGCCCAACCCCAGACTCCACTCTCAACAAAACCGCCCGCCGAGACCCCGAAGCCTGCATCTCCGCCGCCATCTTAAAAGCATGCATAGGATCCACCCGAGAATCCGAATCCGCAGTCATAAACAAAACCGCCGGATACTCCACCCCACTCCGCACATGATGATAAGGAGAATACCCATAAAGCCACTTAAACTGCTCCGGATTCTCCGCCGTCCCATACTCCGGAATCCAAAGCCGCGCAATCTGAAAATTCTGATACCGCAACATATCCAGCAAAGGCACGCGACACACAACAGCCCGAAACAACTCCGGACGCTGCGTCATCACAGCCCCCACCAGCAACCCGCCATTCGACGCTCCTTCAATGGCAAGATGCGCAGCATCGGTATACCTCTCAGAAACCAAATACGAAGCAGCCGCAATCATGTCATCAAAAACATTCTGCTTCTTATCCAGCATCCCGGCCCGATGCCAATCCTCCCCAAACTCCGCCCCACCCCGCAAATTCGCCACCGCATAAATCCCGCCCCGCTCCAGCCACAAATAATTCTCGGGATTGAACTCCGGCGTTAGCGAAATATCGAACCCTCCATACCCGGTCAACAGCGTCGGATTGTGCCCATCTTTTTTTAGTCCCTTCCTATAAACCAAAAACATCGGCACCCCGCGTCCCATCCTTCGAGTGATACCACTCCTGCTCCACCTGATACCCGAGGCATCGATGGAATGCGGTACAGACTATCTCGAGCCCCGATTGTTGAAGTGGGTGTAGATGTTGATTTGCCCGTGTGGAACGGACACTCTTGTCCGTTGCTTTTGACGTTGATTTTGACCCTGACTCTGCCTACACCAACTCGAAAATGGGTGCCCCATTTCTCGCGTCCTTTGCGAGAAGTGGGAACCACGAACGCCTGCAGCATAGCCGTTGACGTTGCTGTTGCGTCATCCCGAGCGCAGCCGTTCTTCAGGCGGAGCGAGGGATCTCCCGCTCATCGACACACGGGTTTGACTTCGAGTCTGCAACCACAAAAGAGGGTGCCCCATTTCTCGCGTCCTTTGCGAGAAGTGGGGCTTTTGATTTCCATTCCCAGCAATCACCGAGGGTGCCCCACCTTTCGCGTACTTTGCGAAAGGTGGGAACCACGAACGCCCGCAGCATAGCCGTTGACGTTGTTGTTGCCTTTGCCCGTGCCACCCAACGGCGTCATCCCGAGCGCAGCCGTTCTTCAGGCGGAGCGAGGGATCTCCCCCTCATCCGCACGCGCCGTGTGGAGCGGACACTCCCCTCGGCAAGCTCAGGGCAGGCTCTGTCCGTTGCCGTTGACTCTGAACGGCTTCGTATCAGGGTATGCCTTCAGAGCCTGCCCTGAGGTAGTCGAAGGGCACACCGAAACCCGACACGACCGTGGAAGAGCGGCGCTTCAGCGCCGCGATAAGATGCCCATGTATATAGAACCCAGCCGCAAAGCGGCGCAAGAATGCAGCCCACGGCGCAAGCCGTGGGTAACCACAAGAAATGAGGAACCAGCCCCGGAGGGGCGACAGACAATAGCCCAGGACGTAAGTCCTGGGTTAGCCAGCCAAAGAGGAACCAAGTCCCGTCAGGGACGGCAGAAAGCCTGACGAATTCTGAGTACGCCCGCCCCGGTAGAATAGCCTCATGCCGAAGCCGAATTGCGTGGGATGCGGAGAAGTGATTGTCGCTGCATCGCGGGAGCACGTGCTCCCACAATGGCTCGCAAAAGAAGTCTTCATACCAAAGGCAACGCTGAATCACTATCTTCGCGACGAAAACGAAAACAAAGACCAACTGCTAAGGAAACATGGCCTCAACAACTTTGCGGTCAAGAATGTATGCGCGACCTGCAACAACGGCTGGATGAGCCTGCTGGAAGATCGCGCCAAGCCGTTCATCCTAGAGTTGATGAACGAGGAGGCTAACATTCACGCGGGTCTGCGAGCCGAAGGAATGCTGGCCGTTTCCCGGTGGGCCGCTAAGACCGCCTTCATGATTGCGAGTGTCCAGAAGGACCACCTCGAACTGCCATGGCAGCTTTTTCAGAATATGAAGTTGGACGAAAACCAAGGTCCTGACGGCTGTTTCGTTTTCGTCGGGCAGTTTCTGGCAATGAGCAAGGGCTTCACATATGCCTGCCTCCGCGATCACAGGCCACACGATGTAAAAGCTGTTGTCCACCTGCGAGTAGGTTTTTCGATCAAACGCATCCACTTAGTCGTCGTCATACCGCTAGTGGAAGGCGAACGCATACTCAAGACCGACCCGCGCTTCCACACTCCGCTGTGGCCCATCGGCCTGAGAACAGTTCCGCGGTCGACCCAAACACCCGCCAGATTCACCTCATTCGCGCGTGCACAATACTTCCTGACGAACCTGATAGAGGCCGGACTAGTCCAGAGAGGTTAGCGCGCCCTCCCGGCAGTTCCGATTCGCGTACCGGATTCGTCGCTCGTCGTCGGCCGGAATACCTGCTCCTCTAGCGTATCGGGATCGATGACTTGCTTATCCAAGGCTTCGTAGTCTAAGCATGGCCGACCATGCAAGTGAGGAACGCCAGTCTTCTTATCGGGCCAAAATACCCCAAAACTTGCCGTTCTCATGTATTGAAAAACCTTTACTACCTGAGGAGCGCCCCCAATCGATTCCGCGTGGCCCGAGTCGCGAAGCATATCGCGCACCACCTCAAACGGCTCCATATCCAAACTTTCAAAACCGCTGGAGCCTTCCTTCCGGCCCGATACTTTCGCAATCAATCGCTCCTTGGCCAACTTGATCGAGTCCGGATCGCCAGCAAGTGAGATAGGGCTCACGCCCGCACGGCGACGTTGCGAGCGGCGGGTTCGTATTACGAATCGTCCCGCCTGGGTAGAGAAACCCACCGCTAGGGGCGGCTCGGCAACGAACGTATGATCGCCTGAGTTCCAGTGAATGGACCACATCTCAAACGCCTTGCGCCTCCACGAGTAGCCACCAAGAACGAATTCGGCTCCCGGCTCCGTCAATTGCGCAGCGGAAACATTTACTGACTGCCTAATCTGCCCTGCCATGGTATTGAACACGCGGAGAGCATGCTTGGAGACGCGAGAAAGCTCGTGGGCGCGCCTCTTCATTTTAGGAAATGAGTCTATCGCCAAGGAAAGCTGAAGCATCATTGAAAAGGCGTAGCCCGAGTCCCCCGCGAAGGCTATTGCACAATCGGTTCTCGGCAGACTCAGAATCTTTGGGCAACCATCAAAGGTTCTTCCGTCGCCAGACAGCCTACTATCAGAGACCATTACGAGTTGCTCGTAATCCAGGATTTTCCGAACCCACGCGATCGCTATTGTCATTTTGCCTCTAGCCCTGTCGGTAAAACCAATTGCTTTCCTTCCTCACCTTACCCCCACCTGCCACCACAAAAACGCCCACAAATCCGTCCCCTCCTCAATCCGCTTCGCCACCCCAGTCCCCACCCCATGCCCCGCGTCCCGCTCCACCCTCAACAAAACCTCCCGCTTCCCCACCCCCTGCATCAACGCCACCATTTTTCTAGCATGCATAGGATCAACCCGAGAATCCGAATCCCCAGTCATAAACAACACCGCCGGATAATCGACACCCGGTCGAATATGATGATAAGGAGAATAAGCATAAAGCCACTTAAACTGCTCCGGACTCTCCGCCGTCCCATACTCCGGAATCCACAGCCGAGCAATCTGAAAATTCTGATAGCGCAACATGTCCAGCAAAGGCACGCGGCACACGACCGCCCGAAACAGCTCCGGACGCTGCGTGATCATCGCCCCCATCAGCAACCCGCCATTCGACGCGCCTTCAATCGCCAGATGACCAGCATCCGTATATTTCGAAGAAATCAAAAACTCCGCCGCCGCAATCATGTCATCAAAAACATTCTGCTTCTTATCCAGCATCCCGGCCCGATGCCAATCCTCCCCAAACTCCGCCCCACCCCGCAAATTAGCCACGGCATAAATCCCGCCATGCTCCAGCCATAAATAAATATCCCGCTCAAACGAAGGCGTAAGCGAAATATCAAACCCTCCATACCCAGTCAACAAAGTAGGATTTGCCCCATCCTTCTTCAATCCTTTCTTATGCACCACAAACATAGGTACCCGAGTCCCATCTTTCGAGCGAAACCACTCCTGCTCCACCGAGTAAGCCGAAGCATCAATCGAAGGAGCATCCACCTTAGCCCAAACCGAAGAAGACCCATGCTCCACGTCGTAACGGTAAATCGTAGGAGGTACGGTAAAAGATTCGAACCCGTAAAAAATCTCGTCGTGATCCCACTTGCCGCCAATATCGAACACCGACCCGATCCCAGGCAAAGCCACATCGCGAACATTCTTGCCCTCCAGATCGAACACTTTCAGTTGCGATGAAGCATTCTGCTCGTACTGCGCAAAAATCTTTCCGCCCCAAAGCTGCGCGTCCTTCAACACCGAGCCAGTCTGCGGAATAATCTCCTTCCAATCGTCGCGGTCGTACTCCCCCGCCTCGGTCACAAACATGCGAAACCGCGGCGCATCTTCGTTGGTAACGATGTAAACCCTCCCGTTATAAACCGACGCGCTATAAAGAAAATTCTTCCCAGTAGTAATCCGCGTAGGCGGAGTCCCTTTCTTCAAATCCATCAGAAACAATTCAGTCTTCGTAAATCCCTGCGACACGGTAATCAAAAGCATTCGCCCATCATTATCCAGACGAACCTCCGGCCAATCCTCCGCATCGCGCCCCTCGCCAAAAATCAGTTCATCCTTCTCCGGATCACTTCCCAACTCGTGATAAAACAAATGCCGGTTATACCGCTCCTGTCCCTCCGGCACATCGCCCTTCTTCGGATACCGCGTGTAATAAAACCCCGAGTTGTTAAGCGACCACGCAAGACTGCAAGCCCGTGTGCGCTCAATCGTATCCGGCAAAAGATTTCCAGTCTTGGTCTCGATCACATGCAGAGTGCTAATCTCCGACCCATTGGAAGAAGTTCCATAAGCAACGTACTTCCCATGCTCCGCCGGCCAGAACCAATCAAGCGCCACAGTCCCATCAGCCGCCAACAGATTTACATCAACGAGCACGCGGTCTTTTCCGTCCAAGCCTTCGCGCACATAAAGCACAGGCTGGTTCTGCAACCCATCCCGCCGAGTATAAAAATAATATTTCCCCGCAATCCGCGGCACCCCAATCTCGCCAATGCGAAGCAACTCGGCAAGCCGCGCATGAATCCCCTCCCGCCCCGGCACAGCATCAAGCACGCCGCGCGTATAAGCCATCTCCCCAGCAACCCACTTCCGAGTCTCCGCACTGGAAGAATCCTCCAGCCACCGGTAAGGATCCAAAACCTTAATCCCATAAAAAGTCTCCGTAAGCGCCCGAGCCCCAGCCGCAGGAGGACCGACCAAGGGACCACCCGCAGGACGAGCACCCACAGGAAGATCAGCCGCAGGGCGACCAGAAGTAGAAGTAGAAGAAGTAGTAGAAGTAGGAACATCAGGAGCAGAAGCGGAACCCGCAACCCCACTCTGCCCCCAACCCAACCCCAAAGCCAAAATAAAAACCAAACCCAAACCAAACCGACCCGCACGCATAAGCACCTCAAGCAAACCAAAACCCGCGCCCACCACAAGTGGCCCGAACCGAACCAGACCCACCAATTGGGAGTGGCTCAATTTGAAATCGAGCCACTACAACAACTGCGCATATTTCCAGACCAAGCACCTGAATGCTATGATAAACAAGAAAGCAAACCCAAAGTGCAGCGCGCGCACCGCGCGCGCTGCACCACACACCACAGTATCTAAAATGCAGAGCAAACCGCTGTTAACCGGAGGGTTGTAGGTTCGAGTCCTACCTGAGGAGCCATTCGTTCAATAGCTTACAGCGGCGCAAATCACTCGCAAATCAGTTAGCCGATCTCAGGGCAAGTGCCACTACCCTGGAGCCGGTTTTTCCCATCTCGTCGGTTACCACCGAACCGTAGATGTTGATGGTGGTCCGAATGTCCGAGTGCCGCATGAGCTTTTGTTGCACGGCAATCGGGGTGCCTACTGCGTCCAGCCATGAACGGCAGGTGTGCCTGAAGGCATGAGTGCCGAGAGGACCGATTCCCGAATCCGCAGCGGTTTTCACATCGTCCACGATCTGGTTTACGATGCCCCGTTCAAATTGAGCTTGCCACTGAGCCAATCAACATCGCTCCATCTGAGAGCCAGCAGTTCGCTCACTCGAAGCCCAAGGCATAGAGAGAGGATGGCCTAAAGGAGGCATTTCCGGCAGAATGAATTTTCGTTGCGCAGAACCTCGCCGACAGGCCCGGCTGCAACTACGCAGCGACCACGCAGCGATGCGCCCAGCAAGGTACGAACGATTTTGAATCTTTGTTTTTTGATTTTCCTATGGAGAGACCGCGCCAATTGGGGACCCGGTGACCGGCGTGTGACAACGCAGCCTATTTCTTACTGTTCTCTCGCACATTTCGAGTTGGGTTGTGCATTGTGGCCGACAGCGGCTGGTCGATTTCAAGCACGGTGACAGAATCACTCACGACCAGCGCATAAGTCGAACTGACGCCGAGATGCGCAGTTTGCATTGCGCCGGCCTCATTGAACGAATGCGAGACCAGGTTGACCTCGTGCTCGGTTTGCAGGACAACCGGCTGAACCGGAACGGGGATGGCTTGCTTCTGATCCACGTCGTAAGCGGGCTGCTCAACCCATATTGCCAGATAGAAAGTGCCATTCCGCTTTTCGAAAAGAGCATGATGAACCGTCGAGAGGCCCCCCGTCAGCGTGAAGTTGAAAGGTTTACCGGTAAAGGAGGGCCCTGGGTCGGCCAGTAAGTGAAGCAGGTTCATAAGCGCGAGATAAGCCGGCTTGGAAGAAAAGTCGGAGTGCAAGAGGCCGAAGGCGCTGTCAGCCGGGCTGCCCCCGGGTGGAAGGTCGATTAACTCGTATAAATAAGTTCGCTGAATCCCCCGGAGCCACTGCTCCAGAAAGATCCTGGGCACATATCTTGCAGCTACGTCCTCCGGAATGCTTTGGCTCAAGGTCAAATCGGTTTGATAGCCGGTCTCGGTTGTCATAACCGGCATGCCCGGACAGGCCGTGTTCACATTCGAGAGATTCCAGGAAATACTGCCGTATCCGTTTGCTCCCCAGCCGGGTGTGCCGGGATTGCGTCCGCCGAAATAGTTATGAAGATTTTCAAACGCAAAGGAACAGATTCCGCGAAGTTGCGCGTAGGAGCCCTGGCGGGTCAGCGAGGGAGCAATAATAGGGAAGCGCGAGGTGAGGGGATCGCCTTTGACAGTCTGGTGCAGTCTCTCGACGAAGGCGGCAAGCGTGGCGGCCCAACTTGGGTCGGAGCTTTCATCGTATTCATTGGGGCCTTCGTAGGCTTCAAAGCTATTGTTCATTCGACCGGGATAACCCACCAGAAGGGACGCGCCCTGAGCCGGAGACGTAATAAAGGTTCCCTTAATTCCTGCGCGGCCGAGTTGATTGTGGCGGTCATAGTACCCCTGCCAGGTGGTATCGATCAGGCCGTCGCGAACATGCCGCACACCCAGTTGTTGCAATGCCTGCAGGACTTGAGGAAAATTCGCGTATGGCGTATCCAGGTAATTCAGATGAACGTTGATGCCGACGCTATCCACGAACTCGTCGGCGCTCCAGGCTTTTTGTGCACGCAGCGGAAGACTGAAAGCAACTGAGGCTCCGAGGATTATGATTCTCGCGACCCATGTCCGGTGGAATGCTCCCCGGATTGCACCAAGCTGAATGCGCATAGACTTCGTTACCCCAATGCCTTCGCGGGCAGCCGCCTAAAGTCGAAAAGCAGTACGCCGATAGTAGCCCAAGTCAGGTTAGAACGCGCACCCAGTATTTGAGTTGTGCCATTGGTCACAACCAATTTGGAACTGCAGTCCTGACCTTGCACACACGTCCAACTGGATAGCCGCCACAAATGCCTTTTCAATTGTGCGGCACCAGGACGCTTGCTACTCTCGCATCTCGTTAAAAGGAAAGCGCGCATAAATATTTTGCCGATGAATCAAGGTCCGCCGAAGGCCGCAAACGCCGATGTCCAACATTTGTATCGGTCATTCGTCGGCAAGAGTCTTAGTTGGCTTGCGATGGGTCAGGGATGGAGGGACAATCCTCCCCCGCGCGCCCAGTGCCCCAGGGAGTGTCGCGAGTAGCGAGGTTCGGACTGTTTGAGGAACGACCGACTTTAATAATATGCAAACCGCGATGGTCAAAACTAATGCGGCACACGACTCGAAGGCGAATCTGTCTCTCCGCGTGGCGGTCGAAGCGCTTTTCCGCCATCAGAAAATCTTCGGTGGGGCGGGCCTGTTCGTCCTCCTGCTGACTGTGATTGTGACGCTCCTGACTCCCCGGCAATACGTGTCGGAAATGAAGTTTCTCGTGCAAAATTCTCGAGGCAATGTCGTAGTCACCCCGGAGCGCACCAATCCCGTCAACGTGGTCAGTGAAGTCACCGAGGCACAAGTGAACTCCGAGCTGGAGATCTTGCATAGCCACGATGTGCTCGACCCCGTGGCGGATCCCGCCTGGGAGAAACTTCCGGCGAATCAGCGGGACGCCTTGGCCATCCGAAAACATGAGGCCCTGCTGGCCGCATTCGACAAAAGCCTCGAAATTGAACCGGTGCGCAAGACCAACGTGATCAACGTAAGCATCCGGGCGAAGGATCCGGAGGAGGCCAGAAATTCTTTGCAGCGCCTGGCCGACGCCTACCTGGAGGAGCACCGGCGCATGGAACGTCCCGCGGGCGCCTCGTCTTTTTTTGCGGCGGAGGCGGAACGATACCGCAGCGCATGGGACGGCGCCAGCCGCGAACTGGTGAACTTTCAGCGGAAACACCGATTGTCTTCGTTGCAACAACGAGAGACGGATGTGGAAGGAAAAATCACCGGCACGCAGAACGATGTCCTTCATTCGGAGGCGACGCTCGAGGAACTCGACGCCCGGCTGGCGGAAGGGTCGCGCCGAATGGAACTGATGGCGGCGCGGCAAACCACCCAGGACAAGGCTCAGCCCTACTTAGAGTCCATGCAGCAGCTCAACACGATGGTGACCGAGTTGGAGAACCGGCGCACGGCGTTGCTGACAAATTATAAGGCCGGAGACCGGCTGGTGCAGGAACTGGACCGGCAGATTGCCTTCACCCGGGCCCAGTTGATGAATGCGGGCAGCGTCAAATCGCACGAAGTGACCACCGACATCGATCCGGTATGGCAGCAGTTGCGGGCTGCCCTGGCGGAAGCGCGCATCTCGCGCCGGGCCACGGCCGCGCACCGAAGGGCAGTGACGGCCCAACTCACGCGGCTGACCAAGAGTTTGGGACGCCTGCAGGAATTGGATGTGCAGTTTAACAATCTCGAAGAGCAGGTCAAGGTGCGAAAGCAGAACTACGAGTTATACGCCGAGAAACGCGACCAGTCGCAGATTGCGGATGAGATGGACCAGCAGGGATTGATGAATGTGGTAGTCGCCCAGCAACCCACCCGGTCCTATCGACCGGCGCGGCCGAAACGGCTGATCAACGTCCTGCTGGGGGCCGTGACTGCCCTTTTTATCGGATTGTGCGCGGTGTACGTGGCCGAGGCGGCGCGGAACACCATCGCGACTCCCCGCGAACTGGAGGCGGCTTCGCCCTATCCCGTGCTGGCGACGTTGCCGATGGGGTGGGGACGAACGCTGCGCGCGGTGGAGGGATCCGGAATGGCTCGAAAGGGCGGCCTGCTAGGTGTAATCACGAATCCGTGACCTGGCAAAGAATGGGGAGACAAACATGCAACGTGGCGAATTGAGTGTGGTGTGCGACGGATTGCTGGCGAGGATATTTCAACGGCCGAGCGAGGAGAACAGCCGCGGATCCATGGTGGCAATTACTTCCGCACATCCGGGGGCGGGCGTGAGCCACATTACCAATGCACTGGCGGAGGCCCTGAATCAAGGCGGCGATCGACTCACGATGCTACTGAGCAGCCGGCACATGTCGGCCGGGGAAGTCTCCTCCGACTCGGGGGAAGCGCTCGAACGAAGTGCCCCGGCTGACTTGTGGCCACGGCATGAGCCTGGTGTGTCGCGCGACAACTGGCACGCGATACACGTACGCATGGCCGTCTATTTCGAGAATCTGCGCCGGGAGTACCGGTACATCCTGATCGATTGCCCATCCCTGCGAGAGGCGGAGCATGCCGTAACCCTGGCTTCGCTCGTGGATGGGGTGGTGTTGGTGGTGGAAGCCAATCGCACCCAAAAGGAGCAATTTCTTTATGCCGAACGAACCATCGAGAATGCGGGGGGGCGAATTCTGGGTCACGTTTTGAACAAGAGGACCTATGTGATCCCGAACTGCCTGCATCGCAAGATGGAAGCGCTCGGCATTTAGGCGGCTCCGTATCGCGGCCGGTAAAGGTGAATCTATGCAGTCAGCTAGCCGTTTATTCATTCTGGCCATGGTGGTGGGGAACTGGGCCGCGGGGCAGGAAACTTTGCGCCTTCGGCCTCGCTATACGCTGCGCCCGGGGGACGTCCTGGAGCTGCAATACCGCTACACGCCCGCGCTGAACCAGACGGTAACCGTGCTTCCCGACGGCGACGTGAACTTGAACCTGGTCGGCGATGTGAAGGTCAGCGAGCTGACGGTTGCGCAAGCTCACGATCTCATTGCGGAAAAAGCCAAGTCGCGGCTCAACGATCCGGAACTCAATCTGATTCTCAAGGAATTTCAGCGGCCCTACGTGGTGGTCGCAGGCGAGGTGGCGACTCCCGGGAAAATCGATCTCCGGGAAACCACGACCGCCATGCAGGCCATTCTGCTGGCCGGCGGGCTCTCGAAAAACGCCCAGTCCGGCCAGGTGCTGCTTTTCCGCAGGATCAATAGCAGCGCTGCGGAAGTCAAGGTTCTGAAGCTGAACAATCTGCACCGGACGGCGGACCTGGAACACGATGTGGAGTTGCAGGCCGGCGATATGCTGCTGGTGCCGCGCAACAAAGTCGAGAAGGTCTCGCGCTACATGCAGATGTTCAATATTGGCGCTTACATCAATCCTTTGCAACTGGTTCCGTAGCGTGATTTGCGGCTCTTTCCACTCCCTCAGCGAGATTATGGCCTTTCATCGACTAGACCGATTGCTAGCAAACAGCGCCGGAGCCGGTGGCGAGATCGAGGAGATCGACGCCAGCTTGCCCGGATCTGGCGCATCCCCCCAGGCCGACCCCGCGCAGTCCGAGGCTCTGGGGAACGCGCCGGCGTGGGGGCAAGCAGGGCCCCGCGGCATCAGTGCAACCGCGGCGGTACTGCAGTCGATCTCGGCCAAGGTTCTTATTATCGGGGTGAACATCTTAACCGGCATCCTCAGCGCGCGTTCCCTGCGCCCGGAGGGGCGGGGAGAACTGGCGGCGATGATTCTTTGGCCAGTATTCCTGGCCAGTGTTTTGAGTCTGGGAGTTCCGAGCGCGCTGACCTTTCAACTCAAGCGCAATCCGGGAAAGCAGTCGCAGTTAATGGGGGCGGCCCTGCTGCTTGCGATTTTGGCGGGCGCCGTGGCCGTGCTGCTGGGTGGGTTTTTCATGGGGGCGTGGATTCCGCAATACCCGCCACGCGTGATTCTCTTTGCCCGGCTTTTGCTCCTGACTGCGCCGGTCGGCACTCTGCTGGCGGTGGGGCGGGCGGGCCTCGAAAGCCGCGGAGATTTTACCGCGTCCAATAAGATCCTGATCTGGTCTCCCGCCTGCACGCTGTTCTGCCTGGTGGCGCTGCGGGCGGCCCACGCGCTGACCCCGTTCAGCGCCTCTCTGGCTTATGTGCCGGTCGGCATAGGGCCTATGGTGTGGATGGTTTTCCGCCTGTGGCGGACCTTCCGGCCATGTTTGCAAGATTTTCGCCAATCCGCCCGCCAGCTGTTTTCCTACGGGATTCGGTCCTATGGCATCGACCTTTGCGGCACCATGTCGCTTTACGTAGACCAGGCGTTGGTGGTGCGCCTGCTGGCGCCCGATCAGATGGGAACTTATGTCGTCGCCCTGAGCCTGTCGCGGATGCTGAACTTGTTTCACACGTCGGTGGTCATGGTTCTGTTTCCCAAGGCAGTCAGCCGCCGGCCCCGGGAGGTTGCCGCGATGACCAGCCGGGCGATGCGGATGAGCACGATTCTCTGCGTGCTTGCGGGTATCGGCATTGCCGCTGTCGGCCCCTCGGCATTGAGCTTGCTCTATGGAAAGGAATTTCGCGGCGCGGGCATGGCGCTGCGCCTTCTGGTCCTCGAGGTTGTTCTGGGCGGTGCGGCTCAGGTGCTTTCGCAGGCGTTCATGGCGCTCGGACGTCCGGGGGTGATCACCGGGCTGCAAGTCTTCGGGCTGGCTTTAACCGTACCCCTGATGTTGCTGCTGGTGCCGCGCTTTGGCATTGCGGGAGCGGGCGCGGCCATGCTGGGCTCGACGGTGGCGAGGCTGGCGTTTGTGGTCGCCAGTTTTCCCTTGTTTCTCAAGATGCGCGTGCCCAGGCTCTTGCCCCAGTTCGAAGACTTGCGTTTTATGGCCGGGACCATCGAGCGAGGGCTGCATCGGTTTCGCGGCGTAGCGATGGTCGCAGTCGAGGGCACGGACTGATGTCGCGCGCCTTGAACATTTTCGTGCCCCATTGCTCCGATGTGCTGACCGACCATCTGCCGCACGGCGACGGATTGATTGCGCACGGTTTCCTGACCAGCCTGGCGCAACGCGGACATCGCCTGCACGTGGCCGCACAGCGGGTGGAATTGCGCAAGCCGATGCACGGCAATATTACGATCCACCCCATTGTTCTCAAGCGGCCGCCCGGACTGCGCTCACGATTGGAGTACATGTTCCGGGTTCGCCGGTTGATGCAGAAGCTGGGGAACTCCCACCGCTTCGATTTAGTGCATCAGTTGAATCCCGTTTTCACGGGAGTCAGCCTGTGTCTGGCGGGCTCGGAGTTACCGCTGGTGCTGGGCACTTACGTGGCGCGCTGGCCGATCGATCCGGACGCACTGAGCGCGCGCGGCCGCTGGGGATCGGTTGTGGAACGCGGCCGCGACTGGATCGCAGGAGCGCAGCAGCGAAGGGCGGATGCGCTGGTGCTCACCACGCCCGCCGCCTGGAACCGGCTCCCCGACCCGGAAGCGGTGCGCGGCCGCATCCATGTGATTCCTCATGGACTCGACACCGAGCTTTTCTCGCCCTCGCCGGGATGGGAGTCGTCCGCCAGCATGCAAGCCGAGCAGAGGCACCCTTCCATTCTCTTTCTGGCGAATGTGGTGAAGCGGAAAGGCATCCTTATTTTGATCGCGGCTTTTGTGGCGGTCTTGCGCGAATTTCACGAGTGCAAGCTGCGAGTGGCAGGCGGCGGACCGGATTTAGCGGAGGCCAAACAGTTCGCCGTCCGCCTGGGCTGTGCGGCTCACGTGGAATTTATGGGCCAGCAAGAACATTGCGACGCTCCGGAGCTCTATCGCAACTGCAGCGTGTATTGCCTGCCTTCGTTCGGCGAACCCTACGGCAGCACCGCGGTCGAGGCCATGGGCTGCGCCCGGTCTCTGGTGGTGACCGATTGCGGCGCCCTGCCTTACCTGGTGCACGAAAGCGGCGGCATGCGGGTGCCGGCGGGGAATCCTGCGGCGCTGTCACGAGCATTGATCTGGCTGCTGCGTCATCCGCAGGCGCGAGTGGAGATGGGACGCTACAACCGCAAACAGGTTGAGCCCGGGATGTCGTGGAACAGCGTGGCCCGGCAACTGGAGGCAATTTACAAAGCCGTGCTATCGCGAAGTCCATTGCCCTCCGGCGCAATCATCTCTCGCAGCACCTTTCCCGCGAACGGCGGGGCCGGCTCGAACGCCGGCTCGAACCCCGGCTCGAACCCCGGCTCGAACCCCGGTTCGAACCCAGGAGACCGGATGCAGACCGACCCAGAGGGCTAAGAAAATCGAAATGACCCACCTAAAATCCAATTCGAACAAAGTCATGGCGGGGCTGGACGGGTTGTCCGCGCTGGCTCTGGCTTTAGTGGCGGCAGTTTGGGGAAATATCGCCAGGATTCCCGCCAGCAGTGCGCGGCAGTTTCTGGAGACGCGGGTCACTCTTCTGAATGTAATGTTCGCAGCCAGCTTCGTGCTGCTTTGGATCTCCTGCTGCAGCGCTCTGGACCTCTACCGCTGGGAGTCTCGGCGTTTGTTTCGCAAACTGAAGTGCGCCGCCAAGGTTTGCGCCGCGATGGCGGCATGGCTGGGGTTCTACCTGCTCATTTCTCGAACCGCAGGCCCACGCCTGCGCATTGCCGGGATTTTCTTCCTCGTATCTCTAGGTTTCGAGACGCTGCGCCTGGCCGGAAGCGGGGTTGTCCGCCGATGGGTGGCCTCGCGCGATCCCCGCCTGGTCGCAATTCTGGGTAGCGGAAGGAAGGCGGGAATCGCCTGGCGCCAGATTCGAATCCATCACCACTCCACCGTAAGGCTAATCGGCTTTGTGGACGATCGCGACATCAGTGAAATGGGGCCCGATGTCGCCGAGCGCTATTTGGGAAGGATCGACGAGCTCAGCGATGTATTGCTGCGCAACGTGGTCGATCAGCTGATTATCGCGCTGCCCACCAAGCCCTGCTACGACGCCATCGAACGCGCGATTGCGATCGCGGAACAGGTGGGCGTGGAAGTGGTGTACATGCAGGATTTGTATGTCACGACCCTCAAACAGCGCGTTTCGAGCCAGTTCGAGATGTTCACCGACTTAGTTCCCCGGCAAGAACAGTACAGCGCGGCGCGGATGGTCAAACGGCTGCTCGATGTTGGCGGCGCACTCGCCGGATTGGTCTTGCTTTCTCCCCTGTTTCTATTGCTGGCCATCGCGATAAAAGGAACCAGCAAAGGTCCCATCGTCTTCGCTCAGCAACGATATGGGTACCGCCGCCGTCTGTTTCGCATGTACAAATTCCGCAGCATGGTAAGCAACGCTGCGGAACTGATGGCCCAACTCGAATCCCGCAACGAAGCCAGCGGTCCCGTTTTCAAGATACGGCACGATCCGCGCGTGACCCCCCTCGGGAAAATCCTGCGCGCGTCCTCTTTGGATGAGTTGCCGCAGTTGTGGAATGTTTTAATCGGCAACATGTCTCTGGTCGGGCCGCGGCCTCTCCCGGTTCGCGACGTCTCGCGGTTTAGCGAGGCCAGCCTGATGCGACGATTCAGCGTAAAACCCGGCATCACCGGCCTGTGGCAGGTGAGCGGGCGAAGCGATGTCAGCTTCGAACAATGGATGACGTTTGACTTCCGCTATATCGACGACTGGTCCTTGCGACTGGATTTTTGGATTCTGGCGAAGACCCTGGGCGCAGTGCTGAGGCGCTCGGGAGCCGTTTAGAGGAGCGTGCAATGAAGATTGCGGTGGTACATGACAATTTCGCGCAATTCGGGGGAGCCGAGAGGGTGGTCGAAGAGATCTATGGCATGTTTCCCCAGGCATCGCTGTTCGCAGCCGTTGCCTTAGAGGAGTGCATGCCCTCCCGCCTGAAGGACGTGCCGGTGAACACTTCCTGGATGCAGCGGCTGCCCGGAATCAAGGAGTATTTCAGATTGTATTTTCTCCTTTATCCGCTGGCCATGGAGGCATTGCCTCTTTCCGAATACGACCTGGTGCTATCGAGCTGCTTCGCCTACGCCAAGGGAGTGCAGGCCCGCCGCGACGCCATCCACGTATGTTATTGCCATACTCCCGCGCGCTGGATTTGGAACTATGAAAATTACTCCGGACGGGCATCGTTCGGGCGCATGCAGCGCGCCATGCTGCCCACCCTGATGCGAGGACTCAGGCTGTGGGACGAAGGAGCCTCCCGGCAGCCCGACCATTTCGTCGCCAACTCCCGCGCCGTGGCGGATCGAATACGGCAGGCCTACCAGCGTCCCGCAGAAGTCATTCATCCCCCCATCGATATTGAAAGATTTCATCCCTGCCAGGAGCGCGAAGACTATTACATAATCTTGTCCCGATTGGTGCCCTATAAGCGGATTGACCTGGCGGTGAAAGCCTGCACCGAGCGCAAGAAAAGGCTGTTGGTCATCGGCGACGGACCGGACCGGAGGGCTCTGGAAGCGATGGCCGGCCCTTCTGTGCAATTCCTCGGGCGGGCCTCCGACAAGCAGGTCGAATACCACGTCTGCCGGTGCCGGGCCTTGCTGTTCCCCGGAGAAGAAGACTTTGGCATGGCGCCTTTAGAGGTGGCGGCCGCAGGCCGGCCGACCATCGCTTATCGTGCCGGGGGCGCGCTGGAGACGATCGTCGAAAACTTCACCGGACTTTTCTTCGATGAGCAGACGCCGGAAGCGCTGGGGGATGCCATTGCAACCTTCGAGCGGCAGCAATGGTCTTCACAAGGGTTAAGGCAACATGCGAAGGCTTTTGGCGTGCCGGTTTTCCAGGATCGCTTCCGGTCGTTTCTCCAGCGGGTCGGTGTACCTCTGGCTGCGGCCGAGTCGCTGGCGTCCGCTCCCCGGACCTTCGCGGCGGTGGCGGGCGGGGGGGCATCGTGATCGCAATCTCCGCCTATCCGGCGATGGCAGCGGAAGAGGCCGGGGGCAGCACCCCGAATTCGACCGTGGGCATCGTCGCGACCTTAAGCACGGTGGCGGTTGCCGCCTTGTGGGCGGCGGGCAACGGTCCGTGGCTGCGCTGGGCGATACCCGCACTGGCCACGTTTCTGGCCCTTATTCTTTACCTGCGCCGTCCAGTTTTGTACGTGCAATATTTGCTTTGGGTCTGGTTCCTCACGCCCCTGGTGCGGCGAATCGTCGACTGGCGTTTTGGCTGGGACGATCCCAATATCATTTTGCTGTCGCCGCTTCTGGCCTCTGGAGTGGCTGGCCTCGCCTTTTTGCGGAAACCGGGCAGCGCATGGAGAGAGGTCCCTTGCGGGTTCGTTTTGTGCGGGGTCGCGATTCTGTATGGCTTCGTGGTGGGGATGTTCCTGCACCCCTCCGCCGAAACCGCTTACGAGCTCTTGAACTGGCTTTGCCCCTTGCTCTTTGGAGTTCACCTGTGTGTCCATTGGGAGCAGTACGAACAATATCGCGGCGCCATTCTCGGCGCGTTTCTGTGGGGCCTTCTGGTTCTGGGGGTTTACGGGGTGTATCAATTTCTTGCGCCCGCCGGGTGGGACCGCTTCTGGCTGGAAAATGTAATCGCCAACGGGACGGGCGTTAGTTTTGGCCAGCCTGATTCCCTGCTGGTGCGGGTTTTTAGCACCTTGAATTCTCCCGGGCCCTTCGCCAACACGATGATGGTCGGGGTGCTCTTCCTGTTTCTGGTTCGCTCTCCGCTCAAGCCGGCCGCGGCCATCGCCGGCTACACTTCATTTCTTCTTTCCATGGTGCGCACCGCCTGGCTGAGTTGGATTGTGGGCCTGCTCTGGATACTAAAGAATTCGCGGCCCCGGGTGATGATACGAGTAGTGCTCTCGATGGGGCTGCTCGTGGCCTGCCTCCTGCCGCTGCTCCGCGATCCCCGGATGGCCAACGTGATTGGCGACCGCATGAAGACATTCACCGATTTGCAGCACGACGACAGCTTCGGCGCGCGCATGGAAATGTACCGGATTCTGACCGCCGACGCGATCGACAATCCTTTTGGCTATGGCCTCAAGAATCTGGAAGTGTCCCATGGAGTGGGCGTGGACAGCGGCATTTTGGCGGCTGTGTTTTCGCTTGGGTGGCTGGGCGGCGTGCTCTTTGCGGCTGGAGTCCTCTCTCTTTTGCTGAGAAAGACGCCCGGCGCGGAAAGGGACGAGTTTAGCCAAGCGGCGAGAGCCATCACGATTGCAATTCTCGTCCAGATTATCGGCGGGAATGTTTTCATCGGGGTCAACGGAATTCTGTTTTGGATGTCGGTCGGAATCTATCTGGCGGCGGGAAAGAATCACGCCGGGAGTGGCGCGCCATTCAGTGCATCTCCGGCGGAATGGAGGGAACCATCATGAGAACCGCGCCGCCCGCGCCAACGCGGGCAGAAGCATCGATCCCCAACGACTTTTCCGAGCTTTCCCGCGAGCGCCCTCCCCGCGATCCGGAGGCTCCGATGCAAGCGCAACGGGCGCCTCTTCCTGTTCGGGCGAAGCATGGAAAGCCCAGGGTCCTGATCCTGCCCAACACCGCCTCCTGGATCGTAGGGCAGATGGCGGCGCACATCATGGAGAGGTTTAAGGACAGGTATGAGTTTTGGATGCTGACCGACAAGATGCTGCGCCTGCGGCCCGACCTGGTCAAGGCGCTGATTCCTGGCCTGGATTTTATTTTTCCGCTCGCCGACAAGAGTTACAAGCTCTTACGCCAGGCTGCCGGCCCGGTTCCGCTGCCCCCGTCGATATTCTGGGTGCATCACGTCACTACCTGGAACCCTTCCATGATGGCAGCGCTACGCGACGCCCGCGAATTGATCGCGTGCACCCCGGAATGGAAAGCCGAGATCGAAAAGCATTGTCCCGGTCCCGCCGTAACGGTGATTCCGCATGGGGTGGATGCCGATTTCTTCCACCGGGTGCCGCGCCAGCGGGCGAGATTTGGCGCTCCGGAGAATGCTTTTGTGGTGGGGTTCGTCGGCAACAAGACCAGCAACTACGACCAGGGCCGTAAAGGCCTGGACACGCTCGAAATCGCCATGCGCGAGCTGCGCCGGCATGTGCCCAACCTGCATGTATGTTTTCTAGGTTTGGGATGGGACGAAGAGGTTCGTCAATTCCAACGGCGAGGCATATCCGCGAACTACACGGGGTTCATCCCGCCGAGCTGGCTTCCCGCCTTTTATTCCGCCATCAACGTCCACGTGGTGAGTTCGAGAGTGGAAGGCGGACCGGTCACGGTGCTGGAGGCGATGGCTTGCGAAACGGCGGTCGTAACCACACGCGTCGGATTGGTCCCGCACACGGTGGTGGATGGGAAGAACGGCTTCTCCGCGGAAATCGGAGACATAGAAACCATGGTGCGGGCACTGCGCGATCTGTGGTCGTCTCCTCATCTGCTCGAAAGCATTGGCAGGGCGGCGCGAGCGGCGGTCTACCCGCACCGGTCGTGGGGCAAAGTTCTGGATGGACTCGAAGAACCGCTGGCCCGTATGGAAGTTCGCTCCCCTCGTGCCACCGCCGGGTCGTCTTCGGCCAGTGCCCGGACCGCCGCCCAGTTAGCCGGGGCGGTCCACACCATGGACGGACTTCTGTGGGGGATCGCGAGCTGCTGGCAGGGACTGTTGTCCCCACGAGCCGCCGGGCGAATGGTGAAGGCATGTTGGGAAGGCTACGGCGCAGTCGATGTATTAAGAGGAGTCGGCCTGATCACGCGTTCCCGGTTCCGGCCGGCATCGCTGCAAAACGAACAGCTGGTCTGAAGGAAACGATAAAGGAGGTCCCATGCCCAAGGGAGCAACCGCCGCGCCGCCGTCCACCTCTGGGAAAAGCCCGGCTCGCAGCCTGCGGTCCTTACTCCGGTTCATCAATATTCCCCTAACGAAGGTTCGCCGGATGAGCGTTCGCCGGATACAGCCGGCAATGAGAGCCCTTGTCCCCGCCAGTGTGAGCCGGCAAGTGAGTCATCATCTATCCAAGAGGTGGGACGCCAAGTTCCAGAACCAACCGGCCGTAGATGTATTTACGGCTATCTATAAGGAAGCAAAATGGGGTGCCGACGCGCGTGGTGATTTTTACTCCGGGAGCGGCAGCCACGACCCTGAAATTGTTCGGCCCTATGTGGACGCAGTGCGCGGGTTTCTGCAAGCACTGCCCAGCCCGCCGTCCCTGGCAGACCTGGGGTGTGGAGATTTCAATGTGGGAAGGCAGCTGCGCCGCTACTGCGGGAAATATACCGCATGCGACGTGGTCCCCGGCTTGATTTCGCGCAATCAAGCCCAGTTCAGGGATGCCGACGTCGATTTTCGCTGCCTGGACATCACGGAGGACGAACCTCCCGAAGCCGACGTTGCGCTTCTCCGGCAAGTTCTGCAGCATTTGAGTAACGCTCAGATCCTCAAGGTTGTGCCCGGACTAAATCGCTATAAGTTTCTGGTATTGAGCGAACACCTTCCCGCCGAACCTGGTTTCCGGCCCAACCTTGAAAAACCGGCTGGGGCCATGGTCCGGTTGTTTCTACGCTCGGGAGTGATCCTCACCGAGCCGCCTTTCCATCTAAAAGTAAAATCCGCCAAAATGATTTGCGCGGACGCGCAAGCGATCGGCCATTGTGCGGGTGTAGTCAGGACAACGCTGTATGAACTTTGACCCTGCGATCCAGGCGTTTTCGCCGCAATCCGTGGTTGCCGCTCGTAAAGGAACAGTGGAACCGATCGTTCCGTTCGCAGTGGAAACGACCGCTGGCCACCAACCCGTGACCCAATCGGTCAGCGTCGTGATCGTCAACTATAACTATGGCCGCTATCTAAAGAAGTGCATCGAAAGCGTCCTCGGGCAGGACTATGCGCCCATGGACGTGATTGTGGTGGATGACGGCTCGAGCGACGATTCGCGGGCGATTATCAAGTCCTACGCCGGCCGGCTCACGCCCGCGTTCCAACGGAACGGGGGAGTGATCTCCGCCACCAATCTCGGCTTTCGGATGAGTCGCGGATCGGTCGTGATCTTCGTGGACGCCGACGATTATCTGTTGCCGGGCGCCGTAGCCGCCCATGCCCATGCGCTGCAGCAACCGGGAGTTGTGAGATCTCAGGCCTATATGACGGTACTCCATGGAACGGAACTGTCGAAGGACAGAATGCCCGGGCGGTGCGCGGCTGAAGGCGATCTGCGGGCTATGGTTCTCGAGCGCGGTCCCGGTTCCTATGTGTGCTCGCCGACCTCAGCGAACGCCTGGGCCCGCGAATTTCTCGAAGGCATTTTTCCGTTGCCGGAGAACCTCAGGGGCGTTGCCCAGGACTGTCTGCTGATGGACACGGCGCCGCTATTTGGCAAAACCGTAACCCTTGACCGGTTGGTAGCGGTGTACCGCGTGCACGGTGCGAATGCTTCCGGCGAGGTAGCGGAAGTGAACCTCGAGAACATTCAAAAAACTTTGTTTCGCTATGAGAAGCGAAGCGCCCACCTGGCGGAAATCGCCGCCGGACTTGGGCACAGGGTATTCCTGCCGGACTGGAAAGCCTTCAATTGGAGGATTTTGACATTGCAGTATCTGCGGAGCCGGCTCTTGCGCGCTCCGGAAGCTCCAAGGATCGCCGAGCATTTGCGATCCGCATTCAAGGTTCGAGGAACCCCGATGAAAAAGTCGATGGTGGCGGGGATCATTTTCTCCATCCGCATGGCGCCGACAAAAATGGCAGTTGGAATTGCCAATCGGGCGATTCAGCTCCGCACCATGTGAGCAGTCGACCAACGAACGAGGCCTCAACTTCCGGGCGAAGAGCAAAGATTTGCGAAGTGCAGCAACGCGCTGCGCGGGGTTTTCGGAAAAATCGATTTCAGACGAGGGAGAGACCGCCGTATGAGCATATGTTCAGCCCCGCAAACGATTGGGCCGCTGGAGAAGACCGAGACGCTCGATTTCTGTCCGGCCTGCGATTCCAGCCACACCACGATTCTGTATGCTGCCATGGAAGATCGCGTATTCGGCAGCCCTGGCAAATGGACCCTGCGGGAGTGCCACCACTGCGGAATAACGTTTCTGAATCCCCGGTTGACGCCGGGCGCGATTAGCGAGGCTTACGCAAACTACTACACACACACCGCGCCATCCAGGCGCACGCTCCGCATGGTGCTCCGCGACTTTGTGGTCAACGCTTATGCCAGGCGCCATTTTGGGCGGCGCCCGCGGCCTTACCTGGCATGGGCGGACTGGGTCCTGCGCAAGAGACTGCCCACGGTTGCGGAAGGCATGGCTGCGAACTACCGTTATCTGCCGCGTCCCCGGCGCGAAGCTTCCCTGTTAGATGTGGGTTGCGGGAATGGCGATTTCTTGCGGCAGGTTCAGCAACTGGGATGGCACGCGGTCGGCCTGGAAGCGGATCCGCAGGCGCATTCCGTGGCGGCGGGGCGAAAACTAGATATTGTGAGAGGCTCAGTCCCGGATACTGGCTTGCGGGGCGATTCGTTCGATGCCGTGACCTTGAACCACGTGATCGAGCACGTGCACGATCCGCGCAGGGTTCTTTCGGAGTTGTACCGGCTAGTCAAGCCCGGGGGACGAGTGATCCTGACGACTCCCAACTGGAGGTCCTACGGCGCGAAGTTATTTGGCCGATGGTGGCGAGGATTTGAGCCTCCGCGGCATCTCGTTCTGTTTACGCCGGATAGTTTGGCTGCCGCAGTCACCCATGCCGGTTTCGTTGAGCCCGAGATCCGAGTGCAGCCCGAAGTAGCCGATTTCTTTTTCCTGCAAAGCCATTCGATCGCGTCCTCCGCTCCGGCAGGTTCGCTTCCTTTGACCCCTGCATTGGAAATTGAACTCAAGCGAGCCCAGGCCGCTGCCCGGGCCGACGTCAATCTGGCCGAGCAGTTTACCGTGATCGCGACCAAGCCCCGCGCCGCGACCAGCCCCAGCGGCGCGTGTGCGGTCTCGTAGAAACGCGGCAATCTTGAGAAAGAGGGACTTCAGAGCATGAACATTTCGATTGCTCTCGCAACCTATAACGGCGAGCGCTGGCTGCGGGAACAGCTCGATAGTCTGGCGCGGCAAACGCTGCGGCCATCGGAGTTGGTCATCAGCGACGATCAATCCAGCGATGGTACGCTCGCTGTCGTCCGCGAATTCGCAGCCAGGTCTTCGTTCCCGGTTCGCGTGGTTCAAAATGACGTGCGCAGGGGCTTCGCCGACAATTTCATCAACGCCCTACGGCACTGTGGCGGCGACGCAGTGGCTTACTGTGACCAGGACGACGTCTGGCGTGCATGGAAGTTAGAACGTTGCGTCTCGGCGATGAGTGCCGGTTCAGGCGCAACTCTCATCCTGCACGACTGCGAAGAGGTGGATGCCGACTTGAGTCCGCTTGGGATTATTGTTCGGGCGAAGAGCAGCCCAGCCTCGGACCCGGCCGCAGGGCGATGCCGTGTCATTCGGCACCCTGCCCTGGGTTGTTGCATGCTCTTGCACCGCCGCGTGGTCGATGCCGTTCTGCGCTACTGGCCCGAATCGCACCTGCGCTATGTGACTCGCAGCCATTCCCGCGGCGCATTGGGTCACGATACGGTCGCTGTGCACTTAGCGACGGTTCTTGGCAAAGTAGTTTATCTGTCCGATCCGCTGATCCAGCATCGCAGGCATTCGCAAAATACATGGAGTCCGGATTTAACCTCTGTCCTTAACTCGAGTCCGGTGGAATTCCAAGCCAGAATTGCCATGCTCCAGGAAAACTCCCAGACTGGGGACATCGCAGCGGCCATGTTCAAGGAAATGTCGGACCGGGCCGAGGCGGCAGGCGACGGCAACGCCGCGCGGTATCTGGCACGCCTCGCGGAACGCGATCTAGAATCGGCGCGCTTTTTTGCCGCCAGAGCCGAACTTTACGGAGCCCGCTCCAGACTAGCCCGCCTTGCGCGATTTTCAAGGATGCTTCGCGCGGGAGCTTATGCCGGCGTGGGGGGGCCGCTGACAGTGAGTCGATGCGCCTTCAAAGATTTGGCGTATGCGTGCATCGGCCAGGTGGCGCCCATGCTTCTGGAGAAGGTACGCCGCCAACTGCGCCTGGACTTTCATCCGCAAGAATTGATTAAGTAGCGGCCCTCATTTGCGTACTTGATGTTGCATCCCGAGCAATAGTTATGATTCATTCCAATCCCAGCACGGCAACAGGCCAACCGATGGCGACAACAACCCCATCGGATAGCCGAATCGGTCCCCAGCCCCAAGCCGGGCCCGGCACTCGCGTCCTCTTTTTCGATCATACCGCCGCGCTCGGCGGTGGGGAGATTGCCCTAGCCAACCTTCTCCGCTGCCTGAATCCTGCCAAAATCAAACCGATCGTGGTCCTCGCTTCTCAAGGACCGTTGGTCGAGCGTTTGTCTGCGATCGCCGATACGCATGTGATGTCCCTATCCCCCAGGGTGGTGACCCACAGTAAAGACAAACTTGGCATCACCACTCTGTTCCGGCTATGGGACGCGCTGAGGGTTTTCATCTACATTGGCCGGCTGGCGCTCTTCATACGAGCGAACAAAATCGACATAGTGCACACCAACTCGCTGAAGGCTGACGTCATTGGCGGCGCCGCGGCCCGATTGGCGCGGCGGCCCGTTATCTGGCACGTCCGCGACCGAATCGACGTGGATTACTTGCCCAGGCGCGTGGTGCAAGCCTTCCGGTTTTTGTCGCATGTGATGCCAAACTACGTGATCGCCAACTCGGCGGCAACCCTGCGCACGCTTCGCCTCGGAATGTACGCACACGGTACTTCCATTCCGTCTGGCGTTCAGATGAGCGGCAGAACCGCCATAGTACCCGACGGTACGGGTCTAGCTGCGCCCACTGCTTTTACCGAGACGACGATCTCGCGTCCTCCGTGCCGCGTGGGCCTGGTGGGGCGTATCTCTCCATGGAAAGGCCAGCACATTTTCATTCGAGCGGCAGCCCTGGTCAACCGGCGGTTTCCGGAAGTGCGGTTTTTCATTATCGGCGCGGCTCTATTCGGCGAAGCTCGGTACGATCAGGAAGTCCGGCGGCTGCCCGGCCAACTGGGAATCCAGGATCGCGTGGAATTTTCCGGGTTTCGCAACGACATTGAGGCCGCCATTGCGGAACTCGATCTTCTGGTGCATGCATCGACCATCGGAGAGCCCTTCGGACAGGTCATTATTGAGGGAATGGCAGCTGGCAAGCCGGTAGTGGCAACCAACGGCGGCGGGGTTCCCGAGATCGTGGAGGATGGCCGAACCGGGATTCTGGTTCCCATGGCCGATGTAGATGCCATGGCGGCGGCTATCTGCAAAATACTCTCAGACCGGGCGGCCGCCAAGGCAATGGGCATGCGGGCACGTCAGAGAGTCGCCGACTGTTTCACGATAGAAAAGACTGCCCGGGGGGTAGAGGCGATCTATGCCCAACTATTACCAAGAGCTGTTGGCGCGCGGGGGTTTCCCGCAAATCGAGCAAGTTTACTTCCTGCCTCAAATGCAGCATCGGGCACCAGAGACTGACTGAAATGAATATGAGACGTACCCGCGTCGAAGGTTACGAGCCGAGCCGGATGTTGAGGCTAGGCAGGGCCAACGGCAAGTTGGTGCCAACCAGATTACCGCCAAGAGTTGTCTTAGAGGATACTCACGTGGACTCCCACATCACGCTGAACGCTAGTACGGCCGGCGGTTATTTCTTCCCGCTTACGCGGCACCAGTTTCTACCATAGGCCACGCTCAGTCTCACCAGCTTATCGGAGCAACAGGCGCTAATCGATGTTTTTGCCAGAGGTTAAATACTATGCCTGTTCCGACGCGAATACTGTTTTGGTTATTCTTCTCTCCGTTAGCGAAGCCGGTCAGATCGTAATCCACCTGCACAGCGCGCAGGGTCACGCGGCTTCTAAGCAGCACGTCCACTCCGCCACCCAACGTCATTGCGAATGCGTTCTCCGATCCGGTGAGGCCGGAGGTTCCCGACGTCAGTCCTCCGCTGGTGTGGGCTCCGCCCACGAGCAACTGGGCAAATGGCACGACTCGATTGGCATGATGCCAGGAATACCGAGGTCCCACGATAAACGAAGTCAGAGTGAGGCCAGCCAGGTTTCCTCCTACCTTTGAGGCGCGCTCGCTGCTTACCTCTCCTACGGCCGCCAGGTTCGAAGTGACGTTATGACCTAACCAGCCGCCGCCTCCATACATGGAAAAACAGCCACATACTCCGGGCGGCGCGTTCGCTCTAACATAGCTAAAATTCGCGCCCAGTTCGATTTCAGAAGGCGTCTGCGCGGAGGCTCTGGACAGGCTCAGCCAGAGCAATCCTAGCGAGGTTGCGAGCAGGATCGCGGCTCGGACTGGCCTTAGCATTCTTATTCCTCCCAGAATCGAGGGATGGCCGGGAACTCTCATGGCACCACCAGCGTGACCGTGGCCGAGGATTGCAATGATCCGCTTGTGCCAGTGATCGTCACGACATAGCTGTTTGGCTGAGGGTTTGAGGTGCGCAAGAATCCACCACCCCCGCACCCAATCAGCGTCAATGCTAAGCTGGCAAAGGAAATCAGTGCCAATGCTCGCTTGACCCTCCGGGAGAGATGTTTGCGCGTGAAGCCTATGCCGCATAAGCAGATGGAGAAGGCAAATGAGCCCAATGGAATCTTTCGCAGCGGATCAACGCGGGCGGCGGGCACTGCCACCTGGCCGGTTAATACGGTTTGTGCGCCCGCAACGCCTGGTATGACGGCTAGCGGATTGAAGCTGGCCAGCGCTCCCGGCGGAAGTCCAGTGACGGACATCGTCACAACATTATTGAATGCCCCTCCGCTAGGCAGAATGCTAGCGTCGATCGTGACAGATCCACTTGGAGGCGCGGTGACCGACGTTTGCTGAGTCGTCACCATGAAAGTGGGCTCCAAGGCACTGGCTGAGGTGATGGTTTCGAGTACGGGGATCGATGTCGAAGTGGCGAAGGCGGAGTTTCCCGAATAGACGGCGATCAGGCTGTCGACTCCGGCGGGCAGGTTCGCGGTAGAGAATGTGGCCACCCCGGAGGAGTTGAGGTTGACGCTGCCGAGTAGAGTTGCGCTGTTGTAAAAGCTCACCGTCCCGAGAGCGGAACCGGTGGGCGCGGGCGTGACGGCAGCGCTGAGCGAGACCGGCTGCAGCACGGTCGCGGGATTGGGAGACGCCGCCAGCGCCGTCGTGGTGCCGGTTAGAGCGGTGATGGCTTCGAGTACGGGGATCGATGTCGAAGTGGCGAAGGCGGAGTTTCCCGAATAGACGGCGGTCAGGCTGTCGACTCCGGCGGGCAGGTTCGCGGTAGAGAATGTGGCCACCCCGGAGGAGTTGAGGTTGACGCTGCCGAGTAGAGTTGCGCTGTTGTAAAAGCTCACCGTCCCGAGAG